>Ga0316232_1000313_pt1 | contig 79414 bp, 78 predicted proteins | sample TBHtaG_FD_206006 | JGI IMG/M metagenome (GOLD analysis project Ga0316232, IMG submission 206006) | Freshwater microbial communities from Trout Bog Lake, Wisconsin, USA - TBH18025_13 | ecosystem: Environmental > Aquatic > Freshwater > Lake > Hypolimnion/Profundal zone | place: USA: Wisconsin...
CTCGTGTTACTTACATTTCCGATGCGGAAAGTCACGCTCGCGGGCGCAGCCGCTTTCAACTTGGTTTGGATAGCCGCCGTCGCCTCTTCGGGCTTGACCGTTTGTCTGCTCTGGAAGATGACTACGCCAATGCCGCCTATAAAGAGCCCGATCAACACGAGAATAACCAGGACCGGACCGAATGATGAGCCTTCCTTTTTCTCCAGTTCAATTTCTTCTTCAAACATAAAGGTACCCTCCGAAGTGGGACCGCTCACTGATGGCCTTAGCAGAGAAATGTGCAACTCTGCCGGCGACATCATAAGCCCGTTTAGGTCGTCCGTTGAAGAAAAATTATCCTGAGCAGGAGCCTTTGGTATCGCTTCAGTACCTCGGTCCGAAGTTGCGATCTGATGAATTTCGTTAAGGGCGGCATTTCCTTAGTCAAAGGTACGGCTGTAATATAGAGGGTTCGAGTCCGCACGAAGAAGGAAACAGAGTGAATCCTCCCGATCATCGCGAGCAAGTAGGCCAAGAAGTCCTGGAAACCAGGGAATGGCTTGATTCTTTGGATTACGTTCTGGAGCATGGCGGTCCGGAACGGGCAGGGCGTTTACTGCAGCAGTTGGCACTTCATACGGCACGATCTGGCTATCGCCTCCCGTTTTCCGCCACTACTCCTTACCAGAATACGATTCCGTCTGTGAAACAACCGCCATTTCCTGGCAGCCAGGAGATTGAGCGCCGCATAAAAAGCCTAGTTCGCTGGAACGCGCTGGCCATGGTGATGAGGGCCAACAAGCGGCAGGAAGGAATTGGCGGGCATATCTCGTCGTATGCCTCGGCCGCGACGCTTTATGAGGTCGCATTCGACCATTTCTTCCGGGCGCAGACCCCCGACGGAGATCGCGACCTTGTGTATTTTCAAGGGCACGCGGCACCAGGCATTTATTCGCGCGCATTTCTGGAAGGCCGCCTGTCGGAAAAGCAGCTTGAGAATTTCCGTCGCGAACTGGCCGACGGCGGCGGATTGAGTTCCTACCCGCACCCGTGGTTGATGCCGAATTTCTGGGAATTCCCCACGGTCTCCATGGGACTTGGGCCGATCCAGGCGATCTACCAGGCGCGCTTCAATCGCTATCTTGAGAATCGCGGACTGAAGCATTGCAACCAGGGCAAGGTCTGGTGCTTCATGGGAGACGGCGAGACTGACGAACCGGAATCCTTGGGCGCAATTACGCTGGCCTCGCGCGAAAAGCTCGACAACCTGATCTTCGTGATCAACTGCAATCTGCAGAGGTTGGATGGCCCAGTGCGCGGCAATGGAAAGATCATTCAGGAGTTGGAGGCGATCTTCCGCGGTGCAGGCTGGAACGTGATCAAGGTCATCTGGGGCACAGACTGGGACCAGTTGATTCAGAAGGATCGCGATGGTCTGCTGGTGAAGCGCATGGGCGAACTGTGCGACGGCCAGTACCAGAAACTGTTCGTCGAAAGCGGTACGTACTTCCGCCAGAATTTCTTCGGTACCGATCCTCGGTTGCTGAAGATGGTAGAGCACTTGAGCGACGAGCAGATTGAGAAGATGCGTTTGGGAGGCCATGACCCGATCAAGGTCTATGCCGCCTACAAGAACGCAGTCGATCACACGGGCTCGCCAACGGTCGTCTTGGCCAAAACAATCAAGGGCTATGGATTGGGCGAGAGCGGCGAAGGCAGAAACATCACCCACCAGCAGAAGAAGATCAACGACGAGGAGTTGTCAATCTTCCGCTCGCGCTTCGGCATCCCGATCGCGGACGAGATGCTGCACGATGCGCCATTTTATCGTCCGCCGGATGATTCGGCTGAAATCCAGTACATGCGCGAGCGCCGCAAGCAACTTGGTGGCTATCTACCAGACCGCAAAATGCGTGCGCCAAAACTGGAGCCGGTGAATGAAGAGTTGTTCAGGGAGTTTTATACCGGCGCAGAGGACCGCAAAGTTTCGACGACCATGGTGCTGGTGCGGATGATCGCCAAGATGTTGCGAGATCCGAAAATCGGCAAACTGATCGTTCCGATCATTCCGGATGAAGCCCGCACTTTTGGCATGGAAGCACTATTCCGCCAGGTTGGAATCTACTCGAGCGTTGGACAAAATTACGAGCCTGTCGATATGGACACTCTGCTGTATTACAAGGAGGCCAAGGACGGGCAGATTTTGGAAGAGGGCATTACGGAGGCAGGCGGACTCAGTGAGTTCATCGCCGCCGGAACCTCTCCGGCGCATCACGGGATCAACACGATTCCGTTCTTTGTGTACTACTCGATGTTCGGCCTGCAGCGCGTAGGCGACCTGGTGTGGGCGGCAGGAGATCAACGCGCGAAGGGTTTTCTGTGCGGAGGCACGGCAGGCCGTACGACGCTGGCGGGAGAAGGATTGCAGCATCAGGATGGCCACAGTCATCTGCTGGCCTATCCGGTGCCGAACCTGCTGGCCTACGATCCGGCCTTTGCTTATGAAATTGCGATCATCGTGCAGGAAGGCATTCGCCGCATGTACGTGGAACAGGAAGACATCTTCTACTACATCACGGTGATGAATGAAGCATGGGTGCAGCCAAGCATGCCAGGCGACGTTCGCGAAGGAATCCTGAAGGGCTTGTACCGCTTCCGCAGTTCTGAGAAGAAGGGTTCCAAGTTAAAGGCACAATTGTTTGGTTCGGGCGCAATCATGCTCGAGGTAATAAAAGCCGCCGAAATTTTAGAAGAGAAATACAAGGTTGCGACCGACGTGTGGAGCATTACAAGTTACAAGCAGCTATATAGAGACGGCAACGACTGCGAACACTGGAACATCCTGCATCCGGGAACGAAGGAGCGCGAGTCATGGGTGGCTTCGCAATTAAAGGACACGGAAGGCGTCCTGGTGGCCGCGTCCGATTACGTAAAGGCGCTGCCGGAGTCGATCTCACAGTGGATGCCGCGTCCGCTGATTGCGCTTGGGACCGACGGCTACGGCCGTTCGGAGAGCCGCGCTTCGTTACGCGACTTCTTCGAGGTTGACGCCAAGCACATTGTGCTGGCCACACTGACGGGGCTTCTGCGCGAGGGCAAGATCAAAGCTGCCGAAGTGAAGAAAGCAATTACCGATCTCGGAATCAACACCGAGAGAGCGGATCCGTTCTCGTTGTGACGGCTCGGCGTAAGTAGTTCAGGCGCTTCGGAGCCAAAGACAGGCTCCGGGCGCGGAGATTCCAAGCGCGCGGACATTGGGCCGCATCCACCGAAAGGAAACGCTGTGGCGACTGAATTCAAACTCCCGGAACTCGGTGAAAACATCGAGGCCGGTGACGTTGTACGAATCGCGATTACTGCCGGAGAAACGATTAAGCAAGGTCAGACCGTTGTTGAGCTAGAAACTGACAAGGCTGTTGTTGAAGTCCCTTCCACGGTTGACGGCGTCATTGACGAGGTTGTCGTCACTCCTTCCCAGCGTACGAAGGTGGGCGATGTGTTGTTTACTTACACGCCCGCGGACGCTGTTGCAAAATCTGCTGCGTCTCAAGAGGCAGAATCGGAAACCCCAGGACCTGAACCGGACGCCCAGCCCCAGCCAGTGGAAACCGGAGCGAAGCAAGCTGTGCCTGAGCTTCGCGCTGCTGCGGTAAATGCGGCGGGCGCTGAGTTCAAGCTCCCGGAACTAGGCGAGAACATTGACTCCGGCGATGTGGTTAGAGTCTCGGTGCAACCCGGCGAAGAAGTTGTGATGGGCCAGACGGTGCTCGAACTTGAGACCGACAAGGCTGTTGTAGAAGTACCTTCAACGGTAGCCGGCAAGGTTAGCGAAGTGAAGGTGAAGGTAGGCCAGAAGGTGAAAGTGGGCGACGTGATATTCACGGTGGCCGCCACCCTTGGTGCACCCGCGCCCGCACCGGAAGAAACACCTGCTCCCGTAGTCAAGGCTGCGCCTAAGGCAGAGGATAATCCCGCTGACCAGAGCTCCATGGCGATGGCACGGCAGAGCTTTCGCTCAGCGCGCACCATGGAAGGCAAGACTGAGGAGGAGGCTTTTCCGCGAGACGCTCCTCCGGAAATTCGGGCTGAGGAACATCCTTCGGGGCTGACAAAGCACGCGGGATCTGAGCACAAAACGGTTCCGGCGGCACCAATCGTACGCAAACTGGCGCGCGAAATCGGTGTGGACATTTATCTCGTGAAGGGAAGCGGCCCGGGCGGACGCATCAGCGAAGACGACGTAAAAGCTTTTGCCAAGGGAACGTTCGCCAGGATGGCCGACCCTGCGGCTTCGGTTCAGGTGGCTACGGGAGCGGGAAGAATGGTGGTCACGCTTCCTGACTTCAGTCGCTTTGGCAAGGTCGAAAAGGTCTCGCTACGCGGGGTGCGCCGCAAAACCGCCGAACATCTGGCGATGGCGTGGAACGTAATCCCGCACGTCACGCAATTCGATAAGGCCGATGTCACTGAGTTGGAGGAACTGCGTAAACGCTTTTCACCCAAGGCCGAGAAGGCGGGCGGCAAGATGACAATGACCGCCATCGCTCTGAAGGTTGTGGCATCTGCCCTGAAAGCGTTTCCACAATTCAACGCTTCCATCGACATGGCAAGCGAGGAGATCATTTACAAGCGCTACATCAACGTTGGCATTGCGGTGGATACCGATCGCGGGCTACTGGTTCCGGTGATTCGCGATGTCGACAAGAAGAACATCATCGAACTAGCTGTTGAACTCTCGGGTATCTCAGTGAAGGCTCGTGATAAGAAGCTTACGGTAGCGGATATGGAAGGCGGGTCGTTTACCATTACCAATCTGGGTGGCATCGGTGGGACGGCATTTACTCCGATCATCAATCATCCAGAGGTCGCAATTCTAGGAATGTCGCGGTCGCGAATGGAGCCGGTTTGGGTGAGCAATAAGTTCGAACCGCGCACCATGCTGCCGCTCTCATTGTCATACGATCACCGCATCATCGACGGTGCCGACGCAGCAAGATTTGTGCGCTGGATCGTGGATGCGCTGGAACAGCCATTCCTGCTGTCCGTGCAGGGTTAGGACGCAGGGAAACTGAGCCGTCAGGTTCGACATTTAATGCAGGACATGGAAGCGAGACATGGCGAATACGAACGTAAAAGTTGCAGTGATTGGTGGCGGCCCCGGTGGATACGCCGCTGCATTCCTGGGTGCCGACCTCGGCCTCAACGTCACTCTCATTGATAATGAAAAAAATCCTGGCGGAGTTTGCCTGTATCGCGGTTGTATTCCGTCGAAGGCGTTATTACACGTAGCGGCGCTGATCACCGAATCTAAACACGCGGCGAACTGGGGCGTGGAGTTTGGCGAACCGAAGATCGATCTGGCCAAACTGCGAGCATTCAAGGAAGGCGTGGTAAGCAAGTTGACCGGCGGCCTTGGCATGATGTCAAAGCAGCGCAAGGTCACCTACATTCAAGGTGAGGCGAGCTTCGTAAATTCGACTACGCTGAAGATAAAAAAGAGCGCAGGCGGCGAAGAAACTCTGCAATTCGACAAGATCATCATTGCGACCGGATCATCTCCGGCACGTCCGGGGCCGCTCAGTGCAACCGGCGCAAACATTCTGGACTCAACCGGCGCGCTGGACCTGAAAGATGTTCCCAAGACCTTTCTGGTGATCGGCGGGGGCTACATCGGACTCGAGTTGGGTAGCGTGTATGCCACACTCGGTTCGAAGGTTGACGTCGTTGAAATGACGCCGGGACTTCTTCCGGGAGCCGATCGTGATCTGATTCCGCCGCTGCAGAAGCGGTTGGAGAAACTCTTCAACAAGATCATGCTGAACACCGCAGTGACCGCCTTGAAGGATGAAATCAGCAACGTAAAGGTCACATTCAAACTCCCCGACGGCACGGTGGAAGAGAAGACCTACGACAAAGTTCTTGTCTCCGTTGGGCGTCGTCCGAATTCGAAGGTCCCGGGGCTTGAGAACACGAAGGTAAAAGTGAACGAACGCGGGTTCATCTCGATCAACAAGCAACTTCAAACAGACGATCCTTCGGTATATGCGATTGGTGACGTCGCGGGTGATCCGATGCTGGCGCATAAAGCCGCGCATGAAGGGCGCACGGCCATGGAACATATCGCTGGGCACAAGGTGGAGTTCGCTCCGTATGCGATTCCGGCCGTGGTGTTTACCGACCCAGAGATCGCATGGGCAGGGCTTACGCAGTCAGAGGCCGAAGCCAAGGGGATGGACGTTGAAATCGTAAAATTCCCCTGGGCGGCAAGCGGGCGTGCAGTAACACTGGATCGCACTGAGGGCCTCACCAAGTTGCTGATCGACAGGAAATCCGAACGCGTGCTGGGCGGTGCAATTGTTGGCCCCGGCGCCGGCGACATGATTGCCGAGATTGTGCACGCCATCGAGATGGCAGCTACCGCTTACGACATAGGCCACACAATTCATCCACACCCAACGCTTTCTGAGACAGTCATGGAAGCCTCTGAGATTTTCTACGGAACCTCGACCGATCTGTATCGTCCGAAACGCAAGTAAGCACAAACACGGTAGACACGTAACTCACAGGCCCGGCAGAGTTTGCCGGGCCTATCTGCGTCCCAGGACCACGCGAAAAAGCGAGATCATCCCAACCAGAGTCATGCTTCCAAGTTCCGAAATTGATGTTTCCAGAAAACTGAGAACCCCATCAAACGCATCAGAGCTACTATCAAAACGGTTTGCTTTCTGCCACTTGCTGAGTTGACAGAACGATTGAGTTTGCAACGTCAGGAGCAATTTCGCGTCAAGTAAAGCAGACGTGGACCACGGGGCACGCAACCTGAAATGCGGTTTACCAAATTGCGCCCATCGAAGGTTAAGACAATGAAATTTGCAATGCGAGTCTCAAGCTTGCTTATCACTACGATGCTGGCCGCCCTTGTTCTGAGCTCCTCAGCTCTTGCGGAACTAGGCGGAGGGGCAGAGACAGTCAATCGTGACCGCACTTATTTCAAGGCCACCGAGTCGGTGAAGCAGGCACCTACACACACGATTCACGAGATGCAGACACCTGCTGGCGCTCGCTTGCGCGAGTATGTGTCACCCTCTGGCACGGTCTTCGGAGTCGCCTGGGAGTCGTCCACGAGGCCCGACCTGAAACAACTTCTGGGCTCCCACTTCGACCAGTATGCACAGGCAATCCAGACAACGCGCCAACGCCGGGGCCCTGTCGTAGTACGCTCCGCGGGACTTGTGGTGGAATCTGCGGGCCACATGCGCGGTTTTGTTGGACACGCCTATATCCCGTCGTTGATGCCCGAGGGGGTGACTGCTCATGACGTTCGATAAGCCGAAGTTGGCCTCCGGAACGATTCTGTCTGCGGTTATTTTGCTCCTTGCACTCACCGCCGCGTGCGGTGGAGGCGCTAGTTCAAACAACAACAGCAGCGCGAACGGCGGCTCTTCGTCAGTCCCGAGCACCGCGTGTGGCAGTTCCACCAGCAACTGCGCTGTCTTAACCGTGAACGCTGGTCCCGCTGGCGGCTATGTGGACGGAGCTTTCGTCGATGTGACAGTTTGCGGATCTTCCGGCTGCACGACCGTTCCAGGAGTCCTTGTAGATACCGGATCGGTCGGACTGCGGGTGCTCAAGTCGGCAGTTTCCGGAATCGGGCTCACGCAGTCTACAGCTTCGGCCGGAGGAGCGCTGGCTGAGTGCTATCCATTCGTAGCCAGCTATATGTGGGGGCCGGTAGCAACGGCTACAAGCATTCAGATCGCTGGCGAGACTGCGAACAATGCTCCCGTCATGTTGGTCGATGACTCGACGACTCCTGCGTTCGCCGTTCCTCGCGCTTGCTCCAGTTATGGCGGTACGCCGCTGATGGCGACCAATACGTTAGCCACTCTTGGCGCCAATGGAATTCTTGGAATCGGAAGCACTCAGGAAGACTGCGGGGGGAGTTGCGCGCTTTCTGTAAGCCAACAAACAGATAGCTCTGGTTTTTTTGGCCTCTACTATGCCTGCGCCAGCAGCTCAAGTTGCACGGGAACCTCGGCATCCACCGCTTCGCAAGTACCCAATCCGGTTTCACGATTTAGCGTTGACAACAATGGGACGGTGATCAGTTTGCCCTCGGTCTCCTCATCGGGCGTGGCTTCTCTGACGGGTGCCATCTATTTTGGCATCGGCACTCAATCCAACAACACAATGCCAAGTGCGGCGACAGTACTGACGCTCGACCCACAATTCGAACAGTTCATTACAACGAGTTACAAGTCGACGACTAACACGCAAAGCTACATAGACAGCGGATCGAACGGCTACTTCTTCGTCGACTCCACAATTCCGGGTTGTTCCACTAATTCAACGGCAGGCAGTGACTGGTTTTGTCCCGCCAGTGCACTCACGCTTAGCGCAACCAATTCCGGCTCAGCAGGCAGTTCGGGTAGCAGCACGGTTTCGTTCAGCGTGGCTAACACGGACACGCTTTTCAGTAACAACGGCGGCCTCGATAACGCGTTTAACAATCTCGGAGGCCCTGGCACCTCGAATACATTCGATTGGGGATTGCCGTTCTTCTTCGGGCGGACGGTATACAACGCCATCGAGTTAAAGTCGGTTACCAACACTGCCGGCGCGACCTTCACAGGTCCCTTTGTTGCCTACTGACGTTTGGCTTATTTCACCCTAGATACACAGGAGCCCGGCATTCTCGCCGGGCTCCCGTGCGCAGAGTTCAGATCAGCGCGACGGCTTGATAGGGGTATTGCGTAGAAACTCGAGAGCCTGTGAAACGTTCATCTTAGGCACGGCACGATAGTCAAAGCATGCCTCACTCTGTGCGATGTTCAAGGGCTTGACGATGACGATGCGGCCAGCAAACGTCAACTGCATTCCAGTGATGCCCCAATGCCCGCTGGCTACCTTGGCCTGGGTTATCTCAATATGTCCTCCGCGGTTGAGCCTGGCGAGAAAGCCCCAGCCGAAGGTGACATCCCTGGTGAGAGTCCCCTCGATTTTTGAGATGCGCTTTTCCTCGCGGTCAATCAGAACCACTGTTTTCATCCCCTGCAAGATCTGCGATTCGTAATTGGGAGGAGAGAAATTCGGATTTGGCGTGCACTCGAGGCGCAGGTTGCGATCTTCGCGGCCACTGGCAGCGTACTCGCACTGAAAAGCATCTGGCAGGGCGAAGAGCAGGCGTTCGATGTGCTGCTGGTCGTCACGCTGTTTCTTCGCTTTATCGCGCATCGTTTTCGGATCGAGCAGGCGGTTGATACGTTCATCATCCTGCTTGCGCTCGTCCGGACTTAATGCCCGGTCATTGACCGCGACAGTTCGCGCCAGGATACCCTGGGGGGTATCCACCATGAGTTTGGTCACGGTGCCGCGCGGTTTTTGCAGACGGTCCACCCATGCGAAGTATTGGTTCTTTTCGCTGAGCTTTTCATTTTCAATCGCCACGCGAAGCAGATCATTAGCCTTCGAGGGAGCTTCGGCCATGTCTGGAGGCAGGGCCAGCACTGGAGGGGTCAGGGCAAGCACCATCAGGAAGGTCAGACTGGCTGTGCCGAGGCTCCATCGCTTCTTTGTTAAGACTCTGGTTCCGCTGCTTGTCAGGAAACTCATGTATTTCGATTATCAAGGATGCGAGCCTGGCGCTCAAGGAGCACGGCGGAAAACACAGAATTCGATTCGCCGTTTACAAGTGTTTTGCCTTAAAACAGAAGAAACTTGTTACTCTTGAGGATTGAAAATGTGAATTGCTGCGGGAGAGTGCGGTGAGTTTAAGTCGTGATCGCGTCAACGGTTTTGGCGCTCCGGTGCTGGCGGTTTGCGGTTTTTCCGGATCGGGCAAAACCACGTTGCTGGAGGCCGCAATTCCAATTCTTGTGGAACGGGGACTCTCAGTTGCAGTCGTGAAGCACGATGCTCATGGCTTTGACGTGGACAGGCCGGGCAAAGACTCAGACCGCCTGTTTCGCGCGGGGGCCACGATTTCGCTGCGCGGTCCGCAGCAACAGTTTGAGAGACGAGGAGCAGGCGTGGCGCTGTCTCTGGAGTCGACGCTGTCGCGTCTCGGCGGCGATCACGACTTGCTGCTGGTGGAAGGACACAAAGACACCGCGTTGCCAAAGTTGTGGTTGGGCAATGCGGAGCGGTTGGACGCGCCCGAAGAGGTCACCGACATCGTTTGCACGTTGCCGTGGAATGGCAATCGGTTGGCCGCATTCATGGAATACATTGACCGGTGGCTTCCCTTGGCATGGAACCACCGGCCTCTATACGGCGGACTGTTACTAGGCGGATCAGGTTCGCGCATGGGATCGCCCAAACAGATTGTGCGATTCGGTGGGAGTACGCTGGGCGAGATTGTGGCGAAGGCTCTGGGCGAAGGGTTGGACGTCCACCGGACCGTCTTGCTGGGCTCGGGAGTGCTGCCGGAATCGCTGGCGTCCCTCGAATGTCTGGCTGATCCTCCGGGGTTTGCTGGGCCGGGTGCAGGGCTGATTGCCGCGCATCGCTGGGCACCTGAGGCGACATGGATTGTGGCCGCGTGCGATCATCCCTGGGTGCGTTCTGAGCACATTGAGTGGCTCGCAGCACAACGGCAACCAGGGCGGTGGGCGGTGATTCCAAGACAACGCGACGGCCACCCGTGTCCAATGCTGGCTCTCTATGAGCCGCAAGCCCTTGAGGTGATGGAGCGAATGGCTCGCATCGACCCGGAGCACAATGCGCGTGCGGCGGTCTTGCTGGATACGCCGCGTACATCGATATTGCAGCCGCCGGAAGAACTGGCAGACGGTTGGAAGAATGTGAACACGCCGGAAGAATTGCGTATCGAAGAAGAACGGCTAGCGCTCGTCCGCAAGCGCGCTGGCAGGTGAGGGGAACGCGAGTGGAACAGCGATCTGTACCTGCATTTGAAGAGGCCCGCCGCATCATTCTGGATCATGTTGCGCCAACGGGTTCGGAGCACGTCGAATTACTTGCCTCGCTGGGACGAGTGCTGGCCGAGGACATCGTCGCACCATGGGGCTTGCCGTCATTCAGCAATTCAGCGATGGACGGGTATGCGATGCTCGCCGAAGATTGCCGCGACGGGCGAGCAATTCCGATCATCGACTACATCCCTGCGGGAGGGCATGCTACAAAAGCAGTTACGCCGGGAACTGCAATCAAGATTATGACCGGGGCTCCGCTTCCTGAAGGCTGTGACTGCATCGTGCCCCTGGAGGATGCTGAGGAATCCGGCGGTGTCGTGCGCGCGATGAAACCAGTGGCGCTCCATCAACACCTTCGGATGGCAGGCCAAGACGTTCGCAAGGGCGAAACCATCCTCAAAGCCGGAAGGCTCGTCCGTCCATACGAGATCAATCTGCTCGCCTGCTTCGGAAAGCAGCTCGTTTCGCTGGTACGCAGGCCCAGGGTCGCAATTGTGGCAACCGGCGATGAACTGATTGCGCTGGGCGAGGCCCCGGCACCGGACCGAATTGTGAACAGTAACTCGTATTCGCTGGCTGCGGCAATCACTGGTGTGGGTGCCGTGCCGATTCTCGGGGGGATTGCCCGGGACAACCTTGCCAGCCACCGTGAGACGCTCGCCGAAGGATTGAAATCCGATGTTCTGATTACTTCTGCCGGAGTTTCGACAGGTGATCGCGATATGGTGCGGTCGGTGCTTGAAGAGTTGGGCGTAGAGATCGTCTTCTGGCGGGCAAAGGTGAAGCCCGGCAAGTCACTGGCGTTCGGTGTAAAGGAAGGGAAGCCGGTGTTCGCGCTCCCAGGGAACCCAGTTTCGTCGATGCTGACATTTGAGGAATTCGTGGCTCCTGCGCTGCTGAAGATGATGGGGCATAGACAGAGTGTGAAGCCGCTGTTTGCGGCAGTGCTGCAGGGCGAACTGAAGAAGAATAAGGGGCAGACCCATCTGGTACGGGTAAAGCTGGAGTACTCGGATGGAAAGTACCTGGCCTGGAGCGCAGGTAAACAAGACACCGGGCTGCTGAAGACCATGCTGGAGGCCAATGCCATCGCGGTGCTTCCTGCAGATCGCGAATTGTTCGTGGCCGGTGAAGAAATTCAGGTCCACCTACTGGGCGCCGAGGTAGGAATGACCGCGCTGTAAGGTCCAAAGATGCTCACGGTTAGATTCTGCGTCACTATTATTTGTGACGGTGCTCACCGCCGCAGGCGGGTACCCTGGGCGTACACTCGAAAGTGAATTAGGCGTACGTCTTCAGGGCGGGGTGTAACTCCCCACCGGCGGTGAAAGCCCGCGAGCGCTTGCAGGAATGCAGGGTCAGCAGATCTGGTGAAATTCCAGGGCCGACGGTGAAAGTCCGGATGAAAGAAGATGTGCCAGACTGCAAGCAACGGTGTTGCTTGGTGGGACTTGGTACGCATTTGCAAAGCCCTGAAACGTCTTCGTCGACTTAATACGAGGAGCGTTTCAAATGTCATCATCTACTTCCACTGTCGCCGCAACGCTTGAATCCGCGGCCCTCCCCTTCGAAATCAGATTTCAGAGAGCCTTGGACGATATGCGCCGGGGACACCCAGTGATTCTCGTGGACGATTTTGATCGCGAGAATGAAGCTGATCTGATTGTTGCCGCCGAGAAACTCACCCCTGCGACCATGGCCGTACTGATCCGCGAATGTAGCGGCATCGTGTGCCTGTGCCTGACCGAAGAGACACTCGACCGTCTTAATGTGCCCCTGATGGTTCCGAACAATGGGAGCCGTTTCCGCACCGCTTTTACCGTAACGATCGAGGCCCGCGAAGGTGTCACCACCGGCGTTTCCGCCCAAGACAGGGTGACTACGATCCGCGCCGCAATTGCCGATGACGCGCAACCGTCAGACATCGTGAGCCCTGGCCACGTTTTTCCGCTTAGAGCCGCAGTAGGGGGCGTCCTGACTCGGCAGGGGCACACGGAAGGTTCCGTGGAACTGGCTATCTTAGCTGGGCTGAAACCAGCCGCCGTTCTCTGCGAGATCACCAACCCGGACGGAACCATGGCGAAAGGCGAAAATATCGACCAATTTGCGATGGAACACGACATGGTTGTGTTGAGCATCGCCGAACTCGTCGAGTATCGCCAGCAGAGCACGGAAACCCACACGTCGAACAAATCACAGTAGCGTCGAATTTGTGCAGGCGGGCGCGCGAGCTAATTCGCGGAGATGGAGAGCAATGAGTACGGATTTGAATCTTTGTACGAGCACGACCAGGCAGGTAGCGGATACAAAATTGCCCACCAAATGGGGACAGTTTCGAGCGCTGGGCTTTGAGCGCTCCACCGAGGATAATACCCTTGAGACGGCGGTTGCCTTGATCATGGGAGACATTTCTGTCGGCGTTCCGTTGGTGAGGATTCATTCGCAGTGCCTGACCGGTGATGTCCTCGGGTCTGTAAGATGCGATTGCGGAGAGCAACTGAACAGCGCAATGAATTCCATTGCCGAAGAGGGTTCCGGCATCTTGATCTACGAGAAGCAGGAAGGGCGGGGAATCGGCCTGATGGCGAAACTCCAGGCGTATGCGCTGCAGGATAAGGGCATGGATACCGTCGAGGCAAATGAACATCTCGGCCTTGCCGTGGACAGCCGCGACTTCGTTCTGCCTGTCGATATTCTCAAGCAACTTGGCGTCAACCAGGTGCGTCTGCTCACAAACAACCCGCAAAAAATCGCGGCCGTAAGGGGAGCGGGAATCGAGGTCGTGGAGTGGCTGCCATGTGAGGTTTTACCGAATCCGCACGCACTGTTTTATCTCACGACCAAGAAATTGAAGATGGGTCACGTACTGACTATGGTCTAGAGTGAGCGCCTGATGTCAAAGTTCGCAAAGCTGATCAGAACTTTGTTGGAGCGTTCGAACAAGAAGAATCAAGCAGAGCACGAGACTACTCGAACGATATTGAATTCGCGCGTTGCCGGAAGGCACGGTGAAATTCCTCGACACCCTCGCGTAGAGCCTCCCACCGTGAACGGTATCCTTCGCGGAAAACCGTTCGCGCCACCGTGCGTCCAAGCGGACGCCTCTCCGCTGGAAGCGTTGAAAGTGATGGCAGAGCACGATGTGGGAGCAGTTCTGGTTCTGGATGGCGGCCGCCTGATCGGGATATTTTCCGAACGCGATCATATTCGTGGTTCAATCCTGGCGGGAGACTCCATAACCCACATTTCCCTGCGTCACGTAATGACGCCGTGTGATGTTTTCGCCGCGCCCGCTGATACGGCGCAAGAATGCCTGAATCTGATGAGGGAGAAACGCTTACGCTATCTTCCCGTTCGGGAGGGTGAAAACCTGATGACGATCTTGTCGCTCGAAGATCTCCTCGGGGAGATGGTCGCGTATCTTGAGCGAGTCTTCAAAGAAAATGAATTAGATCAGCAGGTCGCTTCGCTTCGCGGAACCTATAGTTGCTGAGTCATTCGAGGAATCTTGGTGCGGGGAGGGAGACCTGTTTTTGAAGTACCCCTTTAGAGTCTGTAAGTTGCGGAAAGTACAGTCAGCCTATTCCTCTAATTCCGCACAAAAACTAAATGTTTGGTACGAATTTGGTACACGAGCAAACGCCAAAACCTACCGACAAATCATGTACTAGTTGAGAATCTCAACCAGTCTCTTACTGTTTACTTCAGAGTATGCGGGGGAAGCCAAACCCCTCCCCGCATCACACAAAGTGCTGACTTTTCCACAGTCTCACCGCTGCTGCGAACATACCACATGCTTATACTTTGAGGCATGAGCTACTCTGATGATTCAGCCCCTAACCTGAACACCTTTGAGGAAGTAGGTTGTGATGAGTGTGCGTACTATCAAAGGCAGCTTGCGTATTTGAATGAACGCATACACGAATGTCCATCAACGAAGCTCATGTCTTTCGCTGAGGCGTTTAAGAGCTTAGACAACACCGCAGCACGTAAACGCGATGAGCTTGCTAGAGAGCATCGTGAGTTGATGTCCAACATAAGAGCGCATATCCAACGCTCCCATACAGAGACTCAATAACCTTGAAGGGAACCTATGAACATTGGGTCTTTGTCTCCAGTTAGAGCAAGGTTGGCTGATCTCCGCCGCATCGCAAAGATTCTCCGACAAGATGGCGGGTGGCCCATTCAAGCCTTCGTTTGGCTTGAGTGGGGCTCTATCTGACAGTTGAGTCTGAGGTGTAATTCTTGGTGCGGGGAGGGGGACTTGAACCCCCATGCCTTGCGGCGCTAGCTCCTAAGGCTAGTGTGTCTGCCATTTCACCATCCCCGCCTGTACCACTTTGCGCCACATCAATTGTGCCACAGTACTCGGGCCAACTCCAGCGACGATCGATTTTAGAATGCGCTCCAACTGAACTCATCGATGTGGAAGCTGGTCACGGCAGGAGTGGAGCCGCCTGGAAGTGAGGGGCCGTCGGTGCCGAGACTGGTATCGTAGGTAATCATTGGGTGGCTGCCGTTCGGATTCGTGATCGTCGCTTTCTTGGTAACGATTCCTCCATAGAGACCGACGCCGCCGGACATTGTGAAGTTGGAATTCGGGGCGTAGATGGTTGCAAACATCGCGGACCCGGCGTTGATGTTAACAGCCCCGGCTCCGTTGTACTGGATAAGCAGATTTCCCGGTCTTCCAGTGGCATTCGTAATCGCAGCGCCGCTAAGGCTTATCGCCGTATCGCTCGCATTCGGTTTTCCGGCTATGTTGATTGTGACCCGGCACCCCGGATCGCTGGTCTTCGAAGTAGCAGTTGTACAAGACGCCGGCAGATCGATCACGACAACGTCTGAACTCGTAAGCGTCAGGCTGTTGAAGTTGTAGGTGCCGGGCGTCAAATGCATCTGGACATTACTTGATCCCAGATTGACATCGCCATAGTTGATCGTATCGCTTGGTGCCATTGAGAATGCGTACGCGCCACTGGAGACAATCTGCTCGTGGGTGCTCCCGATTCCGCCGGTTGCATTCCAAGTGCCGGTATGTGTGGCGTTCCAGTTATAGCTTCCACCGCAACCGCCGTCGCCCCCGGTACTGGCGGAGCAGGTTACATTGTTTGCCGCGACTGAAATGTTGGCGTTGGGAGTGGCCGGCAGAGATTTGGGAATGACGGTATTCCATCCGGCAGGGCAACTGCTGGTGGCCGTCCAGCAGCCTACATATTGATTCAGTGACGAACCCAGGCCACCTGTAACGACGTTGCCGCTATTGTCCTCATTAAGAGCGTACATGTGGGTAGCGTCACAACCCATTCCGCTGCCATAACCGTTGGCAGTGCCCCAAAAGGCTTGAAGCTCCGCCTTCTGCACGGGGTCCCAGTAGTAATAATTCATGGCACTGTCAACACCGGAAATTGCCGAATAAAGGCTTCCCCCCACGTAGTATCCATTTGAGATAGAGACGTTTCCGTTGCTGTAGATGTCGCCATAACTGTAGGCATTTGGAGGGACGGTGCCTGGCGTGGTCTTAGTCGAATCGTAGCTGCCGAGACTGCCACCGCCATTCAGGTAGACCGTATTGCAACCGGTTCCCGTGGCCCATAGAGCGGCTGGAAACATCTGACTTCCTGTTCCGCTGCCGCTGACGTACTGAGTGTTCTCGACGATTTCCTCGACCTGCACGCTCGATGAGCTTCCGGCAATCCCTGGCACGGTTCCGACCGAAATCAACTTCCACTTTGCGCGAATCAGCCCGAGCTTAGGCTGATTCACCTGCAACAACTGTGCGGAGAGCTGATAACCGCTACCACTTGGGAGATTCGTCAGATTCGTTCCTGAGTTCGTGCTCAAGGCTCTGAATCCGGTGTCCTGGGTCACGAAGTCCGTGGCCCCGGCTGCGTAGCCGGCACCAAGATTTGTCGCTACCGTTCCGAGGTAGTTTGAACCCCAGGTATCAGAAACGCCGCCTGTATTGGTCCCGATCACGAGTTGGAACGAATTCCCGTTCAGCGTGCACGTTACCGGGATCGCCGAGTAATTGCAGCTCGAACTGAGAAGAACGGGGCCAATATTAGTCCACGACAAGGATGAATTCAGCCAGGTAAGGCCCTGCGAAACTCCTGCCTCAGCTACATAACGCGCCTGCGTTGTGCCGCGCAGATTTGCCGAGTTCCAGATTTCGGTCTGGGTCGAAAACATTACGCCAGCCCCTAATACCGAAAGAACGAACAGCACCACCAGCGTCATGACCAGCGCAATACCCCTCTGGTTTTTCTGTCGGCACGAGAGATTTGTGATTCGGTAAACGCTCATCAGGTTCCTCATGGTATGCAACTCGAACTTAGAATGCTTTGCGGCGAAAGAGTCGCAGGCAACGTTTGAAGCTGACTCGTGTACGAGTCTTCGCTCCCATTTGCGGGCAGCGCATTCAAATCCATGTTGTATGCGTTAACGATGTTGCGCGGTTGGATGTTCAGAATATTCTTTGTGACTGAGATGGGGCTCTTGGTCTGGAGATCATTGTTGATCGACTGTACTGTCAAGGAAATACCAACGCTCGGGGCATAAGTGTGGCCATTGACTGTAACTGGTTGGTAAGTAAATTGGCAGAAAGTTACATTGTCAATCAGCGTGGTAGTAACGTCTGGAACCGCAGTCGCTCCACAACCTGTGTTTGTTGGAGAAGCCGATACATTGTATTGTTTGCGGAGTAGAGGTCCGGCTGTTGTGGAAGTAGCCGGGCACTGGTATTTCACAACCACCATGCTTCCGTCCGCGTTGATGTCGCCGAAGATCGTTAACGTCTGTGCGTGATTGCTGGCATCAGGCAAGCCAGCAGCTGAGTTCGTCCACACTCCTGCGGGATATACTCCCTGCGCAATCACTGGCACCGGGTTACTTGCCGTCGGCGTATGAGCATTCGTCGTGGTACTCACAGTGATCGAAGTGGAACTGTTGACACTCTGAATCTGCACTCTCTCCTCTGGCGTACCCAACGTCTGATTAAGGTCAGGAGTGTCGAGGATGACCCACTCCCCTGCGTACATTCCTGATGTGGACGAGACGGATAGACCGGTAGCACCTGCGCCGCTCGCTGCGGTCAAGTAAGACATTGTGCCAACCGTGGATTGATTGAAGACGTAGGGAGTGCCCGAAGGCAGGTTGCCTGAAAGTCCTGATGGGACGAGACCTGCCTGTCCGATCTCCTGAGACAATTGCTCAACCGTGGCGCGCAACTTTCCCTGTAAACTTTTTCGTTCTTCGTTGGAACGAAAATTCTTCTGGAAGTAAGTCATCCCTCCGATCGCAGCCGAAGAAATCACCAGCAAAATCGCCATGCTGATCATAAGTTCGAGCAGAGTGAAGCCTGCTTTGCTCTTGCGCACGGATTGTAATACCTCGCTCACCTTACGTCCTTATGGGTAGGTAACGTTGGACTTAAACGACACGAGCGTAGTTGTCGGAGACAGGCTACTCGTGCCGATTGAATTCGTGCCGATTGTTAAATTGGCAACAACCATCACGGTGATCCGCTTCATGTTCGGCAATCCGGCTGGTGTTTCAATCCACCAATAACGTGTGTACGCAATGGCGTTAGGGGAAGTAACGGCCGCGACCGGGGTGCCTGTCGTATCGATGTAGTCAAAGTAGTAGGTGGTTAATGTGGTTAGCGATCCCCCCGGAAATAATCCACAGCTTGTGCATCCGTTTGGGGTCGTTGGGAATCCAGTCACATTGCTGGTGGTATCTGTGTAAGTCAGGGCAAGTAGCTGTTCCATCTTGTCCTGTGCGTACTCCGTAGTGCGGGTGGCCTGATCGCCGTTGCCCACGTTTCGCACTGAAGCAACAACAAACAAGGTCATAAGCCCGGTTACCCCAATAAGTAAAATCATGGTGGCAAACATCGTCTCCAACATAGTGAAGCCGCGTTGTTTTCCGTCTAATAACCTGGCATCGATTCTGTGTGACAGTTGCTTCATCTCCACTGCGTCCTAACTAAGTTAGTCGGTAACCAAGACCCATGTCGTACTGCCGAAATCCCATCGCCAAAGTGAAGGATTGCCCGTGGCGTCCACGACCACGGCCAGGTAGTTGGTTTGGCCGCTTTGTAAATACATCACGTAATTACTCTTTCGAGTTCCATCTGCCGGAATGGTAGAGGGGATGGTGGCGCACGTGTTAGCCACACCGGCGGTCGAGATGTGGGCGAGCGAATCGAAAATAGGAAGGCCTCTCGAGTTGAATACAACCGCGCTGCAATTGAAGGGCGTTGCTCCATTCTGTCCGCTTACGCCACTCAACCCAGCGCCACTAGTGGCTGCCGGCGGAAACCCGAACGAATCTGTACCCGTGAGGCGAATCTGGGTGGGCATATCCATAACCGCATTGCTGATCTGAATTGACGACGGCAGATACCCGTGGAAAGTCGCGTCACCCAGTTGCCGGATTGCAATTCCGCATGTAAGGGCCGTCGCGCCGGAGGTCGAGGTATCGCAGATCACTTCCGCACGTCCGCCAATGGATGCAGCTCTCAAACGTGCAAGGTTGATTTCGCCGATCAGAGAACGGGCGTCATTATTGATCCGGTACGTGCGTAAATAGACCGTCCATTGCGGAAGAGCCATTGCACTGACCAAGAGCATAGCTGAGATGACTACCAACATTTCGAGAAGTGAAAATCCTGACATCTCAGACCGACGCAAGTCTTGTCTGGGATCTTGATCGATAATCTCTCTCACTTTAGACACACTCATTCCACGGGTTGTCCCAGCCGTTCCGCTCTTGCGGAAACGCCGATGAAATATGATTTGCTTCAATTACCTAAGTTAGCAGGTATCCTTCGTTTAGTATCCACTTCTGTTGCCGATATCGTACCGAACGGACCCTATGGGGTGAGTACCTTAGTAACCCCCGATCTGGTGTCCCAATTTAATTTCGGTCAAGCAAGTGCAACAACGCATCTAGTCCGCAGTAATTCAACTGGAAAGCCGCCTTTGCGCGCACGATAGGTTTGGCGTGGTAGGCGACGCCAGTTCCCGCCAGCACCAGCATCGGCAGGTCGTTTGCGCCATCGCCGACGGCAACCACCTGCTGCGACGGAATGCCCTCGCGGTCAGCAATCTCACGCAATCCGGCGGCCTTGCGCGCGCCGTCGACTATAGCCGCAGCCAGTCGGCCTGTGAGCGCACCATCGACGATCTCCAATTCATTCGCATCGAGGTAGTCAAAGCCAAAGCGCTCCTGTATATATCGGCCGAAAAAGCCGAAACCCCCGGAAAGAATTGCCGATTTACATCCGGCCAATTGCAGTCCGGTCATCAGGCGTTCCAGGCCCTCTCCCATTGCGATCTGCCCCTGTAACTGGTCAATCTGTTCTTTGCGCACACCTTTTAGCAGGGAGACGCGCCGGGTCAGGCTGGTGGCAAAATCAATTTCACCACGCATGGCGGCCGCAGTGATGGCGGAAACTTCGTCTTTCACCCCAGCGAGGCCAGCCAACTCATCTACTATTTCGGCCTGAATTAAGGTCGAATCCATATCGAAGACGAACAGTCTGCGGGGTGTGCGGTAGAGCGCATCGGATTCCAAAAATACATCGAGGCCCATGCTTTCGGCAGCCGCGCGTAGCTTTTCGAGCGATTCCACGGCGGGCGACGTTTCCGACCCGGCCCAGGCGCGCTGCATCCAGACGCCGGTCCCTGTGAGTGGACGCGCCTCCTCTGCTTCCAGGGTGAACCCCTGCGACTCTGCAGCCGTCAGGAAGGCCAGAGCATGCTCCTTGTTCCAGACTTTCGCGAGCAGCGTAAGCACGTACCGATTTGGCATTCCTATTGCCGCCTTTGAAAAGAGATTTCCATTCAGGAATAGCACTTTGTTAGAATTCTATTCAAGCTCATTCTCCCGGATGGGCGTACCTCAGCCGGTCCAACGGAGTGTTCTGTTGCTCACTACGATCTCGAAAGCGCAACGCCGCCAACGATCATGGTCAGCCAGCATTTCGACGCGATCGTGTCCGAGATCCGCGCAGTAGTCCCTACAGAGCTTTATTGCAAGTGGATTCACGTTCTGTCTTTGAATCCGCATTTCTCTTTCGAACCGCGGGTAGCCGCGCATTCACCTCAGGAGAAGGCTTCATGTTCCGTAAGACTCGTATCTTCACCCCTGGTCCGACGCCTCTGCTTCCAGCCGCGCAATTTGCCATGGCCGCCGCAGACCTGCATCACCGTACACCCGAGTTTCGTGCGCTTTACCTCAAGGTGCAAGCGCAGCTAAAGGTCTTCATCGGTACCAGTAACGACGTGCTTGTGCTCGCGTGTTCGGGCACAGGAGCCATGGAAGCCGCAGTCACCAACCTGACCAGTCCCGGTGACAAGGTTCTCGTCCTCAGTGCAGGGAAATTTGGCGAGCGCTGGGTCTCGATCACCAAGGCATTCCATTGCGATACGGTTGTGCTCGCCAAGCCCTACGGACAAACCTTTCCGATCAAGGAAGTCCAGGCTCTGTTGACTCCCGATGTGAAGGCGATTTTTGTACAGGGCACCGAGACCTCCACGGGGGTGCGCCACGATGTGGCGGCCCTAGCCAAGTTGGTAAAGGGAACCGACACGCTTCTTATAGTGGACGCGATCACCGGACTCGGTACAACGACGTTCGACGTAGATGGCGATGGAATCGACGTGATCATCGGCGGCTCTCAGAAGGCCCTGATGATTCCTCCGGGCCTTGCCTATCTCGCTGTCAGCACGCGTGCCTGGGCTCGAATGGAGAGCAGCCAGCAGCCCCGCTATTATTTCGATCTGCGCAAGGAGCGCAAGTCGGCCGCCAAGGGCGAAAGCGCCTACACGCCCTCCGTTGCGCTGATCGCCGGAATGGGTGCGGCACTCGACTACCTTGAGCAGCAGGGAGGCGGCGATCTCGCAAAGGGCCGCGAACTGCTGATTGCCAATGCCGAGTTGAACGCCCTGTGTCTGAGGACCGCTGCGAAGGCCATTGGTATGGAGTTGTTCTCCTGCTCGCACTCCGCCGCTGCTACGGCCATCAAAGCGCCCTCGGGCGTTTCCTCCAGCGACGTTGTGAAGGGTTTCAAGAAAGAGTTCGCCGGCGTGCTCTCCGATGGGCAGGGCGAGATGAAGGGCCAGATCCTGCGCGTCTCCCATATGGGCTACCTTGACTACCTTGACTGCATCGGCATTATCGCTGGACTCGAACAAGTACTGGCAAAACTGAAACCGGAAAGCTTCCAATTCGGAGAGGGACTTCGCGCCGCTCAACTGGTCTACGCCGAAGCGTACAAGAACGGAGAAAAGCAGTGAAGATCGTCGTTGCAGAGAAAATTGCCGCTGCCGCAATGAAAGTTCTGGAGGCCATCCCCAACTCCACGGTGATAACGCCCGAACAGTTTGCGCTTGACCCCGCGCTTGCGGTGTCAGATGCCGACGCGCTGATCGTGCGCTCAGCGGTGCAGGCCGATGCAGAACTGATCGAAGCCGCAAAGAGCATTCGGGTGATCGGCCGCGCCGGAGTCGGCGTGGACAACATCGATGTAGAAGTGGCTACGCGCCGCGGAATTGTAGTCATGAACGCTCCCGGTGCCAGTGCCGTGTCGGTGGCTGAACTCACGCTCGGCCTGATGATTGCCATGGCACGCCATATCTCGCGCGCCGACCAGACGACCCGCGCAGGAAAGTGGGAGAAGAAGAATCTGCAGGGCACAGAACTGGCGGGAAAGACTCTCGGCATCGTCGGCCTTGGTAGGATCGGAACGGAGACGGCACGACGTGCGCAGGCCTTCGGCATGAGGCTCGTCGGCAGTGACCCCTACTTGTCTCCGTCGCGCGCCAAGGAACTTGGAATCGAACTGATGTCGACCGAGGCGCTGTACGCGCAGGCTGACTATATTACGCTGCATTTGGCGCTGACCCACCAGACCGCGGGCATGATTAATGCCGAGTCCATCGCCCTGATGAAGCCCGGTGTGCGGGTTTTGAACTGCGCACGCGGCGAACTGGTGGAGGAGAGCGCTGTCGAGGCAGCACTGCGCTCCGGGCATATTGCCTCTGCCGCGCTCGATGTTTTCTGCGAGGAACCGCCTCACAACACAGGGCTGCTTTCCGCTCCCAACCTGCTGGCGACGCCGCACCTCGGCGCTTCCACCAAGGAAGGTCAGGAAGCCGTCGGTATTCAGATTGCCAAACAGGTGCGCGATTATCTGATACAAGGCATTGCGCAGAATGCGGTAAACCTGCCATCGCTCTCGGATGTGGAATACAAGCAGATCGCTCCATACATGGCGTTGGCTGGCAAGTTGGGCCGATTCGCATCGCAATTGTTTGCCTCGAACCTTGCGGAGATCGACGTGAAATTCGAGGGCGAGATTGGCGGATGGAAGACCCAGGTGATTCGTGCCGCTGCCGTCGCCGCAATTCTGCAGTCGGATACCGACGAGCCCACGAACATCATCAATGCCCAGTCGGCGGCGGAAGAGCGCGGCGTGGTTGTCCGCGAGACACGCGCAGAACCCAATGCGCGGGTCAACCACATTCACCTCAGGCTGGCGGGTCCCACTGGTTCGGTCGAATGCAGTGGCACAATCGTCCACGGGGCTTCGCCGCGCCTCATTCAACTCAATGGCATCGATATCGAGTCGCACCTCGAGGGTAAATTCGTGGTGATCGCCAATCTGGATGCGCCCGGCGTTGTGGGGTCGATTGGAACGGTGCTTGGCAAACGCGGAATCAACATTGCCCGCTTCTCGCTTGGGCGCGAAGGCCGGCAGGCGCTAGCCATTGTCGAAGTAGATGAAAGCGTCTCGCCCGAGGCACTGGCTGAACTGCGCAAAGTACCTTCGGTACAGACCGTGGCCAGTGTAATGGTTTAGAGCTTCCGCAGGCTGACGAGGCTGCGTGATGCGGTCTCGTTAGCCTGTTTTCGAGTCGCTGCAAGGCCCGTCCGCACCCTCGATAAACGCCTTTCACAAGACTACTCCGGCGAAACAGTTCTACATCCTCAAATTCACCACATACAAAATCACAACGTAGCGGGAACATGAGCTGGTTTGACCATACACTTCTGCCTGGGATTGCTAGGATCAGTTCAGTCAGGGAGCAAATGTCACCCTGCGATTGGCTGACGCCAATGTAGTAACGGAGGTTCAAAGCATGATGAAAAAGATTGTACTTGCAGGATTTGGTTTGGTTATTGCGGCTGGCTTGGCGATGCCGCCTCAAGCGGAGGCCCAGGTGCGCGTTGGCGTCCAAATTGGAGCGCCGGCGGTTGTGTTTACCAGTGGCTATCATGAAGGCTACTACTACGAGGATGGTTATCGCTACCAGAGAGACGCTCGCGGAAACCGCCACTATGACCACGCATACGGCGGGCACACCAACTGGAAAAGCGACCGCGCCCACAAGGACGGAAACCATCATGACGAGCATCACCCGGATGGCGACCATCGCGACTGGAAAAAGTAACTGAGATCAGAACAGCGACCACGGCCATGTATGAATAAGCCTGGTCGCGCTTGTCTCCTCGACTGACCAAAACTGCCATGACACAGTTGGTCATTCGAGGGATAGCGCTTTCCGCAGTGCCGCCAGTTTATGTGGTTCAGAGCTCAATCGATACCCACCGCAAGTACCAGAAATAATTCAAAGCTGGTCACCGGAGCGATTCTTCTTTTAGAATGATTTTGGGCGCATAAATTCTTAATGCCGTTAAAACAAACACTCTATATCGATACCGCGCAGAAGCTTGAAGTTCTGCTCCGGGAACTCTCTTCCCATAACGTAATCGGCCTTGACACCGAGTTCATCTCGGAAGGGCGTTACGAGCCTGAGCTCTGCCTGGTGCAGCTTTCCACAATGCAAGGCATATTTATTGTGGATCCCATTGTGTTGCCGGATCTGCAGCTCATGTGGGAACTGCTCGCATCCCCTGAGCGCGAGATCGTTACGGTCGCAGCGCGTCAGGAGATCAAGTTCTGTGCTAAGGGTGCGGGGAAAGCTCCGGCCTGTGTGCTCGATCTGCAGATTGCTGCTGGACTGCTCGGCTATGGATATCCGCTCTCGCACACCAATCTTTGCCTGCGAATTCTCAATGCCCGCGTCAATGGTGGTGAGAGTTTCACCGATTGGCGCAAGCGCCCGCTGCGCCCGGTGCAGCTTGAATATGCCGCCGACGATGTACGCCACCTTCTGCCAATGCGCGAAAAACTCCTGGCCCGCGCTGCGAAGCTGGAACGCACGAGCTGGGTTCGAGGCGAATGCGATCATCTGGTGAAGACCGTGATGCGCGAGGATGAGCGATGGAGAATTTCGGGAAGCGCCCGGCTTAGCCGCCGTCAGCTTTCGGTCTTAAGAGAAGTGTGGCGTTGGCGCGACCGTCAAGCTCGCAGACTCAATGTTCCAGTTGCGCGCGTCCTTGGTGACAGCATGTTGATCGAGGTTGCGCGCCGCTCACCGGCGACTGTGGAGGATCTGTTTTCTATTCGCGGACTCGACAGCCGGTTACTACGCAAAGCCGAGCAGGAAGTCGTGGACGCAGTTACGATCGCACGCTCGATCCCGGAAGCTGATCTTCCGAGCAACGAACGTCGCGACGATCCACCGCAGGTTGCGGTGCTGACCAAACTGCTTTCGGTTGCCGTTGGAAATCTGGCTGCCGAGACTGAAGTGGACACCGCGTTGCTGGCGACGACCAGCGATTTGCAGGAGATTGTGCGCTGGTTTCTGGACCAGAAAGACATACCGCGCCCCGAGGTTATGGAAGGCTGGAGGGGCGAGATTCTTCAGGAATCGCTGATCGGCTTCCTCGAAGGCAAGAAAGTGATCCGAGTCGGAAACGCGCGACGTCCCAACCCACTCGTCTTCGAGCCATTCTCCAAGTAATAGCCGTTGGAAGAAAAAAAACACCTCGGGCGGTTACATCCTGTTCCAACCGCGCCATACCCAAAGGCCAACCATCAGCAGCACCAGCAGTCCACTCGATGCACTGAGGACGTTTACGAATGGGCGCACCCGGTTCATTCGCGCCATCAATTCTCTCTGCTCCCTCTCAAACTGCGATTCGGCGTTATCAAGAAAGAGCTGATCGTCTTCGTGCATGGCAAGCACGTGGCGATAAATCAACAGTACGACAAGTACAGTCGTAAGTACGGCCCAAGTCGTCGCAAGTATCGACATTGGTTCCATAAAACCACCTTCGGCGCCAAACCTCGCGCCCCATTGAGAAATGACTTGCATCCGCCTCGTGAGGTCAAATCAAGTCGCAGGCATTATAGGCACGGTTTCAAGACTTGTTTTCAGGATTTATTTTTACCTAGGAGGGCCAACTTTCTCGATTCTTGACGCATCGGGTGCAATTTTGCGACTTCCACGTTTCTTGTTGCATCAAAATGTGTAGGCGAAAGTTTGACTCTGGTGAAGGTCGCGCTGTTTGAGCATCGGAGCCCGGAGTTTTGCTATAATAATTAGTATCTCGAGGAGACAAACCGCGATGTCAACGACCACAACAACTCCTGAAGTTAAGAACGCCCCTCTCACCCTTACCGCTTCTGCCATCACCAAGGTGAAGGAGATCATGGCTCAACAGACTCCAGTCCCTACGGGTCTACGCGTGGGTGTCGTAGGCGGCGGTTGCTCTGGGTTCTCCTACAGCATGCAGTTTGAAAACGGTGCAGGAGCGATGGATAAAACTTTCGAGTTCGACGGTTTGAAGGTATTCATCGATGCGACTTCTTTGATGTACCTACAGGGCGCAAGCGTTGATTACATTGAGACCTTGGAAGGCGCCGGCTTTAAGTTCGAGAACCCGAACGTGAAGAGCACCTGTGGCTGCGGGTCCTCGTTCAACGTGTAACGGTCCGACCAGGTTGACACTAGATTCAAAAACCCCGTCCAAGTGACGGGGTTTTCTGCGTTTATGACTCTCCTCGAAGCCTAGGGAGTGGTCGTTGGAGCCGTTGTGGGGGGCGTCGCTGGAGCAACGGTACCCGGCGCGCCCGTGTTTGGAGTTTGTGGGCCGTTGGCACCCGGATTGGTTGGATTTACAGGCCCGGTGCTGAACGTGCCAACGAACCGCTTGGGATCGTAGGGTCCCACGAGCAGACTCTTCCCGGTGTCCTGCCTTGGGTCGTAGATAAAAAACCATTCGTTGTACTTGGATTTGTCGCCGAACGAATGGATTCCTTGTGCTGCCGACTTGCTCACAACGCCTACCATCACTCCGCCGCCAAGCACCTGACCGCTCGCAGCAGCGTTGTTCCCCTGGCTCAGAAGTCCTGTGCCACCGGTTGTGGTTGCTGTCGTGGTCGTTGTAGTTGATGCTGCCGCATCCGTGCTCTGATTTGTGCCGCTCGCACTGCTTCCCGTGTCGGTCGAACTTGGTTGGCTAGAAGTAGTTGAGGTTGCAGAAGTTCCGGTTCCTGCCCCGGTCGTCGAATTCGGCCCAACTCCGGTCTTCAACGAAAGACTAAGGATGTCCGTATCGTGTGCAATCTTCCAGCTTCCATCCGGGGACATTGGGTCCTTGTACTTCTTGCGCAGATAGCGGATGTTGTTTGCTTTTTCCAACTGCTCGATTGAGGCCGGATAGGATCTGTTCTTGCGGTAATACCTTTGAACTGCCCGTTCGTACTGCTCGCCACGGTGGATCATCTCCACCTCGCGATCACGCTGAATTCCGCGCTTGAAATTCCACGCCACTCCCAACATGGTGATCACCAGCATAGCGACCGCAAGCATAAGGAACAGCAGCATGTAGCCGGAGTCGCGAGGCCCCCCACGCTTGCGCCGTATTCTGATCAAGGTCATCGACACTAGCTCTGCGTCAAGGGAATATTCTGGCGGTTGTTGTTCAGTAAGTCCTCTATTTCCACCTCTTTCGGTGAAATATGGACAATCCTGTAGTGGCGATTCACTACGTCACCCTCATGCGCGATCCAAACGTCTTGGCCCTGGGAGAGGAAGGCCCTTGGTTTTTCACCCTTACTGTTGGTGATGCCAAAGTATTTCAACGTAATCGGCGGCGGTGGAGGAGGTATATACACGTTCTTTGCAGCCTGTTCCTGTTGACTCAAGAGAGGTGGCACGGCCACCTTGGGAACGATCACCGGCTCTGCTGCGATCCGAAAAATGTTTCTTCCCTTTCCCTCGTACTTCACTTCCTCGGCGCTGGCGAGCAGGTCCAGGCGTAAGCGCGGATCCAGAGATTCGGTTTGCGACACCTTTCCTCTTTCGGCGGGTGCGGCACCAGATGTACTGGTGGGGCTACTCGGCATCAGAGTCCTGCCAACGATGAACACAGCAATAATGCCGAGCACAATCGCTACGTACAGCTTGGTCTTGTTTTCCGTTCCTGTCTTCATGCCGCGCTCCTCAGGAAGGTGGACAGGTGAACCGAAACTGTCAGGGCGTCCCCTTGCATTCCTCCGAAGGTGACGCCGTCGATCAAGAGCATCATCTTCTGCCGCTCGACTGCGTTGATGAACCGCATATTCTGGTTGTAGCTGCCATGGATTTGTATGGTGATGCCGATACTCTCGTATCCTGGAATTGTGACCTTCTCTACGCCTGCCTTATCTGCGTTGCGCTCGTCATACTTCACATTGGAGACGCTTACACCGGATTCAGTTGCGATGCGCGAGAGTTGCTCTGACATTGCCGAGTAGCGCTGTGCCAGCCGCTCACCGTTAAACTGGGCTTCCTGTTCGCGGGCCGTGGCGATCTTCTGATCCATGCCCTGTGCTGGAGCGGCGCTTCGTATCTTTTCAATTTTTTCCAACCGCAACTGTTCAAATTCCTGTTGGCGCGCGCCGCGCGAACGTCCTGCGGGAGACAGCAGCAAGCCAACAGCTGCAATGTCCATCAACAGCAGCACTCCCACCGCAATCAGCAGTTGTGTCCGAATATCCCGGAGCTCGCCGATCATCGTGCCCGTCCTTTGACTGGCTCAACCTTGGAGCCCGCCGATTGGGTCTCTGCCATGTGGGTAGATCCAGTAGGAATGTAAAGTGCCGTCAACTGAAATTCCACAGTGTCCAAACTGTCCCGCTCGCGGACGCGCCCTTCGCTCTCTTCCGCAATGCGGGCCTCCCGGAATGACGGTGATTGTTCCAACCGTTTCACCAGCTCTACTGCAGCCTCCCGCGAAGTACCTGCGACCGTAAGGTGTACTTCCACGGTGTTGGTCCTCGGTTGTAGCTCCGGCGAAATCGAAACCACATGCAGCTTCTGCGGCATGATCTGTTCCAACTGCATAAACACGCGGGTCCATGAGAACGATTTGCGCGCAATCAGTCCATTCAGAAACTTCGAGGTATCCACCACCGAACTATTCTGCGGAAGCCGCAAAACCCTCAGCGCCTCGCTACGTTGCCGGTCCAGAGCTGCAATATCGGATTCAAGTGCGGCAATCTTTGCGTTTACGTCACGTGACTCACGCCAGGTCGAAACTGCCATCCACACCAGGTACACCGTGCAAAGCGCAAGCAGCACCACCACTCCGCCCCATTGCATCAGAATGCGGCGGACATCCTGGTACGGCTTTGTTGCCAGATTGATTCTAAGTCGCACCGTTCCAATCCTCTCTTTTAGATCAGCGCTCCAATTGCACCTGCAAAATCATTCCGCAAATTTCCTGACACCAGGCTTGATCCGATCAATTCTTTAACCTTGACTCCGGTCTGCGCCTTCATGGCTTGCGAAAACTCATCGAGATCCTTCACTCCGGAGACGAGTACCTGCTCCACGCTCATGCCATAGTTATCCTGGAAATACACCAGTGAAGGGTAGACATCGTCGGCCATGCGCTCGGCCGTCGGCGCTCCGTTTCCTGTTCCCTCAAGGACGCGGAAGAGTAACAACTGCCCATCTTTGACCACAGCGATCGAGGTCGCATCGCGCGCGACTTTCAGCATCATAGTGGGGATTTCCTCGTCCACCGCTCCAAGTGCTCCCAGGCTGGAAGGCAATACCACCCCTGGCGAACATCCCGCGGTACGGAATGCCGACTCGTATTCCTCAAGCACGCTAAGCAGCACAATCGAGGCCGCCACATGCAGCCCCTGCGGAGTCTGTTGCGCATCGAAGCTTAGCGCCGCTTTTTCAATGTCGAACGGCAACGACTTGCGCAGCCTAAACCGAACCGCAGCTTCGGCCTCCTGGCGCTTTTCGGGCAGGGAATCGAAATCCAGAAGGGTCACGCGCACCGCCGAGTCCGGCAACACCGCGATCACATCCTGATTGCGCCCGCCGACGCTGGACAATGCCTGCTCGATGGCGTCACTCAGCGCGCGTGCATCCTGCACGTTTTGCGCATTGAGCGCCGGTGTCAAAACTCCAGCCGCCAGGGCGCAGGAGTGCATCGCCCCGATCATGCTCGGCTTGCCCTCCGAGCGAACTGCGGCCACGCCCTGCGCGGTGATTTCGCAGGCAATGTGAGGCAGGCGGATTGTAGCTTTTCTTTCGGCCATTAGCGGGTTTGCTCGATGAAAGTGACCTTGTTTATTTCCTTCAATGTTGTAACGCCAGCCCTAACTTTATCCAAGGCGGCTTCGCGCAGGAAGTGCATACCTTCTTCACGCGCCGCGCGTCTGATCTCCGAACTGGGTCGCCGTTCGAGAATCAGTTCGCGGATGCGATCGGTTAGATCCAGCAGCTCATGAATCGCCGTCCGACCGTGGAACCCAGTTCCCGCACACTCTATGCAGCCGGGCCCTTCATAGAACGGTATGGTGCGCCATTCCTCAGGATTTAATCCGGCAAGTTCCAACTCTTCGTTGCTGTATTCGACCTGCACTTTGCAATGCTCGCATATCAACCGCACCAATCGCTGGGCGAGGATGCAGTTCAGCGATGAGACAAAATTGTAGGGCTCAACGCCCATGTTCAGAAAACGTCCGATAACATCCACGACATTGTTGGCGTGGACCGTGGTGAACACCAGATGCCCAGTCAGCGCGGAGTTGATGGCGATCTGCGCCGTTTCCTGGTCACGGATTTCGCCGACCATGATCTTGTCGGGATCGTGGCGGAGAATCGAGCGCAGTCCGCGCGCAAACGTCAACCCCTTCTTTTCGTTCACCGGAATCTGCGTGATGCCCCGTAACTGGTACTCCACCGGGTCTTCGATGGTGATGATCTTGTCTTCGTCAGACTTGATCTCATTCAGTGCGGCATACAGGGTGGTCGTCTTTCCCGAGCCGGTCGGTCCGGTCACCAGCACCATTCCGTAGGGTTCTTTAATGTACTGCCGAAACTTCCTGATATCAGAGTCGCTGAATCCAACCACGTCCAGCGTGAGCTTATGGAACTTCTCGCTCATCGACTCTTTATCCAGCACACGAAGCACGGCATCTTCGCCGTGAATGCTTGGCATGATCGAAACACGGAAATCGATGAAGCGTCCGTTGTACCGCACACGGAAGCGCCCATCCTGGGGCACGCGCCGTTCTGCAATATCCAGTTCGCTCATCACCTTGATACGCGAAATGATGGTCGAGTGGTGTTCCTTGGCGATGGGTTTCATCGCCTCCTGCAGAACGCCGTCGATGCGGTACTTGATCACCACACAATCGTCGCGGGTCTCCATGTGGATATCGCTGGCGCGCCGCTGCAGTGCAGTGAAGATGGTCGTATCCACCAGCCTGATGATCGGGCTGATATCGCTTTCCTGGGTCAGCTTCTCGATGGAGATGGTTTCGTCGCCGTTAGCATCGTCATCGTGAATGACATCCAGCGTGAAAGTTTCGCCGGCTTCGTCCAGCACGCGCTGCGACTGCTCGGTCTTCTTCAGAATGTCGGTGATCTCAGTCAGCGTCGCAACCCGCGGAACCACCCTGCGGTTCAAGAGCAGGCTGATTTCGTCGATCACGCTCAACTGGCTGGGGTCCGAGAGCGCAATTGCCAATCGCCCGTCTTCGAGTTCCCGCAGCGGAATGAAGTTGAACCGGAACATCAACTCGACCGGGATCTTTTTGAAGAGCTCGTGCTGAATCTTGAAACCCTTCAACTCAACGTATTCGCAGCGATAGCGGCGCGCGAGTTCGTGTGCCCGTTTCTGCTCGTCACTTGCATTCGGAATCGGCTCTACAAAAAGCTGTTGTGGCATAACCCTCACTGCATTGTTGTCTGGTTCTTGCGCGTTAAACTGACCCTCTCACTATCCTGCTGTGAAGCTGAAAATCGGCAGGTAAAGCGAGATCAGAATGAATCCGACTACCACGCCCATCACTATCAGGATCGCTGGCTCGATCAGCGACATTGCCGCTGAAAGCGCCGATTGAACGTCTTCTTCATAGAACTCCGCAACCGAGCTCAGCATTGTCGGCAGGGCGCCAGTTGCTTCGCCAACCTCAACCATCTCCACGGCAAGGTCCGGAAAAACCCCGGTTGCTTCGAGGCTCTGTGCCAGTGACTGGCCTTCGCGAACGGTCTTGGACGCACTGGCGATGCCATTCACAATGAGACGACTGGACATTGACTGGCCGGCTGTTTCCAATGCATTCACCAGCGGCAAACCGCCAGAGAGCAGGGTGGACATCATGCGGGAGAAAACCGCAATCTGGTAGCGCTGCCAGATGCTACCGACGATTGGCAAATTCAGTTTTATCTTGTCCAGAATCTCCGCGCCTTGCTGTGTCTTGGCCCAGCGCTTGAGAAGCAGAAAAATCACAACCACCACAATCACAATCCCCGGCAAGTACCGTTTAACTGCCAGTGCCGCAGTGATTGTGAATTCCGTCATTGCTGGCAGCTTTTGGTTCAGGTCTTCGAACAGAAGAGCAAATTTCGGAATCACGAATGTCACGAGCATCGTGAACAATCCAAACACGCCCACTACCAAAATTATCGGATACACCAGCGAGGAGATCAGCTTCTTGCGAAAACTCAATGCGAGTCGCTGGAACGCGACATAGCGCGAAAGTACCTCGTCAAGGTTGCCGCTCTTTTCTCCAGCCATCAGGGTCGTCGAATAAATCTTCGGAAACGCCCCTTGCTTTTCAAAGGCAGAGGAGATCAGTTCGCCGCCCTTGGTGCGGTCGCGAACATCCTCCAGCAACATGCGGAAATATTGGTTACGTTGCCGTTTTGCGAGCAGTTCCAAGGCTTGCACGATCGGTAGACCGGCTCGAACAAGGGTTAGAAACTGCTGATTGAATATCACAAACTGTTCCAGCGTGACGCGGCGCCGTCGGGGCAACCGAACCTGGCCGCCGGAGATCAGTCCAAGCGGCTTAACCCAGTAAACAAGGTATCCGGACTGTTGGTAACGGTCGCGAATTTCAGCGGCAGAGTACCCGGCTTCGGACTTTTCAAGCACCTTGCCGCGTTCATCCGCCATGCGAATAACAAACTCTGCCATACGCTTCTCAGCCTTGGCGGGCACACGATGTGCGAACCCGCCCCTCAGTGTAACACTATGAAACCTCTACGATTGTTGCCCAGAGAACCAGCTTTTTATCCCAGTCTCACAACTTCCTAAGTTCCACGTTAGAGCCGAAACTCCGGTTCGGACTCGGAACTTCGCTGCTGTCACGGCTGTAACTGATCACTTTGAAGTACTTCTACTCCTGGTGGAGGAATGAACCTAAATTCCGCGTCGCTGATCGCAGCGTTTTCACGTTGATTATCGAGCCGGAATTCGGTTCTGCTTCCGTCCAGTTCTTCCAGCACGATCCGACGCAGAAAGCCCTGCCCATCGCTCTCCAGCAGCACCTGTGAAATCCGGTCTTCCATCCCAGTCGGAACTCCCCGAAGTACCACGTCTCCTGCAATTTGCGGGCGTACATCCGGAGCCAAGGATAAGCCGCGCAACTCTTTGTTCAGTTTGGTGCGCCCCAACAAATAACGCAAAGGAGAGCGCAAGTCATCCAATTTCTTCAATGGCGTTCGACGCGCCTGATGTTCGCCCGGCACATAGAACCAAGCCGTCGCACCGTCGGTTACAAACAGCTTCTTTTGTGGAGAAGCGTAGTCCCAACGCATCTTGCCGGGCTTCTTGATCCACAATGTGCCGCTCTCGGTGCGCTGCATTCCGGCGCCAGAATAGACTTCCGTGAACTCTGCATGCAGAGATTTCATTCCGTTATAGCGAGCATCAATCGCCGCCGCTACCTGCCGCGCGTCGGGTCCATGGGACTGGGCCCAAAGTCCTTGCCCGAAAACTACTACTAGCAGGATGATTCCTGCTCTGGATGTCTTCATTATTTTTTTGCGTTCTTGATTCCGCTGGTGCCCGGCAGATCTCCGGATTCCCGTCCAAGGGGCAGTCCTCGTACGATAAACGGGAACAGATCCGGATTCGCAACCTGCACCCGCCCGTCCACTAACTGGTAAAGATTGCCTTTTGGGTCGACCGGAATCCGGCGCAGTAACCCGGTTGAGATCAACTCCTGCCAGGCAGTTGGAGAGCGCCCGTTGCTCTTCGTAAATTCATCGACTCTGTCCTGCAGAACTTTCACCTCGCTGTCCACTCTCAGACATCGCAACCGGTTTATTGCATTGGCTTTCAGGACTTGGTCGTCACTGCTGTCTAGAATGTTCGTCCACATGTAGATTGCAGTTTCGGTCTCGCCCGCGTGCCCCGCCAGAGCTGCCGCCATTACCCGCATCCATGGGTGAGCTCCAGGAATATGGGAGCCTCTTTCAAATGCGTCCGCTGCCTTCGCAGAGTCTTTCAACTCGAGCCAATAGATGTAACCAAGATCGTAATAGAGTTTCCAGGATTGTGGGTTTTCCCGGATACCCTTTTCCACCAACCGTGCTGCGCCCTGAGGACTGCCTGCGCCTTCTGGTGGTTTTTGCGCCAGAAAGACGGAGCCAAACTCGTACGCGGGAAGCAACTTCGGATCCAGAGTCGTGGTCATATCCAGTAGAGGTTCCAAAATCAGGTACTCTTTTGCCTTGGCCTTGTGCTTGGTACCGAAATATTGAACTACTCTCGTCCAATAGATGTCAGCTAGCAGTCCAGAGTAGCCTAGGCTCATCCGCTCCACCACTTTTGGGGAGGGAATATAGAGCACTTCCTGCAAAGGTTCGTCGTCGCGTACCCGATCCACCTGCTGTATCAGCAGGGTGCTGGCCGCCAGCAGCGTCGCCAGCAAAATCGCGTAGCTTGTCTGGACTCGCAAATCTCGGGTCATTTCAAGTTGCGCCGCTCGAATATCCAGACCGATGCGGTCATTACCGCAGCCGTGTACACCAGCACATACAGTGTATCCAGTAGTATCAACTTCGGGTCGACCGCCGTGTCATGTGCTACCTGGCTGATGACGTTTAGCGATGCAAAGTTCGGTACCAGGTAAGACGCGCCCGTCATAACCCATCCGGTTACGCCGGAAGCCATTTTGGCAAACCCGCGGAGGTCTTGGGCAAATGTGCCCACAGCAAAAATTGCGAAAGCGAAGATCGACGAGAAAATTGGCGTTGAAAAAGTAGAGAACAGTAGAGCAAGCGCCGTAATCAGCACAAATTCCAGCAGGATGAGGTAAATTGCCACCACCAGTTGCAGGTCTCCGCGCCCCAATCCGTGCGATACGTACATCACTGCTGCGAAAAAGCCGACGCTCATCAGTAGTGCATTCACCGTCAGAGTCATAACCAAGCCCAGAAACTTGCCAGCTATGAACTCCCAGCGTCGCACAGGGCGTGCGGCCAGGACCGTGTATAACGTTTTCTTCTCGATCTCCTTTGAGACCAATCCGATTCCGATGAATATGGCGATTACGATCCCGAATAACGAAATTGCGGTGAGCCCAAGGTTGATGAGCACGATCCGGTTGATCTCAAGAGAAATCTGGCCAAACAGTACGGAGGAGCCCACGATCAACAGGGCAAACAAGATCAAGTTGTAGAGCACCCGGTCGCGCACTGCTTCCCGATAGGTATTGTAGGCAATTGCCCAAAGCCGCCCGATCATGCATTCACCTCGTTAGGCTTTTCTTCCCCAATGCGCGCCAGGAAATAGTCCTCCAGAGTTGCCCGCACGGGGGTCACACTGGTGAGGCGGGCATGGCTGTTTCGGAGGGCATCCAAAGCCGTCTCCAGCACGCGCTCCGGCAACACCGCTCTTACCACGTCTCCGGTTGCGTGGCAGCGGGCACCCAGTGCGGAAAGCGCGGAAATCGCCTGTGCGCCGGACCATACCAACTCGACGTCTCCACTCACCTTGCGCAGCAGGTCGGCGACCACCCCCACACCTTTCAGTTCGCCCTTATTGAGTACCGCAACCCGATCGCAAACGGTCTCGGCGTCGCTCAATATGTGGGTGGAGAAAAAGATTGTTTTTCCCTCTTCGTTCAATTCCTGCACCAAGTCACGAACTTCGCGACGGCCGATGGGATCGAGCCCGCTCATCGGTTCGTCAAGCAGCACAAGTTTGGGATCGTGAACGATTGCTTGCGCGATTCCCACCCGCTGCAGCATCCCCTTTGAAAACTTGCGCAACTGCGTCTTGCCGGCGTCGGACATCCCCACACGAGCCAGCGCTCTCTCCACCTTGTGCTTGCGTTCGCGCGGATCCACCCCGCTCAATCGGGCGTAGTAGTCGAGCAACTCCAGGGAAGTCAAGTGGTCGTAGAAATAAGGCTGTTCGGGCAGAAAGCCGATGAAGCGCTTGACCCCAATATCATTCAGGTCGCGGCCTAGAATCCTGGCCGTGCCTCCGCTAGGAAACACCAGCCCCAACAGAAGTTTGAGCGTTGTCGTTTTTCCGGCCCCATTCGGGCCAAGGCAGCCAAAGACTTCACCTTCTTCAACCGTGAGCGTCAGCGGTTTTAACCCGTGGACTAATCGGTTTCCGAAAAACCCGGTCTTGTACGACTTTTCCAGTCGGTCAATCTCGATCGCAGCCATTTGTTTTGTCAGAATTATAGCCGATGCCTGTGTCTCGTCAGGTTACCGAAATGGTCCACGAAAGGGGCGACACGACATTCGTGCGTCCTCCTTTCGTGTCTGGACTTAAAAAGAGAAACAATACGGGCGAGCCATGAGGCTCGCCCGTATTGTTCACGCGTAAGGCTTACTGAAGTGGGGCGTCGCCCGAGTTCGCGGAGGTGCCATCAGTTCTGTAGCGGATTACGCCCGAACCATCGGAGTAGAAAGAGCGCAGTCCTGTTGTTCCTTGAGTCTGGGCATAAGCCTGCGATGAGTAGACGGAGGCTGGCGCTCCAGTACCACCGCTGTTGATCGCAACCGTGACAGAAAGATTGTACCCGCTCTTCGGGCACGCTCCGCCGGTTGTGCCAGCGGTGCAGCCAAGAACTGGATCCAACAAGCCTGCCTGAGTAGGGCCGGCCGGAAGGGTAGCATTTCCAAGCGTAGCCAGATCTGTGAAGCCGTAAACAGGATAGGTCGAAGCGTAGGTCACTTCCGCTGTGTTGATGGTGCGAAGAGAGCCCACGGCAGAGGCTTCGTTCGCCGCCATGCGGGAGCGGAGCAGATTCGGAATGGCGATGGCAGCGATGATTAGAATGATCGCCACTACGATAAGAAGCTCAATCAGTGAAAAGCCCTTCTGTTTACGCATTCTGTAGTCTCCTGTAACTTTGTTTAGTGAAATTCGTTAGCCAGAAAATCTGCGATCTCTTAGTCGCTTACGATTGCTGCTCGCAAGTAAGATTTGCAATCAATACGCCAATCCTTCCGTTGTAATCCAGGGCGATCAACAGATCTCTTTAGCGATTGAAAGGAAATGAGTTATGAGATGTGATGTTGGAGCTGGGTCTGTCAGTCGTCCTAGGTGTTTAGCTGGGGAAGTGACGCCTATTAGTACTTAGGTGTGACAAAAAATGGCGTTACAGCAAAAAATGGTAATTGTACTAGTGGTGGCCTTTTCTGTTGAAAGCGTTGATTTTTAAGGAAGCCTCAAACAGTACGAGAGGCTCCACCTTGAGTGGAGCCTCTCATTTTCGGCTCGTGCCCTCCCCAGGACCCTCGCCTGGAACCTTTGTCGCTTACTGCTTACTGAAGTGGGCTGCTGCCTGAGTTCGCAGATGTGCCATCAGTTGTGTAACGGATCACGCCCGAAGCGTCGGAGTAGAAGGCACGTAGGCCTGTCGTTCCTTGAGTCTGGGCGTAAGCCTGCGATGAATAAGTGGAGGCGGGCGTACCGCTACCGGTAGCATTTACCGTTACTGTGACAGCCAGATTGTACCCACTCTTCGGGCAAGGAACTGTCGTGACGCCAGCGGTGCAGCCAAGAACTGGATCCAACAACCCTGCTGAAGTCATCGTGGGCGGGTTAGCCGTGCCACCAAGGGTCTTCAGGTCTGTGAAGCCATTCGCCGGGTAGGTCGAAGCATAGGTCACTTCAGCTGTGTTGATGGTGCGAAGTGAACCAACAGCGGAAGCTTCGTTTGCGGCCATACGCGAGCGGAGCAGGTTAGGGATAGCAATGGCGGCGATGATAAGAATGATCGCTACGACGATTAGAAGCTCGATCAGTGAGAAACCCTTCTGTTTACGCATATGAACTCTCCGTTCGTGCAATTTGAAATATTCGGTTACAGTGAGCACGCTGGTCTGAGTAAGAGCACTTAGTTTGCCAAAAGAGAAAAGGAGTCTCATTCAAAAGTCTTTTAATCGTCTAAGACAATGAAAATAAACATCTTATTTCAATAACTTTACGAAACAAGCTCATTCTTGAGTGCGTCACTTCGCTTGGGAGGTATCTCAGAATGATGTTAAGTGTCAGCTGGTAATGACAAAAAATGTCACCAAAATCGCCACCTTTGTTTGAGTTTGAGCCAACCTGAAAAGCGATAAGACATCCCTGCTGGGACGTCTTATCGCACTCGGATCCATCCATTCTGACCGCAAGGTCGCTAGCAGTCGAGTTGGTTGCGGGATAGCTTCAGTCCTGTCAAGTTTCCCAGAACCGTCACCGCAATTTGATCCGCGATAAAGAACTCGCGCGCGACTTGCTGGACATCTTCTGCCTGCACCGCTTCGATTCGTTCGGTGATCTCGTTCATTCCGTAGAAGTGGTCGTAGTACATTTCCTGCCGGGCCATGTTGCTCATTCGCGCCATCGAAGATTCCAGACTCAGCATCAGGCTGCCCTTCAACTGCGCTTTTGCGCGGATTAGCTCTTCGGCGGTTACCTGCACTTCCTTCAGATCGCGAAACTCCTTCAAGACCGATTGCACTACCTTCGGCGCGGAATCCTTGGAGGTTCCTGCATATACCGCGAGACAGCCTGTATCACGATAAGGATTCAGTTCGCTGAAAATCGAGTAAACCAGTCCCTGTTTTTCGCGCACATTCTGGAAGAGGCGAGAGCTCATTCCTCCGCCAAGCAGCGTATTCAACACAAAGGAGGCGTACCGGTTCTCGTGCGAGATAGAGTAGGAGGGAACACCGATGCAAAGCTGTACCTGCTCCAGCGATTTCTTGTTCCGCATCGAGATCTTAGCGGTTGGCTTGGGCGCTTTGTCCTCCAGTTCACTGCACCCGGACGGCAGATGCGCAAACTTACGCATGGCTAACTCCAGGAACTCATCATGCTTGAGGCTCCCAGCCGCTGCAACTACCATGTTTCCTGCCTGAAACCGCTCTTTGTAATAATCGAACAGCAGCGCAGGGTCGAACTTTTTTACCGTTTCGCGAGTTCCCAGGATCGGTCTGCCGAGTGGATGATCCTTCCAAAAGTTCTGTACGAATATCTCGTGAACAAGGCAGTCGGGATTGTCCTCGTCCATCTTTATCTCCTCCATGATCACGCTGCGTTCTTTCTTCACATCCGAGTCATTGAAGGAAGGGTTCAATACAAGATCGGCTAGCACGTCCATGGCGTCGCCAAGGTGCTCATCCAGCACCTTCACGTTAAAACACACGCATTCCTTGGCTGTAAAGGCGTCCAGATTTCCGCCGAAGGAATCCACTTGCCGCGCGATCATCTCCGCCGTGCGGGTGGTCGTGCCCTTGAACACCATGTGTTCGGCAAAGTGAGAAATTCCGTTGACCTCCGGCTTTTCATGGCGAGATCCGGTGCGTATCCACACTCCTGCAGATACGGAACGGATGTGAGGCATCTCCTCACTGATGACAATGAGGCCATTGGGAAGGACTGTCCTCCGGACGTTTCGCAATGCGGAGTTCATAGAAATTTCCATAGATTGGGACCCCTTCTGGCCGCAAACTCCGCAGCTTGGTTTAATCGGCGCACGCCTGTTGGTGCTTCACCTCCGGTTAAGCCGGGGTTGCTAGCAGCCTTTTAAGCAGGCACGGTACAATCTCAAAAGTAATTGGGGGTGTCCACGTTTTCTGGGCGCCTCCCTATTAGATGCATGACAAGACTTCCACAATTCGAACTATTAGGGCTTAGTTATCAAGAGCTTGCGGAACTGGCCGGTCAACTTCGCGAACCACGTTTCCGTGCCCGTCAGCTTTTCGATGCGCTTTACAGGCTTCGAGTGACCGCTCTGGACGACATTTCTACCCTACCCAAATCCCTGCGCTCCCGGCTTATCTCAGAGGGCTATTGCGTGGGTTTTCCGGCGGTCGATCAGCGTTTTGTCTCTACCGACGGCACAGTCCGCTACTTGATCCGCTTCTCTGACGGACAAACCGTTGAAACCGTCTGGATGCCCGAAGGCGACGGGGTGGAGGGGACTGAAGACCTTCTTCCCGGTGCAGCGGTTGACCCGGAGTCCAGAACTGCCGGCAGTCCGCAAAATCAGCGCGGGACGATTTGCATATCCTCCCAGGCTGGTTGCGCGGTCAACTGCAAATTCTGTATGACTGCCCTGCTCGGATTGCAACGCAACCTCTCCGCTGGTGAAATCGTCGGTCAAGTACTGCTGGTTCTGAACGACCATGATATTGAAATCGGCCGCGACCGGATCAACTTGGTTTTCATGGGACAAGGCGAGCCGTTTCTGAATTATGAGAACTTCATGCGCGCCGTCCGACTCCTTGTTGAGGGCACAGGAATCCCGGAATCACGCATGACGGTTTCCACCTCGGGCATTGTTCCACGGATCGCGGACTTCGGTGGCGAGACGGTGCGTCCTCACCTTGCTATTTCGCTCAACGGCTCCAATGATGATGACCGCGAGCGCGTGATGCCGATTAATCGCAAGTGGAATCTGGAAGCGCTTCTGGAGGCGGCTCGCAACTTTCCGCTGCGCTCTCGCGAGCGCCTTACCTTTGAATACGTTCTGCTCGCGGGGGTAAATGACGCACCGCAAAATGCGTGCGAGGTCGTTGCACTATTGCGAGGGATTCGTGCCAAGGTCAATCTGATCGCCCTGAATCCCGGCCCGGAGATCCCCTTTCAGACGCCCTCCCCTGGGTCCGTCGAAGCTTTTCAGCAAATACTCACGGCCGCCGGCATCCCGGCCTACCTACGGCGTCCCCGCGGACTCGATATATACGCCGCCTGCGGACAACTCAAGCGCACCACCGGCCTGATTTCACTCGGCTAAATTCTGTTCCGAAACCTGAATCTCCATAGCCCCCAAAATGCATCTTACTTCTCGCACACTTGGAGGTATGAAATATGCATGATCGCCTCATAGGATTCCGCGTGGCCATTCTGGCCACAGATCTCTTCGAAGAATCCGAACTGATTGAGCCCCGGAAAGCGTTGGAGGAGGCCGGAGCTAAAACTGTTGTAATTGCGCCGCATGCTGGTGAAATCCAGGCTGCCCGGCATGACAAGAAAACCCAGAAGGTCAAGGTTGACCAGACTCTTGCCGATGCCGATCCTGACCAGTTCGACGCGGTGTTACTGCCCGGCGGTGCAATGAACGCAGATGCTCTCAGGAAGGAGCCTCTGGCGAAAGAGTTCGTCCGCCGCATCGACCAGACTCGCCGTCCCGTCGCGGTGATTTGCCACGGAGGATGGCTGTTGATATCCGCGCGCCTCGCCAGGGGACGCCATGTCACCAGCTACTCGACCATTCAGGACGACTTCCGCAACGCCGGAGCGTTCTGGGTAGATAAAGAGGTTGTGCTCGATGGGAACTGGGTTTCCAGCCGCCAGCCTTCCGATATTCCGCGTTTCAATCAAGCGATGCTAAACCTGTTCGTTGAACATCAATCCCGCTCACGCATCGCAGCCTGAGCGGCACCGATTTGCCGGTGCGAAACCGGGAAGCGCATTGAGTTAGTGCGCTTCCCGAACGCATCCGAACCTGCAGTACTCGTCAGTGGTCTGGATTTTCAAGGCGTCTCATCTGCTACCATGAGTTCTGGCCCATGCCCCCGACTACTCCCATGTTCACCCTGCGCGACTACGATAAGCGCGACTTCGAGTTGCTGTTCAAACTTGATCGTCTCTGCTTTGATCCCGGAATTGCTTACAGCCGTCCCGAACTCGCCAGCTTCATTGAGCAGCGTCGCGCTTATACGGTCGTAGCCGAGTGGACGAAACCCACGCCCGAGCTCTCCGCAGTGGAATCCGGGGATGAGGCAGCTTCTCCGTTGGACCCAGCGATACATTCATCCGGGAAACAACCGCGTCCTCCGCGCCGCCCGATCGCAGGGTTCGTTACCTTTCATTACCAGCGCCAGGGATATGGTCACATCATCACCATCGACGTGCATCCCGATGCACGCAGGCATCGCCTCGGTACGGAGTTGATTGCCGCCGCGTGCGAGCGTCTGCGTAAGATGACCGCATTCATGGTGGTGTTGGAAGTTGCGGTGAACAACCATTCCGCACTCGCCTTCTATGACAAGCATGGCTTCAAACGCATCAAGGTTCTGGAGCATTATTACAACCGCTCCGTCGATGCCATCTTTATGACCAAGCGCCTGTAAAGAGCGATTCTGCGAACACTCCCGAGATGAAAAGTACTGATTCCCTCTCAAGCCAAAAGAAGGCTTAAATTGAGTGCATTTTGGAGGCGTTTGGGAATGCCTCTCTGTCCCCCACATTCGCCAAAAGAAGGCGGATGTGGGCCACCTGTCCGTCACCTGTCGTCGAGAGGAGATGTGGTCCTGACAGCCTAAGCCTCAATCGCCTTCCGAATGATGCCCTTGGCGCGCTTCAACCGTCGCACCGCCTCTGACTTGGTGACGTTCGCGCAGAGCATGACCAGAGCAACGGAAACTTCTTCACCTGACTCCAGCGTATTGAGCGCGACTGTCCGATCTACTTTCGCGACGCGCTGCACAATGGAAATTCCGCGTTCGATCAGCTTCTCATTACGCAGATGAAGATTGACCATCAGATTGCCATACACGTAGCCAAGGCGCGCCATCGCGCCGGTGGTCAGCATATTGCAAATCAACTTCTCCGCCGTCCCGGCCTTCAGTCGAGTCGACCCGGTAAGCACCTCGGGACCTACCTCGGCTTCAATGGCAAGCTGTGCAACTTTTGCCAATTCCGACCCAGTGTTGCAGACGATTGCGATGGTGGCCGCGCCCTTCTTGCGTGCGTATTTCAAAGCTGCAACCGTGTAGGGGGTGCGCCCGCTGGCGGCCAAGCCGACCACGACGTCTTTTTTGCCGGGCTTGCGGCGCGCGATGTCGTTCACGCCCTGTTCAGCCGAATCTTCGACGGACTCGCTGGCACTCGCCAGCGCATAGTCTCCACCTGCAATCACGTACTGAATCATCGCCGGTTCCGTGCCAAAAGTGGGTGGACACTCTATGGCATCGAGTGCGCCAATCCTTCCGCTGGTTCCGCTGCCGACGTAAATGAGCCGGCCTCCCTTCGCCAGGCAATTACGAACAACATCAATGGCTTTTGCAATCGCAGGAAGCGCCTTACGCACGGCGCGTGAAACCTTGGCGTCCTCCCGGTTCATCAGGCTCGCAATTTCCAGAGCGCTGAACTTGTCCAAATCGGCAGAGACGCGGTTCTGTCGCTCGGTCTTCAACCCGCTAAGCCGTATTTTGCCTCCGTCAATCATCTGTCGCCATCATCTCGCGGGGTAAAAACAAACTTGCACCAAAGCCAATCGCAAACGTAGTCACGCTTCCCAGGGCAACGTACCAGGTGAACGGTACCTTGGTGAATTGCCACAGGTAAATATTCAGCACAAAGCCGAATAGCATTCCCACCATCGCGCCGCGCTCAGATGCCGTACGCGTCAGCACGCCCAACAGGAATACTCCGAGCAATGACCCGTAGGCTACGGATGCGATTGAAAGACCAACCTCGAGCACTCTTCCTCCGCGCCGCGCCACAATCGCCAGCGCAAACAGCACTACTCCCCAGCCGACCGTTGCCAGTCGCGACAAAAATACCTGGTGCTTCTCACTCGCATGCGGTTTCAGCCTTGCATAGAAATCAACAATCGTGGTGGATGAAAGCGAGTTGAGCGCCGCACTCAAATTTGCCATTGCCGCAGCCAGAATCGCCGAAATCAGAAGACCACTGATCCCATGCGGCATGCGGGTGACGATGAAGGTTGGGAAGATTGTGTCTGCCCTGGTGAATGCCACCACAGGCGGAAGCAATTTGTAGAACACATAGAGCATTGCGCCAATCAGCAGGAAAAGCGAAAACTGAAACATCACCATGAAACCGCTGGCCAGCAATGCAACTTTCGATTGCGCCTCGCTCCTCGATGAAAGCAGCCGCTGCACAATCAACTGATCGGTGCCATGGCTAGCCGTCGTCAGAAAAGTTCCACCGATTACTCCGGACCAGAATGTGTAGGTTGCGTAGAAGTTCCACGAGAAGTCGAAGACGCGGAATTTTCCGGCCTCCGAAGCTACGCCATAAATGGTGTGCCACCCGCCCGGCACCAGATGCAGAATCGTGAAGAACCCTACCAATGTGCCCGTGACATACACCGCCAGTTGCACCACGTCAGTCCAGATCACAGCGGCCATGCCGCCCTTGAAGGTGTAGATCATGGTGAGCACGGTGACAATCGCAATGGCCGCGACATCGCGCCCAAAGTTGGTAAAACCGCTAAACAGATTCGAGAGCGCGATACCCACGACAATGGCCACGGCGAATACCCGCACGCCCTCTGCGGCCGCGCGCGTGATCAGAAATAAGCCGGCTGTAAGCGATCTCAACCGCTGCCCGAAGCGGCGTTCGATCAACTGATAGGCCGTCACCAAATCGCCGCGGAAGTAATGCGGAATCAGAACAACACAGATAAGTGCCCGGCCAATCACGTAGCCGATCACCAGTTGCAGAAATCGGAAGTCTTTCTCATAGGCGATTCCGGGCACGCTGATGATGGTGAGCGTACTGGTTTCAGCGGCCACAATGGAGAGGGAAATGGCCCACCAGGGAATGGTGTTCTCCGCCAGAAAATAGCCCTTGAGCGTATTTTGCTTCTTGCGGAAGCGCATGCCAAACAAGGTGACGCATCCCAGATACGCTGCGATCACGGCAATGTCGAGCAAGTTCAGTCCCATGAGTTCCCGTGTGGCAAACACTGGAGTGTAAAGGATGTTCCGAGACACAATGTAAACGATGTCATGGGACTGAACCAACTACTACTCACATGGAACACACGACGTTTCTGGGTACTCCACCCACGTTTCTAATTCCGCCGCCGCTTTGCGGGTCATTGGCGAGTCAACTTTTCCAGTAGGTATATGTAAGAGCGATACACTTCGCCGGTAGAGCGAGTCATGCCGATTTCACAGGTGCGGCTGCTGGAGTAACAGCCATCATGGTTGTGTGCCTTGACCTCGGCCGCCTCGTTGGATGTGGCCGAGGCCGTGAGTTCGGGATACATGAAGCCGCGATCTCCAGCGAAGGCACAGCACCCAAGACTGGGAGGGACGAAAACTTCGGCGCTGCACGCGCGCGCGATTGCCTCGAGTTTAGGCGAGAGTCCCATTTTGACGGCAGAGCAGACTGGATGCAGCGCAACTGACTTCTGCGGCGAATTCACTTTAAGCTTAGGGAGTAGTTGGTCATGGACGAATTCGATGCTATCCACGATCTTAAGGCGATCGAAACGTTGCTGATTATCCGGTGTCAGGTACTCGCGGGCATGTAGGAGGCCGTACGAGCAAGGGCTGGTATCGACCATGATGGGAAGCTTGCCCTCACTCGACCAGATCCAGAAGTTCTCAAAGACTCGGTTGAGCATCGCATCGCGTGCTTCGTCGAAGCCTTTCGACGAATAGGGAGTTCCACAGCAGTTTCCGGCAGCATCGCTGGGAATCCACACAGGGACGCCCGCGCGCTGGGCTACTGCGACGGTTGCCTGCATCAGGGAAATGTCGTCGGGTTCGCCGGGAAGCCTCCCCATAGTTCTTGAAATGCACGCGGGGAAGTACACGGCCTGGGCGGCGAAGCGGTTGGTCTCTGGGAGACCTCCCTTGGTGGCGTGCGGCATATCCGCAGTCCACACCGGCATGTTGGGGCCTATCAGTTTGCGCATGGCTCCGGTGATGGCCTGCATGCCGCGGAGCCCAATGATTCGCTGCGCGAAATGCGCAATGCGGAGGCCGAAACGGACGAGGGATTCCACCAGCGCAAAGTTGTCGACCGTAAACTTTGCGACGCTTTTCGCGAATCGCGTGTTGCGCAGAGCGCGGAATCGCTTGACCAGTTTTCCGGTATCGATGCTGACCGGGCAGGTGGTGGCGCAGAGTCCGTCCACAGCGCAGGTGTCAAGCGCCATGTAAGGGAAATCGCGGTTGAGTTGAATCAGCAATTCGCTGCCGCCGAGTTGCTGCTGCCGCGCCATTTCGCGGCGCACTACAATGCGCTGGCGCGGAGTGAGTGTGAGGTCGCGGCTGGGACATCGCGGCTCGCAATAGCCACACTCGATGCACTTGTCGATCTCTGGCTCCACAATGGGAAACTGCTTCAGATTGAGAAGATGAGCGCGCCGGTCGGGATTGATGAGAACGCCTGGATTGAGCAGCCCCGTGGGGTCTGCCAGCGTCTTGAGCTGACGCATGACCTCGTAGGCTTCGGCGCCCCACTCGGTCTCAACGAAAGGCGTCATGTTGCGTCCGGTCCCATGCTCAGCCTTGAGCGCTCCATCGAAGCGGTTGACCACGAGTTCCACCAAATCGTCCATGAAGCGCGAGTACTGATCGATGGCGGGCTGATCGTTGAATGACTGGGTGACGACGAAATGGAGATTTCCGTCCTTGGCGTGGCCGAAGATGATCCCATTGTCATAACCGTGTTGAAGGAAGAGCTTGTTCAAATCCTGTGCAGCGGGAGCAAGGTGCTCGATGGGGAATGCGACGTCTTCGATGATGACCGTAGTGCCGCTCTTCCTGACGGAGCCGACAGAGGGGAACATTCCGGCGCGGATCTTCCAGAGTGCGGCCTGCGCTGCCGGGGAGTGACTGAATTGCGCGGGTTGCAGCAACTTCAGTCGAGAGGTGGAATCGGCGGCGAGAGCTTCGAGCTCTTCACGCTCTGATTCTGACGCGGACTGGAATTCGACAAGCAATCCGGCTGCGCCTTCCGCAAGAGTTCGAATAACTGGAGGCGTGCCGACCTGATCTTCCACTGAACGAAGGGATGCGCGATCCATGATCTCAAGCGCCTTTGCCCCAGCCCGATGCAGAGGAACAATGGATTCTGAGGCGGCGTAGAGATCAGGGAAGAGCAGGAGGCCGGTGTACTTCACCGGAAGGTCGGGAACGGTCTCCAGGACCGCTTCGGAGATGAACGCCAGGGTGCCTTCTGAGCCGATCAGCAGGTGGGCGAAAATATCCACGGCGCGCTCGTAGTCGAGGAAAGCGTTGATGCTGTATCCCGTGGTGTTCTTGGTGCGGTACTTGCGACGAATTCGTTCGACGAGCGCGGGGTCTCCCTGGATTCTCGATTTGAGTTCAAGGACGCCGCAGGCTAATGCTGGTTCGCGGGCGGAGAAGAGTTCATCCGCGTCAGCATCCGCAGTGTCGATGGCGGTGCCGGAAGGGAGAAGAAATCGCAGAGAGGCGAGCGTATGGTAAGCGTTCTGATCGACACCGCAACACATGCCGCTGGAATTATTGGAGAGAATTCCTCCCAAGGTGCAGGTGGCGATGGAAGCCGGGTCGGGGCCAATCTTTACCCCGTAGGGGAGCAGTGCGCGGTTGGCGTTGGCTCCAACTACTCCGGGCCGAACGCGAATTCTGCGACCGTTTTCGAGCACATCGAGATCACGAAAGCCGCGCGTGACTTCTACCAGTAATCCGTCGGTGACAGCCTGCCCTGAGAGGCTGGTGCCTGCGGCGCGGAAGGTCATCGGGATAGTGTGGTCATGGCTAAACTGAAAGAGCTTCGCAACTTCATGCTCGCTGGCAGCCTGCACCACGGCTTTCGGGATTAACCTGTAAAAGCTGGCGTCAGACGCATGCGCAATGAGATCAATAGGGCGTACAAGGATGCGCTGCTCATCGAGAATTTGAGATAGCTTGGAGGCGAGTTCCTCAGTAGAGTATTCCGGCCTTGTTATTGCCGATACTGCCATTTTTGTTAGCTCCCGGAAAAGTCGAGGCAGCCAGTTAAACGTCCCGGCTGCAGTGAGCACAATTTGCCAGAAACACTGATTGCCGACCGGGTATTCCTGCTTACCCCATCTAGTTACAAAGTTGACCGGTTATATCACAGTGTGAGGCGATAAAACTAGAGAGCCTGCCGGGTGTGGCGTCCAGTAGAGGAAAGTAGTGGCGTTCGAAACGGGGTTCTTCATATTCGGAGTTAAACTATCGCATGATCTTCGGCTCGCGTTTTACTCTCCACTACCTTGTCGCTGTTGTTTTCGCTTTGTCTGGCATGGCCTTTACACAGGTGCAACCAGCACACGTTCCGCCTGCGCGCTTCTCCATCAGCATCCCGACTGGCAAAAGCAGCGAACCGCTTGACGGACGGCTCTATCTTCTACTTTCCACAAATCCGAGCGATGAGCCTCGCATGCAGATCGACGACACACCAACGTCACAGATTATGTTTGGTGTGGACGTAGAGGGGCTTAAGCCCGGACAGTCTGTGGTGGTTGATGAACACGCCGACGGCTATCCGATTCGCAGCTTGCGCGATCTTCCCACGGGTGACTACTTTGTGCAGGCAGTTCTGCACCTCTATGAGACATTTCATCGGTCCGATGGTAAGACCGTGAAACTGCCGATGGACCGTGGTGAAGGACAGCAATGGAACCTTGCTCCCGGCAATCTCTACAGCAAACCCAGGAAGGTCGCAATTAGCGCCGGTGGCGCGCCGGTTGAGATTGTACTCGATCAGGTGATTCCGCCGATTCCAGAGCCCAAGGATTCCAAGTACGTTCGCCACCTTCGAATACAAAGCCAATTATTGACCAAGTTCTGGGGACGGCCAATGTATCTCTCGGCGCTGGTGCTGGTGCCTGAGGGTTTCGACGCCCATCCCGAGGCGCGTTTTCCGTTGATGATCGCTCACGATCATTTTGCAAGTGAGTTCGTTGATTTCCGGACTGACCCGCCAGACCCGAATTTGAAGCCGGACTATAGCGAGCGCTTTCATGTCGCCGGGTACAACCGGATTCAGCAGGAGGAATCTTACAAGAATTACCAGCAGTGGATATCGCCGGGGTTTCCGCGCTTCCTGGTGGTAAAGATTCAACATGCGAACCCGTTTTATGACGATTCCTACGCCGTGAACTCGGCCAACGTGGGCCCGTATGGCGATGCGATTGAACAGGAGTTAATCCCCGCCATCGAGAAGCAATTCCGTGCGATTGGCGCGGGATGGGCGCGATTCGTTTATGGAGGGTCGACCGGAGGATGGGAGGCACTGGCCGTACAGATTTTCAATCCAGACTTCTACAACGGGGCATTTGGAGCATGCCCAGACCCAGTGGACTTCCGCTCTTACGAGTTAACCGACCTCTATAACGATGAGAACGCGTTCTACATACAAGGCGAGCACAAGCGCGTGCTGCAACCTGCGATGAGAGATTACCTGGGGCACACGACGCTGACTCTGGAAGAGAACTACGCCTACGAACTGGCCCTGGGCAGCAAGGGACGTTCAGGCGAGCAATTTGATATTTGGCAGGCCGTGTACTCACCTGTAGGTGAAGACGGCTATCCAAAACCAATTGTGGATAAGCGCACCGGCGTAATTGACCACAAGGTTGCTGCTTACTGGAAAGAACATTATGACCTGCGTGCAATCCTCGAAAAAAACTGGTCCACGCTCGGGCCTAAATTGCGGGGCAAGCTGCATTTATATTGCGGCAGCGCCGACACTTACTTTTTGAATGACGCTGTTTATAAGATGGAAGACTTCCTGAAGGCGACAACGAATCCGCCCTATGAAGGCGAAGTGAAATACGGAGATCGAGCAGAGCATTGCTGGAATGGCGATCCAACGCAGCCGAACTATATTTCGCGGATGCACTACAACACAATGTATTTGGATAGGATGATGGAGCGCATCGCGAAAACAGCGCCGGCAGGTGCAGACCTGAAGAGTTGGCGGTATTAAGGCTCGCGCAGCCCCCAGTGCTACAACGGTGTGACGGAGGAAGTCCTAAACATGAAGGTACTCGTTACCGGCGGTGCGGGTTACATCGGGAGTGTTGTTGTATCGCAACTCATGGCGTCCGGTCACGGAGTGATTGTGTACGACAATTTGAGCAAGGGCCATCGGGGTTCGGTCCCTCCAGGGGCAGTGTTCGTGATGGGAGACGTTGCCGATCGGACGCTGTTCGACGCTGTTTTTGCGGAGCATCAACCGGATGCGGTCATGCATTTTGCGGCTTGGATTGAGGCTGGCGAATCGATGCTCGATCCTGCAAAGTTTTTCCGCAACAATACGGCCAACGCTCTTACCTTGCTGGAGGCAGTACTCGCTCACAAAGTACGGAACTTCGTTTTTTCTTCGACGGCTGCGTTGTACGGCGAACCTGAATCGACACCGATCCTTGAGTCAAGCAAACTGCTGCCGACGAATGCTTATGGTGCGTCGAAGCTGCTGGTCGAGCAAATGCTCGAATGGTTCCATCGGATCCACGGACTCTCTTACGCGAGCCTGCGTTACTTCAATGCGGCAGGCGCGACGGAAATTCTCGGTGAACGGCATAATCCAGAGTCTCACCTGATTCCGATTGTTCTCCAGGTTGCCAGCGGATTACGCGATCACGTCAGCATCTTTGGCGACGATTATGATACGCCGGATGGGACTTGCGTGCGTGATTACGTGCATGTCTCAGACCTTGCCAGTGCGCACCTGCTTGCACTCAATGAACTACACTCGCGCCCGGAGCCCACACAACTTATATATAACCTCGGGAACGGCCAAGGATTCAGCGTGAAGGAAGTCATCGAGTGCGCTCGGCGCATTACGGGACACGCCATTCCAGCAGTCATCCAACCAAGGCGGGCAGGGGATCCAGCTATTTTGGTGGCCAGTTCAGAGAAGGTGCGCGCAGAACTTGGTTGGCAACCCCAGTATCCGGAGTTGGACAGTATCGTTCGTAGTGCGTGGGAGTACCTCGAAAAAAATGTTCACTGGTCACATTGACCTGTGACAGAGTTTTAATGTATAAACGCAGAACCATGACGTTGTGTTGCCAGACCGGTCGAATGATGTGCTGCATGTGCTGTTGTTGCGGCATGGCCCTATCTGGCGCGAGGGAGATCATGGTATAGCAGTTATTTAAACCAGGATCCAGATGTAACGACCCACCCGCCAGATATATCAAAGGCGGGTGGGTTTTTGTATTGGAGGCAAGATGGCGGAGCCGGTGAAGGAAAACAAGGCGCAGCGAGCAGAACGCTTGAAGCGTGAGAAGAATCCGTGGGAATGCCTCGACGAGATTCGCGAATTTGCCAGAGGCGGCCACAGCAGCATCACTCCAGATTGGCTCAACACTTACTTCCGGTTCTGGGGAGTGTACACGCAGGGCGACGGCGCGGGAGTGACCGGTGGCAAAGGCGGCGAGGGAAAACAGGTGCCGTACTTCATGGTCCGCATTCGAATCCCTAACGGCTTGTTGCTGAGTCACCAGGTTCGCGCAATTGCCGAGGTTAGCTCGAAGTACGCACGAGGGCTGATCGACATAACGGTTCGCCAGAATATTCAGCTTCACTGGGTGCGAATCGAGGACCTTCCTTCGTTGCTCGATCAACTGTGGCGCGCAGGTCTGACTACCATGGGCTCGTGTGGCGATGACACGCGGAATATTACTGGATGCCCGCTGGCTGGAGTCGCTGCCGACGAAGTCTTTGACCCGTCATCGCTGTCGCTTGAATTGAACCGCTACTTTGTTGGAAACGCCGAGTTCTACAACCTTCCGCGAAAGTTCAAGATTTCGCTTACGGGTTGCCAGTCGTGGTGCTCCTATCCAGAGATCAATGATGTCGGTCTTACCGGCCTGATTCGCAAGCGCAACGGGCACGATGAGCGCGGCTTTTCTCTGCGAGTGGGCGGAGGTCTTTCAACCCAACCGCATCTCGCTCACCGGCTCAATGCTTTCATTGGCTGGAACCAGGTAGTTCCGGTTGTAAAAGCTGTCGGCGAGATATTCCGCGACTCAGACATTTTGCGCCAGAGCCGCGAACAGGCCCGCCTGAAATTCCTCTTCCTGAAGTATGGATGGAACGCCGAATCATTTCTTTCCGAGATCAACAGCCGCTTGGGATTTCAACTCGATGCAGCAGAAGAGGAGACGCTACCCTCCGATCTCTATCGCGATCACGTGGGAATACACCCTCAAAAACAGCCGGGATATTTCTATGTTGGGGTATCCGTATTACGCGGCAGGATCAATGCCGAGCAGCTAAACGCAGTAGCCGCTCTTGCCGACCGCTTTGCCAGCGGCGAGGTGCGCATGACTGCGATGCAGAACCTGCTTATCGTCAACGTCCGCCGGGAGAACACGGAGGCGCTGCGCCGCGAACTTGAAGATATTGGCTTGCACGTTGAGGCTTCGCAGTTCTGGCGCGGCACCGTTGCGTGCACGGGTACGGAGTTCTGTAAGTTAGCCATCACCGAGACCAAAGGTTTTGCACGCTGGGTAGTGGAGGAACTCGAGGGACGTGTTCCTGGATTTGACCAGCAGCTCAAGCTCAATATCACCGGATGCCCGAACAGTTGCGGACAACATTGGATTGCCGATCTCGGGCTGGAAGGTAAGAAGATCAAAGTCAACGGACAGTTCGCCGATGCCTATTACTTCTGTGTCGGAGGCTCGGTCGGACGCGTACAGACCATCGCACGCCCGGTGGGTTATCGCTGTTTGGCGACCGAGGTTCCGGAATCGATTGCGCGGCTACTATCCAGCTATACGGCGTTGCGTGATGGCGAGGAGAGCTTGCAACAATTCCTTGCGCGCAAATCGAACGAGGAACTTCGGGGCTATCTTGCCGGCGGCGAGGCCGTGATAGCTCTGCGGGACGCCCCGTGGGCTCCCGTGCCGCATGGGATCGAGGGTTAGAGGGATGAGAGACCACGGAGGGAACATGGGCAAGGTTTATCTGGTTGGCGCCGGTCCGGGAGATCCCGAGTTACTGACCTTGCGTGCGGCGCGACTGCTGCAACAGGCTGACATCGTGTTACACGACGCACTTGTGAGCGCTGAGATACTCGCCCTGATCGGAACTGCCCGGGTGATCGACATCGGAAAACGCTGTGGCACCAAGTTGCTGACCCAGGAAGAAATCAATTCCATGCTGGTGTCGTACGCTGCTTCGTATGAAATTGTGGTTCGCCTGAAGGGTGGGGACCCATCGATCTTTGGCAGGGCGGGCGAGGAAATTGAGGCGCTGGCCGAGGCCAACATTTCGTACGAGATCGTTCCGGGTGTTACGTCTGCGATTGCCGCTGCCGCATCGGCAGGCATCTCGCTAACTGACCGGCGTTTTGCCGCGAGCGTGGTCTTCGCCACTGCGCATCGCGGACGGGATGCTGAGGCAGTTGCGTGGGACCGGTTGGTCACATCGCATTCCACCCTCGCCATCTATATGCCAGGGAGCGACTACCGATCACTCGCTGAACAGCTTTGCGCTGCTGGGCTTGGAGCCGCGGTACCTTGCGCGGTCATCTCCCACGCAGGACGCCCGGACCAGCAAGTGCATTGGTCCAACCTCACATCGTTGAGGTTACTGGGAGCCCTTCCTGCGCCAAGTTTGTTGATCGTTGGCGAATGCGCAAGAACGTTGCATCGTTCCGACGCATCCGTTGCGCACAGCCTTGTTGTAGATGATGTAACCGCGGAAATAGAAGAACCACAGTGGGTTTGAGTCAGTCAGGAGACAGCATGTCCAACGAGAAACTTGCAACCACCACCCAGCGTCTGCGCCTATCGCTCGATGCCTGGGCCGTTATCACTTCATTTGTGCTCGCGCTATTGGTGAGGGTAGGAGCGCTGAAGCACGTCCCCTGGTGACAGGACAATCGGAAGGAGAATGAAATGGCTACAATCGCCCTGCCGAGCCAAGAGGCTCAAAACCCATTCGCGAATGTCGCGCGCTTTGTCCCGGGTGTGCTGCTGCTGGCCGCAATCGGCTTCGGCGGTAAAGTGCTCGAACAATCCATCAACGGCTACGCCAAGGTCCATCATCTTGTCATTCCCAACATTGAATATGTGCTCTGGGCCATTGCGATTGGACTGCTTGTCGCAAACACCGTCACGATTCCGAGGATATTTCTTCCGGGGATCGCCACCTACGAGTTCTGGCTTAAGGCGGGCATCGTGCTGTTGGGTGCACGTTTTGTGGTGGGTGACGTTCTCAAACTGGGAGGAATCAGTATCACGCTCGTGATTCTGGAGATTTCCGGTTCATTGGTGTTGATGACGCTGCTCGGCAGGTTGTTTAAGCTGAAGCCGAAGCTGATCTCGCTACTCGCGGTTGGCTCGGCGGTGTGCGGCGTTTCCGCGATCATAGCGGCCAAAGGCGCGATTGATGCTGACGATGAGGATTCCTCGTTTGCGATTGCTGCGATTCTTGCGCTTGGGGCAATCGCGCTGGTCGTTTTTCCGCTCATTGGGCACGCACTGCATTTGAGTGACAACGCTTACGGATTGTGGTCGGGCCTCGCCGTGGACAACACGGCTGAAGCTACAGCCGCAGGGGCGCTGTTCTCCGATGCTGCTGGAAAAGTCGCGGTGCTGGCCAAAACGACACGCAACGCGACGATAGGATTCGTGGTGCTGGGCTATGCAATTTATTGGGCGAGTCGCGGACAGGCTGAAAAGGTGAAGAACAAGGGCGCCTTCCTGTGGAACAAGTTCCCGAAGTTTGTGCTCGGGTTCCTCGCGATCTCGCTGCTGGTATCGGTGAATGTCTTCAACAAAGAGCAGGTGGGTGCTCTGGCGAATCTCTCCCGTTGGGCATTCTTGCTGACGTTTGCTGGCGTTGGGTTGCGTACGAATTTCCGCGAAATGTCTAAACAGGGAGCGCGGCCGTTCATTGTGGGCGCTCTGGGAGAAGTGTTGATCGCTGTTCTGACGCTGGGCCTGGTGGTGGCAGCAAACGCGATCTGGAAACTCTAGAGAAAAGTCAGGTGATTGGCAGAAGTGACCTTCAGGCGGTTATGGATACTTGCGCCACGCGGGGATCCCTCGCTGTGCTCGGAATGACACCATAAAACCACGCCGGAATCAAATGATGATCCGGCGTCGTTTTAATGGTGATCTTGTCCAAACACCAATTGCGTGGACTACTTCTTGACCGTGATGGTCGTTGAATACTGCGTGTTTTCCCACGACATCTTCAGGGTTCCGACGCCGGACGGATCTCCAGCAACTTGAATCGTGAACTGGTCAACCGGGCTTGGCAGGGCGTCTTTCTTTAGATCGATTCTGGCTACATCCAGAGCCTCGTCATACGTTTTTTTCGGGTCGCCACTGATGCCCCATTGCCCGATCTGTTTGTTGACGATCAGTTTGGCTTTGCCGTCAGCGGTTGGAAGGGTCCGTAGCGTATAGGCGCCCGCAGGGATGGCTGCGCCGCCGAGTTCGATTGGTTGCTGGGTGATGAGCAAGGTGGCCTCATCGGCCCCGGTGCGCCAGACTTTGCCGTAAGGCACGAGTCCGCCCCAGATTTTGCGCACTTCGCCGCTACTGGGGTCCTTGGTATAAGGCCGTCCGTAAACGACCATGACCCGGTTGCCGCCGATTACCGCACTGACGGTCTCATGCGGACTGGTTCGTTTTTGCTGAGCCGCCGCTGGCATGACGCAGGCGATCACGGCGGCGATGAGGAGGAGGGTGAGCTTGAGATTTTTCATGACAAACATAATATCCCTTGCGTTCGCGGCGGGTAAGTACAACGAAGCCAGAATTTTGGATTCCGGGGACGAATAGGCTTGGCGGCGACGCTCCCAAAAACGCACTGGTGCCGGAAATGCAACGGACTGGGTCGCACATTGGCATCCTGTTGACACATGCGTCCTGTACAATCGGGCCACCATGAGATTGTTCCTTAAATCCGGCATAGCTCCGCTGCTGGCGTTGTTACTGGCTACGTTTGGGCATGCCGAACCGGTCGCGCAGTTGCATCCTACCGGTTACGTCAATGATTTTGCACATGTTCTTCAGCCGCGCTACGTCGCGCAGATGGAAGGCATTTGCCTGCAGGCTGATCAAAAGGCCCATGCGCAGATTGCAGTTGTCACCATCAATTCCCTTGATGGAGCGGACATCGAGAGCTACGCAGTCAATCTCTTCAAGAGCTGGGGTATCGGAGGCAAGTCGAGCAATCGCGGCGTTCTAATCCTGTATGTCATCAAGGATCATCGTGCCCGCATTGAAGTAGGCTATGGTCTGGAACCGATTTTGCCTGACGGGAAGGTCGGAGGCTTTCAGCGGGAAGCAATACCGCTGATGCGCAGCGGCGACTACAACGCGGCCCTGATGCTGGTCACCAATCGGACCGTCGGGGTTATTGCGCAGGATGCCGGAGTTCAGGTCACCAATATTCTGCCGCAGGGTGCCTATCGCGCGCAGGCTCCTGCCAACCAACCGCACATTTCACTCACCGGAATCATTATTGCCGTAGTCGTCGTGATCATTATTTTGTGTACTCCTCTTCGCGGTGTGTTGTTCTGGCTGCTGCTATCCCAGATGGGTGGTGGCCGGGGCGGAGGTTTTGGAGGTGGTTTTGGGGGTGGTGGAGGCGGTGGCGGTTTTGGAGGTTTCGGCGGCGGCAGTTCCGGTGGCGGTGGGGCAAGCAGCAGTTGGTAACAAGCGAGGAAGCGATGGTTCCTGAAAACAAGATAGATGATTTTGTGAAGCGCATGAGCGCGGCGGCCGGGACAAATCTGGAGAGTGTCATCCTGTTTGGGTCGGCTGTGGCCGGTGATTTTCATCCCGAATTCTCAAACCTGAATCTGTTCTGCGTGCTGCGCGACAGTTCGTTTCGGGCCTTGCAGTCACTCGCCCCGGTTACGCTATGGTGGGACGGCCAGAAGCAGCCTCCGCCACTTTTCATGACGCGCCGGGAACTCGAACATTCCACCGACGTTTTCACCATCGAACTACTGGACATGCAGCAGCATCATCGGATTCTCCTCGGCGAGGATGTCTTGCAGGGTTTGGAGATCCCCCGCGACCTCCATCGAGTCCAGGTGGAATATGAACTTCGAGAGAAACTTCTTCTGCTGCGTCAACAGTTGCTTCTCTCATCGAACAGTGATCGGCGACTGTGGGAACTGCTGGTGCGCTCCGTGTCCTCGTTTGTCACGTTATTTCGCCATGCCCTGATCGCGCTCGGACACGACGTTCCGGTAGGGAAGCGCGAAGCGGTCCAGGCCTTGGCGCAGCAGTTGAAGTTTGATCCGTCCGCCGTGGAGCAGGTGCTGGACGTTCGTGAGCACAAGGCGAATCCCAAGAAAATCGATGTCAATGATCTTTTCGCTCGCTACCTGGCGGTGGTGGAGCAGGTCACGGTCGCTGTTGACGAGGCACCGCACGGAGATGCATCTGCCCATCTGTAACCGAATTACAATTAATTAGCGTAGGAGACTTATGAAGAAACTGTGGATCGCAATCGCCGTAATTGTCCTGATCGTGTTTGTCTTCTTCGGACAGTACGTAAGTGTTCGCAACTCGCTGGTAACCAAGAATGAATCGGTCAAGGCCGCATGGTCGCAGGTAGACATCGTTTTACAGCGGCGCGCTGACCTCATTCCCAACCTTGTGGAGACCGTGAAAGGTTTTGCCACGCAGGAACAAACCGTGTTCGGCGACATTGCCAAAGCTCGCTCCGCGCTACTTTCGGCGGGCACTCCGCAACAAAAAATCGCTGCCAACGGGCAACTTGACGGAGCGATTGGCCGCCTGCTGGTTGTGGTCGAGAATTATCCGCAATTGAAGTCCAATGAGAACTTCCTGCGGTTGCAGGACGAACTTGCAGGCACCGAGAATCGCATCGCCGTTGAGCGCAAGCGCTATAACGACACGCTGCAGGACTACAACACGTATGTCCAGATGTTTCCGAACAATATTTTTGCAGGTTGGGCAGGATTCAAGCCGAACCCCGCGTACTTTGCTGCCACGGAGGCATCGCGCCAGGTGCCTAAGGTCACCTTTGGTGCGCCTGCACAGCAGCCCTCTACTCAGCCTGTCCCCGCAAAATAATTACATCAGCGATGACATGGCGGGGGCGACAATTGGCCCCCGCCTTGTCATGCAAACAGTTTCCCGCCGTACCGCCTCAAATGAAAAAGATGGGCCCGTTACCGGTTGAGTGAGTGAGCCGGCAGTGGTGGCGATGGAATCGTTTCATGCGGGGCGACGATCACAATATCCACACGACGATTGAGCCGACGACCCTCTTCGCTGGAATTGTTGGCGACAGGATGATACTCGGCATAGCCAGCCGCGGAGAGGCGTTCGGGGCCAATGCTCTCACGCGTGAGCAGGATCCGTATGATTTCGGTGGCACGAGCCGTTGAGAGCTCCCAGTTGGACTGGAACAGGGGAGTGTGAATGGGCACGTTGTCGGTGTGGCCTTCGATGCGAAGATTGCTTGGAAGCGTGGTGAGAACCGCGCCCAGGCGGTCAAAAGTATCCATGGAACTGGCTCGTAGAGTGGCAGAACCGCTTTCAAAGAAACCGATCTCGCGAAGGCTGAGGACAAGGCCCTCGGGAATTTCACGTACGGAAACCGTCCGACGCTCAATTTCTTCGGCAAGTCCACTTTCGAGCTTTTGACGAATGGCTTCTGCGGACTCCATTCGGTGAGCGCTGACCACCGGAGGAGCAGGCATGGTTCCCGGCACCACGATGGCTGCGCCATTCTGAGACGTGCCGACGCCAAGCTCAGAAAATCCGGCGGTGATGGCGTGGGAAAGGTTTGTCATGCGAGCCTTGTCCACCTGCGATGATGAGTAAAGTACGACGAAGAAGGCAAACAGCAAAGTCATGAAGTCAGCATAGGAGACCATCCAGCGCTCTTGATTGCCATGTTGACTCTTTCGCTTCTTCATAACGTGCCACGAGCCTTGCTTTGGGGGGTGGGCTTTGGTTCGCTCGCGGGTTGAGACTTGTCGGCGACCTGCTGGAGGAATCCGTTGAGCTTGGCTTCCAACATGCGAGGGTTGATGCCCTCAAGAATCGATACGACTCCTTCCAGAGTCAGCTCTCGTAGAATCTGACGAAATCGCAGGCGATGGCGGAGCTTGCCTGCGATTGGCAACGCTATGAGGTTGGCAAAGCCGACGCCGTATATCGTAGCCACGAAGGCTACCGCGATTCCCCGTCCTACTTCCTCCATCTTGTCGAGGTGCTGCATTACTTGGATAAGACCCAGTACGGCTCCGATAATTCCGATGGTGGGAGCGAAGCCTCCTAAGGCTTCATACACCCGGGGCAGCTCATCTTCGGCCTCGGCACTGGCGTCGAGCTCGAGCTGCATGATGGCTCGCAGTTCGCTCGACTCCGTGCCATCGATTGCGAGCATGAGCGCACGGCGCATAAAAGGATCGGCGATTTGTGGGAGTTCGGCGTCGAGCGAGATGATGCCATCGCGTCGCGCCTTGTGGGCGAGTTCGGTGAGGCGGCTGATTTCATTACTCGCACTGGAGCGAGGCTCGAAGAATACGGTGCGAAGACTGCGACCTGCAGTGAAAACCGTGCTTAGTGGAAACTGCAAGAGAACAGCGCCGAGAGTTCCGCCGGCAACGATGAGAGCTGCGGTGGGCTGAAGAATCTGTGCGAGCTTTCCGCCTTCGAGCAGCAGCCCAGCGGTGATTCCCCCAAAACTGACGGCAAGTCCGGCAACGGTTCCTTTGTCCACGGTGACCTCTGACCCTGCTCTACGGTTCCACGTTGGGGTCAATTTGAATTGGATCGGTACGGGACATCGGGGAATCCGGATGGAGCAGATTGCGACGGTATGCGATCACCCGAAGTGTCACCTCACAGGCAGCTTCGCGCACCACCAACTTGTCTCCAGTAATTAGGGTAATGACGGTGTCGGGATTATGCTCAACAAACTTGATGAGTTCGGCATTGATGACTATAGGGTGACCGTTAAGCCGGGATAGTTCAATCATCATCAGCCTGCTTTCTACAATTGATATCGGCGGGGTGAGGCGAAATCTTGAGCCGGCGGCTGAGTGAGAACTAGGAGCGCGAAAGACAGAGCGAAGCCGGAAAGAAAATTCACAAAGTTTGTGAACTTGAGTAAAGGTTGCGAGAGATAGACCCGATGGAGGTTGTGTAAGAAGCAACGGCCCCAGCAGAAAGAACCGGCAATCTGGCCGGCGCTGCTAAGCGGGCAAGAAGGAGACATATCATGTCACTCAGCATCCTGAATAACATTCCGGCATTGCAGGCCCAGAATCAATTGAACCAGACCAACAGTGCGTTGCAGAAGACCTTGTATCGGCTGGCATCAGGATCCAAACTGAACTCTGGTGCGGACGACGCGGCGGGTCTGTCGATCGCCAACGGTCTTACAGCGAACGTTGCAGCGCTAACGCAGTCGGCCGCGAATGCCAGCAACGGTGTTGGAGAATTGCAGACCGCCGATGGTGCTCTCTCTCAGGTAACCACGCTGCTGAATCGTGCTGTGACTCTGGCGACGGAGGCCTCCACCAGCACGGTCGATCCCACCCAGGCGCAATCGCTGCAAACTGAATTCCAGTCGATCTCGGCTGAAATAGACCGTATTGGGCAGAAGACGAATTTCAACAATCAAAATGTATTCGGTAGCACGTCGACAGGCGCATCTGGAAGCTGGTCTTCAGCAAACGCCATGACGTCCGGGACGACTGCATTCGCTGTTGGTACTACCGGCACTTTCGCTCAAACCCTTACCCTCAGTGATACGACCAACGGCCACAGCCTCGTACTCCAGACTGCAGCAGCAACCGCCCCTGCCGCTGGTACCGCCGCTGCTCCATACGTCGCGGGAAACCTTAACGACATGGTTTCCGAGATCAACACCTATGCGAGCGCCTCTGCCACCAAGATGAATGTGACGGCTTCGATCAGCGGCGGCAAACTTGTATTGACTGATACCAGCGGGTCTAACAGCATCGTTGCATCCACCGATGTTAACGCCAACACTGATCTTGGTGCGATCTCAGTTGCACCCAACAAGGTGACAGATCCGAATACCTGGACTTCATCTCTGGGTGCTGGTTACGCCGGCCCCTCCACGGGACTGACACTGACTCACACCCTGGCGGCATCCGGCACCATGACAATTACGGATTCTGGAACGGGAAAAAGTGACGTGATTGGCTTCACGACCGAACAGAACGTCGGCGACCTTGTGAACAACATAAACGCCGACACAAAAGCTGGAATCCTGAATGTTACGGCGTCACTCACCTCGGCGGGTACTCTGCAAATCAAAGACAACAGCGGCGGGGGCCAAATCATGGTGGCAGAGGCCGGCGACGCAACTGATTTCAGCACCGCGGGTGTTACCGATACCAGCACAACCTCAGGAGCGGGGTCATCGAACAGCGTATATCTGGGCGATGGAACGGCGACCACTTCGGCGAACACGATAAGCACGAATATCTCCGCGCTTTCCTCGGCTGGACTGGGGCTGACGCAGAACCTGAACAGCACAACCAGTGCCCAGGCTGCATTAACCCAGATTACAAACGCGATCGCGACGGTTGCACAACAACGCGGCACGATCGGCGCCAGCATCAATCGTCTGAATGCTGCAACGAACGTCATCAACACCCAGATCGAGAACCTGACTTCAGCGCAAAGTAACATCAGTGCGGCGGACATCTCGACCGAAGTAAGTAACATGACGAAATACAACGTGCTGACGCAGACCGGTATCTCGGCTTTGTCTCAGTCCAACCAAATGCAGCAGGCTTTGTTGAAGCTGTTGCAGTAAGTCAATCGTGAATCATGGGGTGAGGCTGGAGACAGCTTCACCCCGTTCTTGCATTCGGCGACTTCTTGAGAGGAGGAAAGGTGCCTATCGACTCCGTACAAGCGATCTTTCGTGAAATTCCTGCGGCGAGCGCCGTTCCTCAGCTTTCTCTAACGAGAAGGGACCGGGAATTGCTTATGGAAGAGGGAGTGACACCTCTGGAAGTTGCCTCCGCAGAGCAAGCGGCGATGTGTTGGCAGAAGAAAGAAGATCTCCGCGAACAGGGGAGAAAACCATCGCGGGGCGAAGATACCAAAATGGCGAAGGAACAGCAACGGCAAGTGAACCAGGAGACGCAAGAACAGGAGGAGACCGGAACGCTATTCAACGACCGGTCGTAACCCGTCTATGAGTACAAGTGCAGTAAGCAGCGCATCGAGTGGCGGCACGCAGCTCATTCAAGGAACCAGTTACACCAGCGGGGTAGGTATTGACGTGACCTCGACCGTGGACGCGATCATCACTTCCAAGCAGGCTCCGGAAACAGCGTGGAAAAGCGATCAGTCGGCAATTACTACCCAGGAGGCGGCACTGACCGCTTTGCAGAGTGAGGTAGGAACCATCGAGACGTCGTTTCAATCCCTAAGTGATCTCAGTGGCGTCTTCTCAAGCGTGCTGGCAACTTCGGCGAACTCCGGAGTGGTGAGCGCGACAACAACCAGTTCGGCCGTCAGCGGAACACACAAGGTCACGGTTGCCAATCTGGCAACCACCGGAGTGAGCTATTCAAGTCCGATAACAGGTGCGAGTCCGACGATTGCAGCAGGTGCTCTGACCTTCACCTTGGGCAATGGCGCGGTACAGACGGTTACAATTCCGGGAGATAGCACTACCAGCGACGGAACTACCACGACCGCAGCTACTACGACTCTGACAAACGCAGCGGCTTACATCAACAAACAAGGTCTGGGAGTTACCGCCAGCGTAGTCACTGACTCGACGGGTGCGCGACTGTCGCTCACCTCGTCGGCGTCAGGTTCGGCCGCTAGCGTCTCAGTGCAGTCGGCGCCGGGCGGACTTACATTTTCAGATGTTGCAGGCAAGGACGCGAATCTGACAGTTGATGGCGTACCGCTGGTATCCAGCACGAATAAGTTGACCTCGGCGATTAGCGGTGTGACTCTGAACCTGACAGGAACTTCGGCGGCCGAAATTGAAGTCGATGTGGCGCCGGATACGGATAAGATCACAACGGCGGTGAACAGCTTTGTGACCGCTTATAACGCCGCGATAACGGACCTGAATGCCCAGTTCACAACGACTGCGGGATCGACCAGTAACGCAAACACCTCAGGTGTGTTGCAGACTGACTCGGCGGCGCGGGAGTTGCAGCAGAGTTTGCTATCGTCCGTCTCAGTGGTGACCAACGGAAACTCGACGTTCAAAACGCTGGGCTCGCTGGGAATCACCATGGCGAACGATGGCACGCTATCAGTGAATAGCACCATACTGTCCGGCGCGTTGGATAGCAACTACAGCGATGTGAAAAATTTCTTCCAGAGCACGGATTCAAAGAGCTTTGCTGCCAACTTCTCATCGATGATGTCAGAGATGACGGATGTCTCTGACAGCCCCATCGTGCTGGATTTGAATAGTATGAAGAACACCTACACGGCAGACCAGAAAAACATTGACGACCTGGAAGCCAATCTGGCGGACCTGCGGACGACACTCGTCGCTAAGTACAGCACATTGGATGCCTTGCTGAAGACATTTCCGGCTACGCTCGACCAGGTCAACACCGAACTCGGTTACAACAACAATAACAACTCTTCGAGCGGCGGTTAGGAATCAGAGAAATGACGCAGACAAATGTCAGCCGGAGTTATCGGGAAGCGGCGATTCGCGGCGCCAGCAGTGTAGAGTGCACCATCATGCTCTACGATATTGTGATCGACGATTTGCACAAAGCCATCAAGAGCATCGCTGGCGGTGACATCGAAGGGCGGTCCGGCGCATTATTGCATTGCTTGAACGCGCTCGAAGCCTTACAGGGAACACTGCAAATGGAGAGTGGGGGCGAAGCGGCACAACATCTGTACCGCTTCTATTCACTGGCGCGAGCAAAAATTCTGGAAGGGCAGATTAAGTGTAACGCGCGCCTCTTCGAAGAGATTGTGCAATCGATGCTACAGGTTCGAGCCCTATGGGAGGATGTGAAGCAACAGTGCGAACCGATTGCAGGTCCTGTGACATGGAACGTGCCGGCAGGGGATGAATCCGCGTCGAGCGGAGCGTGGAGCGCATAGAAAGCTGGCGCAAGAGATCAAGAGAAGAAGAGAAGCCGCGCTTAATGCGGCTTTTTTATTGGGATGAATGCGGATGCTTATTTGAGATAGTCGAGAAGGCTGACTTGGTTCATTTTTGCAGCGGCAGCCACAGTGGCGTTGCGCTGATACTCGGCCTGAGTTACTGCCGTGGTCGCCTCCGCTGTGTCGCAGGAAACCAAGGTGTTTTCGTAGCTTGCGATATTCACCTTTTCCTGGCTGAGATAGGACTCGTTGGAGGTAAGTTCGTTGACCGTGTTACCGAAGAACACACGGGCTGTATTCACCGCGTCGCTAGCCGTGCCTATTTTCGTCACGGCTGCAGTGATCCCCGCGTTATCGCCTGACTGCAGCGCGGTGACCATGGACTGGAGGGCTTCAAATACATTGCTGGCGGACTGAGAAAAAATGCTGCTTCCAGGTAGATTGGCAGCAACCGAAAGACCGGTGCCAATCTGTACCCGGTTCTGCTGATCGTTGCCGACGTAGTTGACTTGCCCAGCGATCGTAGCGTCTGCCGAGTAAGGAGCAGTCCCAGTGACAGTGCCACCGAAGATGTACTGTCCGGCATAGGAAGTATTGGCGAGTGAGAGCATTTGATCCTTGATGCCGGAGATCTCGTTGGCGATAGAGTTGAGATCAGTTTGGTTCATGGTGGCGCTATTTGCGCCTTCGACGCCAAGCGTGGTGGCGCGCTGAAGCAGGGTGACGACGGAACTCAAGGTACTGTCGGCGGTGTTGAGTACCTCCTTGAGGGACTCAGAGCTTGCCGTGTATTGATCGACGGATGCGGAGCGTGAATTCTCGGCTACCATGGCTGATTCGGCGGAAGGATCGTCGGAAGGAAGGCAGACACGGCGTCCTGTACTGAGTGCTCGTAGCGCATTGGTCTCATCCTGCTGCGACTGATTGAGCAGGTCGACCATATTCGCGGTGTAGTTTGGATTAACGCGCATTGGATCAGTATCCCGGGTTGGAAACACCCATATCGAGCAGGTTGCCCATCAGTGTATCGACGGTTGAGATGATTTTAGCGGCGGCCTGGAATGAACGCTGGTAAAGCAGGAGATTGGATGACTCTTCGTCGAGTGAGACACCGGAGATGGAACCCTGCTGATTCTGCAACTGGGTAAGGATGTTACCCGTGGCGGTGGCGTCACTGGTGGCCTGCGAAATAGTGTTACCAATTGAGAAAGTTAGATTGGAAATAGCCTTCGTCGGAGTGGCGCCGTTGATGATGGACTGATTCTGCAGATCGATCATCTGGGTGAGATTGGTGTTGTCCCCGGATGTTCCACCGGTTGCGGCAGCCGCTATCTGTGAAGAACTGGTTAAAGCGACGCTTATGCAGGATGCAGCTCCGGTAGCGGTTCCCGCGGTGGTGTCTGGGGGATTGAAGAGAGCGATGCCGGGATTTCCGTCGGCATCTGAGCCCGCGAGTTGGACACCATTGACGGCCTGTGCAAACTGAAAGGCGAACTGATCCAGGTCGGTCTTCATGGCTGCCAGATTCTGATCGCGGGTCTGAATCAAGCCTCCGAGATTGCCGCCCTGGATGGTATTTGTGATATCAACTCCTCCAGCCCTGACTTCATTAAAACCGCTGGAATCGAGTGAGTTTGTTAGTGAATATGCTTTGTCTCCCACAACCAATGGAGTGCCGTTGTCAGTGGTGAGAGTGAGCCCATCGGAACTGTTCACGGTTTTGTAACCAACAATCGCAGCTAGTTGTGAGAGCAGAGCGGAACGCTGATCCTGGGCAGAATTTGAGCTCTGACCAAGGCTGTTTGCGGAAGTGATCGCAGAATTGGTGGTCGCAATCTGTTGCAGCAGCGAATTGATGTCGCCGGTAGCTTGTACAACGTTCTGATCTATCTGCTGCTGCGAGTCAGTGATAGACGCCGCAGTGCTCTGGAATGAGGAAGCGAGATTGCCAGCCGCGGTAAGCACGTTCGAACGTAAAGAGCTGTCCGACGGAGAGGTTGAAAGCTGTTGGAGAGAGCTAAAGAAAGAATCCAGCGTGGAACTGATGGAACTGGATGCTGTATCGGAGAACAAGACCTGGCTCGCAGACAGAGAGCTGGCTATTGTGCTGCTTTGGTTTTGCTGCGATGTCGCGGCATTTATGCTGAGTTCGAGCACGTTGTCGCGTAGGCTCTGAATGGACTTGATATCCACCCCGGTAGTGCTTCCATCCAGGCCGGCAGGAGTTGATTCCTCGAGCACGACGCGACGGCGGGCGTAGCCGGGCGTGTTCATGTTGGCGATGTTGGTGGTCGTCACGTCCATCGACTCAGTAGACGCGAGCAGCGACTGCACGGAGACATTGAGATCAGAAGTGAGTCCGGACATGGTCAGGCCCTAAAATGCACGGAAGTGCAACCGTTCGGTCGATGACCGCCTGCCTGAAGAATGGAGCCGATGGTTCGAGTCCACTGCGCGGAGTGCTGGAGCAGGCGGTCGTAAACGCGGTTAAGTTCCTGAACCTTGTGTGCCGCTGCAGTCGCACCGGGGCTTAGGTTCCAACCATTCTTGGCACTGGCAAGATGCTCGCAGAGCGCGGACTGGCGCTCAATAGCGAACTCGAAGGCCGTAACATCCCAGGCGACCAGAGCCTTGATGGCGTCTGCAATCGCGCATGACAGAGCGTCAAGTTCGCTGCGATCGGCTGGACCCAGAGAGGCCTGGCTCACATGTGCAATCATGCTTAGCTCCGAAACAGATTCTGGAACATAGCAGTGGCAACGGCGTGCGCGTTCACCGTGTATGTGCCACCTTCCAACTGTGAGCGCAAAGCATCGACGCGATCCTGACGGATGGCGACATCGCCGGAAAGTTGGCTGGTTGCGGGACTGATCGCTGCGGTATCCGTGTCGGCGCCCAATGCCTGGACGATGGATTTCGGCGGCCCGCCACTTGTACCGCCCGGCTCTTTGACGCTCTTGAGATTGACTGAATCGAGTTCGGGCTGACTTTGGTTCTGAATTTGGAGATTCATAAAGCTCCTTTGCATCTTCTTGAAGTATTCATCGGCAATACGGCCGTGTCCTTTAGGACATAAGGGGAAATCGCTATTTATTTTTTGTCGAAACCTCTGCGGGCGGATTTCCCAGTTTGGGAGAAGCGGCCTCGGATTTAAGCCCGAGAGAGCGTTCTATCATTGCGGCGATTCCAAGAACGTGACGCTGAGCGAGAGCCTGCGAGACAGCACGCACACCAAGCGCTCCCCAGGTATCATGTCCTGCATCGTTATTCTGTTCATCTTCAATCGAAAGACTCTTCTCCATTTTTTCCAGAACTGAACTGAACAGCGCAGCTTCGAACTCCTGTGCTCCAGCGGTCGCGCGCTGGGATTGCAAGTGCGTGGCGAGTTGTTTCGGATCGCGCATGAGTTCGGAAGAGACCGGGATGGCTTGCGGTGTGCTCACATTACCTCCAGATCAGCTTGCAATGCACCCGCAGCCTTGAGCGCCTGCAGAATAGAAACAACGTCGCGGGCGCTTGCGCCGATGGTTTGCAGTCCGTTGACCAATTGCTCGACAGTGGCTCCCTCGTTGAGTTCAATGCGCTTGGCAGGACCGTCCTTTGCGTTCACTGTCGTTTGCGGTACTACGGATGTTTCGCCGGTCTTGCTGAACGGGTTGGGCTGGGATACTTCGAAGGTGGTGGAGATTTCGATTGCCAGCGAGCCTTGTAAGATGGAGACGGCGCTGAGGCGGGCATCGCGTCCCATGACGATCGTACCGGTCTTTTCATTGACGACCACACGAGTGGGCGAGATGACCGAGACAGACAGGGTTTGGATCCGAGCGAGCATCGCGGGCACGTCGTGCCCAGCGCTTATGATCTCAATACGACGGCTGTCGGTTGCCGTGGCGATGGTCCGTCCGAACTCGTTATTAATGCGCGCTGTGATGAGCTGCGCATTGGCGAAGTCTGCCTCACGCAGAAGCAGTGAAATGGACCCAATGTTTTGCAGGCTGGGAGCTACATCGCGCTCGGCAATTGCGCCATTTGCGATGCGTCCGACGGTGGGATGATTGAGTTGTTTACTGACGCCACCTCCTCCCGCACTGTAGCCGCCGATGGCAAGCGCGCCTTGAGCGGTCGCGTAAGTTTGTCCGTCTTCACCTTTTAGAGGCGTCAGCAGGAGGGTGCCACCTTCAAGAGACTTGGCATCGCCGATGGAGGAGACTACGACGTCCATCTGAGTGCCGGTGCGGGTAAACGGGGGTAGGGAAGAGGTCACAAAGACAGCGGCAATGTTTTTGACCGTTACGCCGGTGGGCGCAATCTGCATTCCCAAGCGCAACATGACGTTGGCGAGCATCTGGGTTGTGAACACCGTCTGCTTCTGGTCTCCTGTGCCGCGCAGGCCAACGACAAGACCGTAACCCATCAACGAATTGTCACGCACTCCTTCGATGGTTGTGATCTCGCGAATTCGCACCTGACGCGAGGAATGCGGTGCGTCGAGGGCGGATGACGAGAGTACCGAAGCGGCGAGCACCAACGTTATGCAGAGTGTCTTCATTTAGATATGACCCAGTTGCCCGGCACCGACTTCTCTAAGACTCATCTGTTCAGGACTTGCCATCTAGAATCCAATCAACTTCAACAACGTGCGCATAACGATGTTGGGCTGGCGTACGGAGTCGCTGATAACACCCTTGCCTTTGACCTCAAGCTGAAGGTCTGAGATCTGGTAGGAATTGATCAGGTTCCCGCTGGAAATGTCGGCGGGACGAACGACGCCTCGCAGCACCACGTCTTCATGTTCGTGGTTGGCGAGCAGGTGTCGGCGGGCCTCGACCACCAGCGAACCAGTGGGCAGGACGGCGACGACCCGCGCGGTGAGTAACGAATTGAGCGAACTCTTGGAGGCTGTAGCGCCCGTACCGGTAAGCTTGGTGCTGGAGTTGGCAGCGAGCAGCGGATTGAGGAACGACGGTGACTGGCCACCCACTCCAGTAATGCCGCTGGAGTGCGCGAAGTCGCGTTGGCTGGCAAGGCTTCCGCTTTGCGAGATTGTAGTGGACTCGACGATCTGAATGGAAAGCGAATCGCCGAGGAGATGTGCCTTGACGTCCGAGTAGGGATCAGCAAGCAGGCCGCTGCCGGTGAACAAACTTCCGCTGCTGGCAACGCGCGCCGCCGACGACGGAGTGGCAAGCTGTTTGATGTACTGATCGAGAGAATCCTGCTGCTTCTCCAGCTTGGATTTCTTTTCCGCGTCTGCGTGTGCTGTGAACGCTAGAAATACGAGCCCGATGATGGCGAGCTGGTTCATAAAGAATGCTCCGAGTCCGTGAAGGGCGTGACGATGATGACGGTATGGGCGCCGACAATGCGAGCCTGAAGAATTCGGTTTGTGCGCGTTATGCGGACGCGAATTTCCGCGCCGGTCGTTCCCGAGTCAAGGGCAACGACAGGAAGTTGGACGTGGATGGTGTCGGTGCGCCAGTCTGCGTTCAGGGCAGCGCCGGCATGCACGAGGGTCGGTGGCGTAGGTGTGACTTTAAGGAATACACGATGCGAAGCAAGAGGCGAAAAAGCTGTGGACTGATCAGGCGTCGCGACGGAAAAGTTGAGCAGCGCGAGTTGTGGCAACCCTTGTGAGGGACAATGCAGAGAGAGTGCAGTTGTCCCAATCACGCTACTTCGGGCGTGCGCTACGGAGCATCCGTCGAGGTGGGTAACGGTTGGGACGATTAGAAGCTGCGCTGCTGCTACGGGCCGTTGAATCTGCTGCGACAGCCAGAGTGCCACAGCCTGTCGTGATTCCGATGTTGACTCGGCGCTTAAGCCCACGGCAGAGCCGAGCAGGGAGAGCGTGCAGATGAGCGTCGCGAATTTAAGCCAACGTCGCATGTTATTTTCCGAGTTGATTCACTTCCTGGAACATTTGGTCAGCAGCCTTGGCGACCTGCGAGTTCGCCTCATAGGAGCGTTGCGCGAGGATCATCTGGATGAACTCTTCAACCGTGTTGACGTTGGATTGTTCGAGCGAGCCTTGGACCAGAGTGCCAAGTCCCTCCGAGCCTCCGGGATTGCCCACGATCGGATCGCCCGAAGAACTGGTGGGTATGAGGAGGTTCGCCCCGACACTGTTGAGGCCGCCTGGATTCGGGAAGGTGGCAAGCTGAATCTGCCCGATCTGCTGGGACTGGGTCTGTCCGGGTTGGGTCACAGAAACGGTCCCGTCCGCGCCGATGGTGACAGCCGTTGCATTGGGCGGAATGGTAATGGCAGGTTGGAGCGCATCGCCGTCTGAGGTAACGACGTTGCCTTGCCCGTCGAGATGAAAGCTGCCGGCGCGAGTGTAGGCGGTCTGCCCTGATGGCGTGAGGACCTGAAAGTAACCGAGTCCCTGAATGCCAAGGTCGAGCGAGTTTCCGGTCTGCTGGAAATCACCTTGCGACTGCAGGATTTCCGTAGCGGCGGCTCGGGTGCCGAGTCCAATCTGCAATCCTGCCGAGACGGTCTGCTGTGTAGCCGCAGCGCCGGGAGTAACCATGTTCTGATACATGAGGTCCTGAAATTGGACACGACGCTTGCGGAAGCCTGCCGTGTTGGCGTTGGACAGATTGTTGGCAACGTTGTCCAGATTGGTTTGTTGCGCGGTCATGCCACTGGCGGCGGTATAGAGCGAACGGAACATGGGTGACTCCTAAACTTCGCGCGGTCCTAGACTCTTGGTAAGTCTTCGGCTGCGATCTTGTTGAACTCAGTGTGAAAAGTGTTGAGGGCGCGTTGCATCATCTCCGCGTTGCGCTGAATTTCGATCAGGCTGACGGCGCTCTCAACGGGGTTGATGTTTGAACTCTCCAGCGCGCCTTGGCGCACGGTGAGATTACTGGCCGGAGTAGCGGCTGCCGAAGGCGCGCTGTAATAAGCGTCGCCCAGTGAGGTAAGTGGGACACTGGAATCGAATTGGCTGAGCTGAAGTTGTCCGGCGACATTACCGTCTGCGGAGATGATTCCCGAGGAACTGATTTCCGCGTTGCCTTGCGGCAGCGTGATCGGCCCTTTGTCGCCGAGAACCGGAAACCCCTGTGAGGTGACCAGCGCGCCATCCTTGGTGAGATGGAAGTTTCCGTTGCGCGTGTACTGGACCCCGGTAGGAGATTGGACGGCGAAGAAACCCACGCCTTCCAGCGCAAGGTCGAGCGGGTTGCCGGTCTGCTGAAGCGAGCCCTGCGAGAAATCCGTACGCGGCGAACCGAGGACACCGAAGGAGCTAACGGCACGGGTGGACGCGTTGGTCGAGGCGGACATCATCTGCGTTTGGAAGCTGACGCGTTCCCCGCGAAATCCGCTGGTGTTGGCGTTGGCGAGATTGTTGGCGGCGAGGTCGAGCTCCTGGGTTCGTGCGAGAAGACCTGCGCTGGCCGCATAGATGCCGTTGTTCATATCGAACTCCGCTGAGAGGAAGTGCAAGCGGAGTGCCAGACTGATTGGAGGATTCTTAGAGAGAGGCTGAGCGAGCGCGTGAATGAACTATGACCGGTTTGTAAGGAAGGGCTTTCGGGACTCGCGACTCATGTCAGGGAAATCTGGCCACCGATTCTGTTATGAGTCTGCTTTTGGCTCCCGTATATTCAGATCATCATGACAATGGTTGATCCCGAAGAGGAGCGGCAAAGACTCACCGAGTTCTATGCACAGATGAGCAAGGGTGAGTTATTGCATGTCTTTGAAGATGCTGAGTCCTTGACTGACGTGGCGGGTAAGACACTGCGGTTAGAGATGGAACGAAGGGGGATGGACACATATCCTCTAAAGAAAGGCACTGACGTCGCGGAATTCCGTGAGCTCGTCGTGATTCGGCAAATGGACTTTTCGCAGGCGCTGCTGGCAAAGGCAAGTCTTGAATCTGCCGGAATTGAATGCTATTTGGCCGACGACAACATGGCAAGGATGGAGTGGTCTAATCTCGTCGGTGGCGTCAGGCTCCGCGTGAAACCTCGGGATGCTAAAGATGCACTGAGGATTCTAGGCCTGTCCGAGCAGAAGGCTTCGAAGTTCAGAGAGTGAGATCAATTTCAATTTTGATTTCCTTTGCCAACAAAGTGGCGCTACGTCCACAAAAGGTCGAGATTCTTAGGCGGGTCACCAGTCTCTCCTATTCCTTAAACTTATTTAGCGCCTCTAATTGCCGCACGGTGAATTCAATATGTTTTCTCTCCTCTTCACCACTAACCGAAGCTAACGCCTGTCGAACCGCTGCGATGGCACCATCAATACAAAGGTCGGTTGAAAAATTGGCTTGGTAATCTTCCAGGCCGCACCGAATCTCTGCAAAACAAACGTCACAGTCTCGCTGCCTGCTCTGGGTTCAAAGGAGTTAGCGGGTGATTGTCCCGAAGCAGGACATAGCGCAGTTCGCGACTTCATGTCCCACTTTATTATTCGTGCAGTTCCAAAGTGACCCAGAGCGGTCTCTGCTCGAAGTCGAAGATGACTTCAATCAGATTCCCACCGGTTATGGAACGTGATTCGTAATCGGTGCCGACGATGATGGTGGGCACGGATAACATGCAATGATTTCCGACCCCGCTGAGTTTTCCCTTGAAGTTGCCGGCGATCATGTTGGCGATCTCGCCGAGTGCGTCCCAGCTATCGCTGTCAACTTCGTCGGGGGGCATGTCGAGCATCTTGCCGGCCATAACACGTGCGGCCTGATTGGTACAGCGAATGCTGAGCACGCCGCAGAGGCTTCCAGCGAGGCCAACTAACGCGGTAAATTCTCCATCCTTCACATTGGTGGGGGAGCCAAGAACGCGGAGTTTGGTGCCCAGCATGATGTCGAAGACCTCACGGGCCGAGAGTTCAAGGAGAGGCGCCCACGTGGGGCGGTCGAAGACAGCGGAGGGAAGCGAGCCTTCGGAGAATGTTGTCATCCTCATAGCCCCAGCACCGGTAGAACGTGCTCTTTGACCTGGTCGGGAGTGAAGGGTTTGCGAATGTATCCTTTAGCTCCGAGCGAGAGAGCTTGAACTACGTTCGATTCGCTCCCCTCGGTTGTGATCATAACGACAGGAATGCCGCGAAGCTTTTCCACTGTCTGGATCTGGCGCACGAATTCCAGTCCGTCCATAACCGGCATGTTGATGTCGCTCAGGATTAGATCGACCTGATGGGAGTCAAGCAATCCGAGGGCTTCCGCGCCGTTTCCGGCTTCGATCACGGAAGAGAGATCGAGTCCGGCTTGACGCAGGGAGCGTTCGACGATTTTACGCATAACGGAAGAGTCGTCCACGATAAGGGCTCTGATCTGACTCATTTTGGTTCCCCTTGGAATTTTCCCAGCAGGCAGAGGTTTGCTACGGCAGCAGTGCTGCTGTTGTGATGTTTGCGGAGCGACGATTTAGAAGAACGACCGCGCAGCTTCGGGCTCGACAGTAGTTCACTGAGACGCTGTCCACCTAGTAACACGATCGCATCTTCGACTCTCAACGAGTTCCACCCGAACTCGTTGCGTGCGGCCTCGGTAACGATGTAGCAGAGTTTTTGGTTTGCACGAATAGACTCCGCCATTTCGGCTAGGTTGATAGCCCGGGTGTTACAAATCCGAGCGAATTCAGAGGGCCGTTGTACTGCTGTAACCGATGTGATGGAAACTACTCTGCATGCCGATGTTCGCTGATTATTCATAAGTTCCGCTCTAAGCAAGTATCGGCCTAGCAGACGGGACACTTTAATGAAAACGTTTCATGCAGGCAGGTGCTCGAAAACGAGGTCGAGATGGGAGCGCTGGCTGATGAAGCGAACCCAGATATTTCCATCCATGGCGCGGAGGCGGATGGCGCCGGCACCAGTCTGCTGGGCATAGCTGCGGATCATACGCGCGGTTTCCGTTGCGCTTCCGGGACGGAGCACGGCGACCTCGCCGCTGGTGTCGTGCTTACGGTAGTCGAGCACCTGGAGGAACTTCGGTTCCAAAACAACGCAGGCTTCGGTTTTGCACGCCAGCATATGCTCAATTGAAATGAGGGCGGTGTGGTCTATCTTTTCGCAGAAGCCCACGAAAAGCCTGCGGCCCTGGGTGACCAGGTGTACAGGTAACATGCGATAGCGTTCAATCAGGCTGAGCGGAATCAACATCGCGCAAGCGGGTTGCACACTTTCCGACGGAAATACCGGACATCCCCACTGAGTTGCGACGACGGAGGCGATATCTTGTGAGGAGATTGATCCGATGCGCTGCAGGCACGCACCAATCTTTTCTCCGGAACTCTGCTGCATTGCAATCGCATCACGCAATTGCGGGTCGGAGATCGCTCCACGGGCAAGCATCATCAGTCCCATCGGCATAGCAGTGCGAATGGGCGCAGGGCGGCGATCTTCCACAAAACTGCCAAGCAGGTAATCCTCGAGGGCTTCTTCCAGGCAGCGGGCGCTGCAGAACCACTGTTCCTCGTTGAACCAGAATCCTGGGGCGCGATGCAGCAGGCTAGTCCAATTTGCACCGGTGAGGCATTCGGGGTGATGGCAGCGGGGATTCAGTTGTTTCCACGCAATGGGACGTATCCAGATCTTTTCAGGAAGCCTATACATGGCCCTCTCCTAATGGTGCGAAATGAATCTCTCGTTGTTGGGTTACGGCAAGCAGCCGATCTTTTCAGCTTGAGCTGCAACCTTCAGTATGCGGAGACCGTAATTTCCTTCCACAATGACAACTTCGCCCTGTGCGATGACGCGGCCATCGATTAGAAGATCGACCGGATCCTGTACGCCGCGGTCGAGTTCAACGACGGAGCCGGAACAAAGTTCAATGATGTCCTTGAGCAACATTTGACGGGTTCCAAAGCGCAAGGTCACGCCTAGTTCAATATCGAGAAGAAGGTCAAGATTGCGATTGCCGAAAGGAAGAGGTTCGGGGGGCACGGTGGAATGCGCCTTGGTTCGCGTGTTGGGTTGCGCGTCTTGTATCGGCGCAATTACGTCAGGTTGGTCTGTGGCTTGCGCCAGCGTCACAGGCTTCTGCTCAGGGGCGAGGCGAACCAGGTGGAATTCGAACTCAAGGGCATCGTTCGCGCCAGTGATGAGCAAGAGTTGGCGCGTCCCGGTCTCCGGATCGCGTTCGGCGAGACAAGGCTTGAGTTCAAGAGGGCCAAAGGCCCGGCGAAGACGGTCGGCGGCATTGCCACAAACCTGTTGGATCAGTTCGGCGGCGGCCTCGCGTGTCTCGTTGCTGACTTCAGCAGCAGGATCGGGAGCCTCCCCGGTCAGCAGTGCAGCGAACTGTAAGGTCATGGCTGGCGAGAGCGCAATTTCGCAGAGTCCGTCGAGCGCCCCGGTGATACCAACGCGGATCAAGGTCGCGGCGTCGATAGCGGCGTCCAGAGAGACAGGCTGCGCCGTGAGTGCCGTGCCGGCGATCTGCGAAAACACGGATGACGCGGCTTCTGCAAAATGCTGGATTAGAGTGGAGGCTTGTTCCTGGGCGATGTCACTCATGAAATATCCTGTTCGCCATCAGAGGAAATCGAGGATGAGCTCGGGGACGAATTCTGCGATGGAAGTGGGAGCATCTGCGAGATTCTGGATGCACGCAGGTTTCCTACACGGATTGGAAATGCCTCATAAAGAGCGCGTCCCGCGACAATTCCTTCGATTGGAGCGTCGGTGCGATGGGTGAAGGGAATGACTTCCCCTGGATTAAGATCGAGCAGCGTATGAATCGGAAGCTTCGTGGGAGGCGTGCTGAGAGCAAAGTCGAAGGGAAAGTCGAGCGCGTGCTCGAGCATTCTGTCGCGGGCGGTGCTGGGGCCGCGATGGCGGCTGTATCCTCCGTCTTTGTCGAGCCTGCGCAACAATGCATTGGAGGCAACGGCGGGAAAAGCAACGTTCATTACTCCGTGCGATTCCGGCATGTGAATTTCAAAGCTGAGACAGAGAGTCTTATCACCGGGCGGCATAAGGCGTTGCAACTGCGTGGGCTGTAGCCGCTCATCGAATTCAAAGATGGAACCGAGCGAAGACCATGCGGTTTGTAACTCCGTGCAGAGAATGCGAACCACGCCTTCCATGATTCCTTCTTCTATCTCCGTGATCTCGCGCTCCTGCTCGCTCATGCGGCCCACCCCTCCCAGCAGCAGGTCAATGATGGGAAAAACCAGCGAGGGCTCCAGGTCCAGTGCGGCGGTGGCGCCCATCGGCTTCACTTGAAAGGTCGCGAGATATGCGAGATCGGGAATGCGCTGGAGAAACTCTCGAAAGATGAGTTGCTCGACGGAGACGAGGTTCACTTCGAAGACCACGCGCAGATATGCGCCGAGTGCGTTGGTCAGATTGCGCGCAAAGCCCTCGTGGAGATTGCTGATGGCGCGAACCTGGTCTTTCTTGATCTGTCCTGCCTGTCTGAAATCGCAGGGCTGGTAGGTAGGAACAGAAGATTGCGTTCCCGAACCATGTCCGAGTGCAGCCCGAAACATGGCATCGATTTCTTCTTGGTTCAGTACTTTTTCCATGCGCCCTCCATCGCAGTATTGACAGCCTGATTGGCGAGGTGCGGCGGCATCTGTTTCCCGGCGAGCATAGTTTGAAGACGGGTACGGAGGCGAAGCAGAGCAAGTGAGTGAATCTGCGAGACTCGAGATTCGCCTACGCCTAGGACAGCGCCTATCTCTTTCATGGTGAGCTCTTCGTAGTAGTAGAACGAGAGCACTTGCTGCTCTTTTTCGTTTAGTTCCTCAATGGCGTGAATCAGCAACTGCCGGAGCTCCGACTTCATGGTGAGGTAATAGGGGCTCTCCTCAGGATTGCCGGGCAAATACTCGCAGAGATCGTCGTCTCGATCCTTATCGTTGGACTCTAGGTGGAAGCTGCCGAGGTCAAGTCCCTCGAGTTCTCCGAGCAGATGCTGGAACGCCTCGAGCTTAAGTCCCAGGTCTGCGGCTATCTCCTGTTCGCTGGGAGAGCGCCCAAGCTCCTGGCGGAGGCGCGCCGATGCCGTCTCGATGAGGCGGGCCTTGTGGCGGAGATCGCGCGGGCTCCAGTCAAGTTCGCGCAAGCTGTCAAGAATGGCGCCTCGGATGCGGAACTTGGCGTAGGTTTTGAACTGGACCTGGCGAGTGTCATCGTATTTTGTAAGTGCATCCATAAGCCCAAGGATGCCGGCGTGGACCAGGTCTTCCACGGGAACATGCTGGGGCAAGCGATCATGGATATGACGTGCGATATAGCGCACCTGCGGCATCTGTTCCATGAGGATGCGGTTGCGCACCTCCTCGTCCAGCGGAGGCGGTGCGTATTGGTCTTGCGGATTCTTCATGGTGGACCTCGGTGAATGGCTCGTTGTGCTCATGCGTTGAGGCTCCCGATGGAATGCACTGGGGTGAGTGCGGGAATCTCGCCGTGCGAGATGACGACGATTTTGGGTAAGAAGGGCTCAAGCAGACGGCGCAAATGGAAGCGCGTGTTGACCGAGCAAAGAATGACAGGGGTTGCGATATCGGCGTTTTCACCTACGAGTTTGCGCAGCCCTTCCAGCAGGCGACGAATGAACGTCGGTTGCAGTGCGAGCGATCCTGAGACAGGCATCTGTGGTGTGAATGCCTGGTTGAGCTCCTCTTCGATGCGCGGATCGAGAGTCACTACGCGCAACGCCCCATGCTCGTCCAGCAGAGGTTTTATCAGGGAACGTCCCAGCGCCTGGCGGCAGGCTTCGACGAGCGAAACCGGATTCTTATTGATCGCTGCGGCTTCAACGAGGGTCTCAAGAATGCTGCCGAGATCGCGAATGGAGACCTGCTCGCGAAGAAGTTGCTGCAAGACTCGCTGCACCTCGCCGAGGGTCATGAACTTGGGCACAAGCTCGTCGAGGAGTTTAGGGTGCGAGTCATTCAGGCGTTCGAGCAAACGCTTGGTTTCCGAGCGAGTGAGCAATTCGTGCGCATACTGGCGGATGAGCTCCGAGATGTGAGTAGCAAGTACGGATGTCTGATCGACCACCGAGTAACCGGCAGCGATGGCTTGCTCGCGTAGCTCCGGGGAGATCCACCGGGCGGGCACACCGAAGGCTGGCTCTTTTGTCTCAATGCCGGGAAGTCTCGGGGGTTCGGGATCAGAGCTGATGGCGAGAATGAATTTGTCAGGCATTTCCCAGCGGGCAATCTCGACGCCGCGAAGAGAGATCACGTATTCGCGTGGCTTGAGCCGGAGATTGTCAGTGATGTGGACGCTGGGAATGATGAAGCCAAGTTGGCTGGCGAGATGTTTTCGCAACGCTCGAACCCGAGGCAGTAACTGTCCCCCTTGAGCGCCATCGACCAGTGAAACCAGCGCGTAGCCAACTTCAAGCGATAGATCATCGAGGGCAAGCAGTGCGTCGAGCGAGTCGGATTGAATAGTTCCGGGCTTATTGGCACCGGGCTTAGGCGTAGTCTTGGGATCGGCCGCTGGCAGTTTTTGCAATCGCCACGCCATGATCCAGAGCACGGCTACCATCAGCAGAAATGAGAACTTCGGCATGCCGGGGATCATGCCCATGGCCAGCATGGCCGCGCCTGCGATCCAGAGGACGCGAGGTTGGGCAAAGAGTTGCTGACCGAGATCTCCGCCGAGTGATTTGTTCGAGGATGCGCGGGTGACCACCAAGCCTCCTGCGATCGAGACCAGCAGAGATGGAATCATGGTTACCAAGCCATCGCCGACGGTGAGAACCGTGTAGGTCTTGAGTGCGTCACGGAAAGGAATATCGAGTTGAAAGACTCCGATCAGGAATCCCGCGATGATGTTGATGGCGGTGAGAAGAATGGTCGCGAGCGAGTCGCGCTGGCTGAATCGGGCGGCCCCGTCCATGGCCCCGTAGAACTCGGCTTCGTGTGCGACTGCCTCGCGGCGGGAGCGGGCCTGTTGCTCGTCGATGAGCCCGGCGTTGAGATCGGCGTCGATCGCCATCTGCTTGCCGGGCATGGCGTCCAATGTAAAGCGAGCCGTGACCTCAGCGGTACGAACTGCGCCATGGCTGACGACGAGAAACTGGATTGCGATCAGAGCTATAAAGAGAACAAAGCCAACGACG
>Ga0316232_1000317_pt1 | contig 78876 bp, 53 predicted proteins | sample TBHtaG_FD_206006 | JGI IMG/M metagenome (GOLD analysis project Ga0316232, IMG submission 206006) | Freshwater microbial communities from Trout Bog Lake, Wisconsin, USA - TBH18025_13 | ecosystem: Environmental > Aquatic > Freshwater > Lake > Hypolimnion/Profundal zone | place: USA: Wisconsin...
ACCGTGTCTCGAGCTGGCGATCGAAGCGAGTCGCAAATTGGGCGAGGACGAGGAAGAGCGCAAGGGATGGGAGGACCTCCTGGAGCATTATCCTGAAATCCCCTCGTGCGACGGCGTCTGGCAGAGCGGCGAAAATATCGAGCTGAACCATCCGGTGCAAGGAGCGTATCTGATTTATCCGCTCTTCCCCGGCGACGGAAATACGGCGCACATCCGAGAGATGACGGCGCGAACGCTCGACCGGCTGCATGAACGGGATATTGAACTTTCCTATGCGGACGAAGCCGGGCGCCGTCATTTTACGCGCTCGTGGTCGCACTTTTTTCCGACGATGGCGTTTCTGCGCTTAGGACGAGTAGAGGAAGGATGGGCGCTTCTGCTGGACAGCCTGAGAACCTATCACAAGCCGAATGGACTGGTTGCGCACAATGCAAGCGTTGAGGTTTCGTCGGAGATTAGTGAGAGGAGCCTCAGCATGGTTCCCGAAGGCGAAATGGTCGTTCCAGGCGAGGAGCCGACGCCTCTGAGGGAGAGGCAAGGGGCTTTTGTCGCCGCTGCAACTTTGAACCCATGGGCAAAGCGCTTGGTGGTGCCGGCATCCGAGGGCAACGGGGCGTGTCTTCTGATGATCACGGAAACTTTGCTCCAGAGCCACGGCGGATGCATCCGCTTGTTTCCCGGACTGCCGGAATCGCAACGGGCGCGTTTTGAAAACCTTCGCGCGGAAGGCGCCTTCCTGGTAAGCGCCGAACGCAAAGGCAACGAGGTGACGTTCGTACGCATCACGGCGGAAGTTGGAGGCACGGCGCATGTGGAGAATCCATGGAAGAACAAGCCGGTGACGATCGGGTTCGCGGGTGGCAAACAGGCTGCTGTCAGTGGCGCAATCCTCGAAGTGGCAATGTCAAAAGGCGACGAGGCGATCCTTTGCGCCAAATGAGTTCTCATCTAACGGCAGGAAAAGTATCGAAGGACAGAACAGATCACCTTATGGATCTCCGAAGAGAACACAAAAAAGAGATCATCGTTCGCCGCTGCATGTCGCCGGGGTCACACCTGAATGGCACTAACTTAAGCGGGATTTGGGATGTGGGGCGGCCGTCCCGGCTGCCTGCTCGTCGAGAGAATAGCAGGCGGGACGCCTGCTCCACGCCGCTTAAGTTAGTGCCATTCGGTCACACCTATGATTTGATAACAAGAGCAAATAAAGATCGCATTTTCCCTTAATAATAATTGTTACGTAACGGAATATGGAATTGCTGAATATGGAAGTCATAAAAAATCAATCCAACAAGACCTTCACCCACAGCGCAGTGGACCTTCGCACGGAATACCTGGTCGATCCGCTCGGCATCGACGAGTGCAAGCCACGGTTTTCGTGGGTGATGCGCGATCCTCGCCGAGGGGCTTTGCAGACCGGATTCCATGTGATCGTGAGGTCCGGCAATCAAGTCGTTTGGGACAGCGGACGGCAGCATTCCGATCAAACCAATCACGTCGAATACCAGGGAACCGAGCTGCAGCCACGGATCCGTTACGTGTGGAGCGTGCGGATTTGGGATGCGGATGGGAATGCCTCCGACTGGAGCACGGCATGGTTTGAAACCGGGCTGATGGCTGCCGGTGCTTGGAATGCGCCATGGGTTCAGGCCAAACGTGACGACCTCGACTTTTGTGATCCTGCCGTGCGGGACAAAGTGCTCACCCTGCCGTTTAAGTCGGCCGACCCGAAAACCGGTGGCGGTCACTGCTATCCTGTCGCCTATCTGCGCACTGGCTTTACGCTGGATAAGCAGGTAGCTCGGGCCCGGCTCTATGCGTCTGCTCTCGGTGCTTATGAGTTCCATTGCAACGGGGAGCGGGTGGGGGATGACGTCCTGGCTCCCGGCTGGACCCAATACGAGAAACGCGTCCAATACCAGACCCATGATGTGACCGCTCTTCTCCGTTCCGGGGCCAATGCGATTGGAGCCTTGCTGGGGAATGGCTGGTATTGCGGGACGATCAGCGGCAAAGAAAAATACGGGCCGCAAGCGCGGCTGAGCGCGCAGCTTGTCATCGATTTTGTGGACGGCACGAGCATGGCCGTGAATACCGATGACACGTGGAAATGGAGCCGCGGGCCAATCGCGTTTTCCGACATTTATATGGGCGAGAAATACGATGCCCGGCTTGAGCTTGACGGTTGGGCGGCCGCAGGATACGACGATTCGGCTTGGGGCGAGACTGAGGCGGTTAACGTGCCGGCGCTTGCCGTTGTCGCACCGTCCGCCGCGCCGCTACGGCGGATCAGGGAGATCAAGTCCGTGAATATCACCCAGCCGAAACCGGGGGTCTGGGTGGTTGACCTGGGGCAAAACATGGCGGGTTGGGAACGACTGAAGGTCGCAGGGCCAACCGGAGCCGAAATCACGTTGCGCCACGGAGAAATGCTCAACCCCGACGGGACGATCTTTGATAACCTGTGGCACGCCCAAGCGGTTTTCATCGCCATCAAAAAATCCGATGCCGAGGAAACGTTTGAGCCTCACTTTACCTATTTCGGCTTCCGTTATGTTCAGATGACCGGGTTCCCTGGAGAACCGACGTTGGATACGATCACCGGCATTGTCATCAACTCTGATCTGCCCGAATCGGGTTCCTTTGAATGCTCGGAACCGCTGGTCAACCGTCTCCAGCAGAACATCGTCTGGACCCAGCGCGCCAACTTCCACTCCGTCCCCACCGACTGTCCGCAGCGCTCCGAGCGCTTGGGCTGGGCTGGCGATGCCTTTATCTTCGCGCGCACCGCTTCATTTAACATGGATATCGCGGCGTATTTCACCAAGTGGATGCAGGACATGGATGACGCTCAGGGGGAGAATGGACTCTATTCCGATTGCTCACCAAGGATCCCCGGCTCTACGCTGAAATTGTCTGCGCCATGGGCGGATGCAGGAATTATCTGCCCTTGGACGATTTACCTTTGCTATGGCGACAAGCGCATCTTGGAACATCGCTACGAGAGGATGCGCCGGCACTTGGAATACCGTCGTGCCGCGAGCGATAACCTGACCTACAACGGATACTCCTGGGGCGATTGGCTGAACGTGGCGAGAAATACGTCAGGGGAATTGCTGGGGACCGCGTTCTTCGCCTATATCACCGGCCTATTTGCCAAAATGGCGGACGTGCTTGGAAAGTCCGAAGATGCCCTGAAATACGGGCAGCTTGCATCAAAAATCCGCGAACGGTTCAATGAAGAATTTGTGACCCGAAGCGGTCGTGTCTGTGGCGAAACCCAGACTGCCTGGGTGATTGCGCTGCAATTCGACCTGCTTTCGCCGGAGCACCGGAAAGTTGCGCTCGCATCGCTTGTCGGGGATATCGAACGGCCTCACGGCAACCACACCAGTTGTGGCTTTATCGGTGCCGCGTATATCAACCATGTCTTGTCCGATAATGGCCGCATAGACAAAGCTTACCAGCTGCTCCTTCAGAAGACTAACAACTCCTGGCTATACCCGGTGACGCAGGGTGCCACGACGATCTGGGAACGTTGGGACGGCTGGATCCACGAGAAGTCGTTCCATCGGGGCGCTGGGTTCCACCATGACCATATGAACTCGTTTAACCACTACGCGTTTGGAACGATCGGCGAATGGATCTACCAAAAAGTCGCAGGCATCGACTTGGACAAGCAGGTGCCCGGCTACAAACGCATCCTCATCGCGCCGCAACCAGGCGGTGGGTTGACCTATGCGAAAGCAACCTACGAATCAATATATGGCACGATCGTGTCGTCCTGGCGGCTCGAAGGCGACTCGCTGGCCTTGGATGTGACGATTCCGCCAAATACCAGCGCGACCGTCCGGGTCCCCTCGGCTCAAGGTGCGCCGGTCACCGAAGCCGGCGTTGCCGCGGCCGAGGCCCCCGGCGTGGAATCGCTCGGCTGGCAGAATGGCGCCGCCGTCTATCGGGTTGGCTCCGGTTCTTACCGGTTTGCAACGCCCCAGGTATTTGCCGGGGCACCTGAGCAACACCCTTGATGGCAACACTCTTGACGGGTGCCCCCGAACGCCCTAATTTTTAAACCTGACGAAATACACTAACCATGAAAAAACATCTCCTCAGCCTCACTCTCTGCCTTGCTCCCCTGGCCCTTTTCGCCAAGGCCAGCTCTGTTCCCGATCCGGTTCCTCCGTTCCAGGCCAGCGCTGGCAAGCGGGTCGCCGCCGAGTTTAAGGATTCCTCGTTCAAGACGCCGGATGGAACGATCCCGCTCTACTCGCTTGTGTTCGGCAACAAGCGAGTCGGCATCAAAGAGAGCCGGGATGTTTCCAAGCGCCAGGACAATATCGTCAGCGTTGTCATCGAAAACCGTGAGGTTCTCTTCATTCACTTCTGGGGAAGCTATAAAGACCTCGGGTTCGGCTATCCATTTAAGACCAAGGAAGGAACCGTGCCTCAGCTTACCTCGGACCCGCAAAATAAGAGCATCACTTATTCCAAGGAATATCTCCTCCCCGACGGCACAACCGCGAATTTCACCTTCACGTTGAAGGCTCTTGATGACGGACGCGCTGAGCTTTCTTGGGACTGCTCCGGGCCCGAAGGGGTTGGTCCGTGGCCCACGTTCACCGGCAACTACCGCGAGGCCGGGATCGAGATTGATGGAAACGCCGTCGATTTTCCTGATCTCTCGGTTTTCACTGGTGAACGGTATCAGCAGGTTCCAGCCGGGAGCGGCACGGCGACTAAAATCGTCTATGCGCCGGAAAGCCCGCTCAAGAGCTTCGCCATCGAGTTGCCTGCTCCAACCGCCTACAGCCTGACGGAGTTTGGAGGCAAGGATTTGCGGTGTTCGCTCGCCGGCGGCCGCAAAGGGAGCCTCATCATCGATCTCGGTCTTTCGTCCACGCTCGACGCCTCAGCGCCAGCGCCCATCGCTGGCATCGACTTCTGGGGGAACGATGCCGTGTATGTTCCCGCGCCCAGCTCGCGGAATATCATGCCGAACCCCAGCTTCGAGCAGGGGCTGCGCTACTGGCGTTGGTGGGGGGGCGGAGCCGCCTACAAGCCGGTCGAGACCCCGGTTTACTCCGTCGTGGACGGCGGTCGTTTTGGCGGCAAAGCGCTCGCCGTGCGCGCATACTCGGGCGCGCAGGTGGCACAGAGCCTGCCGTTCGCCGTCGAGAACGGCAAGACTTACACGGTCAGCTTCTACGCCAAGGCGGAAAAACCAGGCACGAACGTGATGGTGGGCGTCGCTGGGATGGGCGGGAGCAAGCTCAACTGGCAGACTGCCCAAGCCACCCGCCACAAGCTGGAGGGCACCGATTGGGAGCGGAAATCGTTCACGTTCACCTCCGACACCCGCGGTATCTGCCTTCAGCTTCAATGCGGTCAGCCGGTCTTGATTGACGGAATCCAGGTGGAGGAGGGGACTCAGCCCACCGAATTTGTTGCCCCTCAGGTCGAAGCCGCATTCGTCTGCTCGGACCCGCATAACGTGGTGGAATCCGGAAAGGCGATCGATGGCAAGCTCATCCTTTCGGGCAGCCCCGGCGCCAAGGGCAACGTCGCGCTCACTGTCCGCGACTTCTACCGACGCGATGTCCTGAACGTGAAATTAAGTTACACGCTTGATGAGAAAGGTTCCTCGACCTTGAAGCTGCCTTTGGACAAAGCGGCTCTCGGCAAAGGGATCTTTGTGGTGAAGGCCGAGTTCCAGCCGGAGGGGGGCAATGCGCGCACGGACTTCTACCGGTTTGCCGTCCTGAAATCGCTGGATAACACCCACCCGACGGCTACGCTTTTCGGAAACAACCTCGGCTGGAGAATCACCGAAGGCGACGCCATCGCGAAGCTCTACACGCGCTATGGATGGGGCGGTGAAACTTGCTACGGAGCGAGCAAGGAGGAGGTCGAGTTCCTTGACAAATACCATATCGCCTATGGGCCCTGCTTGATCACTTACGGCTTCGACGGGTTCGGCCACATCAAAGATGCGGAGCTGATCAAGAAATTTAAGAAAGCGGTCTGGCAGACGAATCCGCTCACCGATGCGGATTTGAAGTTTATTGAAGAGACCGTCTGCGACACCGTGATGGCCAACCTCTGGTGCAAATCCTGGGCGCTTTCCACGGAGTCCGAGGGCGAGAGCGTCTTCATCCGTGCCCGGAACTTTGACGAATATGCCAAGGTGCAGACCGCATTCTGGAAAGGGGTCAAACGCGCCAAACCCGACGCCATTGTTTACCCGGATGGCGGCACTTCCGGCTTCAGCGACTCGCGAGGGCTGGTCGAGATGACCGGCTACATGGCTTCGACCCGCGGGAAGGTCAAATGGGATGCCATGGCCGTGCATCCCTACGGCGGCCTGGATGGAGTTAAGGGCACTAACGATCTGGATGCCTGCATGGGGATGCTGGTCGATACGATGAAGAAAAACGGCTACGGCCCCGAGACTCCGATCACTATTGACGAGTGCTTCAATGCGACCCCGACGAAGCTCCCGGAATGGGGCGATGATGGCAGCACCGACAGCTATGGCGCGGGGCTCCCAAGCTACGATTCTGGCTGGGCGGAGTTCGTCCATGCTTCCTATGCGGCGCGCACCTATATCATGCTCATGAAATACTGGCCCCAGTTGAATAGTTCGAACATCTGGTGCGGAGGCTTCTCTGTGGTTGATCAATACTTAACCCCCGCTGCCTTCTGCCTGATTCCCAACACCCTCGGAAATCTCTTCCCCAATCCGAAATTCAAGGCCGATATCCGCCCGGCGGCGGGCATTCGCGGTTATGCCTTTGACGATGAAAAAGGGACCTGCACGGTTGCCATCTGGTGCGCCATGGACCGCGTGGACGAGGGCTTTGAGAAAGGCCCGGAGATCGGTGTGCATTTCGGGGATGTCAACCCGGAGGTCATCGACCTGATGGGCAACCCGCGCCAGCTCCCGAACGCTAAAAACGGGATTACGCCTTTGCAGCTCAGCTCAGCCCCGCTGTTCCTGCGTGTCGATAAAAAGCAGGCCGACCCGCTGATCGCCGCGCTTTCCAAAGCCGAGGTCTCGGGCGTCGGAAGCTCGCTGCGCCTGAGCGTCAAGCCGGTGCTCGGTGGCAAGGTCGAGGCGAAGCTGGAGAACCTCACCGCCAACCCGCTGAAAGGAAAACTTCTCATGAAGGGCGCCACCGTGCCGTTTGACGTCGCTCCAATGAGCTCGGCCCTGAAAGAGCTGCCTTTCAAACTCAACGCGGCTCCGGGAATTATCGAACCTTGGAAACAGACGATCGGCGTCGAGTTCGCCAACGGCAAACGCGACCTCGTCAAGTGGGACATGAGCAGCTTTACTGTCCCGCACACCGCCAAGCCGCTCCCGCTCGATCCCGAAGACAAAGCGTGGGACGCCATCCCGGCGATCCCGGTGAACAACTGGATGATTAAGGACACTGGCGGGCTGACTCCGCCTCGCTTTGGCTATCCGGGCGACCTCGATGCCAAGTTCCAGATGGCCTGGGACGAGAAGAATCTCTACGTCCGCGTGACCGGCGTGGATGACAACTTCGTCACTCTGCCGCGGTCCGGAGCGGAGGTTTCGGAGAAGAACAAATATGACAGCCGCAATCTCTACCGGAACGACGGCTGCGTGGAGCTTTACCTCGATACGATCGCAGGCGGACGCTCCAACCTGACCAAAGGCTACGACCAGTATGACTATCGTTACGACTTCGCCCCCTCCAGCGGAGAAGCCGTGAGCGGCCCCGGCGCGGTCTGGCGGCTGCAAGAAGTTAACTGCCAGTTGGCGGGCGGCATGTCGATGCCGACCAAGGAGCAGGCGGCCAAGGGCGTCAAATGCGAGTACCGGCGCAACGGCGGCACCTACAGCTACGTCATGATCCTGCCTCAGCTCTACCTCGAACCCTTGCACCTCGAAAAAGGATGGCGCGCAGGATGCGCCCTCTTCATCCACGACAAGGACGCGGGTGAAAAAGGCAATCCCGACAGCCCTGAAAAAGGGGTCTCGATCTCGACGAAAAAGGGAGTCTCTCCCAACATGCGTCCCGACCTCTGGCCGATCATGGTCTTGGGCGAATAGACTGAAAGCACCATGAAGCGAAGCGCTCAATAGACCTGAACAACCACAATAAAGAACATGAAAAATGCAAACATGCAGATGGCTGCCGTCCTGCTAGCCTCAACCCTGGCCCTGCCGCTCAAAGCGGAAACGGTCAGCTACCACTTCGACTCGCCGGAGGAGATCCGGCAGTTCAATCCGCAATGCAAAGATCCCTCGGCGTTATTGGAAACGACGAAGACCGCCGCCGGGGCGGGGGCATTGAAAACCCCCTCCGGCTTTGGAGCCAGCTTTCCCAAAGATTGGACCGAGGGAGTGATGAGCTTTTGGGTCTATGACGATACCTTCGAGAGAATCGTCGAGAGAAACGGCTTGACCATAGCTCTCATTGGAGAAGTGGATGGAAAGAAGCAAACCTTCGGTTTAGAGTTGAGGCGATTCAACGCGGGTTGGAGGCTCGCAACCGAAGGGGAGGCGCCGACCTCCCGCTACCATGCGCTCAACGACGCCCCTAATCACGGGGGGTGGACTCGGTTTGACATCGTCAGTCCTGCCGGCAAGGGCCCCCGACCGTTCACAATCTACATAGACGGACACGCCGTATTCCAAACGCCGGATAAGTATCTCTCCATTGCAGGCGTCTACATCGGACCCTTCCCTTTTGTTGACGAAGTGGTCTGTGATTCGAATCCCGACAGCTTTCGCCCCAATCCTGTTCGGAACATCCAGCCCGACCAGCCGTACGGTCAGATCCTCCTGAACCCTGGACAAAAGCTCAAAGTCGATCTGGAGCTCGATCCCAAGGGCGCACGGGCCGATGCAGGGGAGGTGGACGTCGTCCTGCTCGACGGCCGTTGCGAGACGCTTGTATCCGCCAAATCAACGGTTGATTGGAAGAAGGGCGACTCTAAGAAATTAGCTGTGGAGCTGCCAACGCCGCCGCGCTCGGGAAACTTCTGGCTGGAGACGCGCTACCGGGAAGCCAACGGCCCCGTCGAAGCCACCCGGCGCAAAATTAACCTCCAATTTATCAATCCCGCATTTGCGCAAGCCACCCAAAAACCGATCGAACTGTTCCGTCGCCCATGGGACTTCCTGCCCATCGGCAAGAATGAGTTTCCGCTCCCTGGTCGCACGCAGGCCAACGGTCCGACAAAGGAGGATTTAGCCGTGCCGAGCACTTCACCCACCGATTGGTCGAAGGCCACGCCGCTGCGCGGCCCTTGGCTCGATTTTGTAAACAACTACTACTTCAATATCGGCAGGACCTATCATGCTGCTTGGTATCGCCAGCAAGTTGAAGTTCCCGGCGCTTGGAAAGGGCAGAAAATCCAGCTTGAAATCGAGGCGCCTGAGACGATCGCCACGGTCTTCGCCAACGGCAAACGCGCAGGGACGCTTGAATGGCCCGGTGGGGATCTCGACCTCACGGCTTTTGTCACCCCCGGCAAACCCCTCGACCTCGCAATCCTCGTCCAAGCCGATCCCGTTTCGGGCTACCTCCGCCTTGTCCGCGAGTGCATCGACAAGAAAGTCCAGGCCCCGAGCTATTGCGGGGTTCGCGGGCTGACCGGCGACGTTCGGCTTTTCCCCGTGGCCAATGGTCCGCGGATCGATGGCGTTGCCATCAGGACGTCGGTCGCCAAGAAGCAGCTGACAACCGTTTTCGAGCTTTCCAACCTGGCACCTGGCAAGTCGTATCGGATCAAGGCCGCCGCCTCCGCAACTGGGCAGATCGCCCAGGCTCTCCCCGAAACCACCTTCACTGCCAAGACAGAAAACGACACCGTAGAGATTTCCACCGCGTGGGAGAACCCGATTCTCTGGGATCTCAACGCCCCGTATCTCTACGATCTGGATGCCGTGCTGCTCGACGCCAACGGCAAGACATTGGCCAGCCTCTGGCCGGAACGCTTTGGATTCCGGGAAGTCACCGGCAACGGGCCGGATCTCAAAATCAACGGCCGTCCTGTGTCGCTGTTTGACTGCGGGGGAAGCATCGCCGAGCCTCCCGAGCACAGCCGCTGGTGCGAGAAGTTCGGCTACAGCGTCTTTTACGATGGCGAAGGCAAGGAAAATGCCCGTCTTCTCGATGAGGCAGGTAAAACCGCTACGGGCGACCGTTTTCACCAGGAAGCCGTTCAGAGCGCACCATCGGATATGGCCAGGAATGGCAAGGACTCGGATCCCAAGGCCTGGGCCGGCGTTGTCCATCTTTTGGACGTCGCAAACAAGGTCCGGCGCAACCACCCCGGGGTCTTCTTCCAGCGCGGCGTCCTCGGCTGCTCAGCTTTCGGCAACTGCGGGATGTATAACCCCTACTTTCAAAATGGCACGTGGACCAACGAGCCTGCGCCGAGCAACGATGTCCTCACCCGCGCATTCAAAGTCGGTCGCCGGATCATCGATCACCTCCACCAGGGAGACCCGACCCGGCTGGTGACCGCTCAGGACTCCGGGAGCATCAACGATACGATGCACATCACCGAGTATGCCGGCTTTTTGCCGATCCAGGAGATGATTGAGAAAACCCAGTACTGGCGCGCTCATGGGACGAAACCGTTTCTTATTGAGGAACAGGCTGCACCGATGGGCCCGAACTGGACCGACGGCTGCTCTCAAGGCGAAGGCTGGAACGGCGTGCCCTGCTTTGCCGAGTGGTCTGCCATTACCTGGGGCGATGACGCCTACGCCCGGACGCCGCTCGACGAAACCTTCCTCCTCAGCCAGGAGAAGGCGGTCGCGCAGCAGCGGCAGAATGTCATCGACACCATCAAGAACCCGCTCGAACGAGATGTCGCCCTGTCAAAAATCCGTATGGGCCTTATTGGTTGGTTCTATAGCGACAAGGATGAGGTCATTCATAATATCATCTGGAAGGATCGCATCCGGGAGGAGGTCCTCAACTGGCGCGCGAACCACCTTGCCCTCCTCGGGTTTTTCTTCAGCTGCGGCGGGCCCCGGCTCGACTTGTGCTATCAGGAGTTCCAGGCCCCGGTCACCGGATTCCTCGTCGGAACCAAGGACAAGCCGACTCTGAAGACCCACATTTTCGTTCCCGGCGAGACATTGGATCGTGGGGCGCTCCTGCTCAATAATTCGAATAAGCCCGCCGATCTGACCTGCCAGTGGAAGGTCGAGCTCGGAGGCAAGCCAGTGGCCGAAGGTTCCAAAACTGAGACGATTCCTGCAGGCGGAGAGGTGTTTGTTCCCATCCAAGCCGTCATCCCCGCAAGTGGCGACCAGTCGGGCAAGCTCTCGGTTAATTTTATCAAGGAAGGGAAGCCGTTGCGCTCGGATTCCTGCAACATCGACGTGATTGCTCCGCGGCCGTTTGCCAACCAAGGCAAAGTGGCCCTCATCGACCCCGAAGGAGACTCTGCCAAAGCCCTGGAGGCTGCCGGCGTCAAGTTCCAGATCCTCAACTTTGACGAGAATTTTAGCTCGTTCGATACTGTTATCTTCGGGCGACGGGCCTTCAACTACGAGCTCAACCTGCTCCCCGAGGGCCTTGATCTTGCCAAGCTCATGCGCGAGGGCAAGCAAGTCCTTATCCTCGAGCAGGACGAGGCGATCTTGCGCTCTCGCTTCAAGCTCCGCACCGAGTATCTCTCCCCGCGCGAAGCCTATGGCCGCGGCGGTTCGGGACCACTCCTCGACGGTTTTCCCGACCGGCTTCTAAACTACTGGCGGGGATCGGCGACACTCACCGATGGCTACGAGGTCGCCAGGGGCAAGAGCAAACCCGGCGCAGGCGAATTCTATGTAGGAGACGGTGGGGAATGGCTTTACACCTGGAACGATGGCGAGCCGCACCATCGACCGATGAAATGGGGGAATACTCATAACGTCGCTACCGTGGTCGCGATCAAGCCGGACACCGGCAGCTTCCGGACGTTGGTCGATTGCGGATTCGCCAATAACTACGCGGCAGCCTGGGAGCTTGAGAGCGAAAATGGGACGATCCTCTTCAGCCAGGTCGACGTGAGCGGACGCAGCGAGGCCTCACCCGAGGCAACCCGCTACCTGCAAAACCTCGTGCGCACTGCAGAGAATGCCCCAAAACCCAACTGGCGGCAGGTGGTCTATCTCGGCGGCGAAAAGGGCGCCGAATTGCTCAAACAACTCTTCATCCCGACCCGGTCAATCGCCGCGCCGTCTGAAGCGCAGCCTGACCGCGATCTCTTGGTAGTAGGCGATTGCACCGCCGATCAGCTTAAAGGCTGGAAGGACGCGATCGCCGCCTTCGCACAAGCTGGAGGCACCGTCTTCAGCCTGCCAAGAACCGAGGACGACTTCGCCGCCGGATGGACGCCTTTCTCAGTAAAAGCGACCAAGCGTCCGGTGAACCACACGCTCATCGGCAAGTCGTCCACCCCGCTTCTCGCGGGCCTTGGCAACAGCGACCTCTACTGGAAAGGGAACATCGAAATTGCCAGCCTGAAAAGCGTCGAGGGATCGAACCTCCTTCTCGATACGGGCATTCTGGCAAGCGTGCCCTGGGGCAAGGGCCAATACGTCTTCTGCCAGATCGAGCCGGCTGCCTTTGGCGACGTCAAACGCGACCATTGGCTCAAGGATTCGAAACGCTACACCGAACGGATGATCCGCACGCTCTTCACCAACTTGGGTGCAAAGATGGACTCTCCGAAGTTGCTCGCCCGTCCGAAGGCAACCGAAGAGATGGATTATGCGCTCGACCTGACCGGGACCTGGAAGGTTTGCCCGATCGTGGCAGGTGCGGACGCGGCTCCAGCGAAGAATGATCCGGCCTGGCGCGACATCAAGCTTCCGGGCTCCCCGCAGCGCGACTATCCGGAGTGGAAGGGAGTCAAGGGTGGCTTCTGGTACCGTCGGGAACTGGCGCTCGATAAGGAAGTGCCACGCGATCTGCCGGTTCGCCTGGGCATCGGCTGCATCAGCGGAGCAAACATCATCTATGTCAACGGCGAGAAGGTCGCCCGCACCGATACGGAGACCGACGTCAACGGAGTTGCAACCGTCGTGCGCGATTACTCGATTCCAGGCAGCGTATTTAAGACCGGATCGAACGACCTGCTCATGCGAGTCGATTACGATACCAACGCTTCCTTGGGGATGCGTGGGAGCACAGGAGAAGTCGCTGCACCGATGGATCTGAGAGTGTTCAAATCCAAAGCAAAAAGTCCTATGTTAGCCCCGATCGACCTTGAGTCGGTATCGGAGTGCATGGGGGTTGCCGTTCAAGATCCCAACGCTCCCTGCCCGAATCCGGATGCCACGGGCACCACGCTTCCTTGGCATCGCGTCGCCGTGCCGGGCTATATCCAAACCCAGCAGGCAGATTGGGCAACCCTCAATAACTATTATTTCTGGTATTGGAAGCCGTTCACCCTGAAGGAGCCGCTGCCAGAGAACGCCCAGCCGGTGTTGGTCATGGGAGCGGTGGACGACGAGGATACCACCTACTTCAACGGCGTGAAAATCGGACACACCGGCAAGGATACCAATCCGAAGGATTCCTCGATGGCGCGGCGAAGCTATCCCATCCCGAAAGAACTGTTCAAGCCCGGCAAAAACTTGATCCAAGTCCAGCTCCACGACCTTAATGATAGCGGCGGGATTTGCAAGGGACCGTTCTGCATCATTTTCGAAGATCCCGAGATTACGCAAAAACGCAAGCTGGCCGACCGTCCCTACCTCTACGACGTCGGCCGAAAAGACGACCCCTACTGGCACCATGGATTCTAACCCAGCAAGAATAGATTCTGCTACACCCCCGTAGAGCCCGAATCGCTCACTACCAGATATTAAAACATATTATGAAACTTATCGAGTTTGAAACCGCTTGCCTCAGGATTGAGCTTAATACGAACGGCGAAGTCGTGAGCCTCTGTGGCAAAGCGGACGGGACCGAGTATCTTCCGGCGGGGCAGGGTGCCCCGCTGCTTAGTGTCCGTTGTGGGGGCGAGTTCGAAACGCCGTCCCGGCTGGAACGGCACGGCGATGCGCTGAAGCTGTTCTTCGACAAGAATCAAGTGGAGGCGGAGATCAAAACTTACGCCAACGCCGATTATCTCGGCTTCGAACTGCTCAGGATCAGCAACCCCGCCAAGGTCGAACTGGTCCTCTGGGGCCCCTTTCCCACGACCATCAAGGAGACCGTCGGGGAGAGCGTCGGAGTGGTCCGCGACCGGCGTTTTGCTCTCGGCATCCAAGCTCTCAATATGAAGACCCTGGGTGGATATCCCCACTTCGAGGATGACACCGAGATCGAGTCCGTCTCGTGGGACGATTCCGTCTACCAGGACAACTGGGTCGGCTTGACGAAGCTCGACCCGGAAAGCTTTGTCCGGCGGCGCGGCGATGCGGCCGCCGAGCGGGATTTCGGAAGCGTCCTCCAGGCCTATTGCCGTAACCGCGACAAAGCGCGGATCATTAACAACCGATGCCTTGGGCATGATCGCTACGTCGCCCCGGCCTTCGACGACGGGGGCGTTGTTGGAAGCAAAATCGCCCTTTTCGGCTGTCCGACCGATCAGGCCCTGGCAACCCTCGGGCGGATCGAACTGGCCGAAGGCTTGCCGCATCCGGTCATCGACGGGGAATGGTTCAAGACCTCTCCCCGGGCGACCGAGCCCTATTGCGCCATTAGTGCCCTACACTTCTCGTTCGACGAGGCTATGGAACTCGTCCATAAGGCGGGCAGCAAACACCTTTACCTCCATGATTTCGAGTCGTGGGGGCATTTTGCCATGGACTCCGAGCTCTTCCCCGAAAACTGGAAGAGCCTGAAGCAGTGGGTCGAGAAGGCCAAGGCGCAAGGCGTCGAGTTGGGCATCCACACGTTGTCGAACTTCATCACCATCAACGACCCCTACGTCACCCCGCTTCCCGACCAGCGACTCGCAAAAGTCGGTTCCACCGTTCTGGCGGCGGACGTGTCGGCGGAGGAGGGGACACTGCCCATCGCCTCCCCCGAGTTTTTTAACCAGACGAAAACGGATACCTTCCACGCCGCGATGCTCGGCAACGAGATCGTCTGCTACCAAGAGGTGTCGGCGACGGAACCCTGGCAGTTGACCGGCTGCGTGCGCGGCGCCTTCGGGACGGCGGCAGCGGCGCACCGGCGCGGCGACACTATCGGGAAGCTCGTTGACCACGGCTACTGGGTGTTCCTGGGCGACGCGGCCCTTAACGACGAGATCGCGGTGACCCTCGCCCGCTTGTGCAACGAGACCGGGCTCACCCGTTTCGCCTTTGACGGGATCGAGGGAACGGGGGCCTCGGGCCTGGGCGCCTACGCCTTCAACCGGATCGTCACCCTCTGGTATCAGAATCTGAAGCCGGCCTTGCAAGGTCGGATCTTTTGGGAGTCCAGCATCCCGACTCATTTTAACTGGCATGCCGGGACCGCCCAGAATTGGGGCGAGGCCCACTACGCGAGTTTCCGCCTGAGCCAGTTGTCCAGCCGCCTGTCCAACCTGGGCTTCTACCGCCGTAACTACCTCCCTTGCATGTTAGGCTGCTTCAAGATCAACGTCGAGACGACGGTTGAGGACGCCGAATGGCTCGGGGCCCGCGCCGCCGGCCATGATGCCGGTTTTTCTCTCAGCTTTTTCCGGCAGGAGATACCAGACTGGGGAGACGTCGCGCGGAATGTTGACAAAGAGGCGATCCTGGCGGCCATCAAGACCTGGGAAGCGGCCCGGGCCGCGGGAGCCTTCTCTCCCGAACAGAAGGCGCTCCTGCGCCGCATGGATCTTGAATTCCATCTCGAAGCCGCCGGCAAGGAAAAATGGCGGCTCACTCCGTTCAAAGTCGATCGGCTGGAGATTGTACGCGCCCAGCCCGGTTCGGCGACGCGCGGCGAACTCCAGTTCGACAACCCCTACCGAGCCCAGCCGCTGCGTCTCAGCGCGCAGATGCTGCCCATCGGTTATCCGAGGGTGGCGAAAACCATTATCCGGGTCAACGGAGGCGAGCCCTTCGAGATCGCGGCGTCTCTGGAGCAGCATGAGTCCTTGAAGTTGGACGAGTCCGGAAACGCCCGGACCTTCGCCATGAACTGGCGGCCGCTCCATGCCGCCAGGACGAAGGGGCCAAAGCCGCTCCTCGCCCCCGGCAAGAACAGGATCGAGTTCGAAATCCAGTTCCTCGGCGCGGGTTCCGCGAAGGTGCAGATCGAGGTCAAAGCCGCCGGCGAGGCGGAACCGGCTGCCGGACGAAGCCATTGTTCACCTGTTTTTCTGGATGACAGCAAGATGTCTGAGACTGGAGTCACGGTCCATGTCTGAAGACGCTTTTGTACTTCGAGTCAAGGGCCTTGAAGTGGAGTCGGATTCCCGCGGCGTGAGGGCCGCGAAGCCTTTCCGATTCGCTATTCCTGATGACTTCGTCAAGGGTCCTTGGACGGCTCAATGGATTTGGCTTGCCCCGGAGAAGCATCCTGCCCTCCAGGAAACCTGCCTCCAAGGCGGTAACATCGGGCCTAAGAACTATGCCGTCGTCGCCTTCCAGCATGACTTCGAAGCCGGGCCGGAGGACACCGAGACTTGGATGCGAATCAGCGCCGACCGAAAATACCGTCTTTTCATAAATGGGACACTCGCGGCCCGCGGCCCCGCCGAGCCGGGCGGCGATATCGACTTAGAAAAGCCTGTCAACTGGTGGTTCTTCGACTCAGTGGACATCTCCTCCTTGGTGAAGCCCGGCTTGAACCGCATCTGCGTGGAAGTCTGTCTGTTCACCAACATCTACTCTGACTTCTCTTGCGGGCATGGAGGCTTGATACTGGAGGCCTCCTCGCTCCGTCATGGCGAATGGCGGCAGCTTCTTGCCACGGATGCTTCCTGGCCGTGTTCAATCCAGCGTGCCTTTGTGGCGCCTAACCGTTATGATGCGCGCCTTGAGGATGCGCAGGGATGGGAGACCTCCGTCCTTGTCGCCGACAGCTCGATTTGGCACCTCATCCCCTCGACGCTGCCGCAAATGATGGAGCATGAGATCGAGGCCAAGGCTTGCCCCGGGGATGTCCTGGTAGCCGACGGCGCGACGGCGACTGTCGATTTCGGACGCGTCTTCGCCGGCTTCATGACGCTGGACTTGGAGGCCCCGGCGGGCGCGGAGTTGAAAATCGAATACGCGGAGGCCCCGGACAGCGAGGGCTTCCATCGCACCGAGTTCTATGTCTCAAAAGGCGGACGCCAGCGTTTCCGCGCTTTCAACCTGGCCTCGATCCGCATCCTGGCCTTCTCCGCGACGGGCGGGGCGTTCAAGTTGAGACGCCCCCGCGCCGTCTTCAGCTCCTATCCGCTGGCTTGGCGCGGCTCCTTCTCCTGCTCCGACGCCGAGCTGGACAAGTTCTGGGAGTTCGGACGCCATGCGACGCAGATCTGCATGCAGGCCTTCCATCTGGACTCGCCCCTGCACCAGGAGCCCTCGGGCGACACGGGCGACTACCTTATCGAGGCCGACGTCAACTATATCTGTTTCGGCGAGACGGCCCTGGCCGCCGCCGACATCGACCGCACCGCACGCCTCCTGCGGCAGCGCGGCTTCCGGATGTTCCACACCTCCTACAGCCTCTTCTGGACAATCATGCTGCAGGAGCTGTATATGCGGACGGGTGACCTTGAGCTCCTGCGCCGCCACAAGCCCGAAGTCGAAGGGTTAATCGAGAAGTTCCTCTCTTGGCGCGGCTCCAACGGCCTTGTCACCGAGTGCCCCTCCTTCATGTTCATGGACTTCCTCTCCCTGGACGGCTTCGAACTGCACCATCCGCCCTGCGTCATAGGGCAGGGCTACATGAGCGCCTTCCTCCATTGGGCCATGCGGGCGGCGCTGTTCATGGCCAACGAGCTTGGCGAGGACGCCTGGGCCGGACGCCTGGACCGCGCGTCTGCGGAGCTGAGGGACGCCTTCAAAAAGGCGCTGTGGAACCCCTCGCGCCAGCTTTTTCGGGATGGCATCCCCTTTGTCCGGAAGGCGCCCACCGGTGGCCTTTTCATGCCCGCCGACCGCGTCATCGAGACTTTCACGCGGCACACGAACATCGCCGCTGTGGTCGCCGGGATCGTGTCGGGTGCCGAGGCGCGCGGTTTGATGCGGCGTGTCATGGACGACCCCTCGCTGATGGAGCCTCAGCCCTTTTTCCACCAGTTCACGTTCAGGGCCTTGGAGATGACCGGGCTTTTCCAGGACTACGGCTTCCCCTTGCTCAAAAGCTGGGGGCGGATGCTCAGTGGCGACATGACCACGTGGCGCGAGACTTGGCACTGGGGCGACTTGAGCCATGCCGCGGCGTCCAGCCCGACGCTCCAGCTCTCAAGGAATGTGCTGGGCCTGAAGATTATCAAGCCCGGCGGCTCCATCCTGGAGCTGTCCCCATGCCTGGGGCCGCTGGACTTCGCGGAGGGGACAATCCCGCTGCCCCAAGGCGACGCGCATGTCCGTCTTGAACGGCATGCAGATTGTCTTGATATATCATTGGATCTGCCTTCGGGCTGTTCTGTCTTGCTTCCGGAAACCGCCCCTGGGCATTTACCACGAACTGTGAGGACTAACCATGTACGACATTTTCAGCTTGCCGGAGTTTAAGTTCCCCCAGGGTTTCCTCTGGGGTAGCGCCACCGCCGGGCATCAGATTGAGGGGGATAACTGCAACTCCCAATATTATAACAATGGGTTCACGCAGGAGATCCTTCGCAAGTATCTGAAGGGAATGCCCTCTTTGGTGCAGTGACAGAAGTTATCGATAAGGTCGGTTTATATACAAAAAGAATGGCAAGCATTTCCAACTCAAGCACCTTCGCCCGGCCCTTGGCTAGCGGCCTCGTTTCGATCCTGCTTCTCTTCTTGAGTGGCTCAGCCCGGGCCGATGCGCCAAGATGGTTCGTCGCCCCGGTCGTGGACAAAGCTCCCGATATTGAGCTGGGTTTGGCTGATCCCGCATGGGAGAAGGCTCTAAAACCCCCCTTTGCCAAGCTCGAAGACGGTCCCGGCGACACGACCAAATACCCGATCGAGAGCTATTGGCTCCGAGCTGGCAGCAGCTTGTTCGTGGCCTTCAAATGTATTAACCCCAGCTCGCCGAACCTCTGGGCCGCTCCCAATCAGTTGCGCGACTCGAATGTTTACACCAAGGAATGCATCGAGCTCATTACGCAATATGTCCAGTTCGGACGGAGGATTAAGGGACTGGAGCAGGAGATCGTTTTGAACGTCATCTTCGGGGGCCATGAAGATGCGCGTTAACATCTGAGATCTCGTTGGAGGCCGATAAACTTGTGACGATTTTCTTCTACGCTCGGATCGCCAATGGGCTCGACACCAAATAACGCGAACCTGGCGATGTCCCCGAACACCGATATAGCGCAAAATATCGTCAGTGCTCACAAGGCGGTCTTTACGCATCCGCCGGTGCGGGTGCCTTCGGACAAACACGTGGACGGACCTCTGCTCGGCAACGGCGATGTCGGCGTCGTCTTTTCGGGCCCGCCCGAACATCTTCGGTTCCTGATTTCCAAGAACGATTTTTGGAAATCGAAGCCCGGCTTTCCCAATGGCGGACCCCGGCCCATTGGCGGGCTCGACCTGCTCGCGCCCGCGCTTCAAGGCGCTTCCTACCATGTGGAGGTTGATCTGGCTTGCGGGGAATTGACCGGCGTCTTTTCCAAACCCGGCGTGACCGTGGAACTCCGCGCCTGGGTTGCGGCCACGCAAAACGTCTTGGTGCTGGAAACCGCCGCCACCGCCGGATCGCTGGGGATCGAGTCGGAATTATGGGTCTGCACGGGCGATGGTTCGACGACCACCGCCCGGCCCGGCGTCATCAGCCGTCGTTACGAGGGGCCGGATCTCGCGTGGCCATGTCAGGCAAGCGTCGCCTTGAAACAGCTCGGAGATACGTGCTTCGCAGTGGCTATTGCGAGCAGCTTTGAATCCGCCGATCCGACTAGCGACGTCGTCCGCCGCGTGGAAGCATTGGATGCGCCCGCTTTGGAAGCCTTGCGCGTGGAGCACCGGCGCTGGTGGGCGCAATTCTGGAGCGAATCGGCCGTCGAGCTTCACGACGACCTCATCGAGCGCCACTACTACGGCGCACAATATATTCTGGCCGCGTGCAGCCGGAATCCCGGCTTTCCGCCCGGCTTGTGGGGCAACTGGATCACGACCGACACGCCCGCCTGGGCCGGCGATTACCATCTCAACTACAACCATCAAGCGCCGTTTTGGGGATTGTATAGCTCCAACCACTTGCGGCTGGCCGACGGCTATGACGCGCCGCTGCTCGACTACATCGAGCCGGCCAGGCGGAACGCCAAAGAGTTCCTGAACCAGCGCGGCGTCTATTGCGAAGTCGGCATCGGTCCCCGCGGATTCTGTTCCTCGCTCTTCCGCGACGACGAAGAAAATCCGGGGACGATCCGTGCATCAAACCTGGAGCGCGGCCATCAATTCTGGGGGCAAAAAAGCAACGCCCTCTTTGGAGCCGTCCCCATGATCCTGCGCTGGCATCACACGCGGGACCTCGACTACGCGCGCCGCATTTATCTGTATCTCATCGAAGTCGCTAATTTCTGGGAAGACTATCTTTCCTTCGAGGAAGGCCGGTATGTCATTCACAACGACTGCTACAACGAGGCGGGTCCGTGGGAAGGGCCGGGGTGGGAGGAATTGAGAAAAGACTTCAACCCGCTCATCTCGCTCGGGCTGCTCCGGTGCTTCCTTGAGGGGCTCCTTGAAATCAGCACGGGGCTGGAGCGCGACATGCCCCGGCAGGAAAAATGGCGGCACATCCTCGAACACCTGAGCGCCCTGCCGCTGGCCGAACAGGACGGGCGGCGCTTGCCGTGCGGTGCGGAACGCGGAGTCAACAGCCGCAAAATCGGCGTCACGCGGCTCACCTTCCATGGCACTGTCTGGCCCGCCTCCATCGTCGGCCAAGACCATCTTCCTGAATATTACAAAATCCTGAAAGAGGAAGCCGCGAAGTGGGGCGAGGAAATCTGGGTGCGCGACGGCAACGCCTTCGACACCGTGCCACCGGGCGCGGCGCGGCTCGGGCTCGATCCCGGGCACATCTTGAAAATGATGCGCGCCAAAATCGAAGCCCACGCTTTCCCCAACCTCTTGATCGTGCAATCCGGCGGCGGCATCGAAACCTGCGGCGGCATCACTGCCGGCATCAACGAAATGCTCCTGCAAAGCTACGAAGGCGTGCTCCGTCTCTTCCCCTGCTGGCCGGTAAAACAGAATGCGCGATTTGCGAACCTGCGCGCCTATGGAGCGTTTATCGTCTCGGCCGAACTCAAAAATGCCGTCGTCAAGGGCGTCAGTCTCCGCAGCGAAAAGGGGGCTCCCTGTACGATCGATAACCCTTGGCCGGGCTGCGCTGTCCGTCTGATGCGGAATGGCAAACAAGCGGAAATCATGGCAGGCGAAAAACTGCGTTTCTCCACCGCAATTCTGGAAGAAATCGAACTGGTCCGTGTACCCGAATCAAGGATGCCAGAAGGCAGGGAAGGGGTCAATGTCTCCAAATGACGCAGGTTCCAGACATGCGCCAAAGACAAATCAGAGCTTTGCTCTTTTGAATCTGTAAAATCTGCGCATAGCATTTCTGTCTTTTCCAACATACTTATCATGAAAACAAATCCGCTCATCACCTCATTCTTCGCACTCATGGCTGTGACCAACTTTGCGCACGGGGAAGTCGCGATCAAAAATGGCGATTCGATCGCCTTCATGGGCGACTCGCTGACCCAGCAAGGAAACTTCAAGCCGAACGGCTACCTGAACCTCGTCGTCGAAGGCCTCAAATCCGAAGGTGTCAACGTGAGAAAGATTCCCGCAGGCATCGGTGGGAATACGTCCCGGGATATGCTGGCGCGCCTGGATCGCGATGTCATTTCCAAGCACCCGACGTGGATGACGTTGAACTGCGGCATCAACGATTCTCCCCGGATGGACCTTGAAGAGTTCAGCGCGAACCTCGCAAAAATCGTCGACCAGGCGACCGCCGCCGGGATCAAGGTGATCCTCATCACCACGACGATCGGTTCGGGCGAAAATCTCGAGTCGTCCGAAGTCGCCAAACGCGCCACGTTCGCCGAAGCGTTTCGGAAGCTCGGCAAAGAGCGCAACTTGATCGTTGTGGATATGAACACCGCCATGGCTAAGGAGCTGGCAGAACGGCAGAAAGATGGATTGAAGGGACTGAGGCTCACCTTCGACGGGACACATCTCAACGGCCTTGGCAACCAGATCATGGCGGCGGAAATCCTCCGGACTCTGGGAGTTGCCGAACCGGACATCGCCGTTTTGCGAAATCGCTGGGATGATTATCCCTTCGCTGTCAGCATGCCGGAAATGTCGGTCAACGATTTCATGAAGCTCAAGGCTCTCGCGGAGAATAACGGCAAGACCGTTGAGGAACAGGCTGCTGCCATTTTGACCGCTAGCATTGCTGCCGCCCCGTCCAAGGCACCCGGGAAATTAAGGGTCATGCAAGACTGGGATGACAGCCTAACCACCGACCTGCCGATGATTGAGCTCCTGAAAAAATACAAGGCCAAGGCGACGTTCAACATCATTCCCATGAAGGAACGTCATAGCTTTGTGGTGAAAAAACTCAGCCAGGAAAAAGGAACGACTTTTTCATTTATGCCCAAGGGAACCGAAGGTGGGCTCAAGGTCGAACACCTGAGCACCGATGAGATGAAAACCATTTACAAGGGCTTTAAAGTGGCAGCCCATTGCGGATTCTCGAATGGCGTCACAGCGGAAGATATCCAGCCCCGCCGACGTGTTCTGATGGAGACGATGGCTCTGATCAAAGAAAACTTTGGTCAGGACAAGGTTGGCTTTGTCTATCCCGGTGGAGGCTACAACAAGAGCGTCATGGAAGCGGTGCAGGACGCCGGATACCTCTATGGCCGGACCACAAAATCTGCTGACGCTCCGCTCCCGCTTGATTCTCCGATGGAGCTGAGAACGAGCTGCAAGTGGAATAGCAGCCAGTTCTGGGAACGGTATGAGGCTGCGAAGAAAAATGGGGGGCCTTTCTATTTTTGGGGGCACTCCTGCGAACTGGGCGACGATCCCGTTCTTTGGGGGATGCTGGAGAGCATCTACGCCAGGATCTCAGCCGATCCTGACGCCGAATGGATCGATCCCATCGATCTTTTCGATCCTGGTTCAGATTCCTACCGCCTGAGCAATAGCGCGGCATTGGAGCCCGTCAAAGTTGAGGGCGGGCTTGTTTCTGGAAAAGCAAGCCCTACGGGTGAGGTTTTATCGTTTAAGGGCATTCCATTTGCCGCTCCGCCAGTGGGAGATTTGCGCTGGAAGGAACCGCAGCCGGTAGCGCCATGGACCGGCGTCAAAAAATGCTATGAATTCGCGGCCAGCCCGATGCAGGGCGGCCCTGACGCAAGTGGTCCATGGACGGAGGAATTTCAGATTCCTAAAAGCCCCATCAGCGAAGATTGCCTCTATTTGAACGTTTGGACAGAGGCAAAAAAGCCGGTCGACAAACGGCCGGTGATCGTATGGATTTACGGAGGTGGATTCAACAGTGGCGGGGCCGGCGTCCCGATCTATGATGGCGAAGCGATGGCAAAAAAGGGGATCGTGTTTGTCAGCCTAAATTACCGAGTCGGGCTCTTTGGCTTTTTCGCCCATCCTGAGCTCACCAAGGAAGCTCCGCACCATGCCTCGGGGAACTACGGGCTGCTGGATCAGATTGCAGGTCTGAAATGGGTGCAGCAAAATATTGCCGCGTTTGGTGGCGACCCGAACAATGTCACGGTTGCGGGGCAATCCGCAGGATCGTGGAGCGTGAACTGCTTGGTCGCCTCTCCGCTTTGCAAAGGGCTTTTTAAGAGGGCCATCGCAGAAAGTGGCGCCTTATTAATCGGATCGAGGAAAATTACCACCACTTTGAAGGAGGCCGAAGACGCAGGGGTCGTAACGGGCGCCTCGCTTGCTGAATTAAGGGCGCTTTCCGCGGAAGCTCTGATGGGAAAACAATATGCGTCACGACGGCCGATCATCGATGGATATGTCTTGCCGCAAGGCCTAAAGGAAATCTTCGATGCCGGCAAGCAGAACGATGTGGCCTTGCTGACGGGTTGGAATGAAGATGACGGGGTTTCGTTTGGAAAACCCCTGACGGCGGAAGAATTTAAAAAGCAGGCTGAACAGAAGTACGGGCAAAATGCGGCAAGGTTCCTGCAAGCCTACCCTTCCGATACGGATGAGCAGTCCGCAGCCTCACAGGCGGCTTTGGCCCGGGACGAAACATTCGGGGCTGAGAACTATGCCTGGGCAAATATTCAAGCGGAAAAGAGCAAGAATCCGGTTTATCTGTACCGCTTCGCCCGCAAGCCACCAGCGCTCGGGGACTATGTGAAATATGGCGCATTTCATACGAGCGAAGTTCCGTATGCCTATGATAATCTGGAGGCTGTCAGCCGTTGTCCATGGCAGGCTGCTGATTATCAGCTGGCGGCAATCATGTCATCCTACTGGGCGAATTTTGCCGCCACCGGAAACCCAAATGGCAATGGCCTGCCGCTATGGCCAGCCTATAACGTTCAGGATAACGCCACCATGGTATTCGCCGAAAAGCAGCAGGTGAAACCTTTGCCAGGCAAGGGTGGGTTGGACTTTTTAATCGAATCAAACAAATGACAAAAAAAACAACTATTGTATTGGCCCTGGCTCTGGTGATCGGGGCAGGTTTCGCCCAAGGGGAGCTTTCCATCAAAGATGGGGAACAGATTGCCGTTTTGTCGGGGCAGTCGTTTGAAATCTGGGATTGGAGCCCCAGCGGGTACATGCGGCTGCTGACGGATGAACTCGCCAAAGCAGGCGTTAAGAAAGCCCCGTGGATTGTCCTTCATGGCCAGAAATCCGACCAAATGCTCGCGCACATCGACAGCGATGTGATTGATAAAAAGCCGGTCTTTGCGCTGATCATTCCTGGAACATGCGACTACAACGTCTTTGAACACCCGCCCGTGGACAGCTCCTTCACCAAGAACCTCGAAGCGATTATCACCAAACTCCAGGAGGCGCATATCAAGGCCGTTCTCGTGACCAGCTATTCCTGGAACAGCGACTTGGCAAATCCCGTCAACCAGTATGTTGCAGAACATAACGAAGCAATCCGGAGCCTGGCGCATGCGCGCAACATCCCGCTGATCGATTTCGTTAAAATTGTCGACGCCGAAAAAAAGGTCGTTCCCTTTGACGGAAGCCTAGCCGCCAAAGCCGTTGTGAATCAGATGTTCGCCGGAGAAGTGCTGCGGAGCCTCGGTGAGAGCGAGCAGGAGATCGCCACCTGCCGCAAGGCATGGCTGGATACGCCCGGAGCCATCCAGCTTCCCCCATCGGTGTCGGTCAACACCTATGAGAAACTGAAAGCTGGGGCGAAAGCCGCCGGCGTCGATGTCGGCCCCTACATGTCCGATGTGTTGCGCAAGGGCCTCAGCTCACCAAGCAGCTCCGTGGCAGCGCCCGCTCCCTTGCCGACCCCCACGCCATTGACGAAGGAACAGAAGGACGCCCGCATGGCATGGTGGCGGGAGGCCAAATTCGGGCTTTTCGTTCATTGGGGGCTCTATGCGATTCCTGCCGACGGGGAATGGCACATGCGCAACCATAAAACACCTTTTGCCGAGTATTCCAAGCTGGCGGAGCAGTTTAATCCCACCAAATTCAACGCCGACGAGTGGATGCAGGGCGCGCAGGACGCGGGGATGAAATACTTGATTTTCACGACGAAGCACCACGATGGGTTCGCCATGTTCGACTCCAAAGCGAGCGACTACAACATTGTTGCAAAGACGCCTTTCAAACGCGATCCGCTCAAAGAATTATCTCTTGCCTGCCCCCGGCACGGCATCCGCTTTGGCGTCTATTACTCGGCGCTCGCGGATTGGGGACACCCCGGCGGCGGAGCCGGTGGCGACGGACATTGGGACAAGTCTGCGCAGGATGGCGATATCGACACCTATATCGACACCGTGGCTGCTCCGCAGGTGCGTGAGCTGATGACCAACTACGGGCCGATCGCGGAGATCTGGTACGATACCGACGGCGCTCCCGGGCAGACCCCCGAGCGGACACAGAGGATCCTCGAGCAGACAAAAAGCCAGCCAGATGTCCTCAATAATGGCCGGCTGGGGAGAGACGGGGATTTTGGAACCTATGAAGGCCATCGCCCCGCCCAGGCGAACCCGAACGATTGGGAATACTGCGACACCCTCGTTTACGGCTCATGGGGATATATCAACAAGCCGGCAAAGCCCTTGGATCAACTCCTGCGTCGGCTCGTCGAAATCTGGAGCTGCGGCGGCAATGTGCTTCTCAATGTCGGCCCGACTCCTGAAGGCACGTTTGCGCCCGATAACATCGAACGCCTCCAAGCGATCGGCAAATGGCTCAAAACCAATGGAGGATCGATTTACGGCAGCACCTACGGGCCGCTCAGCTATCTGCCATGGGGGTATAATACCCGCAAGGGCAGCACGCTCTATTTGCAGGTCTTCGATTGGCCGAAGAACAGCCAGCTCACCGTGCCGCTTTCTTCTCCGGTCAAAAAGGCATGGCTGCTCGCCGATCCTTCAAAGCCGCTCACTTTTCAGAGCGGGCAGGGAAAACTCGTGATTAACGTGCCGTCGGATGCGCCCGATTCTATTGCCAGCGTCGTGGCGGTGGAATGCGATGGCGTCCCCGCTCCCGACGAGTCGCTTGCGTTGAACTGTAAAGTCACTGCCTCCGACAACGAGAAACAGGCCGCAGCCCTCGTTGATAATACCAGCGCGTCATACTGGGAGCTCGCAAAAGGTTCTAAAGATGGGTGTGTGGAACTCGATCTTGGGAAGCCTTGCACGTTTGATGTGATTCGTGTCGGCCTGAATGGACCGCTCAAAGTCGGGGCAACCTTCGAATGCCAGGAGAAAGAAGGCGGCGAGTGGAAGACCCTCTGGGCTGGCGACAAGATCGAAGAAGTCGCTGTCCTGACCTTCCCTGCAGTGACGGCAACGAGGGTGCGAATGGCTTTGAAAGACGCCCAATCCGCATTCCGGATGTCGAGCCTTGAACTTTTTTCCACCAAATAATCTAGTAGCGATCTCGCCCCTCACAGTTTACCCAACACATTATGAAATCCGCATTGCTTCGTCACCCCGAGCTGGAAAATCCGGCTTTCCTGCATCAGAACCGGCTCCCCTCGCGCACCGAGTGGTTTGCCTATCCGGATCAGGCCTCCGCGCTGGCTTTTGAACGCGGGGCCTCCCCGTGGCAACAATCGCTCGACGGCGACTGGAAATTCCACCTCGCCGACTGTCCCAGCCATGTGTCGGCAGGGTTTCAATCCGGCGGCTTCGACGATCTGGGATGGGATGTCACGCCGGTTCCTTCGCATTGGCAATGCCGCGGTTACGACATGCCGCGCTACACCAACACGAAATATCCGTTCCCGCTCGACCCACCCTACGTCCCCGAGGACAACCCGACCGGGTGCTACCGGCGCCAGTTCACCGTCCCGACCGATTGGGACGGACGCCGGACGCTGCTGCGCTTTGACGGGGTTGACAGCGCGTTCCATGTTTGGATTAACGGCGTCCCGATCGGCTTCTCCAAAGGGAGCCGTCTGGCCGCGGAATTCGACATTACCGACGCGCTGGTGGCGGGCGACAACCTCATCGCCGTGAGCGTCTATCGCTGGAGCGACGGCAGCTACCTGGAAATGCAGGACATGTGGCTCATCAGCGGGATCTTCCGCAGTGTTTCCCTGCGGAGCGAAGCCGCCGTCTCGCTTTGGGACCTGGAGATCAAAACGGAACTCTCCGCCGATTTCCTGAAGGCGGAACTGGTCGCGGATCTCACTTTGAAAAATGCCGGATCCGGGCCCGGAGAAACCTTGCTGGAAGCGCGGCTTTTTGATGGATGCGGACATCTTGTTTCCATGACGTCTGCGACGGTCGGCCTGGAGGGACTGCAGAAGATCTCGCTGAGCCTCCCTGTCGAGCGTCCCCGGCTCTGGAATGCCGAGTCGCCTGTTTTATATACATTGGTGCTGCAGGTTGGTGCCGGGGAGTTCATCCCGGTGCGGGTCGGATTTCGCGAAGTCAAAATCGAGGACGGCCTCCTCAAGGTCAACGGCGCACCGATCCGGCTCAAAGGTGTCAACCGTCACGAATGGGATGCCGTTCAGGGGCGCGCCTCTGTTCCGGAAAACTTGCGCAGCGACCTGCTCCTCATGAAGCAGAGTAACTTCAATGCCGTCCGGTGCAGCCATTACCCTAATGTCACGCTTTTCTACGACCTCTGCGACGAGCTCGGCCTTTACGTCATGGACGAAGCTGACCTCGAAACCCACGGCTGCCAGGCGGGCGGCAACCAGGGTTTGCTGAGCCAGGATCCGGCGTGGTTTCCGGCCTACCTCGACCGCGTCGAGCGGACCGTCGAACAGAACAAAAACCACGCCAGCATCATCGTCTGGTCGGCGGGCAACGAATGCGGATTCGGCGAAAATATCGCCAAAGTCTGCGCCTGGATGAAATCCCGCGACGGCTCGAGGCCGGTCCATTATCCGCAGTCGAACGCGAAAGCGCCGACCGCCACCGATTTTCGACAGTTCGGCTACTGCTACGTCGCGCGTGTCCGGGAAATGGGCGAGATGGACCACGGTGGCTGGCCGGCCATTGCCACGGAATACGGCCACGCGATGGGCAACGGGCCCGGCGCGATGCGGGATTTCTGGGAGGAGATTTACAAGCACCCGCATCTGCAGGGCGGCTTCCTGTGGGAATGGATCGACCACGGGCTCCTCAAACATTCCGCCGAGGGCCAGCCATTCTTTGCCTATGGCGCGGACTTCGGCGACGACCCCTCTGATAAGAACTTCTGCATCGACGGGCTCCTCTTTCCCGACCGCACGCCGAGCCCCGCACTCAACGAAATCAAAAAGGTGATGGAGCCGGCGCGGCTGGTCGCGATCGACCTGGGCCAGGGAAAATTCCAACTTCACAACCGGCTCGATTTTACCGCGTTCGACGTGCTCGAACTCCGCTGGTCGGTCGCCGTGGATGGCGAGACGATTCAAAGCGGCGAGTTGGCGGTTCCGCCCGTCCGCCCCCGGCAGAGCGGGGAACTAAACATTCCTCTGGCGATCCCAGCCGCGTCGCATGCCGGCGCTTTTCTGAACGTCGATTTCGTGCTCAAGGAGAACACGCCTTGGGCGCAAAAGGGGCATGTGCTGGCATGGGATCAGTTTGAACTCCCCGCGTCGAAACCTGCTGTCACGCCTTTGATTTTGATTCCGGGCCCCGGCCTCAAGACGCTCGTCGCGGGAGAGGCGTTGAGCGTTGGCGGAGCCGGTTTCACATTCACTTTCGACCGGCGGCGCGGGACTCTCGCCGATTGGCAGGTGCAGGGCCGAAGCCTCATCGAAGCCGGTCCCGAACTCAACACTTGGCGGGCACCCATCGACAACGATGGCGTCCATCGGCGGATGATGCGGGCGGGCGAATGGGAGAAAGCGCGGCTGTTTGAAATGTTCTTCCGGCCCCGGGCGCTCGAATACGAGGAGGGCGACGGCCGCGTCACGGTTTATGTGGAAGGCCAGATGCTTCCGCAGGCCTTCAGCCTCGCCTACGATTGCCAATACGTTTATACGATTCTTGCTGACGGGCGCTTGTTTGTGGACCTGCTGGCCGTGCCTTATGGCGATTGGCCGGAGGTTGTCGGACGCCTCGGAATCAAGATGGCGCTTCCCCGGCGCTACGATCACGTCGAATGGTTCGGGCTCGGGCCGGGCGAATGCTACCCCGACAGCCGGTCCGCCGCACGGGTCGGCTACTATCAGGCGGGCCTGGACGAACTCCACACGCCGTATGTTTTCCCGCAATCCAACGGAACCCGGATCGGCACCCAGCGCCTGGCGTTGCGAAACCATGACGGCTTCGGGTTGCGGATCACGGGCAAGGAGGAATTCGGGTTCAGCGCGAGCCGCTACTCCGAGCTCGACCTCGCCCGCGCCGCTCACACCGTGGACCTGCGCGACTCCGCCCGCATCCACCTGAACCTCGACCATGCCCTTCGCGGCTTGGGCAGCGCGAGCTGCGGGCCCGAGCCCGAGGAATGCTACGAATGCCGCCCACGGCCTTTCGGCATGCGGATGCAGATGGCGCCCATCCTCCCGGATGCGCGCCTGATGGCTGAGGCCGCGACGTGGATCGAGTCGCCGGAGAGCTTTGCAGTCAACCAACCCAAGCGCGCCCCGCTCCCGCTCGCCGCCACCGCCAACCTGAAACACTTCGTCCACCCCGAAGAAAACTTCGCCTGCTAGTGGAAGTGGAACGTATAAAAACGTGCTGTGGGACAAGGGGCAGGATCACGCCATCTGATCGGGCTCGGCGGTGGGGTGGATGAGCGCAACTCGTTCGGGAAACAAAAGGGTGAGGTGAAAACCCTGTTCGGCATGTTCACTGTGATTGACGCCCCGATCATGCTGTGCGCATTTGGGCCTCCCCGACCTCCTGCACTGGGAGTCCCTCTTTCACGATAAACTACGCCTGCATTCGAGTGCGGAATGCCTTGGGGGTCTCTTTGACAACCTTCAGGAAGGCCTCATAGAACGAGCTCAGGGACCGAAACCCGCTGGCAAATGCGACATCAATCACTTTCTGATCGGTGGTTATTAAGAGCCGTTGCGAGTGGATCAATCGGAGTTGGAGCAGGTAATCACGAATCGTCACCCCGCAGTGATGTCGGAAGAGCGGCATTGCGTAGTTCGGGTGCAGCCTGGCGGCGGCTGCGATCTCAGCGACATCCAGATCCTCTCGAAACCGTTCCGCCATGCAGCGTGCCATTCTCTCAATGTGTCCCAGACGATCTCCAGGGCCGGGGGCCGGTGTGGGGATATGGCCTGAGTAGAGATTCGAATATTCAGCCATCCAGAGAAAACATGCCTCCAATTCCAGGGCGAGGGCACGCTTCCGCAATGATGTCGCCCCTTTCATTTCCTGAACCCATGCCCGGATGGGAAATCGGTCGCCGACAGTGGATTTGGGCGAGAGCCACCAGCGGCCTTCCATGAGTGTTTTCGTAAATCGCCCGGGCAAATTCCACGTCCAGACCCAGGCTAAGGGGACAGTAATCCAAGCCATCTCACTGCCGGGTTCCGCCGAGACGACTTTATGCGGAGTCGATCCCCAAAAAATGGCCAGTTGATGCGGGGGAAGCACATGCAAACCGTCCCGGTGCAAATAGGTGATCTTCCCCCGGAAGACATAATTCAACTCCATCTCGGGGTGGTGATGGATGTCTCCCATTGGCGCCATCGGCGAACCCAACCCGGAATTGAAATCAAAGGTTTGAAATTGCACTTTCGCCATAATCTTATTTATCCGGATATTTCAACATGGAAGTCCGGAAGAATACAGATAAATAAAGACTATGATTCACCGCGGATCGAGGCGGCATCCGCCACTTTTCTCCAACACAATTTATCCAACTATCCCATCAATACCATGAAACCAATCAAAGTCTGCGTCGTAGGTGCCGGTGGTTTTTCTCGATGTTTTTTGCCGCTGTTTCAGGCGCATCCGCTTGTCTCCGAGGTATCGCTTTGCGAAATTCTTCCGGGCCGCCTCGAGGAAATGGCCTCGCGGCACAGGATTGCCAGAACGTTTTCCAGCTATGAAGATGTCCTCAAGAGCGACGTCGATGCGGTGGCGATTTTCACCCAGCGCTTTAATCACGCACCGATGGCGTTGCGTGCTCTCAATGCAGGGAAGCATGTTTATTGCGCGGTCCCAGCCGCGACCACGCTGGATGAGCTGCATGAATTAATCGAGGCGGTTAAACGCACCGGCCTGACTTATATGATGGGCGAAACCAGCCTCTATTACGGCACTCGGCTCTTCTGCCAGGAAAAGTGGGATGCCGGGGCTTTCGGCCGATTCGTCTATGGGGAAGGCCAATATTACCATGACATGAGCCACGGGTTCTACGGTGCCTATCAACACTCCGGCGGAGCAGATTGGAAGGCCACAGCAAGCTATCCGCCCATGCTCTATCCAACGCATTCGGTGGCGATGATCCTGGGCACCACCGGAGCGCGCGCCACCAGTGTCTCTTGTTTCGGACAGGTTGACCAGGAGGACGACGGGGTATTCCGCGAGGACGTTTCGCTCTGGAAAAATGCGTTCTCGAATCAAAGTGCACTCTTTCGCACCAGCGATGGAGGAATGATGCGGATTAACGAATTCCGCCGCATCGGTGTTTACATTCATGTTCGTTCCGTGCGTGTCAATCTTTACGGGACCCTGGGTTCATTTGAAGAGCAGTCAGCCCCAGCCTCAGGCTGTGATGAGCAGGTCAGCCAAGCGGTCTGGGTCGAGCGTGATACTCCGCCAGTCAATGTGGAATCAAGCGTGCAATGTGTTTATAACCTCGCCCAGAGAGACGCCATTCAAGCTGCCACAGGTGTCCAAGTTGACTTCGATGGGACCTTTGGCCAGGTTCACCAGAAATACCGTGCGCGGCTGCCAAAAAGTTACATGGACCAGCCTAATGGCCATGAGGGATCCCACCAGTTCCTTGCCGACGACTTCGTCACGGCGGTGACATCAGGAAAAATGCCAACCTGCAGCATCTGGGACGCGGCACGGTTCAACGCCCCGGGCATCGTCGCACACGAATCGGCCAAACGCGAAGGCGAGTTGATGAAAATTCCCGATTTCGGCGCAGCTTGTTCGCCTGATTCATGCTTGTATGACAAATAGCATCAACTTTGCTTTTCATGCGGATCGCTGGCAGGCGACCCGTGACAACTACCGCGCGTGGTGGGCCGGGGAGATGGATCGCCCGTTGATCCATCTTACGCTTCTTGGGCGCGATCCCGGACGCCCCGAGCCCGCGTTGATATCGCTCGTCCCATCGATGTCCCGGGCGATGAGAGCGGTTTAAAAATGTCGTGGCCGCTGGAGATGTAGCCGCCCTGCTGTGTCAAGGCGTTCTCCCGGCACGGCGACTCAGCACCGTGGCTACAGTAAAACGGAAACCGCTCTAGCATCGAAAACGGAGACAAGATCTGTCCTGAGCGGCAGCAGGCCGGAACTTTATGAGTGGGAGCCATCGGGTTCATGCCATCTTTTGACGGACGAGCATGCCAAGTGCGGAATTAGGAATACTTCCTTTGTCGGCATCTGCGTGGATCGGGCAGCCTTTTGATCTGGACTCTTAGTGCCTTTTTAGATGCAGTGAACGGCAACTTCCCATGAAACCATTTGATCTTCGTTGTGAATACCTGAACGCCCCGGTGGGCCTTGATGTTTTGTTTCCCCGTTTGAGTTGGAAGCTCGAATCCCTGTGCCGCCGTGGCGTTTTCCAGAGTGCTTTCCATATTCTGGTTGCCTCATCGCCTGAGCGTCTCGCGAAAAACCATGGCGATTTGTGGGATAGCGGAAAGGTGGAAAGCGATGCCTCGGTGCACATTTCATTTGCCGGCGTCGCCTTGGAATCGCGCGCCCGCTGCTATTGGAAAGTGCGTGTTTGGGACGAAGCGGGGAATGCCTCGGAATGGTCGGAACCGACCCGCTGGGAAATGGGGCTTCTCAATCCCGCCGACTGGCGCGCGGAGTGGATCGCTTCCTCGCTCGCGGGCGGGCATCGTTCGATCGTTCCCGCGCCGTATCTGCGCAAGGAGTTCACAGTTGATCGCCCGGTGGCCAGTGCCCGGCTCTACGTCACCGCGCATGGGCTTTACGAATTTTCGCTGAACGGCCGGCAAGTCAGCGCCGATGTCTTCACCCCCGGCTGGACGGATTACACCAAGCGGATTCAATATCAGGCGTATGACGTGACCGCCCTTCTCAACCCGGGGGTGAACGCCGCAGGCGCGATTCTGGGCGATGGCTGGTATTGCGGTTACGTGGGCTGGAACAACCGGCAGACCTTCGGGGAACGTTCCGCACTCCTGGCCCAGTTGGAAATCGAATACGCCGACGGAAGCCGGTCCGTCATCGCCACCGACCCCTCGTGGAAAACGACGTTTGGAGCGATCCTGGAATCCGACCTCCTCATGGGCGAGATCTACGATGCCCGTCGCGAAATGCCCGGCTGGGATACCGCCGGATTCCATGATGCAACCTGGAACAACGTGATAGTCATCCCCGACGACGGAGTCCGGCGCGTCGGGATGCGCGGATTGCCCGTCCGACGGCAGATGGAGATCAAACCGATCGCCATCGTGTCACAAGGACCAGGAGCCCCGATTTTTGATCTCGGCCAGAACATCACCGGGCGCGTGCGGCTCAGGATCACCGCTCCCGCAGGGATGACAGTTCGGATTAAACATGCCGAAGTCCTGGACGAAAAGGGCTGGTTGTATATTGCTAATCTCCGCGGCGCGACCGCGACCGACTCCTACACGTGCAATGGAAATGGCGAGGAGGTCTGGGAGCCGCGTTTCACGTTCCACGGGTTCCGCTACGTCCAGGTGCTTGGCTTTGTCGGCGAAGCGACGCTCGACACCGTCACAGGCATCGTCTTGCACTCCGGGATGGAGGCGACCGGCGATTTCGAATGCTCCGATCCGCTCGTCAACCAGCTCCAAAAAAACATTCAGTGGGGGCAGCGCGGCAACTATCTCGAAGTGCCGACCGATTGCCCCCAGCGGGATGAACGCCTCGGCTGGATGGGTGACGCTCAGGTGTTTATCCGCACCGGCGCGTTTAATTTCGACGTCGCCCCGTTCTTCACCAAATGGCAGGGCGAGGTTGCCGATTCACAATCGGCAACCGGTGAACTCCCCGGGGTTGCGCCCCGAATTAATCCGTGGAAGGAAGTGGATGACGGGGGGCCTGCCTGGGCCGATGCCGGGGTGATTTGCCCTTGGACCCTCTATCTCTGCTACGGCGACACCGCCATCTTGCGCGAACATTATCCCACCCTGAAACGGTTCCTCGACTGCCTCGAAGCCAACGCCATCGACGACATCCGTTGTCACCCGGACTGGACCGGCTGGATGGGCTTTGGCGACTGGCTGGCGCTTGACGGGGGAGACACCTTTGGTTCGACACCCAAGGATTTGATCGGCGCCGCGTTCTACGCCTACTCCGCGCAGTTGATGAGCAAAATCGCGAAGCTCCTGGGCAAACCGGACGACGCGGCGCACTACACCGCGTTATTCGAAAAAGTGAAGCTGGCCTACCAGCGCCGGTTTATCACCGCCGACGGCCTGGTGGTCAGCGGAACCCAAACCTCCTGCGTTCTGACGCTCCAGTTCGATCTCGCGCCCGAGTCGATGCGCCCGCAAATCCTCAAAACGCTGGTGGGCAAAATCGAAAAGAACGGGAACAAACTGGGCACCGGGTTTGTCGGCACCTCTTATCTGCCGCATGTCTTGACGCAGGGCGGCCGGATCGACATGGCCTACAAGCTCCTCTTTCAAAAAAACTGGCCCTCGTGGTTGTATGCAGTCACGCAAGGGGCGACGACGATCTGGGAACGCTGGAACGGCTGGACGAAGGAGAAAGGGTTCGAGGACCCCGGCATGAACTCGTTCAACCACTACGCCTACGGGGCGATTGGCGAATGGCTTTACTCCACCGTTGCGGGCTTGGACATCGACCCCGCCGCGCCCGCTTACAAGCACGCCATGATCAAGCCGCAACCGGGCGGAGGATTGACCCACGCGGGTGCCCGGCTCAACACGCTTTACGGGGAGCTGGCCAGCCGATGGGAAATCCGGGACGAAACGCTCGTCGTGGAGGTTGTCATCCCGCCTAATACCACTGCAAGTGTTTGCGTGCCCGCCGCAGAGGACAGCTTGGTTACGGAAAGTGGTGTTGCCGCAGGTCAGGCACCGGGGGTGATTGCGATCGGTTGGGAAAACGGATTCTTTGTCTGTCGGATCGGCTCCGGCACGTATCGGTTTGAAACGCGGCAGAACGTTTTGACAGGTTCGCGTGCAGGGCACATCGAATGCGGAAGGCAAGCGGGCGTGGCCCTATGAGCAAACCGGATCTCTGCAATAGACTGACGGCTATCTTATGAATCTGACCCGCTTTAGCGCCGTTCCAATCCTCGCGATCCTGACCGCTGCGTCTTCTCGAGGAGAAGGCGCGGAGAACCCATCAAATACAGCCTTCCAGCGGCTCTGGAGCCTCGGGACGCTCGACCCGGCGCGGGCTTCGCAGTGGCCGGCGCTGCAACCGGAGCCGTCCAAATTGGAGAACCTGCCGGTCGCTCCCCTCTACATCCTGCACATCGCCCGAGCCGATCCGGCGAAGCCAAGCAATATGGATTGCTACGAGGTTCCCGAGCCCACGAACGAGCAGATCTTTGAACCGCGCTTTGGCCCCGGGACGCGGCTGACCTTTATGATCGACCTGGGCCGAGTGATCCCAGGCACGTTGGAGTTCGAGGCGAAAGCCCCCCCTGGAACTAAGATCACTGTGGAAACCGGCGAGGCGATGTTACCGCTAAGGACTTATCCCGTCGCCCCGGAAGCCAATGGCGAGTTCCAAATCTTCCGGCTGGTCATCGCCAACGCGGGCTGGACCAGCCTCCGCTTCGCATGGATTCATTTCGATAACCCGTCGGGCCCGATCACTCTTCGCCGGATGAATGGTCTTTACCGCGTTTTCCCCAGCAATTACGTGGGAGATTTTTCGTGCAGCGATGAAATGCTGACAAGGATTTGGGAGATGTGCGCCTACTCGGCGCATGCCGTCATGGGACAGAGCGCCGGCCGGCTCCAGACGCTCTGCCTGGACCGCGTGGACAGATTTCCGTGGATCGGCGATTCGCGAATCATCCAGACGGCGGTGCTCGACGTCTTCGGCCAATACAGCCTCGTCCGTTCCAACCTTGAAGGTTTTCTGCCTAAAGGGACACGGCCCATCCCCGACCTGAACAGCATTGCCCCCTACACCTTGGACTGGGCGCTTGCCGCTATGGATTATTACCGGTGCAGCGGAGACTCCGCGTTCCTGCAAGAGCGGCTCGATGATTTGACGGCGATCGTTGACAAGTTTGACGCGCTCCCTCCGCGCTGGGAGGAAATGAAATGTCCAGGTTCCACACTTTGGATGTTTTTCGACTGGGACAAGCGGATCGGCGTTAAACCCGATGTCCAAACCGCCGCCGCATTTGCGGGCAAGTATGTGCAAACCTGCCGCACGCTCGCCGAGAGCGCCACGTTTTTGAAATGTCCTGAAATTGCGCAACATGCCACCGAACTGGCCCGCAAACACACCGCCCAGTGGCGCGAATTGTTCCTTGGCGGGTGGAGTAAAGTCTATGGGCTTCACGCCGTTACCAATCTGCTCTTGGGCGATGTTTTGAGCACCCCGGAGGAAAAAGCACAAGCATACGACCGGGCCTTTGCTGATCGGCGCACGCGCTGGACCAACACCCCCTATTTCGGCACGCACGTCCTCTCCGCCTTGGCAAAGGCGGGCCGGCAGGCCGAGGGGATCGAGATGCTCAACGATTATTGGGGCACGATGATCGACGCCGGGGCGACCACCGTCTGGGAGGAGTGGAATCCGAACACGCGCCTCCCGGTCAACGCCCAGCCGCCGCAATTTGGCTGCCCCAACACCTGGGGCGGGCTAAGTTTGATCCAGCCTGCGGGCGTCGGCCCCGTGCGCTGGCTCTTCTCGGAGATCGCGGGCATCACGCCTGAAACGCCCGGTTTCCAACGGGTGCGCATCGAGCCTCATCCGTGCGGTTTGACATGGGCCAAGGGGACGCTCGCCACGCCGCTCGGCCCGGTGAGCGTTCAATGGCAAGACCAGCCCGGGCAGTTCCTCATTTCCTACTCCACGCCCGAGGCCTGCCAGGGCGTGACTGTCGCGGTTCCCGCAGCCCGCCAATACACGCTGGATGGGAAGAAAATCGAGGCGTCTTCCGTAAGAAACGGAAAGGTCCTCTTGCAGGCGTCCCAGGGCAGTCATGAACTGCGGTGCCAGAAAACAGGAAGTGGCACTTGATGCCACCGTTCGCTCGACGATGTGAGAATCAAGCCATGAAGATCAGCAGAACAATTCAATGTCTGCCCGGAATGTTACTCGGCATGTGCATGCTGGTCGCGCCGGTTGACGCGAAGGAATATTCCATCGCGGGCTTTTACCCGGCCAAGGATTGCGGAGCCCGGGAAACGTTCAACTTCAACACGGACTGGAAGTTCATCAAGCGGAACGAACCGGAGGCTTGGAAGCCTGATTATGATGACAGCGCATGGGAGACGGTTAATCTGCCCCACACCCTGGAGCTTCTCCCCGAGAACGCCAATTCCATCTACTGGTATAAAGGGCCGTCATGGTATCGGAAGACCTTCAAGGTTCCCGCCAGCGCGCAGGGGAAGAAGATCTCGGTCTATTTCGAAGGGGTCATGCAGAAATGCGCCGTGTGGGTCAATGGGAAGGAACTCAAAAAGCACGAGGGCGGTTATCTTCCGTTTGTTATAGACATCAGTTCCGGTGTCACCCCAGACGGGACCAACGTCATCGCCGTTTGCGCGGACAACTCGGACGCCCCGACCTTCCCCATCGGCCGGGCCGAAAAGGGGTGTGATTTCTGCTATTTCGGCGGGATCTACCGCGACGTCTGGATCATCGCCACCGATCCGCTGCACGTCACCGATCCGATGCAGATGAATCAAGTGGCGGATGGCGGCGTGTTTATTCGTTCCGAAAACATCAAGGAGGCCAGCGCCGACGTGGTGGTGAGAACCAATATCGCCAACGAAGGGAAGACCCCCCGCACATTTACCTTGCTCGCGAGCGCCAATGAGCCGGACGGCAAACCCGTGGCACAGGCCGAACTCACCGGCAAGCTCCAGCCGGGAGAGAACAAGACGTTCGAGCAAAAACTGGCCGTGTCGCAGCCGAAGCTTTGGGAGCCCGCCCAGCCCACCCTTTACCATGTCGATACCGTCATTAAGGAAAACGGAAGACCCGTGGACGGACTGCAAACGCGCATCGGCATCCGCACCATGGAATTCAGAGGGAAGAAATTCTATCTCAACGGCAAGGAAACCTACCTCATTGGTGGCAACCGGCACCAGGATCACGCCTACGTTGGCAACGCATCGCCCAACTCCGAGCAGTACCGCGACGCCAACCGTCTGCGCGAAGCGTCGCTGGTCGTCTATCGTTCCCATTACCCGCAGGACCCTGCATTCATGGACGCCTGCGATGAATTGGGAATCCTTGCGGTCAATAGCAATCCTGGGTGGTGGTATTTTACTCCAGATTTCGGTTTCCCGGAGAAATCCATCCAGAACGTCCGCGAACTGATTCGCCTCAATCGCAACCGCCCTTCCTGTTTTATTTGGGAAATCGGGCTCAATGAAACCTTCTATCCCTCAAGCTTCATGGTGAAGGCCCATGCGGCGGCCCATGAAGAATACCCTTATCCAGGCTGCTTCACCGCCGAAGACCCGCCCATTGGGAATAATTGCGGGGGATACATGGAGCATAAAGATGGGAAGGAAGTGCCCAACGTCAGAGTGCCTCGGGAACTGGCCACCACATTCCCCACCGATGTCACCTACCGGTACGCCAAAACCCCCGAAGAGCAACCGGTCGCGGACAAGCCATTTTTCGGGCGGGAAGGCGGGGACTGGGTGGATAACTTCGCTGGCCAGAACGGGCCGGGTCGCGTCTGTCGGGATTGGGGCGAGGATCCTATGCTCCGGCAGGCGGCTCATTATAGAGATTGGTTGATCGGGCAGAGTGACAATCCGCGCCAGGCATTCGGATGCTGTTTCTGGATCGCCTTCGACCATTATCGAGGCTATTTCAACGAAATCGGCTATCAGGGAATCATGGATTGCTATCGTCTGCCGAAGACCTCATTTTATCTATTCAAGAGCCAGAATGACGCCGGCCTGAACATCCCTGGAGTATCGACCGGGCCGATGGTCTATATCGCAAACTGTCTGACCCCGTTTTCCGGCAGGGACATCATCGTATACACCAACTGCGAACGGGTCAGGCTGAAGCTTCCCGATGGCAGCATCATGGAGGGAGAGCCGGAGAAAAGCCGCATGAAGCATCCGCCGGTCGTCTTCAAGAATGTTTTCCGGTGGGGGGAAAGAGGTGTTGAAAAAGCATGGCTATGTCCTACGTCGAGCACGAAGGATTCTGCGAAAGTCGTGGCCGAAGGTCTGATCAACGGCGAAGTCGTGGCTCAGGACACGCGTCAGGCGGCGAGCCGGGCTGTCGGAATCCAGTTCGAGGTCGATGACAGGGGAGTGCCGTTGATTGCCGATGGCAGCGATTTTGTGGGCATCCGCGCTTATTTTGTGGACTCCTTCGGCAATCGCCGGGTGCTGGCGCGCAACGAAGTCTATTTTACCGTGGAGGGAGAGGGCGCCGTCATCGGCGACGAGTCGATTCAGGCGAACCCTTTCGCTTCCCAGTTTGGTTCGGCTGTCATGTTCCTGAAAACCACCACGCGTCCGGGGAAGATCAAAGTCACCGCAACTACCCACAACATGGGCAGCCAGTCGATTACGCTCGAAAGCAAAGCCCCGGCTATCCAGCTCATGAGAGGGCTCGTGGCCGAGCAAAAAATCAAGTCCGCGCCCGGCAAAAAAGAAATCCGTGCGACCAGCACCGAGGGCGGGATGAGCGAAGCAGACTTTGAAAGGCAGAGCAAGGTAACACCCAAATAATCCCCCTCAAAATAAAAACTATTCTTATGTGTGCAATCTTAGCAGCAGCGGCATGTGCGGGCAACGGTGCGGAGCCTTTTCCACGACCCACCGGAAACATCACCCCCGCCACGCTCGTCACCGACGCGCAATACCAATGGCTGACGGAAAAGGCCCGCCAGGTCATGGGGATCGCGCGCGTCCAATTGGACGATGCCCCCGAAACTCCCATTTACAGCCCCGACGCTTTCGGGAACTCCAGCAAGGCACCAGATCTGTCGACCTATCATCCTGGAACTTGGATTTATAGCCCCGGCGGCTACGGGAAACGTTGCTGGCCGCGCGATTGCTACTACATCATTCACGGCGCGCCCCAGTTCGTCCCTCCCGAGGAAATCCGTGGCATCATTCGTCTGCTCCTTCATTGGCAACGCTCCGATGGAATGGTTCCCAAGCATTTCTCCGGGTGCGGCGGGGATTTCGTTTGCTGGGGGTCGCCGCCAGAATCGGACTCCGCACAGTTTGCCGTGCAGCTCGCCGACGAATATTACGGGCGCTCGGGCGACAAGAAGTTTGTGGCTGAAACCATCCATGCGCTCAAACGGGCGATGGACTCGATGCCGCGCGATGAGCAAGGCTTGAGCTGGATCGACCCCGCCGCGCCCCACACCGCCTACGGATTCACCGACCAGGTCTTCAAGACCGGCGCGGAACTCTTCAGTTCCCTGCTCTACTGGGAAGCCTCGCGCAAGCTCGCGGGCATGGCGGCGGCGGTGGGCGAGACGGAGATTGCGCAGGCGATGACGGCTCGCGCCGACCTGATCGAAAAGAATCTCTCGGCCGCGCTCTGGGACGAGAAGGCCGGGATGTATCTGGCCGCCACCCAGGATTGTCGCCAGATCGATATCTGGGGCAGCGCCTACGCGGTTTACATCGGATTTCCCGATCAGAAAAGGAACGTGCGGATCTCCCGCTACCTCGTCGAGAATTATTCAAAAATCGTCTACGCGGGCCAGGTGCGGCATTTGCCCGGCGGCGAGTATTGGCAAAAGACCAGCCAGCCGATCCCGAAGGATGAATATCAAAACGGCGCTTACTGGGGCACGGCCACCGGATGGGTCGCCTACGCCATCGCCCAGCTCGCCCCCGCTCTGGCCTCCAACATGCTTGGAGATATGATCGATTACTACCGTCGCTACGACGCGTTCGAATGCGTCAACGACAAGGGCCAACAGAAAATCCCCGGCTACGGTGCCAGCGTCGGCAACCCGCTGGCCGCCATCCGCCGCATGCGCGAAGCCAAATAGCGAGTCGCGCGAACGAATCATCCATTTTCAAAAACCATTATTCACTATGAAACTCGCATCGCTATTCAGCAATCACATGGTCCTCCAACGGGAAATGAAAATCCCTGTTTGGGGATGGGCCGAACCGGGCAGCCGGATCACGGTCGAACTCGCCGGGCATTCGGCCACGGCCACCGCCGGAGCCGACGGCAAATGGATCGCGCTCCTGCCCGCGCTCGCGGCGGGCGGTCCGCATACGCTGACTGCCACGACGCCGGGGCGAGATCCGCTTGTCGTTTCCGACGTGCTGGTGGGCGAAGTCTGGATTTGCTCCGGGCAGTCGAATATGGAATTTTCGCTTTCGGGCGTGATCAATGCGGAGGACGAACAGAAGGCCGCCAACCATCCGCAGATTCGCCACTTCAAAGTTCCCAAGAATGCCCAGGCTGCGCCGCAAATGGACACGGATGGCTGCTGGGAAGTTTGTGCTCCGGATCCCGCCAGGGATTTTTCCGCGGTGGCCTATTTTCATGGGCTCGAACTTCACCGGCGGCTGGGCGTGCCCGTCGGTCTGATCAACTCGTCCTGGGGCGGGACTGTGGCTGAGGCGTGGACCAGTCGCGAGGGTTTGCTGGCGGAACCTGAATTGCAGCCGATGGCCGCCGAATTTGATCGTCTGCTGGCGAGTGACGACAGCGAGTTGCTGGAGCAGCGCAGGAAATTCGATCTGTGGCAGCAGACGTATATCAACCGCCCGACACCTCCCAACCTTGGCCTCGCGCAAGGTTGGGCCGGGCCCGAGGCCAGCCCGGCTGATTGGATGGATATCTCCGTGCCGGGACACTGGCAGCGGGCGGGGCTGAATTTCAGCGGGGTGGTTTGGTATCGGAGGGAGGTGGACATCCCGGGTGACTGGGCCGGCAAGGATCTCGTTCTGGGCGTCGGGGCTTGCGACAAGTCGGAATGGACCTACTTCAACGGGGAGTTCGTCGGCAGCCTCACGATGGAGGACAGCCCCAGCGCCTGGTCAACACCCCGCGTCTATACCGTGCCGGGACGGCTGGTCAAACCGGGAAAAAACGTGATCGCCGTCCGCGTTTACAGCCATCTTTACGACGCGGGAATGACCGGTCCGCGCGAAGCCCTTTTCGTCAGGCCGGACACCGCCGGGCAAAGCGATGTCATCTCGCTGGCCGGCGCATGGAGCTGCCGGGTGGAGCACAATTTCGGCATCGTCCCGCCGGCCCCACTTATGCCTCCAGGCCCCGACAATCCGGGCATGCCGTGGGTTTTATATGCGGGGATGATCGCGCCGTTGGTGCCCTACGCGGTGAGGGGCGCGATCTGGTATCAGGGCGAGTCGAACGCGGATCGCCCCCATCAATACCGCACCCTCTTCCCTGCCTTGATCCGTGATTGGCGGCGGCTCTGGGGGCAGGACCATCTGCACTTCCTCTTTGTGCAGCTCGCCAATTACATGGCTCCGCAGGAGCAGCCGGGGGAAAGCCGGTGGGCGGAATTGCGCGAAGCCCAGACGATGGCGCTCGCCCTCCCCGACACCGGCATGGCCGTCATTATCGACGTCGGCGAGGAGACCGACATTCATCCCAAAAACAAACAGGACGTGGGCCGCCGCCTCGCTTACAGCGCATTGGCCAAGGTCCACGGCCTGGCGGACGTCCCCGCGTCGGGGCCGCTCTACAAGTCGTTCCAAGTCGAAGGCGCGCAAATCCGCATCGCTTTCGACGGCGTGGATGGCGGCCTGGATGCCAGCGGCGGTGCCCTGAAAGCATTTGCCATCGCAGGTGCCGACCGCAAATTCGTTTGGGCGGACGCCAAGATTGACGGCGAAACCGTGGTCGTCTCCAGCCCACAAGTGTGCGTGCCGGTCGCGGTCCGTTACGGCTGGGCCGACAACCCGCCGTGCAATCTCTACAACAAAGCCGGGCTCCCCGCCTCGCCGTTCCGCACCGACAACTTCTCCGTCTGAAACCTTATGCCTATCTCAATCCACAGTGAACACCGACTTGGCGACATGGTTGCCCGCTATGTCCATCCATCCGACGAACCCGGGGCGCTTGGGCTCGTGCTGCTGCCGGCCGACTGCCTGGAGGGGGTGGTGCAGCCGAGGGAACATCTCACCGGGCCGCATGTTCTTAACCTGCCCGAGTCGTTTCTCCCGATCCGCGCATGGTCGGTGGACCGCCTCGTGCATGTGTTTGTGAGCGGGGAACCCCGGCCGGGCGCGTTTGCCCAAGGGCGCACCCTGCGGGATACCCTGGCGACTTGGAATCTGAAGTTGCGCTCGCAATCGGTGGAGCGGGTAGGGGAGACAACCTGCATCCGCACCGAGTTGGCGGATCCGCGCGGCTTGATAGCGGTTCATGAACTCCTCCACGCCGAGGGCGGGCGGATGCTGCGTGTGCGGACGACCGTTCGCAACGAGGGGGCCGCGCCGATCACGCTGGAGCTGCTGACTTCGTTTTCCCTCGGCGGGATCACGCCATTCGCTCCCGATGACGCGCCCGGGCGGCTTTGGATCCACCGCTTCCGCTCGAACTGGAGCAACGAGGGCCGCCCGGTGGTCGAACGCGCGGAGGACTTGCAACTGGAACCTTCCTGGATCACCCACGGGATCCGCTGCGAGCGTTTTGGCGCGGTCGGGTCCCTGCCCGTGAGCGGCTGGTTTCCCACCGTCGCGGTCGAGGATCGCGTGGCCGGGGTGACATGGGCCGCGCAGCTCGTCGTTCCGGGATCCTGGCAAATCGAGCTTTACCGCAGGCATGACCAGCTCGCCGTCTCGGGCGGATGGGCCGATCACGAGTTCGGGCACTGGCAAAAAACCCTCGTGCCCGGCGAATCCTGCGAGGCACCAGAAGCATGGCTCACCGTGGCCGCCGCCACGCCCGAAGCCGCGATGGCACGACTCCTCGGCGGATATCGCGGGTTGCTCGTGCCGCCGCCCGAGCAGGATCTCCCGGTGGTTTTCAACGAATTTTGCACGTCGTGGAGCAGCCCGACCCATGACAATCTCGTCGCTCTTGCCGACCGGCTCAAGGGCAGCGGCGTGAAGTATCTCGTCATCGACGACGGATGGTCCGAGCGCCCAGAGGGAGAGCGCATGCAGAGCAATGGCGATTGGGAGGTCAGCCACAAGGCATTCCCCTCCGGGCTCAAGGCGGCGGCGGACGCCATCCGTGCTCGTGGGCTCATCCCCGGCATCTGGTTCGAGTTCGAGGTCTGCAATCCCGGTTCGCGCGCGTGGAACGAAACCGCCCACCAGATCCACCGCGGCGGGCGCGTTCTCGAAGTCGGCAACCGCCGGTTCTGGGACTTCCGCGATCCCTGGGTGCATGACTACCTTGCGGAAAAAGTCATCGCCCTGCTCCGCGACAACCATTTCGGCTACCTGAAGGTGGATTACAACGACAACATCGGCCTCGGGTGCGACGGCGCGGAATCGCCGGGCGAAGGCCTCCGCCAACATCTCGACGGCGTCCTCCGGTTCTTCGACCGCATCCGCCGCGAACTGCCGGACCTCGTCATGGAAAATTGCTCGTCGGGCGGACACCGCCAGTCGGCTGCCTTTATCGCGCGCACGGCGATGACCTCATTCTCCGACTCGCACGAGACACCAAACATCCCGATCATCGCCGCTAACATCATCCCGCTCGTGCCGGGCTCGCGTTCCCAAATCTGGGCGGTCCTGCGAGAATCCGACTCGCCGCGCCGGCTTCACTACTCGCTTGCCGCAACGTTTCTTGGCCGCATGTGCCTCTCGGGCGAAGTCCACAAACTTGACCCCGCACAATGGGACATCGTCCTCCGCACGATCGCCCTGCACCGGCACTGCAAGGATCTCATCTCAAGCGGCGAAGCCGCGCGCTCGGGCGAATGGGGGCCGTCCGCCAACCATCCGACAGGATGGCAGGCCGTCACCCGTTGCCTGCCCGGCGAATGCCTCGTGGTGCTCCACGCCTTCGAAGCCGCTCCCGACATGGCCGGCCCGGTTTTGCTGCCCGCCGGAAACTGGCAAATCGCCGATCTTTTCGCCGAACCTCCCGCCACGGTCTCCATCCGAAACGGAGCGCTCTATTGGAACAACCCAGGCGACTTTGCCAGTGCGGTCGCCTATCTCAAGCGCTGATGCAAGGATCGCCGCCCTGGAGGATTGTTGCGGGGCATTTCATAAGGAGGCCATAATTTCTAGCGGGTTGTTGATGAGCCAAGCCTCGCCGTGTCGCCTTTCGACAGGGAGATTTCGAGCATTTCTCCGCTTATAAGCTCCTGTTTGCCGGACGAATGGGTGATCGTCACCGGGTGAGTTCCCCAGGGGTTCTTCACGCGTGCTGTGCCGCCGGTTTCCGACAGGATGCTGACGAAGGTGACATGATGATGTTCCCGTTCGGCGCTCACCAGAAAGGCACCTTCCGCGCGAAAGTTTTCAAAACGCGCCCGTTGAGATTCCGGCAGTCCGGGAAACAAGCGGATGCATCCGCCGTGGCTCTGGAGCAGAGTTTCGGTGATCATCATCAGGCTTGCTCCGTTCCCTTCGGAGACCGGAACCGCCAAACGTTTCGCCAGGGGATTCAATGTCGTCGCCGGGTCAAATGCGCACTGGCGCTCCCTCCGCGGTGTCGGCTCCTCGCCTGGAATGACCATTTCGCCTTCGGGAAGCATGTTGAGATTCTGTTCGCTGCGCTCCGGCGAAACCGCAATGATCGCATTGTGCTGGAACAATCCATTTGGCTTGTGATGGGTTCGCAGGCTGTCAATGAGGAGATCCCATCCTTCCTCGGCGCGGCCGAGACGAAGAAACGCCATCGTATGAAAAAAGTGCGCCCATGCATACATGTAATGGCGGCGCCCCACATCATCTGTATAGGAAAGTTCCAGTTCCCGTTCATGAAGGCGGTCGAGCGTTCGCGCCGTCATCTCTCGGATATGCGCCGTATTTCCGTCGCCGGGGAAAATTGGATAAAGCAGGTAAGATCCATGCACCGGATGATTCAGCTCGATATTTTCGCCGGCCTGCCAGACGCCGTCGCACGAGGGGATCTCAGGATAATGCTCCAGGAGGTCCTCCCATCCCTTGCGCTCTTCCTCGTCCTCGCCCAATTTGCGACTCGCTTCGATCGCCAGCTCGAGACACGGTTTGAAAAGCGCCAGCGTCGAGCTGTCATTGCGGGCCAGGGTGAAGATTTCCGGCGGAATCATGATATCCAGGCAATATTTTCCGTCCGATTGTTTGAGCATCCATGCGGAGTAAAACCGCGTCACTTCCCGCAGAAACGGATAGATCCGATGGCTGAGCCACTCCTCATTTTGTGTGAAGCGGTAGGCCCACACGAACATGAGCCCGCTGTAGGCCGATCCACCCAGGCTGTATCGCCATCCGCCGCTGGGAATCGCATGCCCCAGTTGGTCCATCCCCAAAGGGAGACAAACGCCGGGGCGTTCGTAGACCTCTCGCGTATGGCGCAGCAATTCAGGCAGTATGTTCAAATACGTATCCATGAACGGTTCGGCCAATTCCGGGTGGTTGACCGCGAAGACCGGCATCACCGGGATTTGAACGTTCTGGTCGTGGGTGTAATGCGCGGACGTCAGACCGCCCTGCGGCTCATCAGTGTGTCCATACCAAAGACCATAAAGCCCGGGAACCGGCGCCCGACGATGGAGTGAGCCTGTTTCGTATAAACTAAAATACCAGCTTCGTTCCAGCTCTGGAGCATCCGGCAGTTCGATGTGTGACTTTGACCAAAAATCGCTCCACCATTGCCGATGCCGTTGCTCCAGCGGTTCAAATCCTGCCTCCCGCGTTTCGCGAGCCAGACGTTGCGCATGGGCGAGCGGATCGGCGCATTCATACGAGGTTGCGACGGCAAGGAAGAAGTCGGCATGCCCTTGAACGGATAACCAGGCACGGTTCCCCAACTGGCCGGAACCAACGATTTTCGATTTGCCTTTTTTGTTAACGGTTCTGACGGCAAGGTTAAAGGCGTCGTCGGGTGCGGCCGACCCTTGCGCCACAGCGGCCATCACCATGGCATAGCTCCCGCCGCCAGGCATCTCCTGCACAAACCAGACCGTATCCTCGCTCGTTCCCCATTGCGCCGGGCTGGGCCAGTCGAGATCAAACGGCTGTTCGAGTTGCAGCTGGTAGGACCATCCGCCCCCGCTGACATTTTCGATCCGGCAGGCAAGCACGTTGCGGTCCGCAGCCACAAAGCTTCGGAGGCGCGGATGGGAGAGGTGCATATCGAGCTTCAATCGGCAGGTCGCCTCCGCCAGGCTCAAACATTGTTCGATTTTGTGCGGCGCTCGCGAGTTCCAGTTGTATTCGTTCCCGAAGCTCATCCTGACGATGCCGCAGGACTTCCCGATGCCCGTGCGCCCCTGGCTGGCTTCCGCCTGATTCAGAAACTCGAGGTTGCGAGCGCCGGTTTGCCTCAGCCGCTCACGGATCTCGCTGTCCTTCAGGAACTTCACATCGGTTTTGCGCGAGTCAAAAACATCGGTTTTGTTGATCGTCCAGGCGACATGGCTTGGCGCGTAGGCAACCGCCCCCAGGTCGCCGTTGCCGAGGATGTGCCCATCCTGCCAGAAGCGCGGCGCATCGGGATAGATCAGGTCGTGGCGGCGGACAATGTCAAGCGGGGACGGTTCGTTGAACGGATCGGTTTTGTGCTTGTTGTCTGAATGTTGTTTCATTTTGGTAGAAGTGAAATGGACATTTCACCTTGAGGTTTTCGGGGGGGCGGCGGTCAGTTTTTTCACAGGCATCCCATAGGGTTGAGGGAAATTGTCAATAGAACGGCTTGGAAAAGCCTGTTTCGTCGAGACGCCGAAACCCGCACCCGAGCCAGGTGCGCTCCCCCGGAAAACTCCGCTCCGCGCTTTCTCTGAAATGTGAGATTTCCCGTCCAGGAGCAAGGTCGCGTCAAGCCCGTCGGTTCGGAGGATGCGCGGGGTTGGTGATATGCGGGGGTTTGAGGTAAAACGGCACAGGAAGGCCCTCGACAAAATCCCGCACGGCGAGGATCGCCGCACGGGGGGCGGCGACGATGGCTTCCGGCAGATCCTCTAGGACCGAGGTGGTGAAAACCGGGGTTCCCGGCTTCAAAATGGCACGGGCTTCTCCCGGACAATAAAGCGCGGGCAGCAAAAGGAATTTTCCGTTGGCGACATGCGCGAGGAACCACTGCCCGGCGCGCGCGTCACCGGCGACGAAATATTCCGGCGCATCATAGCCGAGAAGCGACGAAACCCCGGCGAGATTCGCCCCGCAAGCCCTGGCGATCCCCCAGGCGGCGGCGATCGACGTCCGCAGCCCGTTGTAGCTGCCCGGGCCGGTGCCGACCACGACGAGGTCGGGATGCCATTTCCCGCCGAGCGCGGATTCGAAACGGGCGAACAATTCGGAACCCCGCCCGCGCGGGTTTTCAAACTCCCACGACCCCACGACGGATCCGTCCTTCAAAACGGCCAAGCTGCCCTGCTGGCACGAGCATTCGATGGCGAGCACGTTCATCGCGTCCCCCGGATCCTGCGGCAACCGGGCTCGATGGAAAAGCGGATCCTCCATGCCCCCGCCGGAAGTGCCCCGGGAAACTTGTCCCCCCACTCGATCGCGCGGATGCCCGGCGGCCGAAAATATTCCTCGTATCCCAGCCCGGCGAGTTCCCCCTCCGAATTCAGGCGGTAGAAATCGAAATGGACCAGTGGCAGCCGTCCGCCCGGATATTCGTGGACCAAGGTGAACGTCGGGCTCGAAACTCCGGCGGGATCGATCCCGAGCCCTTCGGCAAGGCCTTTCACGAAACAGGTTTTTCCCGCGCCGAGCGCCCCCTCGAGGCTCAGCGTCGTGTCCGCCGCGATCCCTTCCGCCAGCTCTCTCCCCAGCGCCCTGGTCTCTTCCTCGGAGGCGCAGACGACCCCCTGCTCTTCAAAGATTCTGTCACACATCGGATTTCGGTTTGCCATACCGGCCCCAATCTAGTTCGCTGTCGGGGATGAGCACAATCTCCCAATCCTCACTTTGGAGCCGGTTCCAGCAATATTTCCTCAGCTACGATGATCTCGGGGTTTCTGTGGACATCAGCCGGATGAATTTTCCCGACGATTATTTCACCGGCATGGCGTTCGTCGCCGACCGGGCCTGCAAGCAGATGAAGTCGCTCGAAGCGGGCGCCATCGCCAACCCGGATGAAACCCGGATGGTCGGGCACTACTGGCTCCGCAATGCCGACCTCGCCCCCACCCAAGAAATCCGCGACGCCATCACCTCCACGAAAAAATCCATTTTGGATTTTGCCGCCGCCGTGCATGCGGGAAAGACCCTCTCGGCCACGGGCGCGAAGTTCACCGACCTCCTGGTGGTCGGGATCGGCGGGTCCGCGCTCGGCCCCCAGCTTGTCGCCGACGCGCTCTGGGCCCCGGAAAACCCGATTCGCCCGCACTTCTTCGACAACACCGACCCGGACGGGATGGACAAAGTCCTCGGCCAGATCGGCGCGAACCTCGGCACCACGCTCGTCGCCGTGATTTCCAAATCCGGGGGGACCAAGGAATCCCGCAACGGCATGCTCGCCGCCCAAGCCGCCTTCAAAAAAACGGGGATCGCCTTCGCCAAAAACTTTGTGGCGGTGACCGGCGAGGGAAGCGATCTGGACAAGGTGGCCGTCGCCGAAGGCTGGCTGCAAAGGTTCCCGATGTGGGATTGGGTCGGCGGCCGGACCTCGGTGATGAGCGCGGTGGGGCTCGTGCCGATGGCGCTGCAGGGGCTCGACGTCGAGGAGTTTCTCGACGGGGCGGCCGCGATGGATGCCAAGACCCGCACCGACGACATCCGCAAAAATGCGGCCATGCTCCTCGCCATCATGTGGTATCACGCGGGCGGCGGGCACGGGCTGAAGGACATGGTGGTCCTTCCCTACAAAGACCGGCTCCTGCTCTTCAGCCGCTACCTGCAGCAACTGGTCATGGAGTCGCTCGGCAAGGAGTTCGACCTTGACGGAAACGTCGTCAACCAGGGCATCGCCGTTTACGGCAACAAGGGCTCGACCGACCAGCATGCCTATGTCCAGCAACTGCGCGATGGCGTGGACAATTTCTTCGTGACGTTCATCGAGGTCCGCAAGGCCGCCGACTCGGCACCGCTCGAAGTCGAACCCGGGATCACCCCCGGCGATTTCCTGCAGGGCTTCCTCCGCGGAACGCGCAGCGCCCTGCACGGAAACGGGCGCGAGTCGATCACCGTCAGCATCCCCGAATTCAACGCGTTCCAGCTCGGCGCTCTCATCGCGCTCTATGAACGCGCGGTCGGGTTCTACGGCTCGCTCGTCCACATCAACGCCTACCACCAGCCGGGCGTCGAGGCCGGAAAAAAAGCCGCCGCAAAAATCATCGAAACCCAGCTCAAAGTCGTTGCCTGCCTGAAAAAATCCGGGAAGCCCCAGACGGCGGAGCAGGTGGCTCTGGCCGTCGAGGCCGACCCCGAGGAAGTCTTCCACATCCTGCGCCACCTGGCCGCCAACCGCCCGGACATCCGGGTGGAAAACGGCCGCTCGCCGGCGCTGGACACGTTCTGCGCATGAAACTCCGGCTCGTTGCCGCCGCCCTCGTCGTTCTCGCCGGATGCCATTCGCCCGCCCGCACGGCCGACGACGCACGGAAGCAGCTCGCGGCATTTCAAGCAGCACCCGACGCGCAGAAGCAGGCGGCGGTCGAGCAGTCGCTCGCCAGGCTCGATGCGCAGGTGGACGAACTGGATAAGAATGGCGACCATGTCCAAGCGGACATCTTCCGCCACCAGGCCTCGAGCCTCCGCACCGATTTTCAGGCGGCCAAGGTGGCCCGTGCCCTCAAAGACGCCTCCAAGGCCATCCAGGGAATCGGGGAAGCCTTCAGGGATGCCGGCAGGAGCTTCAGCGAAACTTTCAAAAACACAGGCACCAACAGTCCCTGAGCCTTACCGGAAAGCCTCGGTTTCCATGAGCGTCCCCATGTCCATAAGCGATCCGCTTTTGATGACATGGGTCAAGAAGCCCACCGATTTCCTCAGCTTTCTGGAGAACCCCTGCCATTTCCGGTCTTGAAGTGTCCGCTGGTTGCGGGTGAGCTAGCTGCAGGACACTTATGCTCTTCCTTGCAGCCATCTGGTCTGAACCGACCCCCTTGACCTACATCTTTCTCGGTCTGGCGATTCTTCTGGCATTGAGTTTCGAGTTCGTCAACGGGTTCCACGACACGGCGAATGCCGTCGCGACGGTTATTTACACGAACACGCTCAAGGCCACGCCGGCCGTTGTCTGGTCGGGCATTTGGAATTTGCTCGGCGTCCTCACGTCCTCCGGGCTCGTGGCGTTCGGCATCGTCGCCCTCCTGCCTGTCGAGCTGGTGCTCAACATCGGATCCGCCGCGGGTTTCGCCATGGTCTTTTCGCTGCTCATCTCCGCGATTCTCTGGAATGTCGGCACCTGGTATCTGGGGCTCCCGGCATCGAGCTCGCACACCCTGATCGGTTCGATTATCGGTGTCGGTCTCGCCAGTTCGCTCATGGGGCCGGCTCACTCGATGTCGGAGGGAGTCAATTGGGCGAAAGCCCAAGACGTCGGGCTCGGCCTCCTGATTTCTCCGTTGGTCGGTTTCTGCGCGTCGGCTCTTCTCCTCCTGCTCTGCAAGGCGCTGGTAAAGAAACCCTCGCTTTACCGCGCTCCCAAAGGAGAAACCCCTCCTCCGCTTTGGATCCGGTCCATCCTGATGCTGACCAGCACAGGGGTGAGCTTCGCGCACGGCTCGAATGACGGGCAGAAAGGGATGGGCCTCATCGTCTTGATTCTCGTCGGCATCCTCCCCGGAACCTACGCGCTGAAAATGTCGGCGGATCACTCCACGGTGGCCGACGTCGCAATTTCCGCAAAAGCCCTCGGGTCGGTTTTCGAAAAATCCGCGGAGGGAGTCACCGTCAGCGACCGGGAAGCCAACGACTCCCTCATGGGTTTTATCAAGTCCTCCGCAAAGCCCTCCCAAAAAGTTTTCGCCGCTCTAGCCGACAAATGCGGGGATCTGTTCCGAAGGCTCGAAACATCGGAAACCCTCGAAAACCTCCCGCCCAACGAACGCGGGACCGTGCGCACCGACATCTATCTCATCTCGAAAGCCATCGCCAAAATGGAAAAAGCCGGGGCGATCACCGACCCGTCCGACTTGGCGGCGGCTGCCCAACTCAAAAAGAACGGGGATGAGCTCACCAATTTCATCCCCGCCTGGGTCAAATATGCGGTCGCCCTCGCCCTCGGTCTGGGGACCATGATTGGCTACAAACGAATCGTCGTCACCGTCGGCGAAAAAATCGGCAAGCACCACATGACGTATGCCCAAGGCGGAGCCGCCGGACTCGTCGCCATGTGCACCATTCTTGTCGCCGGCCATTACGGCTTGCCGGTCAGCACGACCCATGTCGTCACCTCCGGCGTCGCGGGAACCATGGCGGCGAACAGGTCCGGCCTCCAGACAGCCACCCTGCGAAACATCCTGATGGCCTGGGTACTGACCCTGCCGGTCTGCATCTTCCTCGGCGCGCTTCTTTTTGCCTTCGGCCTCAACCTCGTCGCCCTGCTCGGGCTGGGGTGATATGCCACTTTTTATGGGAAATTTTCCCGGCCCGGCGTAGGTTGGCGACGCTATGACTCTCCGGCTGGTTGCATTCGCGCTCATCGGGATTACCCCGCACCTTCTTGCCGGTGACAGCGGCCTGCAGGTGATCACCCTCAAGGACAACAGCGTGATCCGGGCGCAGGTCACGGAAATGTCCGGCGGCTTCTACTTCGCCAAGTCGCCCGCCCTCGGGGACATGAAAATCCCGACCGGCGAAGTGGTTTCGATCCACAATGAAACGCCGGCCGCCCCAAGCACCGTTGCGCCTGCGACAAATACCGCAGGCCCGTCTGCTTCCGCGGTCACTCGGACATCCCCGGGAACCACCGGGCTGGAATCCCTTCGTTCGGCATTGTCTTCCAAAGTGCAGGATCTGGTTTCGACCCGCGAAGGCATGAACGCCGTGATGGATTTCTCCCGGAGCCCCGATGTCAAAGCGGTCATGAGCGACCCGCAGGTGATGAAAGCGATCCAGGCTGGCGACTTCAACGCCTTGATGCAGTCGCCCGCGATGAAAAACCTCCTCGACAATCCCCAGACAAAGAGCCTCATCCAAAGCGTCCTCCACTCGAAGCCGCAGGACGCGCCGCCGGATGCGGTCTCTCCCGACGAATCACCCGCACCCGCCAAATGAAAACCACCCTGCTGTCCCTCCTCCCCTTCCTGATGATGGCCTCGACTTCCAGCGCCGAGGTCACCGCCGCGCAGATCATCAACGAAGGCGGGCTCCGGATCTTCCGCGCCATCGGACAGAAAAACGAGGGGAACATCTGCCTGTCCCCCTACTCGATCCAAGCCGCGCTGGCGATGACCTACGCCGGCGCGCAGGGCTCCACGATGAGCCAGATGGCGGAGGCCCTCGACTTTCCGAAAAACCCCGCCAACCTGGCGGACGGATTTCAAAAACTCGACGCCGCGTTGGTTGCGTCGAGGGAACGCGGCGGCAAAGACATCTCGCTCCATGTCGCGAACCGGCTCTTCGGCGCAACCGGCTTCTCGTTCCGCCCCGCGTTTCTCGAACTGCTCAAGCTCCAGTTTTCCGCGCCTCTGGAAGAGTTGGATTTTGAAAAAAATCCGTCCGCGGCAGCGGATTTCATCAACGCGTGGGTCGAGCAGCAGACGGAAAAGCGGATCCAAAACCTGATCCCTCAGAACGCGCTCGACAAGACGACGACGCTCGTCCTGGTCAACGCGCTCTATTTGAAAATTCCGTGGGCCGAAGAATTCGCCGCAGGCGCGACGAAGGATCTCCCGTTCCTCGTCTCCGGGCGCGACAAAGCCGATGTGCCGACGATGGCCCGCACCGACACGTTCGGGTATGCGGAGCTTCCGGGGTTCCAGGCCGTGGGGGTCCCGTTCCGCGGGGGGCAATTTCAATTTCTCATCCTGCTCCCCGAAAAGCCGGGCACCACGGAGCCACCATCGTCCAGCCTGCTGGAGCAGTGCGCGAGCCTGCCGCGCCGGGACGTGAGCCTGTTCCTCCCGAAATTCAAACTGCAGCCGCCGACGATCTCGCTGGCGGACACCCTGAAGTCGCTCGGCATCAAAGCCGCCTTCGACATCCCGCAGGGAAGCGCGGATTTTGACGGCATGGCCCCCCGCAAGCCTGACGACTACCTCTACCTCTCGGACGTTTTTCACAAAACCTTCTTCGCCCTCGACGAAAAAGGCGTCGAGGCCGCAGCCGCGACTGCGGTCGTCATGATGCGCGCGACAGCGATGCCCGTGCAGCGCCAACCGATCGAAGTCCGCGTGGACCGCCCGTTCTTCTTCGCCATCCAGCACATCCCGACCTCCGCCTGCCTCTTCCTCGGCCGGATCACCGACCCGCGGTGACCCGGGCCGAAAAACCCGTTTTGCGATTTTCACGGGATCTGTCTAAAGTTCCGGCGAATGGCGTCCCAAACCTCCACCACCTATTTCATCACCGGATCCGACGAGGCGGCCGTCAAGAAGGCGGCGGTCGCGCTCGCGGCCGAACTGGCGCCCGGAGCCGACGCCTTTGGCCTCGAGACCATCGACGGCGCGATGGATACCGTGGACGCGGCAGTGGGAAAAATCGGCGAGACGTCGCAGGCGCTGTTGACGCTGCCGTTTCTGGGGGGCTCGAAACTCGTCTGGCTCAAGAGCGCGACATTCCTCGCCGACACCGTCACCGGCCGCTCGGATTCGGTCACCGAAGCGCTGGAGGCGCTCTGCGAAATCCTGAAAAGCCCGCTGCCCGACGGGGTCATTTTTTTGATGAGCGCCCCCGAGCCGGACAAGCGGAGATCGATTTACAAACAACTCACCAAGCTCTGCAAAACGAGTCTCTACGACAAACCGGATCTCGGATTTCGGGCCGGCGAGGAAGAAGTGATTTCCTGGACGGCCGGCAGGGCCCGCGACCGGGGGCTGAAAATTTCGCACGAGGCTATCGAGGCGCTTGCGGCAAGGGTCGGTCTCGATTCGGGGCAGCTCGACAACGAGCTGGACAAACTGGAGACGGCGTTCGGCCCCGGCCATCCGATCGAGGCGCCCGACGTGCGGGCGCTGGTCCCCGCGACCCGCGAAAGCGGGATTTTTGATATCGGGAACGCCATTTCCGCGCGCGATCTTCCGCTCGCGTTGGAGACACTCTCCCAACTCCTCCGCCAGGGCGAAAAGGGGATCGGCATCCTTCTCGCCTCGATCGTGCCGACGGTCCGGAACCTTCTTCTCATGAAGGATCTGCTCGTGCGGCACAAGCTCCAGCCGCCGGCCCAGCCTCAGTTCTTCGCGTCCACTCTGAACCGGCTCAACGCCGCCGACATCGAGCACCTCCCCAGAAAAAAGGACGGGACGCTGAACACGTATCCGCTGGGGATTGCCGCGAGGAACTCGGTCCACTATACTGCGTCGGAACTGCACCGGGCATTCCAGGGCTGCGCCGAGGCCAACCTTCAAATGGTGACCAGCCGGGCGAGCGATGAAGTCGTCCTCACCCGCCTCCTCGCCGGGTTCATGACCCGGGCCGCCTGAACGTCAATACGAACCCTCGACCCTCGCCGCCACGTCGCGGTATCCGTAATCGACTTCGTAGATCTGCTTCATGCAGGCGATGGATTTTTCCTTGTCGCCCATCTTGTCATAGACGAGGCCCAGGTTGTAAACGACATCCTTCTTGACGGCATCCATCAGCGTGAGTTCGGCGGCGGCGTCGGAGAGAGTCTTCGCCGCAAGGTCATACATCGCACGCGCCGTAAAACACTGGCCCAGCAGGCACATCGCGCGGATGCGGGCGTTCGGGTTCATCCGCGCCTTTTGGAGCTCGGGGATCGCCTCCTGATACCGGCGCATGTTCACGAGAATCTCGCCCAGCTCGTAACGGAATTGCAGGTCGGTCGGGTTCCGCTCCACGCGCCGGTTCGCCTCGTCGAGAAGCAGCTCGGCGCGCTGGGCATTGAGGGATTCCAACTCCGATTTGTATTGGGCGGCCTCTTCGGAATCGGGATTTGCGGCGATAAAATCCTCGCGGGCAGCGATGGCGATATCGAACTGCTTGAGGTGGAGATCGGCGGCTTTGCGGACGAGTGCCTGGTCGGAATTTCCGGCGAGGCTGGCGGCGTAATTATACCAGTTGGTCGCGCTTTCGAGATCCTCCTTCTGCTCGCAGAGCTCCGCGATCTTCCGGGCGACATCCACGCTCCCGGGTTCCCGCTCGATTCGCGCGCGCAGCCCTTCGAGGAGCTGCTCGATCATCTCGTCGCTGCGGACGACTCGGGATTGCTGTTCGAGAGTGACGGCCTGGTCCTCGTCTTTCAGGAGGTCGCGGTAGGTCGCCCCCTCGCGTTCCCATCCGCCTTTTTGCATCGAGGCGGCGGCCGAGGCGTCTTTGCCTCCCTTGATGGCGGCCAAGTCGTTAGGGGAGATCTCCGTGATCCGGTTGTAAATCTCGACCGCCATCTGCGGGTTCCCCTGGTGCATGTGGTGCCGGGCGAGCTCGTGCAGGATTTTTGTATCGCGCGGATTTGCTTCGATGATCGTTTCGAGCGCGAACGCCGCCACCTCGGGGATATTCGCGGCCATGGCGGCTTCGCGGAGAAGCTGGTTGACCTGCACGTTATACGGCTCGCTCTCGAGAATCTTTTCCGCGGCATCCATGGCGGCAGCGGGATCCTTTTTGATCAGCCCCTGCACCTTCATCGTGCTGAACGACGCGCTGGAAAGCCCGCCGAGGACGCCCTTTTTTCCTGAGGTCTTGGCGATAGCCGCTTTGCGGGCAAGCTGGCGTCCGGCGAGAAACTCGGGTTGCGCCTTGAGAAGCGGCTGGAGGAGCTGGACCGCATAGCCGAAGTTCCGGAGCTGCATGGCGCTCATCGCTTTGAGCCATGTTGCACGAAACTGTTCAGGGAGATCCTTCTCGGTCTTAACTGCCATAAGGGATTGCGACTTTAGCGGGGGTCCGCCGGTTCATCAAGTCCCGCGGTTGGGAGATTTTTCCGGAACCGGCGGGCTGACAAACTGGAGCAACTTGTTGAAATCCCCCTGCATGTTTTCCAGATAATCCGCGGGACCGTGCTCGAAGAGGACCACGAAGAGAAATGTCACGACCGCCACGAGGGCGATCCGGACGGTGAAGGTGAACAGCGATGTGATCATGTGAGGATGTTTGGTTGGCGGTCCGGCATTCCATCACAGGCCTTGCAGAATTTCAAACTCCGCGTGAAACTCGCCGGCATGATCCGGCTCCGCGACGAAGATCTCGTGCAAATTTTCCACCGTTCCAGCGGGCCCGGCGGCCAGCATGTCAACAAGGTTTCTACTGCCGTCACGCTCAAGCACATCCCGACCGGGCTCATGGTCACGGCCTCGGATTCCCGCTCCCAGTCGCAGAACCGCGCCCTCGCCCGCACCCGCCTCGCGGAAAAATTGGCCGAAGCCGCGCAGAAGAAAAAACTCGCCGGCCTGGCCGAAGCTTCCCGCGAACGCCGCCGGAAGGCCAGGCGTTCCCGTGGGACCAAAGCCCGCATGGTCGAATCCAAACGGCGGCGATCAGAAACAAAAAGCCTGCGCGGAAAAGTCCCTCCGGCCAATTGAGCCGAAAACCGGGCCATGCCACCGGCTTGGAAAAAACTGGACTTCGCGGCAGCCAGGGAGAACGGGTTAGGTCAACAGGAGAAGGATTTACCCCGGAAGCGCGGGAAACATTTCCGCGGCGCGCGAGGTGATGGCGGGCATGGAAACCGTCGCCCCGGATTCCTTTTCCATGCAGGTCATTTCGACGCCCGCGATCCCGCAGGGGGTGATGTGGGTGAATGCAGGCAGGCTGGATTCGAGGACATTGAGCGCGAAGCCGTGCATGGCGACCCACCTTTTCACCCCGACCCCGATGGACGCGATCTTTTTCTCTCCGACCCAGACGCCGGTGAGGCCGTCGCGGCGGCACGCCTGCACGCCGAATTCCGCGCAAAGCCGGATGAGGAATCCCTCGAGGAACCGGAGATAGCTGTGGAGGTCGCGGCCGCGTTTATCGAGGTCGAGGATCGGGTATCCGACAAGCTGCCCGGGACCGTGATACGTCGCCTGCCCGCCGCGATTGGTCTCGATGGCAGGGTGCGGGAGGCGCTCGCGGAGGCTCGACTGATCCCGGGTGCGACCGATCGTGTAAACCGGTTCGTGCTCGAGCAGCAGCAGCACTTCCCCGCCGGTCCCCGCCAGCAGATCCCCGACATGACGGTTCTGGATTTCCAGCGCGGCACCGTATTCGATGCGCCCGAGATCGAGGACATTCATACGCGGTCGAGCGGGACTTTCCGGTGCGCGGCGGCGTCGGCTGATTGGAAATGCGTGAGGCCGATGGCGATCGCGTCAGCGGCATCCGGCGGCGGGGTCACGGTCATGCCAAGGATCGCGCGGACCATGAATGCCACCTGGGATTTTTGCGCGCCTCCGCGGCCGACGACCGCCTGCTTGACGCGGCGGGGCGCATATTCGTGTATCGGGATCCCGCGCTGTGCCGCGGCCAGCAGTGCCGCTCCGCGGGCGGATCCCAGCGTGATCGCGGTCGGATAGCTCTGCACATAAATCACGCTCTCGATCGCCATGGCGTCCGGCGAAAACCGGGCGATGGCCTCGCCGAGCTGCCCGTGAATCGCCACCAGGCAGCCCGAATGCAGGAGGCGCGGGGAATTTTTGATGACCCCGAAATGCGGGCAGCGGGTTTTGCCGCCCTCGCGTTCGAGGATGGCGAATCCCGTCCCGCGCAGCGAGGGGTCCACGGCCAGGATGGTTTCTTTCATGGTGACGGGAGGAAGTCGGGGACGTGTGACCTGACCATTTCCACGGATAGGTTTTGCAGCATCCCGCCAGGTGCGCGCAAGACATTCACGCCCGGATTCGCGGGCGCCCAGACCGCCGGGTCGGTCGGCCCGAAGAGCAGAAGGCATTTCGCGCCCGCGGCGGCGGCGAGGTGCGAGATCCCGCTGTCGTGCCCGACAAAAAACGCGCAGCGTTGGAAGACGGCACCGAGGAGGTGGAGCGGAAGATGGTCGAGATAGACGAGGCGAGCGCCGAAGGCGCCCTTCAATTCCGCAACGCGCGCGGCGTCGCTTTCCCCCGAGACGACGAGAACGGTTGCCCGTGTGTCGCAGAGCGCCGAGAGGAGTTCCTTCCACGCCGGGAGCGGCCAGCTTTTTTTCGGCGAACCGCTGCCCGGATGCGCGGCGACAAACGGCGGCCTGTGCCCCGCCAGCAACCGTTCCGCCCCCGCAGCATCCTCCGCCGCAGGAAAAATCTCCGCCGAGGGATCCTCCAAAAACAGGGCCAGCGACTCCAGCGGCCGGGCGAGCTGGCGGACGGCGTGCTGCGAACCGGAAATCCGGGGATCGCCGCAGATCAGGTTTTTCACCCCGCATCGTTTGAGGTTGCCCGCAAAAAATCCATCCGGGTCGAAAAGGTAGGAGATGACCTGCCCGAAGCCGGAGAAGTAAGCGGAGAGTTCCGGGTCGAGCTCCGAGCGCGGGTTGAAGAATCCGGCCATGGGCGCGTATTCGATCGACCGGACGGCATCCGCGTAATACCTTCCTTCCGCCACCGAGCAGATGTGCCGGTAGCCGACGATTTCGATCCGGCAATCCGGGAACCCTTCCCGGAGCAAGCGCAGGGCGGGCAGGGTGAGCAGGAAATCACCGATGGCCCCTCCACGGATGACAAGGATGCTGGGTTGGCTGCCGGACATAAGAAAATGTTGCCATGAAAACGGATTGGCTACAACTTTCCCAACACATCCTCCGATCGGATGTTGCCAATCGGTCCGAAGGTGTATCGCGCCCGTTTCGTGCCCGCTGGAGCAAGACCGAGCAATGTGAGGTTTTTGTTGTTGTGCAGCCCCCGGAAAGAATACCTCCAGACCGTTGACGCGGTGAGTTGAGGGTAGTCCGGTGTTTGATCCGGCGCGATGACGAGTTGCGGGATGTTCTTCCATCCGGCCACGTATTTCGACCAGGAATCCACAGAGATCAGAAGAGAGCACCGCTCGACGAGACGAATCGCCTGCGCGAATGTGAGCTGGGCTTGAACGACAATGCCATCGTCCGCCAATGATACGCCCGCCGGATCGAGGACATGGATGCAGGCATCCGGGTTCCGGTCCCTCACCCCATTGATCACCGCACGCCAGTTCTCCACCGGCCACCGTTTTGCTGTCAAACCTTCAAGATGCGTCTGAATCACGATATTTGCTCTCGCCGTATCCAGTTGAACCTCATCCTCCTCACGCCAAACGAATCCCGGATCAAACAGCTCCGGATGGATCGGCTCGATTATCTCACGAAGTCCACGGGTCAGATGTTTCTGGCACCGGGAGACCGATCCCACGCCATCCCAATGGATGCCCGGACAACGTGAGAGCAAGTCCTGCACTTCCTCCGCAGACGGAGCGCCTGCATCGGCGCGCACCCCGGCCAGTTCAGGAGGAAGATGGCGGGCTCCAAACAAACCCTGGAATCGAAATGTCGGAAGCAGGCTGATTTCCCTGAGCACGTCCCCCCACCCGCCCCATGTCTGGATCGTCAGCATGCGCGGCTCTGCCTGCGACCGAGGACGTTTTCAAAAAGAGAGGAAAAATCGCGGATATTCTTAAACGGATGGCAACACCATGCGTCCTGGGAGAGCAGGTCGGAGACATCGGAAAGCAGGAATTCCGGGCGGTGGCGCACCCGCGCGAAAACGCTTGAGACCTCGTCGAAATCCCCCAGTTCAAACCCGAGGCAGCGGAGCGTCGAAGGGATCAGAATTTCTGTGAAGCAATCGAGTTTGAGGTCCACATTGCAGAGGGCGCGGATGGCTTCTAAACGAAAAGTCATCCCGTTGGCGAGAGCGCCCCAGATCGGGTTCGGCCCATTTGGTCGCAAGGCCCGCAGGTGCGCCAAAAATGCCGGGTCATTCCGGTAGTGCAGGGAGAATTGCTCGTTTGTATTCGTCCTGTCCATGCACCACTTGCCGAGGAAGTCTTTTCCGGAAGCGCATACCGAGCGCTTGATCTCACTCCAGTAATCCGGGCGAAGGGGGATATGGTCGCACTCCGTGAAATGCACCACCTCCGCCGCGACATTCATCCGCTCGGCCCAATCCAAGACAGCCCGGAACCAGCACGAGAAATTCTGGCTCTCGATTTTTCCGCGCAAACCGGGATCGGCCAGAAAGATTTTGTCCTCGAAGAGGATTTTTTCGAATTCCTCCTGCTCTCCCCCGTAGGCGAGGCAGAACCGGACGCCATTTCCCAAGGCCTGCAGAAACTCCGCCATGGCATCCACCACATGAGCCGGATGGTGGGAGAGAATGCTATGGACGATCATGGCGCCTCAACGCTTCGCAGTTTTCCGCCAGAACATGCGAGAACCTGAGCGTGTTTCTGTCATCGAAATCGACCTTGGCAATGCACATGTGCATGCCCCAAAGCTCGATTTTCCCGCGACGGAAGACAGGCAGCACTCTTGCGAGCGGCCTCCCGCAAAGGTGGCAAAAAACAGTTTTCCCAACGATCCCCGCGACGGCTGCCTTCGAGAGGAGCCGCAGCCGCTCGCGGGTGATTTCATGAGCAAAAAGCCGATCAGAAAATGTCCGGCCAAGGATGAGTCGCACAACCCCTTTGAGCATTTGAGAATCCTTACAAGAAACGCGGGTTCTGGAAATGAAGAAATCCGCCTCTCGGGGCGATCTCCGAAGCTCTTGAAACCAGGTTCAAATCGCGGTTAACCTCCCACTCGTATTCGAGTTGGGGGCCTGATTGAATGACCCGAAAATTTTGGAGATGGGCAAAGTGGCCCCGCAAATGACTTTGTCGGCGGCCCCATAGTAAACGGTCACGATATCGCCGTTCACGAGGTGTCCGTTCGTGAAGACGACATTGCTAAAAAAACCCTTCTGCTCGTATGGGGCGAGCGGTTCCATGATCGGCTCTGTGGAACGGGCCAGCACCCGCCAGGGCTCGTTCAGATCGAGCAGCATCGCGCCGAGGCGATAGAGCGATTTGTCATCCGCCCCATGATAGATGACCAGCCATCCCCGGTCGGTGCGGATCGGGGCGGCACCTCCGCCGACGCGCGAGGAGTCCCAGCTTCCCGGCCGGGTTTTGGCAATGCACCGGTGGTTTCCCCAGTGTTTCAGATCCGGCGAAGAGGCGATCCAGATATAGTGCCCCCCGACAATGACCCCGCTCGGACGGTGGAGGCAGTAGTAGTTCCCGCCGATCTGTTCATCGAATATGGCGACATCTTTGTTTGATGGCGGGAGGATCATGCCGAGGGAATCGAAGCGGTTCCAGTCCGAGGTGACACGAAGTCCGGGGCCGTAACCCTTGTCGGAGACCGCCGTGTAGGTCAGAAGGTATCTTCCGTCCCGAAGGGTCGCGACACGACAATCTTCGACCCCGAAGGATTCCTGATCTCCCTCGCCGTGCAACTGCAGCCCCGCGTCAATAAAACGGACTCCATCATCACTCGTGAAAAGCCGCAGGTGGGAGATCGTCGAAAGGTATCCCTTTCCGCGATATTTGTATTCGCGGGGATCGCTGGCATCGAGATCGGGGTCCCCCTCATCCACATCGAGGATTTGCGGTTTTCCATCAAGCAGATAAGGGATCCTCACCCGCCCCGCCAAGGGTTCCGGGCGCTCGGCGACCCTTACCAGAAGACAGGTGCGGCCATCGTGTCGGAAAACGCCGGGATTCAGCAGGCATTCGACGGACATCCCAGCACTGCTTGGCCGGACGTCTTCGGGTTTGAGCAGAGGGTTTTCTGGAAAGCGTTTTGCGAGATCGGCCATGGCGTTGGTAATCGTTTTCATGATACTGTTCCCGTAGCAACGCCCCAGACGTTTTTCAACCGGGTTCCAGCCAATATGGGATTCCTCGACTAAAAATGGGAATTCTGAACTGGACGTGAAATGTCAGGTTGCGCGAAATCTCCGAACGCGAGCCGACCTTTTAAATGTGGCTACGGTCATGTCCACCTCATCTCCCGCGAAAACCAAGAAACCCTGTGTTTATGCGGGTTGAGCTCCTATTCGTTGTAAGCGGCCTCGCCGTGCTGGGAGACATCGAGCCCGGCCGCCTCCTCCTCGGGTTCGACGCGCAAGCCGATGACGGCATCGACCACCTTGAGAATGACAAGCGTGGCGGTGCCTGCGAGCAGGGCGGTGACGGCGATGCCGATGATTTGGTTCCGGAGTTGCTCCAGTCCGCCGGCAAGCGAAACCAATGCCCCGTTCACCTTGAAGGTTGTCGCGATGGCCGGGTTGACCTCCGCGTTGGCCAGCACGCCCACCAGCAACATGCCGACCGTGCTCCCGATCCCGTGGACGCCGAACACATCGAGCGAATCGTCGTAGCGGAATCTCGCCTTGAGTTTGGTCACAGCCAGGTAGCAGGCCGCTCCCCCGGCGAGCCCGATGAGCACCGCGCCGGGGATGCTGACAAAACCGGATGCGGGGGTGATCGTGGCGAGGCCTGCGACCATTCCCGACGCCGTGCCGAGCACGCTCGGCTTGCCCTTGAGCATCCATTCCATCACCGTCCAGCTCAACGCGCCGGCCGCCGCCGAAAAATGCGTCGCCGCAAACGCGCTGGTGGCGAGCGCGCCGGCCGACACCGCGCTGCCCGCGTTGAACCCGAACCAGCCGACCCAGAGCAGGCCGGTGCCGATCAGGCTCAGCACCACGTTGTGCGGAAGCATCGGCTCGTGCGGGAAGCCCGACCGCTTGCCCACGATGATGGCGCACACGAGAGCCGAAACGCCGGAGCTGATGTGGACGACCGTTCCACCGGCAAAATCGAGCACCGGGATCTTCCCGCCGAGCGCCCAGTTGAAAATCCCGCCCCTGCCCCAAACCATGTGCGCGAGCGGAAAATAAACGACCGTCGCCCACAGGATCACGAAAACCAGGTAGGCGCTGAATTTCATCCGCTCCGCGATCGCGCCGCTGATGAGGGCTGGCGTGATGATCGCGAACATCATCTGGAAAAGCATGAACGTCTCCTGCGGCACGGTCGGCGCGTAGGCGGCCAGCGGGGCGGCCCCCACCCCGTGCAGCATGAAATACTGCAGCGGGTTTCCGACGAAGGCATTCCCGTCGCCGAAGGCCATGCTGTAGCCGAAGATCATCCAGAGGATCGAGATCACGGACATCAGGATGAAGCTGTGCATCATGGTCGAGAGGACGCTGCGGTTGCGCACCAGCCCCCCGTAAAACAACACCAGCCCCGGTGCCGTCATCATCAGCACGAGCGCCGCGCTCACGAGCATCCAGGCGTTGTCCCCGGTGTTGATCGCGGCAACCGGCGGAGCAGCCTGGATCTTCGTTTCGGCGGCCGCGAGATGCAGCGGAATACAGAAGCCAAGAACCAACAACGGGAGGAGCGTCCGAGGGAACCGGGAGGTTTTCACAAACGGGAAGGCAAAACGAAACGCCTCCCGGTGTCAACATCATACGCCTGAAGCTCGTGTCATGGGGCGTGCTGCCGCCGGCAAGCCTCCAGCGCAAGCGCAATACCCATTCCTCCCCCCACACAAAGGCTGCCCAGCCCGCGCCTGATGTGGCCGGCGGCGATCCGGTGGGCCAGGTGGGTTGCCAGCCGGGCTCCGCTCGCGCCGATGGGATGTCCGATGGCGATGGCCCCGCCGCACGGATTGAAACGCGCCGCATCGAGACGCAGTTCCCTCGAGCAAGCGAGCGCCTGCGCCGCGAAGGCCTCATTGATTTCGACCGCATCGAAGCCCTCCGCTGCAAGCGAAAACCGCGCGCACATTTTCTCCACGGCATGGACCGGACCGAGTCCCATCGTGGACGGGTCGCACCCCACCGTCGCCCATCCCGCGATCCGCGCCATCGGTGTCCAGCCGAACCTCCTGCACGCTTCTTCGCCGGCGAGCAAAAGCAGGGCGGCCCCGTCGTTGATGCCCGAGGCGTTGGCGGCGGTGACCGTTCCCTGCGGCATGAAGGCGGCGGGCAGGCGGCCGAGTTTTTCCTCCGACGAATCCGACCGCGCCTGCTCGTCGGTGGAAAGGGCTTCCATGGTGATTCGTTCGCTGGAAAAATCTCCCCGCGCTTCCGCTGCGGCCCAGGCCCGATGGCTCCTCACCGCAAAGGCGTCCTGCTCGTCGCGTCCGATTTTGAAGCGGTCTGCCAGCCGCTCCGCGGTGAGAGCCATGTGCTCGCCGGAAGACGGATCGATCAACCCATCCTGAAGCAGGAGATCGACCAGCTTGATGTCTCCGAGTTTTTTTCCCGTGCGGCTTTCGCGAACCACACGCGGGGCCTGGCTCATCGACTCCGTCCCGCCACAAAGCACCACCTCCGCATCACCCGAGCGGATGGATTGGATTCCGGCAAGAATCGAAGTCATCCCCGACGCGCACATTTGGTTCACCGTGCAGGCGGGCGCGGCAATCGGCAAACCCAGCCCGAGGCTCACCTGCCGGGCGATGTTCATGCCATGCCCCGCTCCGAGCACATTGCCGAGAATGCAAAGATCGACGGCACTTCGGTCAAACCCTTCGAGGGCTGCCTCGCCCGCAGCCAGCGCGAGTTGCAAGGGTGAGAGCTCGGCCAGGCGGCCCAGAAAACGCCCGAACGGCGTGCGCTTGGCGGAGACGATGAATAGGTCGGATTGGCTCATGGGTGTGGTGGTTGGAAACAATGGGGCGGCATTTGGCGGAACGAGTTGACGATCGGACGAAAATCCATGAGATCGAGAATCTGCCGCTCCACATCGATTCCCGGCGCAACCTCGATCAGCTCCAATCCTTGGGCCACAAGTCGAAACACGGCCCGTTCGGTAATATAAAGCACAGCCTGCCCTCGCTCGCGGGCCTGTACCGCGCTGAAGGAAATCTGCTCGACCCGGCGGGGGAATTTGCGGACACGACCCTCCCGGATGATCTCGAGTCGGCCGTTGCGAAACAGGACATCGACGTCCCCTGCGGTGAATGTCCCGCAGAAGGCCAACTGGCTCGCGGAGTGCGCGATATTGACAAACCCTCCCACACCCGCGACGCGCGACCCGAAGCGTGAGACGTTGACGTTCCCCTGCTCGTCGATTTGCGCCATCCCGAGAGCGGCAAAATCCAGCCCTCCACCGTCGTAGAAATCAAACTGCGCCGGTTGGTCGATGACAGCTTGGGGGTATTCGGACGCGCCGAACGAAAGCCCGCCGGCCGGCATTCCACCGATGGGCCCGCTCTCAACGGTCAATGTCATGCCGCCCGCGAGGTGCCGCTCCGCCGCCATCCGGGCGATTCCTTCGGGCATCCCGATGCCGAGATTGACAATCGCGCCGCGCTCGATTTCGTCGCAGGCCCGGCTGGCAATGATCCTTCGCGCCCCCTCGGGAAGCGGTGTGGCGGGCGGTTCAAAATCCCCGCACGGCGCCGCGGACACATAGCGTTCGTTGAACTCCTCGCAAAACGTCTGCTGGTGCTGCCCCGGTTCCGACACCACGAGGTAATCGACCAGCATGCCGGGCACAGCGACTTCCTGCGGAGGAAGCGGACGGTCCCAGACCTCCGCCACCTGCGCGATCGTGAGACCGCCGGAATTGCGCACCGCCTGTGCGATGGGCAGTATCTCGCCCTTGATCGCCTCCCGACATGTGGAGAGATTGCCGTAACAGTCCGCCACGCTCGCACGGATAAACGCGACGTCGAGAGGCAGCGAGTGGTAGAGCAGCCAGTCCCGGCCGCGCAAGCGCACTTTTTCCACCAAATCGCGCCGCGTGCAGGCATTGAGCCGCCCCCCACCAAGATCCGGATCGGCGAACGTGCCCAACCCCACATGCGTGAGACAGCCAGGGCGGCCCGCCGCGATGTCGCGGAAAAGCTGGCAGATGACGCCTTGTGGAAAATTATACGCCTCGATGGCTTCTTCGACAGCCAGCTTTCCCAGCGCCGGAGCCAGCGCCCAGTGGCCGCCGATCACCCGCCGGAGCAATCCACGATGAGCGAGGTGATTCAGCCCCCGCGACGCGCCATCTCCTTGGCCCGCCGCATAAACCAGCGTGAGGTCGCGCGGCTCTCCCTCCTCCAGAAACCGCTTCTCCAGCGCGCTCGTGAGCGCCTCCGGATGTCCGGCTCCGACAAACCCGCCCGAGACGAGCGTCCTCCCGCTCTCCACCAGCGCCGCCGATTCTTCGGGCGTGCGGATTTTCGATGCGTTTGACATGGCGCGGCGGGGCACTCAGCCAATCCAGCCGCCATTGACGTGCAAGGTCTGGCCGGTGATGTAGGCGGCGAGAGGACTAGCCAGAAAAAGAACGGCGTCGGCAATATCTTGGGGTCGGCCGAATTTCCCCAAGGGAATCTGCTTGAGCATCTCCGCTCTCACCTCCTCGGGAATGGACTGCCCCATCTCGGTGAGCACCACCCCCGGGGCGATCGCATTGACCGTGATTCCCTTGCGGCCAAGCTCCCTGCTCATGACTTTTGTCAGTCCGATCACCCCGGCCTTCGCGGCGGCATAGTTGGCCTGCCCAAAAAACCCGACAATGGCGGCGATGGAAGCCATGTTGATAATCCTCGCCCCCGCGCAGAGATGCGGCAGACACGCCTGGCTCATGGTGAAGACTCCTGTCAGGTTCGTGTCGATCACGGCCTGCCACTCCTCGGCGCTCATCTTGGAAACCGTTCGGTCCCGCAGGATGGCGGCGTTGTTGACGAGGATATCGACAGCACCGAAACGGGACGCCGTCTCCGCCGCCACCCGCTCCGCCGCGGCGCGGTCGCGCACGTCGCCCTCCAGCGCGCAACATCCCTCACCGAGTTCTTCGACAAGCAGTTCGGCCTTTTTCCTGTTGCGCCCCTGCGCATCCTCAAAGTAGCTGACAACGACATGCGCGCCGGCGCGATGGAGAGTGCGGGCGGTCTGCTCGCCGAGCCCCTGACCGCCTCCGGTGACCAGGGCGGCTTTTCCTTGCAGGTTTATGGTGATCATGGGAAGTGGTTACCGGGATGACTGGTGCTGGATGAAAATGCACAGGAAGCGCGCGACCTTCCGGTCCAATGACTCGCAGGAGTGCATCTGGCGGGAATCAAAATACAGGGAGTCTCCGGGCTCCAAGACCACCGGCTCGTCTCCCACACGCATGCGCATGCGACCCGAAAGGATATAGATGAACTCCTGCCCATCATGGCGGAAAACACCACTCTTGTCTCCGGGACGGATAGTGAGCAGAAACGGCTCCGCCGATTTCTCCGGCATCTCCAACGCGAGGGCCTGATACGAATAGCCATACTGTGAGCCCCCCCGCGAAATGACCGGCGCCTTTCCGCCCCGTGTCACCACATAGGCCGGCACGTTTTCCGACTCCGCGAAAAAGCGGCTCAAATGCATGCCCAGCGCCCCGGCGATGGCAAGGAGCGTGGAAATGGGCGAGGAGACCTGCGCCGTCTCGATTTTGGAAAGGCTGCTCTTCGACAGCCCCGCCCGCCTCGCCGCTTCGGTCAAGCTCAGGCCCCGGCTTTCGCGAAGAGCCCGGATATTCGCTCCAATCTGGAGTTCGTTCATGGGAAACCTTGTATCTCTTAAAGAAACATTTGCAAGCTCGAAAATTTCCGTTGGCATCCGGACGCCCCGGATATCGCGCGTTTCCGGCCAACAACCGCAACGGCCTTTGAAAGCATCACCCGCCCCATCGGGCATCCCCCCCCATAAGGCCACCCGGTTCCAACGGGAAACCTGCCGCATGGCCCCCCCTGCTCGTCATTAGAATTTTTTGAGTTGAGCCTTGACCGGTTTTCCGGAACCTGAGAGATTACATTTTCAAGGCTGGCATTTTCCGGCCATTCGTTCTTTTCATTACAAACCAATCCGTCGGCCTAGGAAAGCGGGGTGAAATTCCCCCACTGTCGCGCAAAGGTCAAAGTCCGGTTTCGAACCGGCGGAGAAAACCGCACCGTCCTGAGATGGACAACGGCGACGCGTATCGTCCGTGCGGGGGTAGTCCTTTTTCTATACGGGGGAAAGGCTGTCCCGCGACACCTCCCCGTTTTTTTATTACCAAAGGACAAAAATGAAAAAAATGAAAACCTCTGCATTGGGTCTGCTGCTCGCGGTATTGGGCGGCATGATCTCACAATCAACCTCCGGCTTCGGGCAGATCCAGGTCGGGACCGGACCAGATTCCTCCTTCTTGGCCGTCGAAGCCTCGGCGTTTGGAGCGCCGCTCGTGTATCAATGGAATTACACCTATAACGCCTCGGCCCCCCCCTCGACTGCGGACATGATCACCGCCGTCGATGTGGCTACTGTAGATCTCAACTTCACGGTTCTTTACGGGGGGACATTCCTCGATGCGATCGAGTATTCCGGATTGACCCTCACAAGTGCCAGCGACTACCCCTACAGCCCGTTCTGGGCCCAGTGGGTCAGCGGAGGCACCTCCGGCAGCCCTCTCGTTCCAGAACCATCCGGCGTCTGGAGCGCCGGATACGGGATCACCTATCGGGAGCTCGCTCCGGGCTCATGGGACGGGTTCATCTTCAACGGGGCCTATGACTCGAATCCTCCTTACGATGTCACATCCCCCCCGCCTTCCGTGGCTCCTGTGCCGGAATCCTCGACACTCTGCCTGTTGGCTGTGGCGGTGCTGATCCTTGTGATCCATGCAAGAAAACGGCTTCACACTTATTGAGCTGCTGGCGGTCATCGCCATTGTCATGGTCCTCAGCGCGGTGTCGCTCGGCGCGGGTTGGAAGGTTTACGAATTCTCCTCTCTCGCTGTCTCCGCCAACAATATCCGGCAGCTCTCGATCGGCGGAGTGAACTATCTCGCCGAGCACAACTACGTTTACTGGCCTTATCGGCAGAACGATCCGGCCAACGGGGCAGGCACCACGTGGTGGTTCGGGTTCGAATCGACAGCCAGCCTAGCAAAGGCGGAAGGCGATCGGGACTTCGACCCATCGAAGGGACCGCTGGGCGGGTATATTCCCAAAGGTTTCAAACCCGACCCCAGTTTTGCTCTGGGAGGAAACGTCTTCAAACCGAAGTTTAAGAACGGCTATATCGGGACCGGTTACAACGTCATCTTGGGAGGCGGCTTTCTGGGCTCGACCCCGGTGATGAATCATTGGCAGCTCACCGACCCTTCGAAAGTAGTGGTCTTTTTTACGTCCGCACAGGTGAACACGTTCCAGCCCCCCGCCAGCACGCGCAACCCCATGCTCGAAGAGTTTTATGGGATTGATGCGGTCGAAAAGACCGTCCACTTCAGAAACAACGGCAAGGCGATGGTCTCGTTCGCGAGCGGCAACGCCGGGTTTCTTGACATGGACGAATCCACGCGCGATCCCCGGATGCCGAAGGCCAACGTCGGCCGCTTCGCGCCGGTCGGGGATACGACGTATCTCAAGTAGGCTCAGAACGTCACGCCGAAGTGCAGGCCGAGCACGGTGGCGTTGGCGACCTGCCCGGTGCCGCCGGGGCGGATGACGTATTGAAGGAACGGCTGCACGAAGGACCACTTGTTCACCTGGACGCGGTATTCGAATTCGAGCACTCCCTCATACGTGGGGACGACCTGTTTGCCCTCTCCGCGTTCCGCGAGAATCTGGTCGTAGCTGTAGTTGCCGAGCGCAAAGGCGATGCCGGCCTGGTCGTGGTCGCGGGTCGGGATCAGCCCCTCATAGATAAGCCCCGTGTAAAAAAAGAACGGCAGGCAGTTGTCGTATTGGGGGGCGAAGTTCACGAATCCCAGCCAGCGCAGGCCCTGCCGGGAGTCCTTGGGTGCCGCGGCGACCTGGGATTTTCCGTCCGCAGTTTTTCCTCCCGAGGCCTCGGCCGCGGGCGTGGGCTTGCGGTAGAGCGTCTGCTCCGCCATGGCGTAGAACCCATACTTGCCGCCGTAATTTGCCCCGTTGAACGAGGTGTTCTCCAGCCCCCAGTAATATCCGCCGAACGCATACTTTCCAGGCAGGCCGGCGATCTTTGGCATCACGCCGGTTTCCCCGAGGACATACCAGCCGTTCCGGTTCCATGGCTGGGCCCCGGCGAGTTCGAGCCCGTGGTTGCCGGTGCTGGTGTCTTCGGGAATCGCCATGTAGATTCCCGCTTGCGCATACGACCACTCGCACGGGACGACTTTCATCGTGCCGCCCCATGCCGCGTAACTCGACGACCAGCCGACCCCATTCGAGCTGATCCCCTTACCGCTCACGATCACGTTGTTCCGGAAAAGCTTCGCGTCTTCCTGGCGCGCAAAAAACTCGTAGGGGTTTTCCCACCCTCCGGAAACCGTGAGGAGGTTGCGGATGCCGAATAGTTGGGGGGTCGTGTAGCTGAGGTAAAACGGCATCAGCCGCCATTCCTTCCCGCTCTGGTAGGACGAGGGGTCGAAAGCCGGCGATGCGCCGACGTATTTGTTGACGTCGGTCCCGTCGCGCAGGCGGACCCCGCCGACCGCGGTCAGGCCTTCCAATGCTCCCCATCCAGTCGCTTTGGCAAAATCCAGTTTGGCTTCGAATTTCAGTTCCTCGTCAAAGGTGGCGCGGTGCTCGATCCCGCCCCCGACGACCCCGTAGACGGTGCCCAGCCACTTGCCCCCGATTGTCAGCCCGTGATCCTCGATCGTCTCGCGCACGCCGAACCAGTCTCCGGTCGCCCCGCGCCCGTTCCACCAGCTCTCAAGCCCCGCGGACGGTTCCCCGGCCGAACAGATCCCCACCAACCCGACGACTGGTGCCAACAGTAAAAAACACGATTTCATGCGCGGATTAGATATTCTAATCATCAAACAGTGATCAATATCTTTTTTAAGTTTTTCTAATACACCACATCCCTCCCCGTTCCCTCCTCCCTAAAAAACCAGGGCAAACGCATGAAAATCTCCGCTGGGTCTCGCTGATACAGGGAGCACAGGCGTCCCGCCTGTGAATGGCGCAGGGCGTTTTCATGCGGAAGTCAGTCTCTCAACGGGCGGGACGCCCGTTCTCCTTTGGCAGCGCCTCAACATGCGAAAGGGTTTTAATGCGTTTGCCCCGCGCGGAAAAATCTGGTCCGCGCAAGCGGATCGGTTTATGTCCGGCGCATGAAAGAATCCCCTTTCCTGGGAAACCTGTAGTCCGCGTGGAAGTCTATTCGCTCGGCAGGGACGACTGGGAGGACCGCCTCGCGCATCTCGGCGAACCGGGATTCCGTGCCGGCCAGATCTTGGAGTGGCTCTACAAACGCCGCGTTTCCAAGTGGGAGGACATGACGAATCTGCCCGCGCCGCTCCGCGAAAAACTGTCCGCCGAGCTGCCGATCGCCCCGATGGAAATCGTCCGGGAGAGCGGGGCTGAGGACACCACGAGAAAATTTCTCTTCCGGCTCGAGGACGGGCAGATGATCGAAACCGTCCTGATTCCCGCATCCCCCGCCCTCTACGGCGAGGCGTCCGACCGCCGCACGGTCTGCATTTCGAGCCAGGTGGGGTGCGCGTATGGCTGCAAATTTTGCGCGAGCGGGCTCGACGGGTGGAAGCGCAACCTCTCGGCCGGGGAAATCGTGGGGCAGTTCCTGCGGGTCGAGGCGCTGGCTGGCGAGAAAATCAACAACATCGTTTTCATGGGCATGGGCGAACCGATGGCGAATTTCGACAACCTCCTGCGCGCAATCGGAATCCTGAACGCCCCGTGGGGAGTCGGGCTGGGCGCGCGGCACATGACCATCTCCACCTCAGGACTTGTCCCCGGCATCAGGGCTCTCGGAGCACAGCCGCTGCAAGTCCGCCTCGCTGTCTCGCTGCACGGCGCGACCGACGAGGTCCGCGAAAAGATCATGCCCGTGAACCGGAAATATCCGCTCGCCGAACTCCTCGCCGCCTGCGGCGATTACGTCCGGCTCAAAAAGCAGAAGCTCACGTTCGAGTATATCCTGATCAAGGGCCTCAACGACACTCCCGATCAGGCCCGGCTGCTGGCCGCGCATGCCCGGAAGCTCGGCGCGAAAATCAACCTCATTCCCTACAACACCGTCGAGGGACTGGTTTGGGAGCGCCCGGACGAGGATCGCCAGAGCGAGTTCCTCGGCATCGTCCGCCGCGGCGGGGCGGACGCCACGCTGCGCCGGGAAAAGGGCAACGACATCGCCGCCGCCTGCGGCCAGCTCCGCCTGCACGCGGAAAAATCCTTTGCACTGCCCTCGCCGCTGAACTAACGGTTTGGTGATGCCGCACGACGACGACGATTTTTCCGGGGATGTCTGGGACGAATACCAGTGGGAGCGGTTCCTCCAGGAGCAGGACCGGAACACCGAGAAGTATTTCAACCTCCTCGAGAAGTTTGTGGACCACCCGGAACGCGACGATCTGATCGCCAGGGAAATGGGGTGGGATTCGTGCGCGGACGACAGCGAAATCGAGGAATTCGCCGACCTCATGTGCGGGCAGGAAATGGAGGAGTGCGAAGAAAACGAGCCCGACGAGGGGGAATTCGACAGGTTCACGAAATCCCCGATCTACGAGGACACGCTCCGGCTTCATCGCTGGATCAACAACTGGATAGATTCCGACGAAAGGTTGCGGGACCATCCGGAGGCCATCCGGTTCGCGACGCGTTCCGCGGTCTGCGGGGCCAAGCTGGCCGCCGCCCTCTGCGGCGACGAGATCACGGAACTCGGCATGACGATCGCCTATCTGAAGCGGGCTCTCAAAGCCTCGAACGACGCCCTTGATGCCGCGGCGAAGCTGGTGGATGCCGGGCTTCTGGACCGGCGCCGCGCGGCGGTCGCCAGAAGGCATGTCTTCAAAATCCGGAACCGCGTCGTGGATTTCATGAGCGAGTTCCGCGCGGAATGGCGGAAACGATACGGGGAGCGTTGAAGCCACATTTCCCTCCCCACCCGGATTTTCTCAACGGGCAGATCCGCCGCGAAATTGAACGGAAGCCCGCTCCTGCCGCAGCCGGTTTTCCCCTGCGGCGACTGCTCTTGGCCGGGGCCTGCTGCGTGGCCGCCGCAGTTGTTTTGACAGCATTTTTTCTGCCGGCACAAAACCACGCGGAGACGGCGGTCATCATGGCCGAGACCGCTTCCCCCGATGCCTCGGCATCCGCGTTCCAGACGCCCGGCGCACGGGGCGCGGTGATCTGGATGGAAGGGATGCCGTATATTCCGGACGAGGAGAAGGTGCAATGAGACGGCTTCTTCTGGTGGGCGCTCTGGCACTGGTTTCCACGGTCGCTGTCCAGGCTTCGGATGACATCTGGTCCGCCCTCGTCCTGGCGACCAATGAGACCCCGCCCGCCGAAATCCCCAAGCCGCTGAAAAGTTTTTTTCCCACGATCAAAAAGGTTTTCGGCTTCAACTCGCTCTACCTCCTCGGGCAGAAAAAGCGCGGCCTCGACGATGGCCCGGATCAATGGCTCGTTCCCAGCCGGGATTTTTTCTTCCAGGTCACCTGCCTCGCGCAGGAACCCACGCACTACCACCTCCGGATCACGCTCTTCCGCGGCAAGGAACTCCTGCTGACCACGGAGGCCAAACTCGCCCGCGCCGCACCGCTTTTCATCCGCGGGCCACAGTGGGGCAGCGGGCAGCTCATCCTGCTCATCGAAGTCCGCTGATCCGCCGACACGCTTGATCCCTGCGGCTTTCACGCATAGCATGTCGTTCCTTTCCCATGAAACCCGTCACGATCTACGACACCACGCTGCGCGATGGCACGCAGGGCACCGGCATCTCTTTCTCGGTGCTGGACAAGATCCGTGTCGCGGAAAAACTGGACGCGTTCGGCGTGGATTTCATCGAGGGCGGATGGCCGGGGTCGAACCCGCGCGATGTCGCGTTCTTCGCCGAAGCGGCGAAGCGGACTTGGAAGCACGCGAAGATCGCCGCCTTCGGGAGCACCCGACGCGGCGGGGTCTCCGTCGAATCCGACTCGCAGGTGCGCACGCTTCTCGAGGCAGGCACCCCGGTCATCACGATCGTCGGAAAAACCTGGCTTCTCCACGTGACCGAGGTCCTCGGGGTCTCCGCGGACGAGAATCTGGACATGATCGCCGACACGGTCGCCTTTCTCAAAAAGAGCGGGCGCGAGGTTTTTTACGACGCCGAACATTTTTTCGACAGCTACAAAGATGATCCGGCGTATTCGGTCCGCACGCTGGCCGCCGCGAAGGATGCCGGCGCGGACCTCGTCGTCCTCTGCGACACCAACGGCGGCGCCTTGCCGGACGAAGTCGGAAGGATCACCGGAGAGGTCATCAAAGCCCTTGGCTGCCCGGTCGGGATCCACACGCACAACGACAGCGGGCTGGGTGTCGCCAATGCCCTCGCCGCAGTCGCCGCGGGCGCGTGCCAGGTCCAGGGCACGGTCAACGGCTACGGCGAACGCGTCGGCAACTGCAACCTGACGACGATCCTGCCCACCCTGCAGGTCAAGATGGGGATGCGTGTCGTTCCCGATCTCACGCGGCTGCGCGAACTCTCGCGTTTTGTGGATGAGCTGGCAAACGTCCCGCAAGACATCCGCGCGCCCTATGTCGGGGGCGCGGCCTTCACGCACAAAGGCGGACTGCATGTCCATGCGGTCCAGAAGCTCGCGAGAAGCTACGAGCACGTGGATCCCGCCCTGGTCGGAAACGCCCAGACGATTTTGGTCTCCGACATGTCCGGTCAAAGCAACATCCTGGCCAAGACGAAGGAACTCGGATTCGAATTTCAAAAAGGTTCGCCCGAGGTCGCCGCGATTCTCCGGAATGTGAAGGACAGCGAGGCGGCGGGCTACGAGTTCGAGGCGGCGGACGCCTCGTTCGATCTGCTCGTCCGCAGAACGCTCGGCCGCCACCAGCCGTTATTCAACCTGCGCGAATACCATTGTTCCTTCCGCCGCGCGGCCCTCCACGGGTTCACCACCTGCGAAGCCACCGTCAAGCTCCAGGTCAACGGGGTCTCGGAATACACGGTGGATGAGGGCGACGGCCCGGTGAATGCCTTGGATGCCGCGCTCCGCAAAGCGCTCCGCCCGTTCTATTCCTGGATCGATGACCTGCGGCTCACCGATTACAAAGTCCGGATCGTTGACGGGGGCCGCGGCACAGCCGCGCGGACACGGGTGCTGATCGTCTCCACCGACGGCCACTCGTCGTGGGGCACTGTCGGAGTCTCGGACAACATCATCGAGGCAAGCTGGCTCGCCCTGGTGGACAGCTTCGAATTCTTCGGCGTCAAAAAACAGCCGGCCTGAAGCGTGCGGCGTTTCCGGGGAGCGCGCGCGACTCGCGTGCGGAGGTCGGCGACCCGCCGACCGGATCGATTTTCGGGTTCAAAACATGTGAATGGCGAGCCGCCATTCACGGCACGCGGGGGCGCGTGCGCTCCCCGGAACACTCCGCGCCACGGTTTCTCTGATATGGGAGCAACGCCTTCGTATAGACCCATGCCGAGAGCCCCAGCAAGGCAATCGCCCGCACGAAACCAACCCGCGTCGAGGCTTGCAGGATTTCCCACTTCCCGAAACACGCACACTTGACGTCAATCCCCCGTGCCAGCGCGGACGCATAGAGCAGCACAAAGCAAACCGAGAGCCCGCATGCGGCCAAGGCAGCCGCAGATCGGGTGCGCCCGCTCAAGATCCCGATGCCGGTGAGGATTTCGAAATAGGGAATGCCCATCGCCAGCACGTTGATGCTCCATGCGGGAAAAACATGAAAGGCCGCGATCCCGTCGGCGAAAGCCAGCGGATCCCACAGTTTGAGAAGGCCCGCGACGAGAAAAACCGACGAGACAAAAATTCGCGGGATCATTTTTCGACCGGCGAGCCCGAGGCCGACCATTCCTCCCATCCTCCCGTATAAAGCGAGACCTTCGAATGCCCCAACGCGAGGAGTCCTTTGGCGACGATCTTGCCGTCCTCGCAGCCTTCTTCCGAACAATACACGATCACCGGCCGGGATTTGTCCGCCAATTCCCCGATGGTTTTGGATCGAAGGATTTCATCGCGCGGAAGGTTGACGGACCGCGGGATGTGCCCCTCATCGAAGAACGCGGGCTCGCGGGCATCCACAAAGAGAGCGGCGGAATCCTTCCATGTCCGCAGCACGGCTTGGAATTCAAGGAGCGCCGGCTCCCGGGGAATCATCTCCGCTGCGGAAGAGAGGGATCGCAGCATCCGCGTCTCGGGATTTTCATAGACCGTCGGCAGGGGAGCCCGGCGAAAAGAATTTGTCAGCACGCCGAGAACGCACGAAGCCGCGAAGGCCAGAAAAACGAGCCCCATGTCTCTGAACAAGCTTGTCATGGAAGTCAAAGCGCCATCCCACATGGTTTGCTCCTGAACACTGAACCCCTGAAAACTGAACCGCTGCATTTTTTCATTCCTCGACCCTGGCCTGCAGAAGCACCGAACGCTTCTTCGGATCGGCCACCTGGACTTTTATGGAGGAGTCAACAGGAACAGATGTCGAGCGGGGGGTGACGACGACCCGGTATCGGTGCCCGGCTTCCATCTCCTCGATCCTCGCATCGAATTGATCGTTCATCGACTCGACCCCCACGATCCGGGCGCCGGGCTCGACCTCGACGATGGATTCCTTCGGCGTTGCCGGAGTCCCGGAAGCCCAAACGAATTCTTTTTGGCTGAATGCCACGGGGTCCTGGATCAGCGCCCGCAAGACGAGGCTTTGTTTGGCGCGGTCGGAGGTCCGGACAACAACCCCTTTGACCTGCTCGCCTTTGCGTCCGCCGACCTCGAACCGCACGTGGACCGCACC
>Ga0316232_1000318_pt1 | contig 78676 bp, 65 predicted proteins | sample TBHtaG_FD_206006 | JGI IMG/M metagenome (GOLD analysis project Ga0316232, IMG submission 206006) | Freshwater microbial communities from Trout Bog Lake, Wisconsin, USA - TBH18025_13 | ecosystem: Environmental > Aquatic > Freshwater > Lake > Hypolimnion/Profundal zone | place: USA: Wisconsin...
TACGTGTTCAAGGACCACAGCGTTTGCTACAACTTGCTGACCTGGCTCTATTCCGGTCTTGACCTGTTGCAGATCATTCGGCAATGGATCGCCACTGACCACTTCGACCCGGCGGAATTTTCTTTCGGGAGCAGGGACATAGACCCAGTCGCGGTCGTGTAGGTGCAGGATGGCAGACGCAGGTACAACCGTGCGTACCACCTTGGTTCGTGCGCGGAATGTGGCTTTAACAAACATGCCCAAACGCATGATTCCTGGATTGCCGACTTCAATACGAACCTTAGCGGTACGGATGTTAGGGTCGAGAACTGCGCCGATGTTGCTGACCGTACCCTTGAACATACGGTCGGGATAGGCATTCAATCGCACCTCGGCTATGTCTCCAATGCGCACATCAGGCATGTCATTCTCATACACGTCGCAAATCACCCATACTGTAGACATATCGGTTATGGTGAAGGGATTCGTGCTGGACAGACTCTGCACTCCAGCGGCGTTGGTGACCTCTTGATCGGTAATTACCCCTGAAACCGGCGCGACGATATTTACCACGCCATTAGGATGATTTGGGTCGTTACCGAGCAGGCGGAGGTGTTCACTCATGGTCTCAATATCAACCTTTGCCTTGTCCTCCGTATCCTGCGCGATCTGTAGGTCGTTGAGTGCGATTGCTCCATAGGCATACAGGTCCCTGGCGCGTTCTAACTGCGTGCGAGCAAGAATCTCGTCGGCAATCGCCTTCCGATAATTTGAATACCCCCCTGAGACATCGTCACTACGTACCGTCAGCAGCACTTGCCCCTTCCTTACAGTGTCGCCGAGGCGGGCATGGATCGCCACGACTCGACCTGAAGCCAATGAGATCACCGGAACGTTTCGGGCTATGTCTGGGGTGACACTGCCAGTAACTACTAGTTCCTGTGCCGCAGCCTGCGAGGACGCGGTGACGATGGGGAACTGTTCTGGATGTTCAACTGAGAAGAGGCTTACGTCGAAGCCCGGAACGACCTTTGCCGGCGGCGGCGCCTCTGCCGAGGTATCTGCCTGAGCCGTTTTGCAGCCACCGAGAAACAGCAGGGAACTTAGTAGTGCGAAGAAAAGACATGCAATTAGAGCCTTGCATTTCATTCAGAGCGCTCCAATCCGCGGCGACGTACGATTAAGGCAGAGCCTGTCGACACGAGCCAATAACTGGCCCGTGTCGCATGGCTGTCGATAACATCGGCCGCAGATACACTTAGCTAGAACTTCACCATCACCCCGGCGCTTACGGTGCCCTGGCCACGGCGAAGATCCGGCTGCCACAGAGTAAAGCCCGTGCCTACGGCGCTACACGACGGCAAGCTGTTGGTTAAAGCCACGGAAGTGACTCCGTTAGTACAGACGGGTAGGCTTGGAGAGCCAGTGTTCCCGCCCGGTGGTGTAATGCCCTGACGTCCTGTCCAGTACGGAATATCAGAGTGTCGTAGCCCGGCCTCCAGCCACCATGTGATGTACTGTTTGGGCATCCACTGGAAATTGGCCGTTGTATCCCACATATGAGCCTTGGATCCGGGCCCCCGGGGAAGTAAAACGAACCGGAGACGGCGTCAGCTCCATTGATGGGCGGCAGCAGCGTCAGATACTGGCCCGGGTTGTTCATCTGGCCGCCGCCGATGGTAACGGCGTACTTGTCTTTTCCCCACCAAGCGCGGTTGTACAGCATCCAGCCAAGGAACGACTGCTTCGGTCCAGCTTTACCACCATGGCAAGTTACTCCCCCGCCGTACTCACATCCTGCATCTGCGGTGAAGGAGAATGCCATCTTGTCAATGCCTGTTTGTTTATCAGGCCTGTTGTAATATCTGACCTCGATGCTGTCATCGGTGTGGAGGCGGGAGCGGCCCGGAACGTTTAAGGTATCCGTACCATTTCCATAGTTGTTGAACACCAGGGAGAGCCACTCGTGCGGGCGATAGAGTATCTGCCCGCCGAGACCCATGTGGCCATTGAACTTGTTATAAGACTGCCACCCATTAATAATCCATGGCTCAATCTTGAGCTTGTTCGTCGGGAACCACTGGATGCGCAAACCATTGAAGAACCATGGCGTGTTCGAGGATACGAACGATGGCTGGTAAGTCCAGTTATCGAAGTTATAGTAACTGAACAAGCCTATATACGAGACAAAGATGCCCGCATCAACATTCAATCCGTGGTTCACATTGAAGTGGTATCCGCCGTATGCTTCGGAAACATACTTGTAAGCACCGCGCACATCCCATTGACCCACCCCGGCGCTTGCGTCATTGCGTGGCGTGGTGGTGGCGAAAAGTCCGTTCATGGTCAGGATTCTGCCCCGAACGTTTTGCCAGTGGAAGTCGCCTCCCACGCTAACCTGTTCCAGCTGAAATTCGCCGGAACGGAATGACTCGGTCGCCCCACCCATGGTGTGGTCTTTCGGTTGGTTAGTATCCTCCATGAAGTGAGTGTCGAATCTGATTTCCGGAGTGAAGAACTTGGTGTCAAGTACTGTGTCTTTATTGCGCGGTGTGCCATTGAGCCAGGTAAAGTCGCCGTAGGCGAACGGAGTGAAGTTATCCACGCCGGCAGTTGTTTCAGGGGATTGTAGTGCCTCTGGAATGGATGGAATAGCGGGGGCCGACGATGCTGCGACCTGCTGAGGGGCAGGCACTGCCATGGCCGCGGGCACAGCGGACGCTTTTTCTGCCGCAGGAGCGGGACGCGATGCCAAGGCTGCCTCGAGTTGCGCAATTCGCTCCTTCATAGCCGCTAGCTCACCCATGACAGCAGACGTCGATGGGTCGGATACGGGAGCAGACGTATTTGCTTCGACTGACGGCGACCGTTCGGCGGCCAGCAAAAAATCGACACGATAGGTTCCAGGTGAAGGCACCTCCACCGTCGCAGTGGACTTGACAAATCCATCGCGGAACGCTGCCACCTCGTACTGTCCTGGTTTTAGCGTCGCGAATGTGAAAGATCCGTCAGGGCCGCTAACAACAGTAAGATCAGTGCCATCGTGGACGTTATGCGCAGTTAGTCTTACTCGCGCCACAGGTTGATTGTTGGCCCAGTTTTTAGTCACCCCTCCGATACGACCTGACAATTCCTGCGCGGAAGCAGGAATGGGAAGTACAGCAAGTTGCATCGCTATGCAAGCTGGCAAAACGATAGACTGGATGAATCTACACCCCATAGGTGTCCTTTCTAGAACCTGATGTCGCAAGGCGCACGCCTAACTAAAGAACGCCCCTCGTGTTGAGGATGTTAGGTCTGAGTTACCTAAAAAGTCCCTTAACGCTGGATTGATTATTTTTATCGAATCCATAATGGAACGCTTAACTCTTTTGCAAAAACGCAAGTAACAAAGGATCTCTACTGCTATTGACCGCCTGGTTCGAAGCGATAACCGACTCGTTTTTCCGTTAAGATGTAGCGAACCGAGCCATCGTTGGGCTCTAGTTTGTTTCGAAGGTGATTCATAAAGACGTGCAGATACTCCGGTTGTTGCGTACTCATTTCTCCCCACACCTGTGCAAGTAGAGTGCGGTGGGTGATTACCCTTCCAGGGTTCTTTGCGAGATAGCTGAGGAGGTCAAATTCCTTTGGAGTCAGCCGAATACTGCGACCGCGCACGGTCACCATTCTCGTAGGCAAATCAATGCAAAAATCACCGGAAGCTATCTTGGTGACGTCTTCTTGTCGTCGCGCACTACTCGCTCTCCGCAAACCAGTGCGAATCCGGGCCATCAGTTCGTTCACGTTGAATGGCTTGGTTACGTAGTCATCTGCCCCGAAATCGAGAGCCTCGACCTTTACCTTCTCCTCGTCACGAACCGATAGCACGATGATAGGGACGACGGATTTGTTGCGAATTCTGCGGCACAGTTCCAGACCTCCCATGTTTGGCATCGAAAGATCAGTGACGACTAAATCTGGAGCCCATAGTCGCATCACTTCGAGAGCCTCGTCGCCGTCTGCCGCGGTTCTTACGTTGTAACTATGCCCGGAAAGAACAGTGCGGAGCACGCGTGTAATTTGTGGGTCGTCGTCGACCACGAGGATCTTGTGTTGTGTTTCGCTTGTGGTCATGGTAATTCTGACTCGAGACCGCGATACGCGTGTTCGTTGAGTGTTGAGCGCGAAGTAAGTCGCTTCTGCTTTTCGGCGAACCAGCGTGAACGCAGGAGGGAAATAAGAAGGCAGCAACGCGGAGCAAAATACAACGTCGCGAGAAGCAAGATATGAGCCTCCGGCCAGGCGAGCAGTACCTCTCGTCCAACTCTCAATCGTTTGGATTGCTTCTCGTCTAAAGCACAAATTAAGAGTGTCTAAAAGGTTCCTAAATTGGCGAAAGTGAGCCTGAACCAAGATGACATTCGAAATAGACTTGCGAACCATTCCCGTGAAGGTAGCTGGCAAGATACTGCGCGAGACTGACGTCAGGTTTGCGCGCACGACGCTGCCGACTCAACGGAAGCTGAGTTTTCTGGTTGACTTCATCGGATGATAGACAAATAATCAATACATCTGGTCAAGGGAAGGCGGTGCAAATCCGCCACTGTCCCGCAACTGTAAGCGCTGAGGTTTGAACTACTACATAGCCACTGGAGCAGTTGGTCTCTGGGAAGGCAGTTCAAACCGAAGACGCGTAAGTCAGGAGACCTGTCCAGATGCTTATCTACGGCTAGTTTGGCTTCGATGGGAGAGCCAGCGTGCGTCCTGAAGTGAACCTGCTCCGGGTTGATGCTTGGGAAGCTGCCAGTGAAATCCCGCCTGACGACAACATGCGTCCGGATGAGGTATGCAAGCAGGCTTAACCAATAGAGATACGTTGCGAACGGGCAGTTTTCATGCTGTGCCGAATTCCCCAGCGCTACCATCGTTCGCTGGCGTTGGGAGAAGCGCGTTTGCAAAGTTCGCTTTGTTTTTTCTCTTTGTGGTTGTCTTGTCGCTGCCTGCTTTAGCTCTGCGCGTTGTAAATGACGAGGCCGGTCGCAAGGTAACTCTTCCCGATCATGTTCATCGCGTCGTTTGCCTCACTCCGAGCGTAGCGGACTCTGTCTATGCCATCGGTGCTGGAGCGGATGTCGTTGGCATCACCGATTACACGCTGTACCCCCCGGAGGCGCGCCAAAAGCCCAGCATTGGCGAGGTTTTGCGTCCATCTCTGGAGCGAATTTCAATGCTGCACCCGGATGTCGTGATCGGCGTTGCATCGCTGAATGACGCGGAGACAATTCGTGGCATCGAGCGCATGGGAATTCCGGTTTTCCTCGTATATGCGAGCGGGCTCAAGGGACTCTACAACTCCATCGCGAGTATCGGCAGAGCATTGGGACGCGAGAAGCAAGCCGCGGATTTGATTTCTCAATTGCAGGCGCGAGAGCGGAGAGTGCGGGCTCAGGCTGCGTCCCGAAACCGTCCGTCTGTCTTCCTCGCGATCTCGATCGATCCTTGCATCACCGCCGGACACAACGCGTTCATCACTGAATTACTGGTAGCAGCCGGTGCGCGTCCGGTGACCGAGGACCTCCCGCAAGAGTGGATCAATCTGAATATAGAGACGATTATTCCGCGCAAACCGGCGTACATATTGCTGCTGAAGGACTCTCCTTTCGGACTGAAGGAGATGCGAGAACATGCAGGGTGGAAGTCGTTGGAAGCGGTGCGGATGGGGCGTGTGATTCGCATTGATGACCGTCTGCAGTATCCAAGCCCGGTTGCTTTTGATGCGCTGGAAGGTTTGGCATACCAGCTACGCTCCGCTGAATCTCATTGAGCGCGGTTGTTGAAAGAGCGCGTGTTTAGTTCTGGGGTTTGAAAATTGGAAGTTGCAGAAGCAATCCGGCCGCGGCCCCGATGGTTCTTAACCATTGCTGTTCCGGCAGTGCTGCTTTTGTTGGCGACGATTACCTCGGTGGGATTTGGGGCGGTGAGATTCTCGTTTGCCGAAGTATGGCGCGCTGCGTTGCACCCGGCAGCGTCTGGAGATACCGGCGTCATCCTATTCAGCTTGCGGTTGCCACGCGTGCTGGCCGCTGGATTGGCTGGGGCGGGGCTATCGGCGACAGGCGTCTTGTTTCAGGGACTGTTTCGCAATCCGCTGGCCGATCCGTTTGTTCTGGGCGCCTCGGGCGGTGCGGCGCTGGGTGGTGCAGTTGCGATCTTCCTGGTACCGTCGCTGTCGTTTGCCGGAATCGGCACGGTCGAACTGCTCGCGTTCATAGGTTCGCTGCTGGCCATGGTGATCGTTTGGAACCTGTCGAAGGTAGGCGGCAACTTTGCAATGGAGAACATGTTGCTCGCCGGATTTGCCATTGGCACCATGCTGAATGCGGCGACTGCAGCGCTTGAACTCCGTCAGGAAACAACCAATTCGGGAATGCGTATCCTGGCAGCATGGTTGCGTGGCGAGGTTACGGCACCCTCCTGGTCGCAGCTTTGTTTTGTGGCTGTCGTTGAATTGGTTGCGCTAGCAGCTGCGTTGCCATTGGCGCGTCAGTTAAACGCGCTTGCCTTGTCAGAGGAGTATGCCGCCCAACTTGGCGTGCGTGTTGAGCGCTTGAAGATATTGGTAGTGGTCACTGGTTCGATCCTCACCGCGCTGGCTGTCTCGCTCGGCGGGTTAATCGGATTCGTCGGTCTCCTGGTTCCACATTTCCTGCGGTTGATTTTAGGTCCCGATCATTTTCGCCTTCTTCCAGCGGCTGCCCTGAGCGGCGCCGTATTTCTTATTGTTGCCGACACGATTGCCCGAACCGCTTTTGCACCGTCAGAGATTCCAGTAGGCATGTTGACGGCGTTTCTAGGTGGTCCGGCTTTCTTATATCTCCTGAATCGCAGGCAAAGGTCTGTCTAATGTCGCCAATCATGGAATTTCGTAATGTTAACTTCGCGCACAGCACACGAGCCATCTTCGAGGACCTCAGCCTCTCTGTAACTGAAAGTGAGACGGTGGCACTGATTGGTCCGAACGGTGTAGGCAAGACGACCCTTCTGAGGCTCGCTGCGGGGTTGCTGCGGCCTTCCTCTGGGGAGATCCGGGTTGCCGGTCGTGCGTTGAGTGATTGGAACCGGCGGGAACTCTCCTGCTGCGTTGCATTGGTGCCGCAATATCTGCAGGTTCCTTTCGCTTTTCGGGTGGAGGAGATTGTGGCGCAGGGCAGGGTACCGTATTCGGGATTCTTCGGCGGACTTGGCAGCGATGATCTTGAGGTGGTGAGAAGCGCCATGGAGGCGGTTGACATTCTCCATATGCGGCATCGGGTGTTTGCGGAACTTTCCGGTGGCGAACGTCAGCGCGTTAAGATTGCCATAGGTCTCGCGCAACAGCCAAAACTAATGCTGCTGGACGAACCGACGCAGCACTTGGATCTGGGCCGCCAGATCGAGCTAATGGCGTTGTTGAAGAAATTGGTCGGTCGTGGCATCACCATTGTGGCTGCCGTGCATGACTTGGCGCTGGCGCGTGAGAATTGCTCCTCCGCAATTCTGTTGACCCCAGGCGCTCCCGCGATCAAGGGCTCGGTGAAGGAAGTATTGCATCCCGAGTTGTTGGAGCGCGCATTTTCTGTAGACCAGCCCGATCTTGAAAGATACCTCGCTGCTGAACCGCCCGCGAGAAATATCACTCCCGGTCCAGAGCAGATAGATGAGAGCTTAGTGAGCCTGCGAAAGAAGCGTGAACAGGAACATCGCGAACGTCTGCGCCACCCGGGAGACGATGCCCGGTGTCGCGGCACTGCTCGAGATGTGCGGCATGGCCGGGGCTGGGACAGAGACTAAACCTCATATTGCAAAGCCAGGATGACGCCACGGCGGCTCAAAAGTCGGTAGCCGGTGCCAGTTTGGCCACATCATACTTCGAAAAATCCAGTACCAGAGCGGTTGCAGGTTTGGAGTATCCGCGGCCTTGCGAGTTCACATTTGCTAACTACCGCAAATACGGGGCAGCCTCGCGCCGCTCGGTGTGCGCATCCCAACACTCAAGGGAGTCTACCCACTTTGTCCAGTTTTTTGGAGCTGTACTCTGCAAAAGTTTGCGGTGTCGATGTGGAATCGTGATTTATGTGTAAAGAAATCAATGGGATGCATGATGCAAGAAAAGGGCCATTAAAGTGCCATAACAGGATATTAGGAGTTTCACTTGTCGGCCGGGAGTGGCACCGTGCTTGTCAGTGATGCCGTACTCAAGAGAAGAGAACAAAGTTAAGGCAAGTTTCCGGTACGCGTTGCGCCAGCATCAAGTGCACTTTCACGGTCACCGACAGCGGGACCAACAATCTAGAGACGGAGTGAATTGCCGCCGAAAGGTGAGCTTCGCTTCAGGACAATTGCTGTGGAACTTATTCCCGGGAAATTGGTATTTGGCCCTAAGAGTTGGCCTTTTGCACAAGGAACTCAGCACTAGAACGCCAAGACATTGCATCGGACGAATTAAACAACTTGCATGGCGGCACTGGTTTCTCTTTGGAGACGCATACATGGGATCAGAAAAATCGTGCCTTTTAGAATCGATAGCCACACAGGAACGAGGCTCACTTTCTGCGGAACATCCGGATTTTGATTTTGCCTCCGCTTGTTCGAGGCGATTTGACGGCCCCGGATTAGCGGAGAACCAGTTGGCACGATTGAATTATGTCCAAGGGTCTCCATTGTTTAGCGGAATCTCTCGCAGGAACTCCAGGTGCATTGCCTGCCAGGCGCAGGAGCGGATTCTCCCACGGCGTCATGACCTTTACCGCCAGGGAGAACCTCGACGTCATCTTTATGTGATCGCCTCCGGCTGGGTAAAAATCACCCGTCTGGACGCAGCTGGCAACGAAGTGATCCTGGCGGTAAGAGGCCCCGGTGATGTTGTGGGTGGACTTGGTCTTAAAGCAGGTTCACCCCACAGATATAGCGCGCAGACAATTGAACCTTGCCACGTTTTTTTCTGGCCGACTGCGATGGAATCCCTCTGGGAACGTTCCAATACGCTCCAGAGGAACTTGTCGACGATTCTCGCCGAACACCTGGATGAACTATCAGATCGCTTTTCGGAATTGGCTACAGACAAGGTAGAACTGCGCTTGGCACAAACCCTTCTGCGCCTGCAAGGAAAGATGGAAAGGCCTGCAGGCGAGGCCGTGCGCATCAACCTTTCCCGCCAGGAGTTGGCGCAGATGATGGGCACTACCGTCTTCGCGGTAAGCCGACTATTGTCAGAATGGACGAAGCTCGGCATCGTCGACGCGCGCCGCGAAGCGGTTATTGTCTTCGATAATGTGAGGCTGAAAGAACTGGCTGGCGAGGAAACCGCAGCGTAACTATCCACAATCCCATCGCTCGAAGAGGAGGCATTGCATAATCCCAATGCCTCCTCTTCTCTTGCGCGCATCTTGTTGGGCACTCCCCCGCAGTGTCCTCCTGCCATTCGCAAATTGAAAATTTTCCTGCCACTGATTGCGATTTCGCAAGGAGCGCTATAGCACTAACGTCTACTCTGCACCAACGGCCAGCACTGTGGCTAGAAAATCACCCACCAGCCTTGGAGTACGAAGTGTCCAGAAAGCAGAATCGAATCCAGAAGCTGGACGCTGTCCGAACATTTACACGGACCACATTGCATCTGTTCACGTCAAATGCTGCGACTTAGTGTCAACCGGCCTTGGCAGGAGACGTGCTCATTAGCTCGACATGTCTCACAAATTATGTTCGATCGTTGAGAACAATCGCAGGTTACTGATAGGAGGTACGAAGGATGGACGCGCCCCGTTTCGTCAAATACGTGCATGTCGTTCTTGCCGCTAGCGCCCTTTTTTTGGTTGGGTCGCAAGCTCTTGCCCAAACCCAACCCCAGACCCAGGCCAAAACGACCAAGGTCAAGGTCCAAAGCACCGCGCCAACTGCGATGATGCAGGCGACGCACAGAACAAACAATCAAGATCGGTGGGCTGCGGCTGCCCGCCATGCGAACCGGCGCGCCGCTGAGCTGAAGAAACGCCAAGCGGGGGTGAAGTAATGAAGAAGCTCCTTTGCATTCTCTTGTTATTGATGTTTAGCGCGTTGGCGTTCGGCCAAGGCGTCTCCGTCCCCGTATGTGATCCAATTAATCCGACCAACTGTACGGATTACTTCGGCTCTCCGAATTGGGCCAACAGTCCCTTGCCAGCTGGTAGTGTCACTGGCTTCACCGTTGTGGCTTCAGGAAGTGGGTATACCAATCCTGTTGCTGTCTATATCGCGGACGCTATCGGCGGAACGGGCGCTGCTGCAGGCTCGGTCACGTTGGATGCAGCTGGTGGGATCGCCACCGTCGCCGTAGCCAATGGTGGCAGCGGTTACATAGCTCCTCAAATCACAATCGTGGACGGCAACCCTAACTGCGGTGGAATCGGTCAGGTCGCCTGTGGTTCTGGCGCGATCGTTACTGCAACCATCGGTGGCAGCATCACTGGCGGCATGCGCAAGTTCGTCGATACGCTGACATTACCTTTGGCGGGTCTGACACTTGCCGTTCCGGACACGATCACCTTCCCGGGATCAGATTTTTACGTAATCGAACTGCAGCAACATAAAATGTCTTTGCATTCGGACCTGCCCCAAACCACGCTGCGTGGCTACGTGCAGACCAATTATGGTACGGACACTACTCTCGGAACGAACACTGTTGCACCAGCTCCAATTAGTTATCTGGGGCCAACGATCATAGGCCAGAGGAACCGGCCAGTTCGCGTCCTATTCAAGAACAAGCTCGCAACGGGCGCTGGTGGCAACCTGTTCATCCCGACAGATACCACGTATATGGGAGCGGATTGGTCCCAGAACCGCGCAACCCTTCACCTCCACGGCGGCGCAACTCCTTGGATCAGTGATGGAACGACGATGCAGTGGACGGCCCCCAAGGGTGAGAATCCGCTGAGGGGCGCAAGCGTGCAGTTTGTCCCTGACATGTGGTTCGACGCAAACGGCAACGTAATCGCATCTTGCGCCGGTCAGTCTACATGTGCCACTTCTGGCGCAACCAACGACCCAGGCCAAGGTAATTTGACGTTCTTCTGGACCAACCAACAGGGCGGCCGGTTGATGTTCTATCACGACCACGCCCTTGGTATCACCCGACTCAACGTCTATGCCGGCGAGGCGGCGGGATACCTGTTGATTGACCCGGCGGAAGATGCCGCGCTAGCGACTGCAACCGTTCCCAACGATCTGGCGCACCTTGTTCCTTTGGTCATTCAGGATAAAACTTTCGTGCCCAGCGCGCCGCAACTGGCCGTGGAAGACCCGACCTGGACTGCAGGCGGCTTTGGTACAGTACCGGGCAGCGTAAACGAAGGCGACCTCTGGTTCCCGCACATTTACACGCCGAATCAGAACCCAGCTGACGCGGGCGGAGCCAATGCCTATGGCCGGTGGGATTACGGTCCGTGGACCCTGCCGGGCAACCAGACAACTCTGTTAGCCGCAAACCCGATCACTGAGGTCGACGTTCCTTGCATATCGTCGGCATTCCCGAATCAAGTGGTGAGATGCCCGATTACTCCTAACCCATCCGGTACGCCGGAAGGATTCATGGACACGCCGCTCGTGAACGGCAAGGCTTATCCAGTTCTCCATGTGGCGCCTGAGGCCTATCGCTTCCGAATCCTGGCTGCCGGGAACGACCGTTCCTGGAACCTTCAGTTCTACCTTGCCGATCCTAATATCAAGACGCCGGACGGCAGATCCAATACAGAAATCACAATGGTTCCAGCGATTCAGCCTGGGACGGGATCAGCCTTGCCGCTATGCACGGCCATCACGCCAATCACCAATAACACCTTGTTCATGGGACTCGCCACCGCGATATTGGACGGGAGCGGGAACCCGATCAACGGAACTGGTCTTCCGGCAAACTGCTGGCCGACTTTCGGATCACCTGCTCAAGCTGCTGGTATCCCTGTACAACAAACCATGTGGGCGGCAGACGGTAGAGCAGGCGGCGTTCCAGATCCTCGGACCGCTGGCCCGCCCTTTATTCAGATCGGTACTGAAGGTGGTCTTCTGCCCGCGCCAGTGGTCATCCCCTCGATGCCAACCGGTTATGAAGCCAACACTCGTAGCGTAACCATCACGAACGTCAGCGTCCACGGCCTATGGGTAGGGCCGGCGGAGCGGGTTGACGCGATTGTGGACTTCTCCAAATTTGGTGGAAAAACACTCATTCTCTATAACGATGCGCCAACGCCTGCTCCGGCGGTAGACTCGCGGCTTGACTACTTCACGGGCGACGGGGACCAGACCTCAATTGGTGGCGCCCCCAACACCCTGCCTGGCTACGGCCCCAACACACGCACCGTCATGCAGATTGTGGTGGACGGCGCACCGACTGCTAAGACTCCATTCAGCTTGCCTGCTCTGCAGGCGGCCTTGCCGAGCATCTTCAAAGCGACTCAGCCTGTTCCCATCGTTCCGGAACCGACTTATCCTCCGGCTTCGGGTGGGTATTCCGACACGCTGTCCTACTCGCTGATTTCAGATGGCACCTTCACCTTTACCCCGATCGGCGCGACCTTGCCGGTAACCTATACCGATGAGCGAAAGACGATCCAGGAACTCTTTACCCTCGACTATGGCCGGATGAATGCGACCCTTGGAGTCGAGTTGCCGCTCACCAACTTCCTGACCCAAACGACAATTCCGTTGGGGTATATCGATCCTCCCACCGAGATCATCAGCCAGGGTGACACCCAGTTCTGGCACATCACGCACAATGGTGTGGACACACACTTCATCCACTTCCATCTGTTCAACGTGCAGGTGATTAACCGGTCGGCGTGGGACGGAACGAAACGCCCACCCGAACAAAACGAACTGGGATGGAAAGACACCGTCAGGATGAATCCATTGGAAGACATCCTGGTGGCGCTGAAGCCCATTACTCCTATTGTCCCGTTCCCACTTCGCGACAGCTATCGGCTTCTGGATACGACGATGCCAGTCGGCAGTGACTGTACTGCCACAGGCACACTCCCATGCTCGATTTTCACAAACCTGGACCCAGCCACCAACATTGGTGTGCAGACCCCGAACGCAATGCAGAACTTTGGTTGGGAGTACGTTTGGCATTGCCACATTCTTGGTCATGAAGAGAACGACATGATGAGGGCGATTGCCTTCAACGTGCCACCCGAGGCGCCTTCGAAATTGACCGCAGCCGTGAACGGTACGGGTCGGAAGCTGACCTGGACGGACAACTCCGCCAGTGAGACTGGGTTCATTCTCGAGAGAGCCACGACTCCCGATTTCTTGACCAACGTTACCGATATTTCCGTTCCAACGGTTGGTACGGACACAAATGGACAAGGGATCACGTGGGGCAGTTCTATAACCTACAACGACGCAACCTCTGGATCCTTCTACTACAGGGTGAAGGCGATTAAACCCAAGGCTGACTACTGGGGTAATTACAACAGTACTACTGGTCTGTTGATGGTGTCCTCAGCTTGGTCCAACGCAGCTTCATCCGCAGGACCGATCGCTGGAGTTGCCCCCTCAGCATTAGACTTCGGGCTCGTGGCGGTTAACGCCACCAGCGCAGCTCAAACCGTCACCCTCTCCAACACGGGCACCTTGCCCCTTACCTACAGTCTCACGCTCGCGGGCACGAACAATACCGACTTCTCGGTATTGGCCAACCCATGCGTTGCGACTGTGGCGGTGGGTAGCAGTTGCACGATTAGTGTCACATTCAAGCCGAGCGCCAGCGGACCTGAGTCTGCAAGCCTCAGCATCCACACCAACGATAACGCGAACCTAACCCTGACAGTCTCTCTGACTGGCGCGGGGGGATCAAACCCGTTGTTGACGATTGCGGCCATCTCCGCCACGATGAAATATGGCAGCGTGGTTCCCGTCATCAACTTCTCTTACAGCCCTGCCAACCCCACCCTGACGACGGCGCCGGTCTGCTCGACGACAGCAGTCAAGGGCAGTCCGGTAGGAAATTACCCAATCACCTGCTCGGGGGCAGCGGGTTCATACACATTCAACTATGTGCCGGGCACAATGACGGTCACAGCCGTACCCCTGTCGATCTGGTCACCAAACGCTTCGATGACGGTAGGCGGTATCCCTGCAATCACGCCTCTTTATGTGGGGTTTGTGAACGGCGACACGTCAGCTAGCCTGGCGACAAAGCCGACCTGCACGACGACGGCGTCCAAAACAAGCCCGATCGGAACCTATCCGATCACTTGCGCTGGAGCGGTCGATTCCAACTACATAATCAGCTATGTAAACCAGGGAGTCTTGACCGTGGCAAAGGGGACTTTGACAGTTACGGCCCCCAGTCTCTCGAAGGTCTTTGGCGCGGCGATTCCGACTCTCACCGCCACGCTGAGCCCTGCCCCCCAAGTCGGCACAACGACGCCTGCGGTTTGCACGACGACGGCAACTGCCACTAGTCCTGGTGGGACGTATCCAGTCACCTGCACGGGAGGGGTGAACCCCAACTACAACACCATCTATGTGGCCGGAACTCTGACAGTCACCGCGGCTCCGCTGACCATCACGGCCGGCAATGCCTCGATGACCTACGGTGGAACTGTTCCGACCATCCTGCCCGTCTACAGCCCATCCAATCCGACCCTGACAACGGCGCCGACCTGTTCAACACCGGGCCTAACGTCAGCAAGTCCAGTTGGCAACTACACAAGCAGTTGCACTGGTGCAGTTGGCAACTACACGATCACCTATGCAACCGGCACTGTGACAGTCACCAAAGCAGCGTTAACGATCACTGCTAAAGCCGCGAGCAAGACGTACGGCCAAGCACTGACGTTTGCAGGCACTGAGTTCACCACGAGCGCCCTGCTGAACGGCAACACGGTAACCAGTGTGACGCTTACCAGCACGGGAACGGCGGCGACGGCCAATGTCGGTTCCTATTCCATCGTGCCAAGCGCGGCAGTGGGTTCTGGGCTAACCAACTACACCATCACCTACGCAACAACTGGTTCGCTCACCGTCAGCAAGGCAACTACAACAATTGCGATCACGGCGAACTCACCGAATCCAGCGCTCATCGGTCAGGGAGTCACATTCTCCTTCAGAGCAACTCCGCAGTACACCAACTCACCGACTGGCCTTGTCACGGTGACAGCCAGCACGGGAGAGAGGTGTAGTGGAGCGCTCACCGGGGGTGTTGGATCTTGCGCCATTGTCTTCACGACAAGCGGCACGAGAACTCTTACCGCCAGCTACCCTGGTGATACCAACTTCAACGGCAGCACATCCGCCTCGGTGAACCAGACTATTACCGCGGGCGCAAACCCATTGAGCGTCACGTCACTTGCGTTCGGTAACCAATTGCTTACAACCACCTCTGGTACCTTGACAGTGACACTGACAAATACGGGAACTGGGACGATGACAATCAGCGGCAAAACGATCACGGGTACCAACCCGGGTGACTTTGCTCAGACCAACACCTGTACTGGAACCCTGACCGTCGGGAGTAGCTGTTCGTTCAACGTAACGTTCAGTCCCGCAGCTGTGGGGGCCCGCTCGGCGACCCTTTCCATCGCCAACTCTGGTGCTGGTGGTGGTATTACCAGTCCTCTGACGGTTTCGTTGACGGGAACCGGAGTTCAGCCGGTCTCCTCTCTGCCTGCCACTTCAACGCTGCCGACGTTCGGTCCGACCGCCGTGGGCAGCACAAGTGCACCTCAAACGGTAACCCTCACTAACACTGGTACCGCGCCGCTAGCAATCACAAGCATTGCGCTAGGCAGTACGGCTAATTTCAACATGACTACCACCTGCAGCACAGGGCGGGCGGGTTCTTTGGCAATCGGCGCGAGCTGCACGATGACAGTGACGTTCAAGCCAGCCGTTGGATCAGTGTCAGGATCGAACAAGACGACGACCCTGAACGTAACCGTCGGTGCTCCAGCGGTTTCATCGACAATAACCCTGAACGGTACAGTACAGTGAGGTAATGCTGACTGGCACTGGACAGTCGCAGTACTGTGGGGAGGGAGCAATCCCTCCCCATTTTTGTTTTTGCGCCGGAAAACCCCAAATGCTGCGTTGCAGAAAGTGAAGCAAAACGCAAGTGGACTTTAGTAGTAGCCTTTGTGACCCTTGTTGAAGTAGAAATGAGTAACCGAGACTTAAAGGGGAAGAAGGGCCATCATGAGCAATCTGAACACGGCATCCGCTGTGGCTGCAAACTCCGCGAGCAAAATCACTGAGAAGCAAGTCTTCAAGAAGATCGCTTGGCGGCTTCTCCCGCTCATCACAATTGCCTATATCGTGAACTTTCTGGATCGGACAAATGTCGCCTTTGCCGCGCTAACGATGAATCACGATATTGGGCTGAGTGCGACTGCATTCGGCTACGGCTCCGGAATCCTGTTCCTTGGCTACTGTTTCTTCGAGGTACCCAGCAACATCGCGCTCTATCGCTTTGGCGCACGTCTCTGGCTTGCGCGGATCATGATCAGCTGGGGAATCATCTCCATGGGCATGGTCTTCGTCACCGGGCCTCATAGCTTTTACCTGCTACGATTCCTCCTCGGGCTAGCGGAAGCAGGCTTCTTCCCCGGTGCTGCATTTTTCATAGCAGTATGGTTCCCGGCACAGTATCGCGCGCAGATTTATGCCTGGTTTCTGATCGGCATCCCTTTGTCGTCGTTTATTGGCGGTCCACTAGCGAGCCTGTTGCTCGCGATGAACGGCGTAATGGGCTTCTCCGGCTGGAAATGGCTCTTCATTGCTGAAGGGTTCCCGGCGGTAATTCTCGGCATTCTGTATTTGATCTTCCTGGTTGACAAGCCCGAGCAAGCCAAGTGGCTCAGTGCGGAGGAGAAGGAACTGGTGGCGAAGACTCTCGGAAGCGAGCGGAAAGAGCGCGAGAAACGGCATCTCTGGGCGAGCCTCAAAGACAGCCGCGTGCTTCTCCTCGCACTCGTCCAATTCACCTACACTGTTGGTTCGTACGGTGTCGCCATTTTCCTCCCGCTGATCATCAAGTCGCACCATTTCTCGAATTTCAATGTGGGATTCCTCTCAGCCATTCCGAGCCTCATCGCCTGCATCATCATGGTATTGTGGGCGGGCGTTGTCGATCGAAGTGGGCGGAAGATCTTCAATCTTGCAATGACATGCCTGCTCTCGGCCTTGGGACTCGTGCTTGCAATCTGGACCCACTCGTTCGTTATATCGCTCCTCGGTCTAACCGCTGCTGTAGTTGGCACCAATACGGCTCGCGCCATTCTCTGGACAATTCCGACGCGCTTCCTCTCGGGAATCGGCGCTGCTGGAGGGCTTGCTCTGATCAATTCCGTCGGCACCATGGGTGGATTCGTCGGCCCCTCGATCATGGGTTTCTTGAAGGACACCACGGGTTCCTTCAACACCGGGCTGCTCGCGATGTCAGGCTTTCTCTTTGTTGCGACAGCGCTGGCTTTCTCGCTGAAGCTCGTTATCAAGAATGAGTAACGGAGCAAGTTACTGGAAGGACACGTGAAATGAAAGTCGGCAGTTGCGAGATTGACATACTCGTCCAGGGTTTCCCCGGGAAATCTCTCTTTAACGGTGGCCTCGGTTGGAGCACGGTCGTACTGATCCAGACCGCGGGCCGGAAATTAATGCTGGACGGCGGCGGATTCAGCATGAGAAGTCTTATTGTCAGTCGGTTGGCGCAGCACGGGGTCAAGCCCGGTGACGTTACAGACATGCTGCTGACTCACGCGCACCACGACCACATGGTGAATTGGGTTCTGTTTCGCCAGGCGCGGATTGCCATCGGAGCGCATGAACTCGAGTCCGCCGCTAAGTTGCCCTGGGGCGAAACGCCGACTCCCGAGTTGTACGTCAAAGAGCTGCAGAACTGGCCCGCCCTTCATATGCTTGAGGATGGAGAAGAAGCGTTTCCTGGCATTACCGCGCATATGGCTCCAGGCCACACCCGCGGACATCTGGTATTCGTACTGCATGGTCCTGAGTACGACGTGATCTTCACTGGCGATGCAGCAAAGAACCGCGCAGAACTCGTCTCCCGCTCCACCGACATGACCTATGATTCCTCTGTCAGCGCAGCCACGATCAATATGATTTGGGAGCTCTGGCAGCGCCGTCCGGGAAGCATCCTTGTGCCAGGCCACGATCTCGCCATGGTGCAAGAGAACGGGTCGTGCCGATACATCTCGAAAAGGGAAGCGGCGATTGTCGCCTGGTATGGCGATGACATGGAGACGAAGACCGAGATCGACTTGACCGGGAAGTAGACCGCTTGTGCGTCGCAAACCGAAGCAATGGAGACATGGCTGTGCAACTTATCAAATTCCCTTACGGCGAAAAGTTTCTTCAACTCGAAATTACTCAGGACGCCAACGTGCTTTTGCCTACCCTCGCTCCCGGTGCTCCGGATGAGGTGGCGACTATCCGCCAGGCGATGGCCAAGCCGATTCGTTCGGAGCGTTTGGCGACCCTCGCACGGGGAAAACGCTCGGCTGCGATCGTCGTCAACGACATAACCCGTCCCGCGCCCACGGAAAGCATGTTGACGGCAATCATGGAGGAATTAACCGAGGGCGGCATTGATGCTGCCGCCGTCACCGTTATTGTGGCCGTTGGCAACCATGAAATGCCCACGCCAGAGGAGTTGGAGAGGATTACTGGCTGCTGGCGCTCAAAACTCAATGTCGTTTCACATAACTGTTACGACGAAAGTTCGGTGACATTCGTCGGCGAAACTTCGGGGCACTTGCCCGTTTACGTGAACAACCACTACGTAAACGCGGAACTTAGAATAGCGACAGGCTTGATTACTCCGCACCAATCCGCCGGGTTTAGCGGGGGGAGGAAATCTGTTGTCCCAGGAATCTCCGGCATCAAAACCATCTCCACCCACCACTCTTTTCCGATTCGTCCGGAGGGTCCGGCGATGGGCATCATACGGGATAATCCATTCCACAGAGAAGCGATTGCTGCCGCGCGCCTCGTCGGCGTCGACTTCATCGTGAACGTGGTTAAGAACTATCGCGGAGAAGTGGTAGAGGCTGTGGCGGGAGATCTCGAGGCGGCGCATGCGTGCGGCGTTGATATCTGCGAGAAATCGTGGGTGCACAAATTCGAATCCGGCTATGACGTGGTCTTCGTCAGTCCGGGTGGCTATCCAAAGGATATCGACCTGCACCAGGCACAAAAAGCCGTATCGGTCGCCGAGCAAATTATCAATCCGGGTGGCACCATCGTCTTGATCGCCGAGTGCAGGAAAGGCATCGGCAAGTTCGGAGCCACTCTGAAATCCGCGGACTCAGTGGACACGGTCATCCGCAACTTCTACAAAGAGGGTTTTAGTGGCGAAGGTCACTCCTCCAAGGCTTACATGTTCGCCCGTGCCTGCAAGAAGGCCCGCGTCTTCGTGACCTCGGAGATCGATCCGGCGGAACTATCAGAGATGTTCATGACAGGCTTCGCCTCACTTCAGGACGCGGCCTCCGAGGCACTGAGCAACTATGTGAGTCCCAAGGTCCTATGCATTCCCTATGCCGGGGAATGCATTCCTGTGCTTGCAGGCAGCCTTTCAGCCAAGGCGACGGTGAGCTAACGCTTCGCAGAAACGTCGGTTTCCCATTCAAGCCTTGAGTGGGAAGCCGCACCCTTCTCGTGGCTCTTCGTACCTTCTGCGCAACCGCTCTATAGCAGGTCTCTAGCGGGTTCATCGTAGTCGTATCCAGTTCGTGCTGAGAGTGTCATCCTGAGCAAAGCGAAGGACCCCTTTACCACCCCCAAGCCCCAAGCCTCTCAACCAGCGGTTCGATATCTCAGATGGGATTCATCCTGGCTCGGACGATTGCCGATTGAAAAGCCCGGGGGTTCGCTTGCGATGTGGATGGTGCTGGGGGCCTTCGCTTTGCTCAGGATGACCCTCTTGAAACACTCACTTTCAACGCCGGGTATATCCACTGTGAAGCCGTTCTACTTGTCGAATCCAAACAACCTGCTCGGATTCTCGACTAGCAGTTTCCGCTGTAATGTCGCATCGGGTGCCCAATCTTTCACAAGCCCCAGAATGTAAGCATCGTCTTCATGCCGAAACGGCTCAATATCTGTCGGCTTGTAACTTGCCGGGCGCGTAGCTCCTGAGGTGTGTGGCCAATTGCTGCCCCAAATTACCTGGTCCGGCGCAGCCTCGGTTAACTTTCTGGCGAGCGGCGTGATGTCTGAATAGTTCGCAAGCTGCGAAATCATGTAGGCTCCCGACAGTTTTGCGTACGCTTTCTTAGCCTTCATCAGCGAAAGAAGGCATGGGAGCCCCTCTTGCTCCACTCCACTCGCCGCTTTTAGCAACCCAAAGTGATCAATGATGATTTCATGGGGTTGGTCCATAATGCGTGAAGCGAGACCCTCGATAATCGGCATTACCGCAAAGATCTGAATGAACCAGTCGCGCCCAGCGATCTGTTGCACGGTTTCGTCCAGCCGCCGCGCCGCGTTTTCTAAGTCGCGTCCTCTGCCTGTCTCAAGGTTGATACGAACTCCGCGCACTCCCCCGGCATGGAGATCGTCAAGTTGCGAAGCCGAGAAAGTACTGTCGATGACCGCAACCCCGCGGGCACAGTCGCCAAGCTGTTTGAGCGCGTCCATCATGCAGCGGTTATCGGTCCCAAAGACGCTGGCCTGCACGATCACCGTACGTGGCACGCCGATCTTTGCATGAAAGGCTTGCAAATCGGCGACGGTGGCCTGGGGCGGGGTGTACCGCCGATTTGGTGAATATGGAAAGCGCGAATCGAAGATGTGATGATGACAATCAACTGCACCCTGAGGTGCGACAAATTCCGCATTAGACATAGAACTCCAACTCCTTTAACCCTGTATATCGCGCAAGACCCTATTGGTTTTGCCCGGCTCCGTTACTTCCGGACGGCAGCGAGCACCACATCAACGAAAGCTTCCGTGCCGAGTGGCCCACCAAGATCTCGGGTGCGCGTAGCAGGATTTGTGAGTGCAAGTTCAACCGCATCAGAGATGCAATTTGCTGCCTCGCCCAGTACCGGTTTCTTGTGTTCGGTGGCCATCCAGTCCAGCAGCATGCTTGCTGAGAGTATCAGCGAAACCGGATTGGCGATTCCTTTACCGGCGATATCCGGCGCGGAGCCGTGTTGTGCCTGGCCTAATGCGATGTGGTCCCCGGCATTTAAACTACCGCCGAGTCCAAGGCTTCCGGAAATTTCCGTTGCTTCATCGGAAAGTATGTCTCCGAACATATTGGTTGTGACGATCACATCAAAGCGTGCGGGGTCCCGCACCAGCATTGCCGCCGTGGCATCTACGATCATCTCATCGAGCGTCACGTTTGGATATTCCTGCGCAATCTTGCGGACCTCCCGCAGAAACAAGCCGTCGGAAACTCTCATGACATTTGCTTTGTGAACCGCTGTGACCTTTTTCCTGGGGCGTTTGGATGCGATATCGAAAGCCGCCTTGGCAATTCGACGGCAGCCTTTGACGGTGATTTTGCGAATTGCCAGGGCTGTGTCTTCCGTCGGCATGAACTCACCGCTGCCGACGAACATATTGCGATCGGCATAGAAGCCCTCGGTGTTTTCACGGACAATCACCAGGTCCACGTCCTTGCCTGCAAAACCCATCCCAGAGCGCGAACGCGCGGGGCGAATGTTTGCATACAAATCTAATCCTTTACGTAACTCGCCTGAAGGATTCAGGCCGCCTTTGTCCCGCGACGGATAATCATTATGCGATACGGGTCCCAATAAAACGCCATCAGCCTTAAGCGCCATATCGACTACCTGCGGAGTGATCGTGATTCCCAGCTTTTGGAGGGAAACAAATCCAATTTCTTCCGTGTGAAAGGCAAGACCTAGCGAGTACTTATCATTTACAGCGCTGAGAATTTTCATCGTGGCCGAAGTGATTTCCGGACCAATGCCATCGCCTGGCAGAACAAGTACGTCCATGATTAGCGTCTCCCGAGAATGCGGCGGAATAAGAAATATTTTCAAGTTGAGGATAACATCAGAACTAGTACTGACCGAAGGCGGGCAATCCGCTGGCGACAAGGGATGAGTCGACTTTGGCTCCAACATCGATTTCGACTAAGCTGGTAGTGAGCGATGAACCTGCGCTGGAATCAGGCACTCAGTCGTGAATTCGGGAGAGGGGACAGCAATGCCTCCAACAAGAACTGAAGTTCTGCCTCCTGTTGAACTTTGGACGACCACGAGCCTCCTGATAGTGGCACTCCTCACGTTCTTCTTCCCGTTGCTGAGCATACAAATCCCGCTGATGGGAACGCAATATGTCAGCGGCTACGACATCTTTTCCAAAACCAGGCAATTCGAGAATCAGCTTTCTTCGATTTCCAACGGCTCCAAGAAATCGACCGCCAAGCCCGATGAGCAGCAGCGATCAAATCAACCCTCGCCAATGCTGACGATCCCGCAGAATCCTGAGCATCCCTTCCCGCTATCGGTTCAATTCGCACCCCTGGTCCCGGTTGAGGTCTCCCTCGCATTCATTTCCTGCTTAATTGCTCTGCTGGCTTCCCGCTGGGGGATTCTCACTTCGAAGGTGGCCGCAACGGCCGGGGCGGTGAGTGCCTTGATTGCGACGATCCACGTAATCGTCATCAATGCTGACTTGCACACTTGGTTTCAGGAATCGGTGCAGTTCCCGGTGCGAGGCAATCCCTTTACCGGTTTTGCCCAACAGCTTGGCAAGGTGCTCGCAAGCAGAATCCAGATAATACCCGGCGCTGGATTGTATATTTTGGCCGTCGCACTGGTGCTGGTGGCGCTTGCATATCAATCGCGTCTGCTTGCGAGGCTACGATTGGACAAGTAGATCTCTGGAACACCGTGGTTATCGGCGCATTTGCAGACTTCGATCATTGCTACCCAAGCCCGCATCAAAGTAAGAGACATGCATTCAATAGCTCCATTCGTCTTCCGGGCTGAGCAATTGGTTCCACGGCAGCTCGATGAGGTATTTGACTTCTTTTCGAAAGCGGAGAATCTCCAACAGTTGACCCCACCTTGGCTGAATTTCCGCATTGTGAGCGTCCATCCTACCCCCGTGCGCGAAGGCACACTAATCCGGTACTCGTTACGCTGGAGAATTTTTCCAATTCACTGGACTACGAAGATCATCGATTGGGAACCGCCACACCGCTTTGTCGATTTGCAATTGAAGGGACCTTATCGATTGTGGAGACATAATCATCTCTTCGCTGCTGAGGGAAGTGGCACACGAATTACTGACGAAGTTCAATACGCGTTGCCGCTGGGCCTCGTTGGCCGAATTGCTCACACCGTGAAAGTCCGGAGCGATGTCGAGGCAATCTTTGCGCACCGGAGGGCAGCAGTCGACAAGATATTCAAAAACTAGTGATTCGGGGAGCGGGTGCCCACCCGCTTCCCGAACGCTCCAAACGGTCTCAGGAAAACCGCGTCATCGGATACGGAACTATCCATCCTCTAGAATGGAATATCATCATCGGTGATTTCGGTCGCGCGCGAGGGAGCAGAATCAAATTCGCCCGCGCTCTGATCAAAGTCGCTTCCTCGCGAAGGGCCGCGGCTGCCGCCTTCTTCACCGCGTCCGCCGCCGAGCAGAACGAGGTCACTGGCGACAATTTCCGTGGTGTATCGTTTTTGCCCTTGCTTGTCTTCCCATGAGCGGGTCTGCAGGCGGCCTTCTACGTAAACGGATCGCCCCTTCTTCAGGTACTCAGTGGCTATTTCCGCCAGACGTTGCCATAACACCACATTGTGCCATTCTGTCCGATCCTGCCATTCGCCGGTCTTGTCTTTGAATCGCTCATTGGTTGCCACCGTCATGGTGGCAACGGCAGTGCCGCTACTCGTGTGTTTCAGTTCAGGGTCTTTACCTAGATTTCCAATTAGAATGACTTTGTTTACGCTCTTTGCCATGTTGTCCTATATGTTTGTCGGATGCCAATTCTCACTGGCAATGCCAATTCTCTTTGGCAAGGATTCCTGAATCAGGAATCTACCGCATCCGACTTTCCTTTCTTTTAAGATTCCATTCGTTGTTCCGTAAGTATAAAGCCTCCAGACGCATCGACAGGAGGACATTTGCATGCAACATACAGTCTGTGAGATTGAATTGCGAGCGACAGGTAGTCCCGGGGCATGAAGGAGAACAGGGTCGCCTGTGCGTAGAGGTCGGTTCACCCCCGCGGAGGCGGGAAGGCGGCACTCTACATACCCCTTTCCTGTGTAGCAGAGGGTACACCCACCCCAGGCAGCGGACGGAACAGGTTTTGCCGTTTATTCGCTTAAGCTGGGGGCTTCAGTTCGAGCCGAGAAGCGCGGCTGGTTAAACCTCAGCCAACACGCTGTAGGCAGCAGGGTGGATCGGTTAAAAACTCGGCGTGCTAGGGAATCTTGACGTCGCAAATAATTTGTCCAGACTGGTCAGACGAAGCAATTCCTTCACGCGCTGGCTTAGGCTGATGAGCTTTAGTTCGCAGCCAGTCTTTTGTACGGATACCCATAGGCCGACGATTGCACCAAGGCCGGAACTGTCCACGAAGGTCACATTCGACAGATCCAGAACGATGGTCTTCTTTTCGGGAATCACTTTCCGGACGGTACTCTGCAGCAGAGACGAAGTGGCAGACGTGATTCGTCCAGAGCAGCAAAAGATTGCCTCCGTCTCAGTCATTTCGGCGTCGATTTGCAACTCGGGCGGAGGTGAAAGTGGATTCGCGGCCATGGATGAGGACCTCCCTGAAAGAGAACAGCACGCACCAGTTGATGCTTAGCAGGGATACTGTGTTGCATGACAATCCGAGTTGAGGATACGGACGCCAAAATCGTCAAGTACCTCAATCCCGAACTGAACTGCCAGCCCCGTCATTGAGTGCCGCTGCAAGAATGATGGCTGCGCTACTACTCGATGATGCCCCCGTCGCGCAGGAAGATCTCCCACTATCTCAATCCGCGGAGAAAACAATCTCGAAAATGACCAACTCGCAACCCGAAGTGAGCATCTGAGCCCGTCAGGTGAGCAGATCGCATTCTGACGTTCGGCTCGCGAGAGCCTGCGCGAACGTTTCTGAAATAGGTATTGCAGGTGTTGGAGACTGCGCATTTCGACTAAGAAGACCGCTTTTGTCGCAGCGTGACACGCCTGCTGGGCGAGTGCTGTGGTAGTTGACAGTCTCGTCCTGAACTTCGAAAGCTTATCGCGATTACCAGGAGAGTTCCATGAAACAGCTTAGGGCTGCGACGATCCTCCTCACAGCTGCGTTTTCGGGCACGGGGGCAACTGCACAGGCCGCCCCCCAGAACGCCTACCAACTGTTCAGTGCCGTTAACACCAGACCTTCGTCATCCTCGGCGCTGGTCGCATATGGCACCCAGACGCTTCGGTTGAACTGTCCCTCTGCGCCGATCACGGCCACGATCTCCTCCTCGCCCGCTACGGTCAATAATGTTTATGCAAATGTGTTTACCGATAATTACATTGGGCTTACGGTCGGCAGCAACGCCAGGGTCAACGTCTGTCGAAATGGATACACGGACGCGCCGGAAGGCGGGACGGATTGCTTTACAACGCCATACACAAGCGCAGCCACGGGACTTCTAGGCCAGGATCCGGACACGTTTGTTGCGACCTACGGAGTGCCCGCGCTGGATATCAGTTCGAATCTGGCACCAGGGTCTCTGCAGGCGAAGTTTGAACTTCTGGACTTTGGCGGCTCCTTCGGCAGTTCCACGGTTTGGCTGATTACCAACTGCACGCAGGCCGGCATCTCACCGGGCGGCAGTATCACCGGTAACCCAATTTCCTCCACTGCACCCACGCCGAGCCAACTGACGCAGAACTTCTTCTTTGACAGTACGAATGGTCAGCGCGTGGAATTCATCGCTGACTATTCGGCAGCAGAGGCTGCGGGGACATTGACCATCGTCGACAACACCATCCCCACGGTGAACAACCAGGGACTTGCGCCGTCTGCTTGGCCCGCCGTGGTGGCGGGGACTTCATTTGCCACGACTGCCTGTGTGCCGGATACGGGAGAGTTAGACGCTTCGGGCAACCCTCTATGCAAGCTATCGACGATTTTATGTACGAACAGCTTGAACCCCATACCCGCAGGAGACAATTGTCCGCAATCGACCGCCAAGAACGTTCAGATGTTCCACGAGTTCGACGCCACGACCGCTTCGGTCACCACTTTCCCCGCAGGCACAGGGCTCGGCTTCCTTATGGGAAGTGACAATTGGCCTGTTTCGAGTTGCACCTTTATCGGTCCGGAGACAGGCGCCATGTGCCCGCAGAATCCGTTGACTTCTTTCCTCGGCGACTACCGTAGCGGCAGCGGCGGGACAACAACCAATTCCACGTATACCGTGGTCTCGGGTGTTCCCCTGCCCTCGACGGCAGCGAGCTTCACGCCAAACAGTTCGGGTTGGAGTAACAGCAACACGGTAAACCTGAGCTTCCTCACCACTCCGCCGAGCGTGCCCGCTCCGAACAACAACTTCATTGCGGCGTTCATTCGCAGCCTGACCTATGGGATTGACAGTCCGGCACCGTATCCTGACACAGCATTGCCTATCTCTGGTGACGTTACACTGCCTAAGTCGAGCCCTGTTACGTGCCCCGCCGTGCCCACAGCGGGAGCACAGCCCCTGCAGGAGAACGACACAGTGACCCTCGCAGAAGGAACGCATCAGGCTCATTTCTTTGCGACCGACTGCGCGGGAACTGAGGAACTTGTGTTTACGCCTAACGTCAGCAACTTGGGGAATTGGGCCTCATTCAAGACGCTGACCATCAACGTGGACACAACCAAACCCTTCGTTGCCACTGGCCCAACGCTCAGCCCGGCGGGGCCCTACGCGTTGAACCAGTCGGGCGTAAAGGCGAGCTACAGTTGCGTCGACCCCGTGGGAAGCTCTGGCGCCACTCCCTCTGGAGTTACGGTGTGCGGGCCAAACACAGCTTCGACTTTATCGCCCACGCCAAATACTGGAACCCTGTCGTCTGCTGTTGATACCTCGGCGGTCGGTACACATTCCTTCACGGTCAACGTGCAGGATCTTGCGGGGAATGTTGGAGCACCTGTGACGGTTTCCTATGCGGTCGGCTACAAATTTGCGGGTTTCTATCCGCCGGTCATTAATCCTCCTGCTACGAACAAGAACGAGGCCGGAGATACGATACCTTTGAAGTTCAGCCTTGGAGGAAACCAGGGGCTTGGGATTCTGGCAGCCGGTTATCCCATATCGACGCCTATCGCGTGCAGTGGAAAGAAACTCGCCAGCGCATCGCTTGCGACTGCGGAATCTCACGCTGGGCTAACCTACAACTCCACCACAGGTTTGTACACTTACACATGGAAGACCAACAAGGCATGGATGGGCACATGCAGGCAGTTCGTATTACAACTGACCGATGGCTCGACCCATGTGGCAAACTTCGCGTTTACAGACAGGTAGAAGTTGAGAAGCAGGGGTGAAAGCGCATTGAACCACGCTCTCACTCCTGCTTAGACACAGTTCTGGTCAGTGTACGAGAATGGCGGTAACTCATCTTCGCGCGCCGGTCTGGCGTGGCTCGGATGGGCGGAAATGTCTTCCAATTCTGCAAGGCTCTTGCATACATTTTTATCTGCTGGCAGATGTCTGCGGAATTACCAACGCTGAATTGCTCTAGTTGTGCGCGGCAATGGCATTGTCGGAATTGCCCCAGTGGGCGGAGTCGTCGTAAATGCCGCGAAGGTCGGTGCGTTCCAGCAAGTGCTCGGAGCCAGCCTCTTTCTTCAGTGAATCCAGAAGTGAAAGCGTTTGGCTGTACCTAGTTCCTGCTTCGGAGTTGCCGGTCGCGTGCATTGAGTTCGCGATCCAATAGTTAATTTTTGCGGTGAGCAACCGTGTGCCCAGCCGATCGCTTGTTCCCAGGATTCGCTCGAGTTGATCTTTGGCACCGGCATAGTCCTTGCTCTTCTCCAGTGCCTCCGCCAAACTGAGTGAACTTTGCAGCGAAAGATACTGTAATCCTGCGTTCGCCGCCTGCTCCGAAACTGAGCGCAGATCACGAACCGCCGATTGCGGATGACCTTCGGCGATTGCGACCCTGGCAAGGTTCATTTTCGCAGTCAGAGTCTTTTCCTTTTCCGTACCTTGAGACGCTGTGTGCAACGCCTGCTCGAAAGAGGCCCTGGCGCCTTTCAGGTCGCCAGCGTACATACGGACATCTCCTTGGGCGCTGAGCACCGTTGCCTCCAATGCGGGATTCTTCAGTTCGTGCGCCAGTGCAGCTGCCTCATCAAGCAGTTTTGCTGACTCGTTACCCCTCCCGGCTTGGGCAAGCGCATCGGCCAAATTGGCGAGGAATTCGGCGAAGTCGCGGTTATGTTGCCCAGCATCACGCATGCCCTTTACGGCATCCTGCATGGCATCAATTGCCGCTCCCATCCGGCCCTGATAAAGAAAGACAAGTCCCATCTCGTTATATTCCGCCGAGGCATTCTGCACGTCTCCTGCCTTGCGCCACAAAGCTAGCGCGTCCATAAAAGATGAGAGTGCCCGGTCATACTGCCCTTTCGCGGTGTATGACTCGCCCAGGCTGCCCATGGTCTCGGCAATGTCTGCGGGCAAATTCAGTCTCCGGCGCAACTCCAGAGCTTGCTCCAGGTAAGTGAGAGCTTCATCCGCGTCTCCGCGGGCAAGGTACACCAAACCCATGTTATTCAGGCACAGCGCTTCGTACTTTGTATCGCCCGCATTACGCTGGATCTGCAGCGACTCCTTGTAAGCCTGTAGAGCCTTGTCGTACTGTCCGCGATCAGCCAACAGGACACCCATATCGATGAGGGTGTCCCCGCTCTCTTTCTGAATTCCAATCTCGCGCTGTAGCTTCAGCGCTTCGGAATAGCTCCGCATGGCGTCATCTGGTTTCCCAAGCATGCTATCGACCTGGGCGGTCTCAATCAGGTTTCCGGCGAGATTGCGTTTAAGACCAAGCCGGCGATTGATCTCCATGGCCTCCTGGTAACTGCGCAACGCCGCATCCGGCTTATTCAGCAACCGGTAACAGATGCCGACGGCCTGCAGCATCAGAGCTTTTTGTTCCTGATTATCAAGCCCCACAGAAAGAGTAAGTCCGCGGGTCAGCGGGTCGAGCGCGGCTTGCGGATTATTAGCCATGATCTCGGTGACGCCCATGCGCCAGATTGCCCGAAGGTCTTTGGAATCGCTGCCAAGTATCTTGGTGAGCTGGTCGCGAGCCTTGTCAATCTCGCCCTGATCCAAATAGAGACCCGCCAAGGCATACTTGACATCGTTGTTATTCGGCCGCGTCTTGGCAAGATTCTCATAGGCTGATATGGCCTTCCTGGTTTCCTTCAATATCAATGCATGCTGGGCATCGACAAGATACTTTTCCGCGATAGGCGCGTGCAGACTCAGTTCTTCGGCCTTGCGCGACGCCTGCTCCGCCTCACGGTCGAAACCCAAGTGAGAGTAGGCTTGCGCGAGTTCCGAAAATGCCAGCGCGAAAGATCCGTCCGCTTTCGTGGCCTCCTGAAAGCTCTTCAGCGCCTCCAGATTCTTTCCGCTGTGAAGAAATTCTTCACCCTGATTGTAGGCGCGTAGAGCGACGGAAGAATTTGATCGGGGCGAGAAGGAACTAGCCTGCAATTCCTTGATCACGTCGCTGGAAATGGAGAGGTTATTTCGCACTGCGTCAGCAATGCGGCGAACCGCGGCAGGAATATCGTTTTGGTTGGCAGCGTCAACTTTGAGCGAAATCTGGCGGTCGGTTTTCACGTTTTGCAGGGTGAGATCAAACTGCACTTGCTCGCCCAGTCTCACGTATTGGCCCCAGATTACCGTGTCCGCTTTGCTGAATTCCGAGATGCGATGCAGCATCGCCGGATCAAGCATGTTGTCAGGTGCAATTCGCAAGTCGGAGAGCACCTGATGCATACGGTATGGAGCGATAGTCCGCAGGTGCTGCGATTCTCCGATCTCGGTGGTCAACATCTCTGCCACGCTGTTGCCAATCCATCCCAGACCTTGCTCGCCCGTGGCATTTCGAAATGGAAGGATGGCCAGGGAGACTTCCGGAGTCAATGAGGCCTGCGATGGCGAAGGTTGCGAAACAGCCACTGATGAGTGTCGACGCAATCCGATGCCGACGGCAATGAGTATCAAAAGCAGGAGGCTTGCACCTATCACGTAGATTTGGCGGCTAGGAACTCGCCGCGAAGGTTTTGCCGCTACCGATTTGCCAGCTGACCATGCGTCCAGATCTTTGAGAACCTCCGTCGCGCTTTGATAACGTTTCGAGCAGTCGCGCTCCAGACACTTCGAGACGATTCGGCTAAGATCGCGTGGGACGCTGGCATCGACTTCACTAGCCGCAGGCGCGGGTTCTTGCGAGCGCTTGATCAGGCTGGCAATTGCGGTATCCGCCTGGTAAGGGGTTTTGCCCGTAAGCAACTCGTGGAAGATGAGACCGATGGCAAAAACGTCTGAGCGGGCGTCGATTTCCTTTCCCAGCGCCTGCTCCGGTGACATGTATTCCATGGTGCCCACAAGCGCGCCAGTCTGGGTCATGGAGGAAGTGAGGGTACGTGCAAGGCCAAAGTCCATGACTACGACCCGTCCCTGCTGATTCTGCATGATGTTCTGTGGCTTTAGATCGCGATGGATCACGCCCTCGGCATGTGCGACCTCAAGCCCAAGGCAGATCTGCCTGATGACTTCAACTGCCTCAGCGGGCTCGAACTTGCCCTTCTCGCTCAACAGCGAACGCAAGGTCGCCCCGTCAGCGAACTCCATGGTAATGAACTTTGTGCCCGCGTCTTCCCCGAGATCAAAGATGCGAATCACATTGCGATGCGTAATCTGCCGGGCCAGAATCAGTTCCTGCTTGAAGCGGGCCAGCATGTCAGAGCTGCCGGCCAGTTCCGGGCGGATGGTCTTCAGCGCAATGACGCGATCCAATTGGAGATCGTTGGCCTTATAAACCGCGCCCATACCGCCCTCGCCGAGCAGTGCGATGATCTCGTAGCGGCCGCCGACCACGGTACCTGTCGCCAAGTTCGCAGGACCGATTCCGCTAGCGGAATTACCCAGGGCGCTGCTGCTCGCAAAGCGAGTTGCTCCCGGATCACGGACAACAGTTTGGTCTGGATCATACTGTCCAGGCATTGGCATTCGAGAACTCCGTTAACGCAATTACAACTGGATCGTGACCGCTGAATTTGCCGTACCCCGTCCGGCAATGATGGAGAACAGTATATATTGTTCCCGAGTTGATCCGGAAAGCAGCCACAGAAGCCACCGGGCGATTTAGATGGTCGACAACTACGAGATCGCGGGTTGCGGAATCATCGCAGAAAAACGCGTCCCCCTCCGGTCCCAATTTGCAGGAGCACGTTCGGCAGCGGGAGGGGAGCAGAGTGCAATTACGGACGTAGCCCGTGCTGGCGCACGCGCAGGTTTCTGACGGCCAAGACCTTCATTCAGCGGTCGAGCAAGTGTGTAAGCATCTCCAAGAGCAGGAAGTCATTCCGGACTATTGCATTTGATTTCGCTGATCCTGATGCTATGCCGGCGAATTGGACAGGGCAGTTTGTTCAGAATCTGCCTCTCCAGACCACTTAGGCATCTTCAGGCTTGCCGTGCTCACTGCAAAGTGGTGACAAATAGAACGGGAGGCTCTACATCAAGTGAGCCTCTCTTTTTCGGCTCGAGCCCTCCCCAGGACCTTCGCCCGAAATTTATTGCCCCTACTGCTTACTGAAGTGGGCTGCTACCTGAGTTCGCAGATGTGCCATCAGTTGTGTAGCGGATCACCCCCGAAGCATCGGAGTAGAAGGCGCGCAGTCCCGTTGTTCCTTGAGTCTGGGCATAAGCCTTCGATGAGTAGGTGGAGGCCGGCGCACCAGTACCGGTAGTGTTTACCGTAACTGTGATGGCCAAATTGTACCCACTCTTCGGGCACGCTACGCCGGTCGTGCCGTTGGTGCAGCCAAGAACTGAATCCAATAACCCTGCCGAAGCTGGCAAGATCGTGGCGCCGGGTCCAAGGGACTTCAGGTCTGTGAAGCCGTAACTCGGATAGGTCGAAGCGTAGGTCACTTCGGCGGTGTTGATGGTGCGAAGGGAACCAACGGCGGAAGCTTCGTTTGCGGCCATACGCGAGCGGAGCAGATTCGGAATGGCGATTGCAGCGATGATTAGAATGATTGCCACTACGATAAGAAGTTCAATCAGTGAGAAGCCCTTCTGTTTACGCATTCTGTAGCTCCAGTACCTCTGTTTGCTTAGAGTTTATGAGTTCAAAATTTGCAGACTCTTGTCCACGTACGATTGTTGTCCGTAGTCAGATGTGCAATCAATGGGCCAATCTTCCGCGGTGATTCATGGCGGTAACCGATCCATCTAAGCCTTTGAATGGGAATGAGTTACACAATGCGACATTGGAGGTTTCCGTCTGTCATCGTAAGCGTTTAATTGGAGGGGTGACGCCTATCAGTACTTAGGTGTGACAAAATATGTCATTGCGACTAAAGATGCTAGTGGCTCAGGCGGCTCATGTGGAGTGCTAGGAATTCGCACTCCACTAGTTTCTTCAAGATGTTCACCGAAATCGGATATCTAGAGCCACTGCACGCTGAGTGGCTTTCGGGGAGGTACTAGACGATACGAGTACTTGCGCTCTCCGAGCATAAGTCCGCCCTGCACGGTGTAGTTTTCAGGAACTAATAGCTTCTGACGAAGCGGGGCATGAAAGCCGGCGGCACGTGTCAGATAACCGGCCCAGCACACGCCCAGACCGCGAGCCTCTGCCGCCAAGCCTAGATGGGTTAGGGCAATCGCGCCATCCTGTTTACCCCATTCATAATGCGCAGGCGAGCAGACCATTACCACCGCAGGAGCGCCTCGTAATATGAAATCATATCCTCTATCCCATTGCTCCAACCTTGCGGGACCGATGCCCGAAGTCCGCATCCAATTCATCGCCTCTACGGACAATGCGTGTACTAATGTTGCGCCGTTCGCGACAACCCAGTGCAACCTCTGCGAGTTTGAAGCTGTCGATGACCGCCGGGCAACGTCCAGCAGCGCCTCCAGTGTTTCTTTTGCGATGGGCCGGTCTTTGAACTCCCGTACCGACCGGCGACTTACGAGAAAGCCGTCAATGACGTCTGGAACTGGAAGTTCGTTCGACGCAGGCAAAAAAGCTTCTTGCGGAAGTCCGCTATGAACGAGAGCATTACAGCCACACACTGCAACGCAGTGGCCACAGAGGATGCAGTTCCCGCCGGGAACCTCGGCAGGAAATCTCTCCTCATTGAGAGTGAGTGTCCTGGACGGACAAACTGCTACGCACGCACCATCTCTATTGCACAGATTTGTATCAACCGTGATCTGTCCCATGAATTCCCCTGTTTTGCAACCGAAGCGCCAAGAGTCTCTGGAGGTAGTGTACTCCCGATGGACATGAGGCTTCCGATATAGCTTTGGGGCTTCTGGCCTGCGCCGTCCTAAATAGTGCAGGCAAGACAAGCAACGATTCCCACGCTAATGTTCTTGGCGCTTCCGTCTTACTGCGTGAGGCGGAGAAGTATCTTTGCAGCAAGCCTCTGGAAGATCGCGCGCAGGTCGTCCGCAGTCGGGGCAAAATCGGCCTCTCCTACCGGCTTTGTCGAATCGAAAGTGGAACTCGCGGGATCGTTGGCTACCCGGCGAAGAAAGTCGGCGTTTACGTCGTTCCCCAGTCCGATGGCGTAGACAACAGTATTTTGCGTACGCATGGTGTTGGCGGCTGCAATCGATCGATACTCCGCCTCAGTTTGTATGTGAGCCTGAGAAATCGATGTCTGACTTCCGCCTTGGCTCGCGGCGGGAAATGTTGCCGTGCAACAGGTACTCCGAGATATATCGCAACGCTGCACTCCAGTGCCGGGATCAAGAAATGCGACATCGCTCGATCCAGTGTCGAATCCACCGAAGTTCCAGAGCACGCCGACGCTGCTATTCAACACGTCGTTCGGTCCGTTGCAAAGCAGGCTGTTCTGGATTGTGTTGGCGTGACCATCCGTGAAGAAGACCACTACTTTTACCACGTTTCCTGGAAGTGTGAGACTGCTGTTCTGGATGATGGCCTGCTGCAGCCCCCCATCAGAGTAGGTCGCGCCTGAGAAAAAAGCTTTGTTCATACCACTCGTGGCACTCTGGATAGGTGCCACAAATCCGCCTGTTCGCATTGGAACATCGACGGTTACTTTCGAAGCGAAATGCACCATCGCAATGCTGTCAAGGGTATTGTCGAAATTGAGAACGAATTCGTTAACGTCAGGCGGGAGTGCGCTCCACCCACCGTTGTTCTTCATTGAGCCGGACGTATCCAAAACAAGGGTCATAATAACGCGAGCGCGCGTCGCCTGAGCAGCCGCGGATATGTTCAAGGTGCTGAACGACGGCAACAGACCAAGGAAGAAGGTACGAGTCGTTGCAGTGGCGTGTACGTTCATGAGGGTATTGCCCGTCGTGGCATCGGTGGAATAGGCGACGATGACAGCGGGAGCGGTGACATCGCGATCCGAGGTGTGGTAGTTCATGGCAAAAGAACTCTTCGCAATCGCCGTAGCCTGAGTCTGCCCCTGAACCAAAGCCTTTGCTCCAGTGAGGGCAGCGGCATCTACGGCTTTTCCCAGGCGCGCCTTGGTTACATACGCAAGGCCAAAGTCGACAGCCAGACCTACGAAGAGCAGTAGAATGACCATGAACACTGCGCACAGGATAAGAACCTGTCCGCGCTCCCTGTCTTTGTGTTTTCGGCGAAAGACCATCACAACTTTCCTCATATTCCTATTTGAAACGTTGAACTGCATGAGCACTCTAGAAGTAGGCGACATCGTACAAGACTGACGGCATTGCGTAGCTCACAAACGCCCCGAGCGGAGTAATCGGCGAAAACCTGCTGAAAATCTCCGTAACGTAAACGGTGTCCCCAGCCTGCGGAATAACAGGAGTTGTTGCCGGAAGAGTGGCTGTTGCGGGTACCGTTGGATTGTAGGTTCCAATTTTGCTTACGGCGGAAATGGATCCGGTCGAATACTGGCCCGTGATTACGAAGCTTCCGCTTACGTTTTGAACGGAGGTGATAATCACCAGTCCATTGCTGGCCAGGTTTAGCACAGCCCCATCATTGATTACGGCGGTTGCCGAATCAGTCAGGGGAGTGTTTCGCGATGCCAGATTTGAACCCTCTCGGGTCAGTCCGGTCAACACTTCCACCTGCCAGATTGCACGACTGAAGTCGATCACCGCGAAGGTCAATGTGAGCATCACTACAATGACCGGCAGCAACTCGAGGAGCGCCTGGCCTCGTTCACCAGCCCGCTTCCGACTCTGTTTGCAAATCATCGATGCCATCACTCTCATCTCTCCACTAGTTGGTTTGCATTGGCGAAAACGGTTCATTCTTGAAAGTAGAACGCACAGTGAAGTGATATTTGTTGTCGGTTCCGAAAACTCCCCCGATCGTAGTGGTGAGCGTCGGAACCGCGCAATTGGCTGTAATAGTTACGGTGTCGCTCGGGCCTCCGGCGCTACCGACTCCACCCGATGCGCTGGAGATCACAGGTGCGCAATTGGTCCCTGCGGCAGACTGATTCAGTATCTTGGTGATCGAGGCGTTACGCGAGAGTGTCACCCCTGGCGTAGTCGGATCGGGAAGGTGAGTCCCGGCGGCGGCGTATCGTCCGGCCTCGCGCACCGCATCCTGCATACTCATCTGGTTGAACATTAGCCATGAGAAATCGATCAGTGCGAAGGCCAAGAGAAAGAAAGTCATCGATGCCAAGGCAAATTCGATCAACGATTGTCCCCGGCATGACTTACTTCGCTTGAGCAAGGTCGAAAGGCTCGCGTTGTGTACCCTTTTCGCCGCTCGGAGTTTCCGGCAGTTGGGCATTGTCCACTCCAATCCCAGAGACTTATCTACCTGTAAGAAACAACATGGTCCGTTCTGAGTTCTGCGAAAATGTTCAGCATCCTCGACGAATCTACTCCCGTATGACAGGGTTTATAGGGACTCCCAACAGAACCTTCACTGCTACCTGGGTCCCGTCGATTTGGGCTGGCCGGAATCTCCATTTTCGCAATGAGGCAAGCAAGAACTGATCGAGGCGAGGCTCTGGGCTGTGCATGATTCGCAATCCCTCAAACTCCCCATGCGTACTTATGATCCCGAAGACCACAATTGCACCTGCCATGCTTCTCCTCAGCGCGTCTGGAGGAAAGTGCGGAAGTGACTTTGAGGTTGCGTAAGGAGGCACGAGAGGCCCAGTGTGCGAGCTAACGGAGAGATCCTGTCCACGATGCGATTCCAACGCATATTGCAGCGCCCAACTTGATGCATCTTCCATGTCGAGATAAACAGTGTAGGACGCCTCATCGCGAAAGATTCCAAAGTCCTTGAATCCGCCGCCGCTGGACCCGTTTGCCAGGATAGTGATTCCGTAAGCGGTTTGCGGCTTGGAAGATTTGGCAGCGGATCGTGTCACAATGCTCTCGCCTCTGCCGCTGCTTCCACCCTGAATCATGATGGATGGAAATGGACTGTTGCCTGAGCCGGTTCCCACCCCTCCGCCGCGGGATACATGTACGCTCGGCCGGGAAGTTCCGTTAGTACCAGTCGTGCTGTGCTGACCTGCATCTATACCCGACCCAGCACCTACCCGATCGGTTTTGGTTCCTATGCCTGCAAATTGGCCGGTGCTATTGCCTGATGCGTTCGCAATTCCGGGCGCTCCCGTGGGCTCCGTACCCCCACCTGCTGAACCCAGATCTGCTACTCCCGTGGGGGATACCGTAAATGCTCCATGGGTTTCTCCCGGAGGCACAATCGAAGGCTTATGGTTGACGGTAGGTATTGCATCCATCACCAGTAAATTGCGCGCCAGTTTTGGCATTGACACAGGAGTCGCAGGGTCAAGCAGGGAATTAGTAGTGCCGGTAACGGGAATAGGTAATTTTGGGGCAGCGACGATGGGCGCTTCTTCGGGCAGTTTGATCGGCTCGATAGCCGCAATCTTGACCGGTGACTTTTGTGTATTGTCGAGCGCCGGTTGAGGAGCCAGCAACGGTTTGGCCTGAGCGAGTAAGACCATTGGAGGCAAGGGCAAAGGAGCTGGCAATTTCGGTTTCACCGCGAGATCGGGCTGCCGAATGCTTTGGATGTAATTGTCAGGATGCGGAGGATTAGAGACAAGCAACTGGGGTCCTCTGTATACCACTCCTCGAATGGCTTTTGCGCTGAACTGCGAAGCGAGATCGTGTTTATTCCCGCCCTTACTTGCAAGGGTGACTTTGGCCTTGTGTACCCTGCCTCCCGTCGGCTCCAACCTGGGGAGCAGCAGTACTTGACGCTCCTGGACCATGGCCCCTGCTGTTATGACGCGCACTCCTCCGTGTAGCCAATAGCTCTGCGGAACACAAATCAACGCCAGTGCCAGAAAACCGTGCCCCAACAGTGAATAAAGCAGCCCGCGAGAGGGCAGGAACGCTTCTCCCAGCGCCGTGCTGAACATCATGGGAGCAAGCGAGTTCTTGCATGTGAGGCGCTCGTCGTCGTACTCCGAACTGGTTTCCATGCTCGTTCTGCCTTAATCAAAATTCACATATCGTCCGTGTTGAAACGGCGACTGCCTTCCCCAGATCTATGTCTGATCAAGGAAGCGCATGACCGCATTCGAAAGACCTCGGACGCTGCGCAACGGCCAACCTAAGTCCAATTTGTAGGTTGTGTGCCAGTTATCTGGCCGCAACCATTCCTCGCGAAGCTTGGCCCAATAGACTGCACGGGCCGCCCGGTCTTCGAGATTTGCAGGCTGTACGGTAGTTCCCGCGAGCCTGAAGTCTGCAGGCACTAGCTCCGGCAGAGCTGAGGCGCGATTGTACTTCCATTGGATCACCCGCACCGCCACCTCCCAATATCCGTGCGTGAGAGCGATGCTCGTCCTCTCCGCAGAGGAAAAGCCAGATGGCGGAACCGAGTTTAACTGGACGGTTGGTGTGATGGACAGGAATGCCAGAGTCATCCCAACCGCGATCATAGCCAGTGGCCAAAAAGTAATTCTTCCTTTACTCGGTCGCATCACAACTCCTTTGTGATTCACTGGATCACGCGACCTGAAAAGTCAAGCTCCCCGATCAACCTTTAGTCGATCGCCAACCGATGTATGTGAAGAGCTGATAGTACCTGCAGGAAGTTCCAGAACCCCGTGTGCTTTCCAGAACACTCGCGTAATGCGAAACGGGCGCACGGCGTTGCGTACGCCAACCACGCAATAGTTCTCGTCGACAAAAACGACGTCGATGGGGAACACCATCCCGAAGGTGTGAATCGCCTGGGAAGGCACAATGAACAGCCCGCATCCAGATGCAAGAGTGCGCTTGCCGAGCAGACCGATCAATCGCCGCATACTTGTATCGGCTATGCTGATCTGCTCGCCAAGAGAGCTATCTCTGGTCATGTTATGGACACGTACCATGGCGACCGTATCGTTTAGTCTGCGGTTCAAGAAATAGTGCCGCGTTTCTTGCGACGTTGAACCAGAATGAAAAGCACCAACACAAACATGACTCCAGAAATAACTCGAATGAGCGTTACGTTATCCATAATTCTCCTTTTCGTGATTTTGGTTTATTGAAAATTTGCCATGAAGTTCTTGCCGATCGAGATGATCGCCGGCACTAACAGAACGATGAACATACTTGGGAAAATGAAAAACACCAGTGGAAACACAAGCTTGATAGTGGTTTTCGCCGCCATCTCTTCCGCCTGCTGACGACGACGGGTCCGTAAGGAATCTGCAAAATAGCCAAGTGATTTCGATAGTGGAGTTCCGAAACGCTCCGTCTGCACTAACATGCTTACAAACGAGCGGAATATCTCAAGGCCCGTGCGATCTGCCATGTTGCGCCACGCTTCAATGCGCGGCTTTCCGGCGCGCTGTTCCAGCCGGATAAACAACAATTCATCGCTCAAATCCTTATGACCAAGGCGCAGTTCCTCGCCTATGCGCATCAGCGCCTGGTCCATGCCAAGGCCAGCCTCCATGCAAATGACCAGTAAATCAAGTGCATCGGGGAGCGCCAACCGTATTCGCTCCCTTCGCCGTATTACCGCGCTGCTCAGCCAGAAATCAGGCCACAGAAATCCGACCGCCGCCAGGATCATGAACCAGATGAGAATATTTTCATCTTTGAGCAAGAAGCCCGCGATCAGGCCAGCCACCACCGGCCCTAACAGCTTTACTGTGTAGAAGAGGTCTACGTACTCAGGTTCGCGAAAACCAGCCGCAGCCAGACGGCGCGACACTTCACCGTCATCCGAAAGTCCGACCAGTTTCCGAACCGGAGCGAGCCATTCTGCAACTCGGGATGCAAACGCAACTCCCGATTGCGAGCGGGGCAGCTCAGCAGACGCAGTGCCGGCGATCTTCGCCAACCGGGCCTCCACAGGAGATCTTCCGCCCAGCAGCACAAGCGCCAGAGCCAAGCTGAGAAAGAAGATCAAGACGATTGCGCTAATCATTCCTGCCATGGCGTTATACCTTTATGTCTACGATTTTTCGGATTGACCACGCACCGATGGCCATTAATCCAAGCCCGAGCCAGATCGCCTTGCGTCCTAAGGGATCTTCGATGAGGCTGCCCGAATAGCTAGGATTGAGAAAATTCATGATCACAAAGAGAATGAAGGGAAGCAGGCCCAGAATCCATCCCGTCATGCGTCCTTGTGCGGTGTAAATCCTCAATTGTCCGAGTAACCTGGAGCGTTCTCGAATGACCGCTCCTGCCTTATCAAGAACCTCAGCCAGATTGCCGCCCGTTTCCCTTTGCACTAACATCGCTGTTACGAGAAATTGCAGGTCCGGCACAGGGACACGCCTTGCGAGATTCAACAAAGCTTCACGAATTGGGAGCCCGAAGTTCTGCTCCTCGAACACGCGCCGAAACTCTGAGCCCACCGGATTGGGAATCTCACGGGCAACCATCTCGATAGCCGCTGTAAGCGCGTGCCCTGCGCGAAGCGCGCGTGCCATCAGGTCGATGGCATCGGGCAATATCGCCGCGAAGCGATCCATTCTTGATTTCCGTTTGACAAGCAAGAACACGTATGGCCAGTTTGCGGCCATAAGACCGAGTACGATTCCCAAAGGGACACTGTGGAACCACGCTGCGCTCAGGACCCCAACAACCGTAAAAGCCAGTACCGCACCGATAAGACATCCCCCCACGGTCCATTTGGAGTTGGCTTGTTTGATCAGCGCGTCGATATCAGCGGCAAGTTTGACTCTTTGCAAAATTGCGTTGAGGATCGGAAGGCGGCTCAAGACGTTGCGCTTCAGGATGTCCGGATTTATTGCCTGACTCGGCGAGGGCTCATCGATCCTGGCAAGGCGCTTCCAGAGATCAGTCTCTTGCTTAGTCGGTTTCGTCATAAAGAACACGACGGAGAACGTTATGACCAACAGCACTAGAAAAAGTACGATCTGCACTCGGGAATCTCCTTTCCGAAGCCGAACTACACTTCGATCGACATATCAAAAAGACTTGGTGGAACAGGGATGCCCGATGCGGCGATCTTCTCCGCGAACCTCGGAGTTACTCCCGTCGCATAGAATCTGCCCAATACGCGGCCGTTGATACCAATTCCGCGCTTCTCAAAGCAGAAGACATCTTGCATGCTTACAACTTCCTGATCCATACCTGTGATCTCACTCAGATGAGTAACTCGACGGCTGCCATCACTCATTCGAGAGACCTGGACGATGATGTTGACCGCCGACGCGATCTGCTGCCGAATAGCTTTTTCCGGCAGGTTGAGGTTAGCCATCAGAGCCATGGTCTCCATGCGGGCAATTGCATCACGCGGACTGTTGGCGTGAATGGTCGTCAACGATCCATCATGGCCGGTATTCATAGCCTGGAGCATATCCAGCGCTTCCTCTCCGCGCACTTCGCCGATGATGATACGATCCGGACGCATACGAAGGCAGTTGATCACCAACTCGCGTTGACGCACGGCACCCCGACCCTCCACGTTCGGAGGTCGGCATTCCAAGCGAACAACATGTTTCTGTTTCATCTGAAGCTCGGCCGAGTCTTCAACCGTAACGATCCGCTCTTTTTCGGAGATGAACCGGGACAGAACGTTCAAAAGAGTTGTTTTTCCGGAACCCGTCCCACCCGAGATAACAATATTCAACCTTGCCTTGATCGCACCTTGCAGTAGATCCCGCATCTGCGGCGTCAAGGTTTTGTTGGTAAGTAGATCTTCGATCTCGAGAGGAATCGTCCCGAAGCGGCGAATCGAAAGAATCGGGCCATCCACGGCGAGCGGAGGAATGATCACGTTGACACGCGACCCGTCGGGCAGACGAGCATCCACCATCGGCGACGATTCATCGACCCTGCGTCCTACGGCAGAGACGATCTTGTCAATGATGTGCATGAGATGAACGTTGTTCGCAAATGCAACGTTGGCCTCTTCGAGAACTCCCGCACGCTCGACATAGACGCTCGAACAGGTGTTGACCAGAATGTCGCTGATCGTTGGGTCCTGTAGCAGCGGTTCGAGGGGACCCAGACCAAAGACTTCATCCAACACTTCGCGCGACAGCCGCTCCCGTTCAGAAGTGCTCAATGGGGTGTGTGAGCGCGAGACCAAGTCCTGGATTACTGCAAGAATCTGATTCCGAGCATGGTTGTCGTCGAGGTAGTTCAGTTTCTCAAGGTCAATAAGGCTAAGTAGATTCCTATGAAGAGCGGACTTCATCTCCTGATAGGCTTTGGGCTTCAGGTCTGTTCTGGACCAATCACCGTCTTGCACCAAGCCGATCCTTCCTATGGTGTCGCGCTCGTATTGTGGCATCTTGCCCCCTCTAACCGAGACTATGAAACGAGTCTTTCGAACCAGCTCTTCAGGTCTTTTTTCCCGCCCGGCCCTGCTGGATTCTCGACCAGAGTGTCAATCCATCGCCGTAGCGTCGCAGCCAATTCCGATTTCGAGGTGAATGATATTGGCGTGCCGGTGTTGATTGCTTCGATCACCTCGACATAGCTATTCGGCACCAGGAATGACACGGGCATCCGTATCGTCTTCTCGATCTGTTCGCGTCGGATCGCGGCACGGTTGTCATATCGATTGATGACAACCCTCGTCTTTTCCTTGGGGCAGTTAAAACGCTTCAGGTGCTCAAGGAATCGGACCAGGTTGCTTATCGACGGTAGTTCCGGTGCTGCGACCAGATAGACAGCGTCTGCCCGGTCAATCGCACCGATGTTGTACGCGTTCAGGCCCGGAGCGCAGTCGATAAGTACCAAATCGTATTCTTCTCGAAGGAAATCAAGCGTGTTCTCTAATGCGGTCTCCGAGGCTGTGGTTGCCGATCCAAAAGCGTCGGGTGCGGTGAGAACGTGCAGTCCTGACGGGTGCTTGGCCAGGAAACCCTGAAGTAGTTCAGAGTCAAGACGATGAATGTTATGAACTAACTCGAAAAAATGATACTCATGCTTCGCGAGGCTCAGATAGACGGAGACATCGCCAAGGTCCGGATGCTGGTCAATCAGAAGAGTCTTCGCACCGCTCTGAGCAGCGAAAACCGCAATATTCGCAGCGAGGGTTGTGACCCCGGTACCGCCTTTCACTCCGACAAAGGCGTGTACTTTTCCCTTCTTTACCGGAGCGCTTCGCTCCCGCTTCTTTTGCTCATGCTTCACCAAGGCCTCGACCACCCGATCGCGGGCCAGAGGTTTTAACAGGTACTCCGAGCATCCCGAGCGCATTGCGTCGATGATGCGTTCAGGATGCGAGTCCGAGGCCAACGCGAAGACCGCGGTGGCAGGCATGGCATTCTTAATCAGTTCGGTACGCGAAGCGGCACGTTCGCGATTGTTGTCAAAGTCAATCAAACATACATCAGGACATTTCTGCTGCAGATCATGCAATATGGCGGCATCACTAGCGTCCCATTGATCGAGCTCGCCAGTGATATCAAAACCGGGGAGTGATTCAACAATATCGCGCAGACCTGCGGCGGTCCGTTTGTCCACGGAGACTGAGACGATATGCAGCGTGCGACGACACGTTTGGACAATACGGCTGCTCACGTTCCACTTCCTCGTAGTTACTTGGTATCAGTAATTGCAGTTGCTGTTGAACTCGTTTTCTTGTGAATCATCCGATCGAACTCTTTATTCTCAAGGTTAGGTACCGCCATCGCTGGCGTTTGAGGAGGAGGCGAGTTCTCAGTCAGTGGATCTACGATGCTTGGTGTCACCATTACCAGAAGCTCGGTATTGGTTCGGCTAAAGTTTTTCGATCTAAATAGTTGTCCCAGGATTGGGATGTCTCCAATGCCGGGCACCTTGCTGAGCTGTTGCGTCGTGCGTCTGTCCATCAGGCCAGCAATTCCAAAGCTCTGACCGTTGCGTAGATCAATCACGGTCTCAGCCCTTCGAGTCGAAATGGCTGGCACTACAAACCCAGAGATCGTCACTGCATTTGTGAAATCAAGCGTGCTGACCTCGGGTGCGATCTTCAACCGAATCGTCTCGCCCTCGATGGTGCCGGTAAAATCCAGCCTTACTCCGAAGGGCTTGAATTGTATGGTCACAGCGGTTGAGTTCCCGGTCCCGCCCTGCACAACAGGGAAGGGAAACTCACCGCCTGCCAGAAACTTCGCGGGCTCTCCGCTTCGCGCCATCAGATTCGGCTCGGCGAGAATCTGCAGAACATTTCTCTGTTGAAGATCCTGGACAGTTGCGCCAAGGTTCAGGTCAGGACGAAACAAGAAGATGTTTAACAGGTTAGAGGCCGAGAGACTGGTCGTGAAGCCTTGCGCCGACGCGCCGATGGAACTGGTAATGAGTCCACTTGTACCGAGCGACGGCGCCCCAAACTGCCCGGTCGAGATCGCGCCCGGAGTATTCGCCGCGCCTGTGCTCAGAATATTGAAGCCGAATTGCTCAAGCTTTACACGGTCAACTTCTGCAAACTGCACCTTGAGCATGATCTGCTTTTCACGGCGTGGAGAGTCGACCATCATCGAGTCAACAACATCCTTGGAATAAACGCTTGCCATCCGTAAAACGTTGTCTGCCACAGCCTTGCTCGTGACGTTTCCCGCGGTGAGAATCTTTCCCTGGTCCGCCTCAACGCGGACCGCCTCGTCAGGATAGGCCGACTTGATTCCCTCTCTCAGTCCGGCGACGTCAATGTCCGCGTACACGTCCATAAGGCGTGCGTTTGATCCTTCATCCCACAATACAAGGCTGCTGCTGCCGGGAAGTTTCGCCGTAACAACGAGCTGGGTTGGACTGATCGTGACCGTCTCGAGCACAGTCGGACTACTCACTACAATCCGGCGCAACCGGGACTGGGTATTGAGAACGATTGATTTGCCAACCTGGATGTGAACCGACTGAGTTTCCGGAGCAGACGTTGGTTGTGCAACCTGCTGATCCTGCGCAGATACATCCGTTGACATCTCCAAGCGCGCTTGTGCGCCCGGCGTCTTAGCCGCTGGCTCTTGTGCATGGGCCGCGACCATCGTTAACGTTACCAGTAGCAGAGCAACAACAGAATTGATTGCGGTGCGAAGTGCTTGCATCTTGACTTTCCTCTTTATGACGCCAGTTACTCAAACTTATCAACCGACTTCTTGCCGCCGGAAATAGTCTCCACCTCATGGAAAACAGCCGCTTTCACAACGCGAGGAGGAGCCTTCACGCCAACTCTCTTTTCCAATATTGGCTTGCGGCCACCGGTCATCAGATCGGCCATGTCCACGGGCCGGGTTTCCGGACTCATTTGGTCGGCGCCGTTGCGAAGCACAAATTGGATTGCGCCTTGCGTCGAAGCCAGCACGAGTTTTTCACCGTCCTCTGGCTTGAGTAACAGGGTCACCACATTGACCGTTTCGGGTTTCCCAGTAGGATCAGGTTCGATCTTCTGCCCGGCCACAAGCACCTCAACATTCGGCAGAATGGTCTGCGTCATTGGCAACGGAGAGTTTTCAACTTTTGACGTCACGAGCACATCTACCCGGGAGCCTGGATAAAGGAAGCCAGCCACACCAACGACATCGTTTGATCGCACTGACACTGCGCGCATGCCTTCCGGGATCTTCACGGTTAGGCCGATTCCAGAACCAGCCATAGCGACGTCGTGATCAAGGATCGGTTGATGCTCACTGATCGGGTAAATTACCGACCTGCCGATCACTTCTTCAGGTTTGGAGAATGCACCAGTCAAGGGCATGTTGGCGGGCCAGTCGATTAACGCGACGCTATCGGCGCTTATCGGAGATCCGGCCGAGAGCGACTTTTTGGCAACAACCACCTTCACCGTATGACCCTGGGCACGTTGCGATCTAACGCGAACGGAGAAGATATAACTCACAATTCCCGCAATGCAGACGGCAAGAACAAATGCCAAAGCAATTCGTTTCGAGTTCATAAGCCACCTCGACCATAAGAAACAAGTGCGGAGTACAGAACTCCAGTTGCGATCGCGACGCCGTAGGGCAGGCGAATTGCTTGCGGGTTGGACAGGTTCAGGGTCGGATGCACTTGGCCTCCAAGCGCTGCGTGAAATCGAATCAAATCCCAGACGTTTACGAGTACTGCGCGTAGCTTCCCCAGACGGAGCGCGTAAAGGATGGCGAAGATTCCACCAGCAATGGCCGAAGAGAGAACAATCTCAATCGCTGATCCCGGGCCGACAAAACATCCAACCGCCGCAATTAATTTCACGTCTCCGGCGCCCATGACATGAAGCAGGAAGAAGATCAGAAACGCGCCGCCGCCGATGAGTCCGCCGAGAGCTGCGCTTCCCAATCCGTGCCATCCCTGCAGCGCAAATCGCCCAGCGATGGCGACCAACATTGCAAGGTAAGTGAGTTTGTTGGGAATCCGGCGAGTCGCCACATCCGTAACACCGCCGATTGCGGCAACAACCAACCCACATGACATGAATAAGAATTCCGCCGTCATACGCTCGCCCAGAGAGAGTTTCAACTCTCAGATGTGTCATTAGTTAGAGAGCCGGAAGCGCAGTGAACCAATCCCCCGGAATTGCGCTTCCTGGCCCATTCGATACCCGAACAACTCGAAAACCGTTCTTAGGAAGTGGAACTGTTCAGCTTCGAGCCGATTTTGCTGAAGGCCGTGCTGATGTTCGTGGCTAAAGCAGACATGGTTGCCACCGAGCCAAATGCAATCAGGGCCGCTACCAGTGCGTACTCGATCAGATCCTGGCCGGACTCGTCGTTATGCAGACTGCGAAGGGTGCGAAGAACGTTGACTTTCATTTGGAGTCTCTCCTGGAGTTTCTTGAATTCTCAACGCGACTGCTGACTTGCGAAGGTCGGGTTTTCGGACGTCTACTCGTTGCCAGATTTCGCAATTCATCAGATTTTGGTACAGCGACTTTGTGATTACGCACAACTAACTACTTCGACGCAGCAAGAAAGTGAACCGTTGCTTCTGCTATGAAAAAACTTTCACTACCGTGAAAAATTTGCATGCGACAGCCAATCGAAGTGCACATTCGGTGCCAAAGTGCGGACCCCTTATCCGGGGAGTGTCAGCGTCCTAACCCTTCCCCACGGTGCGAGTTGTAAGCTATTGGAATCAATCCGCTTACAAAGAGACATAGAACATTGGAGAAACACTCCACCAGTCTTGAGGAGAATTCGCGAAAGCTAGGCTTCTAGGGAAATGGGTAAAGCGGGGGCTTGGGTGGGAAAACGTTTTCACTCACCTAGGTTAAAAGTAACCTAAAAGTAACATTGATCAATGCGCCATCAATTTCGAGAGAAGACAACCGCCAATCCATCGTCGTATTCCACGTGCCAGTCTTTGCTGTCCTTGAGGATGCTGGACAGGGGAGTTTCGGTAGCAAGTAGTACCCATTTAACTTTGTAGTTATCGAGCGGTTCGCGCCACTGCCAACTGCCATTTCTGGCCTTTAGGTAATCCCTGACAAAGTCTTCACCATAGAAATCATGTCTGTCGTCAAAGTAGAGCTTCGTTGTGGGATAGAGCTTGTAGATCAGATAGCCGCTCCAATCATCGGAGTTAAACATGTGGCCGTGGATGCCCTTTTGAGCGATGAATTCCGTTGCTTTCACGGGAAAGACTTTTTCATCAAAGTGCGCCGACATGACAGTTGCCGATACAATGCGCCCCTCATTCAGAGCAATTCCCACCGATGCAGCTACAGCAACGATCAGTAGCGCATGACCGCGAAATTGCTTCTCCATGCTGGCCATGTTTTCAGAAATGTCGTGGACTGCATCAATCAATGAACTAATCCATGCCATATGGGCAGGGTGATTCAGCCGCGGTGAAATGGCCGCAGCCAATACGGGCCCGATTGCAACGCTCATCAGGATGGCCGAAATCGGTATATTGCGAGCCGCATACAGGCCAGCATGAAGCGAGAACAGCAGGAGCAACAGATCAGTCGCAGTAACTCGTTTTCGAGCGAGCACTAGTCCAAGGACGGACAATAAAATGAATGATTCAAAATATCCATATCCAGACGCATGAAAGTTTGGCGACATGAATTCGTTAATCGAGTTCATCAAGAATGTGTTGGATAAGTACTGATACACATGTACGTGCAACTTGTAACCGTAGGGAGTTAGGAAGGTTGCCGCCAGGCACGCACAGAATACGACGGCTAACTGAAAACTTCGCTTACGGTTTTCTGCACTAGGGTCCGTGAGATATTTCCAGACGCTGGAACAGCCAAACACAGCAAGCAGCATCATCCCCAGAATGAAGCCGCCATGCACGTTGACCCAGAGCAGCATCAACGGCGGGAACCATAACAACGACGAACGCTCACCTCCTTCAAAGCGATAAAGCAAGTCAACCCAGAGCACGGTGAAGAGCCAACTAAGAACGTGCGGACGAGCCAGCATATGGACCTGTGCGGCCGCGGACGCCAACAGGGTCAATACCACGGCGGTCGCAAAACTGCCGCTTCGCCTTAGAACGGAGCGAAACAAAAACGCGAACGTGGCAGCAATGACCATGGCTGTAAAAAGCACAACACCGTTCAGTCCGGAGAAATGATGGATGGCGGCAATGACGGCGTCGTACAACCATTCCCATGCGTACCATGGCTGGCCCGCTTTAGTGTATGAGAAGCTATCGGTCCGCGGTACGGACCTCGTCGCGAGAATGAATTCTCCGTTTCGGATGTGCCAACCCGTGTCCGCGTCGCCGAGCAGTCCTTTGCTCATCGGGCTGAACACAAGAATGCCGAGCAGCACCAGGAAAAGCACATCGGCGATGGAGGGCAAACTCCACCGGACCCATGTTGCCGGAGAGTTCTCCGCGATCGGCGAAACAGACGTTACCGCTTCACTAGGCACAACCGCGGTCGGGGATTTTTCATTCATAGTAGACACTCGATAAAAGACTTCTAACAGACAGCGGGCAATGCTTCAAGCACATTGCATGCAGATCGTTACATGCTTCACTGGCTAGACCGTATTCTGTTATATCGATTTCAGTTCTGGCTCTTCGTCACATTTATGTTTATGCTTTCTGCCATGACCTGCTACGCCACTTCCGTGGAAGAAGCCAGCGTTGCTGAACAACCTGCGGTTTCCTCGGTGCGAAAGGTCCTCGTCTTTTGCGCCATCCTTGCGTTTAGTGCAGCCTTCACCTGTGTGTACTTTAAGTCCGGTTGGATCGCAGGCGATGACGGACTGTTGGCCACAAGCGCCGCCCGGGTTATGCATGGCCAGTTGCCCCACCGGGATTTTGTAGAGAATTACACCGGTGGGTTGAGCTATCTTCACGCGCTCGCGTTTCGCGCATTCGGTGTGGATTTGGTTTCGATGCGCATTCCCGCCTTTTGCTTCTTTCTTGCTTGGGTGCCGGTCGTTTACTACTTGGCTTGCCGAGTTGCGTCACCTCTGGCGGCAGTTTCCGCCACGTTGCTCTCCGTCGCATGGAGTTTTCCGAACTATCCGACGCCCATGCCTTCTTGGTACAACCTCTTTCTCGCTACGTTCGGAGCGGCCGCTCTCTTCCGATATCTGGATACCGAGCAAAGACGGTGGCTCTATATTGCGGGACTCTTTGGGGGCGTTTCATTTCTCATCAAGGTCGTTGGTCTTTATTACGTCTCCGGTGTTCTGCTGCTCCTGGTATATCGCGAGCAACTCCTGAATCATTCGGCGAATTCTGGGAGGACCTTCAGGTGCGTACTCTATCGCATTTTCATGTTAGGTTCGCTGCTGTTGTTTCTTACCTCGATCCTTTACCTTACCCACCCGCGCGGAAGTGGTCGTATCGTTCACTTTGCAATTCCCATCGGCGCCGTAACAGCCGTCTTGATCGCGAATGAGAGGAACCCTTCCTCAGTGAGGAGCCAGCAGAGATTTGTATCACTGTTCCGCATGATTATTCCTTTTCTTCTCGGAGTGTCGTGCCCGGTTGCCTTGTTCATGGTTCCCTATATTGCTTCCGGTTCAACCGGAGCGTTCCTCCACGGTGTGTTTGGTCTCGGCGTGGCGCGCGCGAACAGCCTGGCTGTTTTCGATCCTCCGACAGCCGTTTGTTTCATCTTCGCAATCCCTCCACTGATGGCCTTGGCAATCGGATTCGGCGCAAAACCCAAGGTCGCCCTGATGGCCAGCGCGGTTGTCGCGCTTATTGGAGTTCTGCTGATCGCTATATCTGGAAAGTACGAGCTCACCCCGCAACTGGTCTTCGAATCAGCGGAGATGTTAGCCCCGATCTGCGTGGTAGTGGGCACTGCCCAGTTAGTGTTTAGAGGCACTGAACTCGGTGTTGTTCGCCGGCAGCAACTCATGCTGCTGTTGTCCCTCGCAGCCCTCTGCGCCTTGGTTCAGTTTCCCTTCGCGGCTCCCATTTATTTTTGCTACTATGCGCCGTTGTTGATTCTGGCCATGTTCGCAGTCGTGTCCTCATGGCAACGTACATGCAGTATTGCTATGTTGAGCGCCGTGGTGGGATTTTATTTCTTGTTTGCGGTAGTACGCATGACTCCGACCCGCATATACCGTTTCGCGTTCACTCCTCCGCCTCCCCACACTCTTCTTTCCTTGCCAGCGGCGGGCGGGCTGCGAGTGCCCTCGTCAGGCACCTTGGAAACGATGGTCGCAATGGTTCAGCGCCACTCGACAAATCATCAGGTGCTCGCCTTCCCAGAGTGTCCTGAGGTGTATTTTCTGACCGGGCTACAAAATCCCACCCGCAACGATGGAGGAGTTCTTACCGAAGATATCTACAGTGTCCTTGCTTCTGACGAAATCAATGTAATCGTAATCAACGAGAAGCCTTATTTTGCCTCGACGCCAGCCCCGGATGTCATGGTGGCAATCGAGCGCAGGTTCCCGTTCTCCAAAGCCTCCGGAAAGTATCTGGTCCGCTGGCGTACTGAGTGATCAGCAGTCTCAAGGATCGATACCGTCAAAAGGGCTCAAGGAACATTCCCCCAGCTCTGCCATACTTACGCTAGTGCGAAACAATAGCCACACCTATCAGAAGCTTGGTTCCCACTGCGCATCCGTTCAGTTGCGCGGGTAGGAATTGCCAGCGGCGCAATGCATCGAGAGCTTGTTGGGTTCGAACGTCGATCTGGTGTGGAGGTCTGACCGTCAATTCTCCTTTATCTGAGACGACTGCAGAAAGGAAGACGCGCGTTGCGCGGTTTCCTGCCTCGTCATCGGTAACGATCGCTGGAACCTTTTTGACCGCTACAGGTGGGGTCAACATTCCGTTTTCGGATGACGCTTGGCCCAGCATTGCGTATTGCATCGACCAGTCTGGTCCACCACCCGCGTCAGCCATTGGAATGTATACGGTGTAGACAGTTTCACTTCGGTCAAACACCCCCAGATCCCGGGTCGCGCCACCGTTGGTTCCGGATGAGATCACGGTGATGCCGTAAGAGGACTGCGTGGAATCGTGCGTCGCCCTGCCTCCGCTTCTGCCTGTTCCGCCAGAGATTGTGAGACCGGGAATTACCTGCCCAGCACGGTGGCCAGTGCCTGCCCCTTCTGCCTGACTAGATCCGGAGCCACTCCCTGAACCTTCGTGACGCCCGTAGGTCGTTTCACGAACGCCGAGGCTAGTTGCGTTAGGGTTGCAAAGTGCTGGGTGTGCAGTCGTTCCACCTTGAGCGATCCGAACCAATGCTCACGCGTGGCGTCTGATCAACCATGCCCAGCTTGCGTGCCGCTGCAGCTATGTCTCGCCCGACTCAACCATCGAACACGTTTTTCGCGGGCAAGCTAAAAGTGCGACGCCTATATCCCTGCGACGCATTCTGCTCCGGACAGATGTAGAGTCAGGACCCCGGCTTTGCCGGATGATACTTACTTTGCCATCCAAAAGCACCGCTAATCACTACTTATCAAGGGACTTCAATCCGTCACGGAATTCATTGTAGGTTGACTTTAAGTATGGGACTGTTATTGTCTTAAGGGGTTTGGCAGGATTTCCCCCTACAAGCGTCCAAGGCGGTACACTTTGAGTTACCACAGCTCCGGCAGCGATAAACGCGCATTCACCAACCACTATAGTTTTACCTGGTGACGATTGTACGATGGCCCCAGTTCCGGCAAATGCATAATCTTCAAATATGATCTTCCCGGCACCTCTTCCATGGGCGATAACAGTCACTCTTGGCCCAAACTCGACACCTTCATGTATCTCTATGACTTCGGGATATTCGGTTTCAAGAATGCAATCATAGGCGATAAAGCCATTTCTCCAACCATCGGGAAATTGAACTCCCCTTACCATGTGCAGAAAGTGCCTTAACGTTCTTCCTCCTGGCGCAAATTGTGCGACGGGAAGCAAGGCATGCTTGATTAATCTTAGTGGGAGTGATTTCATTATCCTCTCAATAGGCTATAGATCTTCTCAAAGGCCGGAATATTGTCTCTGGCTTCTGAAAGATGTCGCCTAACAACGGCTTTATAATCTGCCCCTATGCACGACCTAACTTCTCCGATGGGCGCAGCTTTTTTATTTAAGTACATCTCAGCAATGCTCAAAAGGTTTGTCCACTTAATATTCCCTAGGGAATTAATCCAATCGATTGTGTCCGTCAGTTCTCCATATCCATTCCTAAAGGCTCCATGGTGTTCAACGAGGATGATCGGTCTCCCTTTTTTTATATCCTCCCTGAATAGTTCCCTGTCTTTTGGGTATCGCCTTTTAAATAGCGGGAAATCGCTGATCATCGTAGCTGGGGATTGAGTCTCGTCCGGCCCATCCGTGTTGAACGCTGCGAAAAAGCCAACGTCCTTGAGGGCTTGCATGGCAACCGGGGAAAAAATGCCTTGAGGAAACACCATCACGGGATCATACGGCAGACATGTGAGCCGTTTGTGGCTCTCCATACGCCACAAAGCGGTCTCTGCCAGAGCTTTTAGGTGGGTAAAATCCGTTCCTCCCCACTCTCTGCCGGCGTGATTGCATCCATGAACACAGAGAGCAAAATTGTCAAGATTATCAGCGAACAGTTTTACGGTTTTCGGGTTGCTTCTCTTATAGCTCCACGGGATGAAGGCGATCTCAGTAAAAAAGTCATGAACCTTCATCTCTTTAAGAAGTTGTTCGTAGTTGAGATAGCCATAATTTGGCCGAATTAACGGATCATCAATAACAAGACATGCCAGAGTTTTCATAATGTGAGCTTGCCCTAGAAGCCGTGTCCCATAACTGAATGTCCTTCGTAATCGTCGTGGCTGTGGGAAAGTTGGAAAGCGGTTTGCTAATCCTCGCTTTTCCATAGCCTGTTTCGGGTGTCTCTGCGTGCTGCGGATGCTCCTGTGCTAAGCACCGAGGCCTGTTTGAACTGAATCGGGCGGAAGTGCTTCAGTGTCGAATGTAGTCTCGTTTGCTTATGCCAGAGCAGCAGTCGAGGGCCAAGGCTGTGCTCTGGATTCACCGGAGCAGATTAACGCTATCAAGCTCTGCAAGTCTAATGAATTCGCAGAACAATGCACTCTTCGCTGATTGTTGGCCCAAACCGACTAGCGAGGCTTTCCTGTGATGGTGCCGATGACACCCGTAACGTGCATCCCAAGCTGGGAGTCGGAGGCTCTCCAGAGCTTGGTGATCAAACTCGAACTGGAGATGCCTGCGTCCCGTAACGCTGCTCCAGTCGGCCATCGACAAACAGCGGGGCCAACCAGCGGGCGATCTTGTTGCTCAACCGCGACGCGTGCGTTGTTAATCAACTCCGTCCCCTCCGCCACCAAGGCATCTTGCACCCTGGAGTGCGTTGATCACCGGTAGCTTAGCGCCTTCCGTGATCGGAGATTCGACCTTCTCATTTCCTCTGCTGACAGCGACAATCTAAAACCTTGCATAGGCCAGGTCAGGCATGGTATACGTCATCTCACATAGGATTTGTAGCACCTGGCGCCCTTCGTCTGTTTTGTTTGGTTGAGTTTTGCATCTCTTCGTTGGCAGTTCAGCCTTCGACCTCTGCGCATTCCGCAGGCAGGTCGTCGCGCGACACAAGGAGATGCGGTCGGCCAATCCAGTGACGGAGTCAAGGTGACCATTCGTTCGAAAGATTACGGTTTATTAGTTCTTGTGGTTACTCTGTGTCTTGTACTATCGGCTTGCGGCGGGGGAACACAGACCGCCGCCACTGCACCTTCCAGCAATTTAGTGAGTCTATCGACATCCAGCCTTAGTTTCGCCAACCAAGTGTTGAACATTACAAGTGCGATTAAGTCGGTGACTGTGTCGAATACAGGCACGGATATCGTCACCATTGGTAGCGTGACGGTGACCGGCGACTTTGCGCAGACGAACACGTGCGGCACGAGTCTGGCGGCGGGATCGAGTTGCACGATCAGCGTAAAGTTCTCGCCGACGGCGACGGGCTTGCGGAGTGGGGCCCTGTCGATTGCGGATAGCGCGACGGGGAGTCCTCAGCAGGTTTCGCTCTCAGGAACGGGCATAGCTGCAGCAGCTTCGATTTCTCCGGCTACATGGACGTTTGGCAGCCAGGTGCTGAGCACGACCAGCTCGGCGAGCGCGGTTACGCTGAGCAACGCGGGGACGGCGAGCTTGACGATTTCGGGCGTGACGGTGACTGGCGACTTTGCGCAGACGAACACCTGCGGTACGAGTCTAGCGGCGGGATCGAGTTGCACAATCAGCGTGAAGTTCTCACCGACGGCAACGGGATTGCGGAGTGGGATGCTGTCGATTGCGGATAGCGCGACGGGAAGTCCCCAACAGGTTTCGCTTTATGGGACTGGAGCGACAGCGGGTAGTTTTGGAGTAAGTCCAACGAGCCTTGCGCTTGGTAGTGTTGGGGTGGGACAGACAGGTTCAAAGACCGTGACACTCACGAACAGCGGTGGCTCCGGTGTAATCGTGAATTCAGTCAGCATCAGCGGTGCAGGCTTGGGGATAAGCGGTTTATCAACTCCGTTTACGCTTGGGGCGAGTCAGAGTAGTACGTTCACCGTGACATTCACGCCCGCGATTTCAGGGGCGGTGACTGGTACGGTCTATCTCACTGACAACAGCCCCACGACCAGTGTCAGCATTCCTGTTACTGCAACCGGAGTGGCAGCGCCCAGTCACGATGTCATGGTGCAGTGGACTGCATCCACTTCCAATGTCAGTGGCTACAATACATACCGTGGAACCGTTACGGGTGGGCCGTATGCGAAGTTGACCTCAACTCCAACTGCCGCGACTACGTATGATGATCAGAGCGTGCAGGCGGGGCAGAAGTACTATTACGTTGTTACTTCCGTTGCGGCGGACTCCACCGAGAGCGGATATTCCAACGAGGCATCAGCCACAGTACCTACGCCATAGCTCGTACCTTGCAGCATTTACCTTAGATACTGACTGGGATTTGGGGCTAAGAAAAGCGTGGCCGTGAAGGTGTTATACCTTCACGGCCACGCTGGTTATGAAACAAATGGATTGCGACCTGCCTATTTACATGACTCGAGTCTCTTTTTGGGAGGAGCACTGTAATCGTATCCATAAGCGCCGTACCGCGTGGCTGATGGATCTGTGGTCCGGTTCAGAATCACCCCCAGCAAGCTTTCCCGCCTGAATTCGTGCACGGCGCGCTTCGCAAGACGAGAGAGTGTCGCAATGGAGTTGACGACCATCAGAACGCCATCGCTCAGATCGGCAATCGCACGGGCGTCAGCGATGGGAAGAACTGGGGGCGTGTCGATGATAATCCAGTCGAACGCCGGGCGCAGTTTAAGAATCAACTCACCAAGTTTGGGATCACCGATGAGGTCTCCTGGTTGTGCGACTCGTCTGCCAGAAGGGATAAAATAAAGGCGATCAATGGACCCGGTCTGGATGAGGTCTCCTACGTGCTTCTCTCCGAGCAAATAGTCAGCGAGTCCTGGGGTGGAAGGGGCCTCCAACATGGATGAGACGCCGCCGTCGCGCCGCAGATCCGCATCAATCACGAGCGCGCGCCTGCCATTTTGCGATGCAAAAGCATGCGCAAGATTGGCCGCCACGAAACTCTTACCCTCCTCGGGGATCGCGCTGGATATAACGATAACTTTGAGAGTGCGCTGCGAGCGCATCTGATAAAGACGGGAGCGAAGGGTGCGGAACTGTTCCTGGGCTATTATGTTTGCCTCGCCAGAGAGGAATACAAGACCCTTCCCCCGGTGTGGCCAGGAATGTACGCTACAGGCCGCGAGGATCGGGTCCGCCGTTGCTGGAGCTACTTGTGGGATTACCTCCAGTGGCCCGTCACCTGAAGGCGGTGGAATTGCTGCGCCGGCGCCGTCTTGAGGCGTTTCGCCGTCGTCCTCCATCCCCATCGAAATGATTTCCTCGACATCGGGAAGATCTTTTGAAGAACCAAATTGGTGCTGACGTGCCAGTCGCAGCGCCTCGTGAATGCGGCTCATTTTGTCGATCCCTTTTCCCTGGATTCCCGGCTATGCACCGTGAACTCAGACTGCATAACCACTGGTGCAGATTCGATCTTGGTGTTCGCGTCATGCAGATTCTGGTGGCGTCCCAGTTCGAGCTCTCGTGCGGCACCTTCCACATGTTTTGCTTGTACCTGGCCATCACCGTCACAAAAGGCATTAATCAGAGATTGCTCGCAGAGCAGATTGATCAGTCGCACTATGCCGGACGAATAGTGGAACAATAGTGAGATTGATTCGGGATGAAATATCTGTATGGAATGTCCTCCGGCAACTTGGAGCCGCCGAGAGATGTATTCCGTCGTTTGGAAATACGAAAGTGGCTGAGTTTTGCAGCGCAAGGTGATGCGCTGCTTTAATTGGCGAAGCGATGGTTTCGCCAAAAGTGTTTCCAATTCTGTCTGTCCGGAGAGAACAATCTGCAGGAGCTTATGTGTCGGCGTCTCGAGGTTAGTAAGCAGTCTTAGTTCCTCCAGGGTATCTTCAGACATCTGCTGGGCTTCATCCACAATGAGGACAGCAGGCCGGGCTGCTTGATGCCGACTGAGGAGCCACTGGTTCAAAACGAGTAACCGGCGGCTCTTTGAGGATGAAGTGCAGCTGATTTCGAAGTCGGCCATCATAAAATCAATGAACTCATCTGGCGCTAGTCGAGGATTGAAGATAAAGGCCGTAGCCGCAGAAGTCTTGGCAAGCCACTGCATAAACACATTGAGAATGGTGGTTTTTCCTGTTCCTACATCTCCGGTGAAAAGTACGAAGCCTTTCCGATTGGTGACGCCGTAGGCAAGGGTTGCAAGGACTTCCTTGACGGGTGGCGTCACGTAAAGGAAGCGAGGATCCGGATTCAAGTTAAACGGCGCGACCGTTAGATGGAAGTGTTCTTCGTACATTGGTGGCTACACTTTAGCCCGGAGATGTCCAACGGGCTCAGGAGGGTGGGGTGAAGCCGCGATGATATTTCGGCCATTGTCTAAGACATGCGGTCCCGCAAATACCTCCGGCAGTCCAATGAGCAAGGGCAGATCGAGAATGCGGACGACATCCTCTTCGTTACGGATGAATTGTTCTCTTCTTTCCAGCAGCAGCGCCAGTCCAATCCCTAACAGAAGGCCCGCGCCTGCACCGGCAAGTCCGAACTTGATGCGTTCTGGAAAACTTGGCTTATTGGGAAGGCTAGGGGCGTCCATTACGCCGAACTGCTCTCCTTCTTGCCTGCGCTCCAAATCCGTCGACATTTCAGACTGAGTCTTCTTGCTCAGGAGCTCATTGTAAAACTGAAGAGCGGTGTCGTGGTCACGGGTCAGAGCCTTATAGCGCTCCTCGACAATAGGGCTCAGTTGTAAGCGGGACTGCAATGTCCGGACTTGACCTTCCACCTTTGCTTGTTCAGCGAGTTTGCTCCGGATGTTCTCCTCCGTAACGCGCAGGGCAATTCGAAGCTGGCGCGCCTCCGGACTGTCCACGATGACATCGTCTTTTGCCGGCGCTGGAGAGGGGGAGTTGCTCGACGCTCTCATCTCGTTTTGCAGGAGCTGAATCTGAGCTTTGATTTTCGTAATTTCAGGATGCTGATCAGTGTAGCGGGACTGCAATGACGCTAGCTGGCTTCGGAGGTTTGTCAGTTCCTTCTGAACGTCGGTGGGATCTGCTTCGGTTGGGGCAACCCTTCTTGAAGTCAGTTGAGAGAGTGCAGATTCCTCGATAATCTTCTGCTGCTGAGCTTGGCTCAACGCCTGATTCAGCGCTTCCAGTCGAGCTCTAGTGGAAGTGAGCAATTCAAGATTTCTTTGTTCGTCTGACGGAAGCTGGCCTAGATATTTTCCTTTGAACTCGGCCAGTTGTGCATCATGTTCATCCAGCTTACGCTTGGACTCCCGCAGCTGTTCGGAAAGGAACTCGGTAGTTCCCGCCGCACGTTTTTGCCGTAGTTTGACGTTTTCTTCCATGAACATGGAGAGAATATCAGTGCAGATTTGTTGAGCCTTTTGCGCTGACTCGGCAGTGGCTGTGATGTAGAAACCGGAGGGAACTCTCGCGGCGCCTTCAGGGGCAATCATCTTCACTGTGATCGCTTTGTGTAGCTTTTCTATCTTCTCTTCCATGGACATTCCAGAAGAAGAGCCCTGGTAGAGTCCCAAGCGCACCACGATCGGCTCAAGGCGTGACCGGCTGAGAATCTGCTCCCGTAATGTCATCAACCGTGCGTCGAGTTGGTCTGTATTGACCTGCGTGACGAACTTCTCAGAAACCTTGGGCTGTTCGATCAGCACGAATGCCTTCGATGTGTATACCGGCTTGATGACATAGGTTAAGCCGATTCCGAATATAGGGCAGAGGATGGAAGGAATCAGAATCCACCAACGTCGGCGCTTCGCAACGGCCCATATTTCAGAAAACCCGAATTGACTTTCTTCTTCCATAGTTCACTCACGCCGGCAATATGGTTACACCAGCAGGTACGCTCACCTGGGGACTGCGAGCGTCGCACAGTTATGAAGAGAGCAAGGCAGATGCCAACCAGAGGCCCGACACTGCAAGGATTGTTAATGAAGGTGAGTTCAGCTGGATAGGTACGCCGTCAATTGCTTGCGCACTGTATTTCCAGCAAGAAACCGAAGTGGGGTGTCTCCGGGGAGATGGACAGGCAGCGGCTATCCTGTGGATATTTTGCCTCCCAGCGCCCGAGGATAGGCAAAACTTTTCCTATATCACACGATTGGATTTCCTAATGACACGCCTTCTTGGACAGGGGGAGTTGCGCGAAGGGCAGTGGCTTAAGGCTAGGCTGGGGCTCGAATTCTACGCCCGGATTACCGCTGTCAGGCTCCGTTCTGCCGCCTGCTCCCCACTCTTGAAGCTCTCATCTGTCCAGTGATATCCCCATTCCCCATAGCGCCCGCAGTAGGCAATCTCCAATTCGTCGAGGTAGTTGTGGACTGTCTTGAGAGCCGCCGCGCGCTCCAGGTCAAAGATCACGTTTGCGTAGCGGACTAACATGGCGTCCTTAAAGAGAATGGTGTCTTCCTCGCGGAGCAGGCCGCAACGCCGCAGATCTCTGATGACGGGTTCAATCCAGCTCTCCGGTGTACCTTCGAGTGGGCGGTACTTGTCTGAGAAGTACACTTCCGCCTGAATACTTCCAGCCCCTGGAGGAACGTTGTTTGGGGAAAGCATGTGAGGAAAACTAAGTCGTGTAAAGCAAATATCCTCGTCATAGAAATAGGTCATGTGTGCTTTCGATATGTCCTCACGGTTGACCCCAATGTTCACGAGCACGCATTTCGAACATGCCAAACGGCTGGCAGCGTCAGCCACATCGGGCGGGGTACGGCGAATCATGCGAATGAGGTCCGGCAGCGGCACCGAGGAGATCAGCGTGTCATAGCGTGCAACTCGTCCATTTGAAAAGGTAATTTCCTTTGCAAGGGGATCGATCGATATCGCCTCGTGATCGAGCTTCAATTCGCCTTTCTCAACAAACTTTCGCAGGTAGGATGCGAAGCCACCTTCGGTGGGATAACGAAAGTGTGTGACGTAATGAGTGTGGGCATATGAGGGAGAGAGCGCTCCCTGTAATACTTCCTCCAAACTAGGGCGATAGACTCGTGGTCCGAGCCAATCGGTACTCATATTATCAGCGGTTGTGAGGTGAAACTTTCTGGTGTACTGCATGGGGAAATTCTCGGCGAACGTCCGGCCGAAGCTCGCCAGCAGCCAGTCGGCGTAGTTTGTGACCTGCCGTTCCGGCGCCTGACGTTCATTCACGAAATCGGTAATCACCTTGACGATCATGTCTTGCGGCAGACCGTGCATGTGCACTTGAACCGGATGCAATGGCCAATGACCGTGCCAATAATTGTTCAAAGTGATCTGTAGGGTCGTATATCGCTGATCGACGCTGTCGGCAAGCAGGTCCTGGATACGGGGATCCTTGCTGTAGGTGATATGGGGACCGACATCAAACAGGAAACCGCTGTCACTCCGGAACGACGCAGTGTTGCCGCCATAATAGGCGTTCCTGTCGTAAAGGACGGGCTTAATGCCCGAAGCATGAAGCCGGTACGTCGCACCCAATCCGGCCATTCCAGAACCCAGAACGGCTACCTTTGGCGGTGTCATAAAGCTCTCTTCTTTGGACTGATGCTTTTGCATTAGTCCGGAAAGGGATTAGACCTTATCAGTTGCAGTGAAGCTAGTGAATCCGTAGTCGAAATCGGAACCTTCGGATCCCTGGTAGTAAAAGCCCATGCCGGGACTTCCCTTGGTATAACGATTCATCTTATCCGAGCCTTGAAGCACCTGCGCGCCGTTGATCCAAACCGTAAAAGCATTGCCCACGACTCGCGCGCTCACAACGTCACCATTCCGGAGGCCGGGCCCAGTAGTGGATGCAATGTCACCGTACTTGTTCAGCGGACCACTCCAATAGTGGATCTGCACGTAAGTGGCCCCTCCACCAAGACACCTGAAATTGATTTCGTAGCCGGTCGCAACGTGTTGTGAAATGCTTCCCCTAAGCCACAATTCAACTTCTTCAAAGGTCGTACTCAGTTGATTTACGGATTTGACAGTGGCGGTCACTATCTGGTCGGGGCCCCACGTACCTTTGAGGAGGGCGACGGAGTCGTTGTAAGGAGGGCCTGATGGTGGAACTTGTGTACCAAAGGCCAAGCCAGCTGCAGTTCGGACGTCGGACCAATCAACGCCGTCCGTCTTACCATTCATCCAGACTCCCCCCTGGGAAATAGGATTTTCTGCAATGGGAAAGTTGGTGGTGTAAGTCCGGTAGTTTGCCGGGGTTGGAGAAGATGGATTCGACTCGCTCGAAGAACAAGAAATCGGCAGCAGACCTACGCCTGTGCTTCCCAGAAGGCAAAACGACAATACACAAATGAAAGCGAGCAACCGTCGCTTCAATGTTGCCTCCCCGCAAGTCAATTTGCGATAGCCGGAGCGACGAGAGTTTCCTCCTCCGGTGCAGTTCGCGTTACAAATGTGTGCAGTAGATCCAGGTAGAAGGGCTTTTGCCTCATCACGTACAAGAGCGTCCACAGATACACGCAGAAGACCAAAGCCGCTCCAATGATGAGTCTAGGCAGAGCCGGGAGAAGGGGAGCGTATACCAAGTGCGCTCCGAACGTCACACCAGCGGCCACCGTGCCTGAGAGAACAGGACGTCCTACGGCCAGGAGGACATCGCCAAGGGAGACCACGATGCCGTGGGTCGCCCAGGCGATCAGGGGAATCACAGAGAGTATCATCACCGTCGAGTAGGCAAGTGCAACACCATTGGGTCCATAAGGCAAGCCCAAGGAATACGCGCCGATCAGGATTGGCCCTAGCACGAAAGCAATCCTCAATCCTCTTCCGACTAATCCGAGTGAGGAGAGCAGCCACCCAAGGGGATTAAGAATCGCAAAGGCTAAAGTAGTTGGGGCCAGCAGGCGAAAAATGATCGCTGCGCCCTTCCATTTCGGCCCAAGGAAGACATAAATCAAATCGTCCGCGAAGAGCCCGCAAGTAAGCGCGACAGGTACGGTAAATGAGAGGACGAGGGAGTAGCCCTTCAGAAAGTAGCTCTTGAGTCGCTGCGGTTCCCCTTGAAGTCTAGATAGTGCGGCAAACATTACTCCCCCGGCGGCGGAATTAACATTGTCAGTTGGGATGCTGATGAGTTGGTAAGCTCTGCCGTAAATTCCCAGAGCATCCACTCCCCAAATGCGCCCCAACAAAACCTTGTCGAAGTTGCTGGCGATGTACATGACTAAGCCATTCAGGGTGAGAGTGCCACCAAACCGCATCATGGACCCAACCCCCGCCAGATTGTGAGGACGCCCTGGTACCCATCCCGATGCATACCAGACGCAAATGCTGTAGACGAGTGGGGTAAGCGTTGCAGTGGCGACCAGAGACCAGTATCCAAACCCTATCGTGGCCATGGCGAGCGCTACAGCGGTACTGACCAGCAGAGAAAAGAAATCGATCATCGACAAAGTTGCAAAACGCATCTGGCGTTCAAGATAAGCAGTATGTTGTATGCCGCATCCGTTGAAGAGAAACGCAGTGGCCAGCACCGCAGTGATTCCGAAGAGTCTCGGCTCGTGATAAAAACCCTTGACTATGGGCGCGATCGCAAACACGCATAAGCCAAGGCCTGTGCCCGTCGCCAGGTTGACCCAGAAGAGGGCGGAAGATTGCTCTGTAGTAACGGCTGTCTGCTGCACTGCCGCTGCGGATAGTCCAAAGTCTTTAAATACACTAAAAACACCAATTACCGCGGTAACCATGCCGACCAAGCCAAAATCCTTCGGGTCAAGTAGCCGGGCGAGGATCATCAACGAGCCCATGCGAAGCAGGAAACTGGCTGCCTGGGATGAGACTCTGGCAACACCGCCGCGAATTGTTCGCTGCTTCAAGTCCTTCACAAATGCCTACTCCCTTGGAAGACTAGGTTATGATTCTGGAGGCTTTCAGAGCAGCAGTTTGCGACAGTAGAATGCCTCGGCATAACCGCTAGGGGCATTGCATTCGATTCCGCGCAGACGCATGAGGGAGAGAAATGCACTCTCCTCGAACCAGTGCTTGGAGTGCTGGGACTGAAACACCTCGACTATGGTCTGGACTTTCTTCTCGTAAAGTTCAGGCGCAAGGGGCACAAAGACATTTGGTCGTCCCAAATCACCGTCATACTTGGGGATCTCGTATTCAAGAATGAAGTGATCTCGGAATGCATTCCATGTAAGTTCGCAGATGAGGCGATGGTCCTGATGGGCGTCTTTGCCGTTGTGAGTAAGAATAAGGTCAGGAGAAAAGCTGGATTTAATCTCCTCGAAGGCCTTCTTCACCTCGGCCCCAATATAAGGCATCACGGTGTCAGGGAACTCCTTAAGCACTGTCTTCGTCAGGTGCGGGGGCCCAGCGAATACCTCTGCCCCTCGCTCTGCCTCAACCTTCCTTACACCACTGGCACTGAATACGGCCCAGTAAAAAGTGCAACCCGGGTATTGCTGAATTAAGTGGAGGATCATTCCGCCACAGCCGATTTCAATATCGTCAGAATGCGCACCAAGACACAGGACCTGCAAGGCGCGACCGCTGCCGACCGACAAGTTTAGATTCATCATGGGACACCCGCGCCGAGGCGCTAGGGAAGGGAACTGAACGTTTCGATTTGCTTTCGGGTTAGGCTAGCCAGATCGGCTCCATTTCGGAACGCATGGTACCAATCAACGATCCACTCCAGCGCCGATTTCAAGGGGAGGACAGGACGCCAGCCTAAACAGCTTCTCGCCTTGGACGTGTCCAATTTAAGGGCGTGTGCCTCATGGGGGTGTGTTGCCAGGTCTTGCTTCCATGAAGCACCGACTCCCCATAACCGTACCATCTCATCTGCAATCCATGAGACGGGCACGACGTCGGTGTCACTTGGGCCGAAATTCCATCCAGATGCGAATCGCACGGGATTCTCCGAGAGCCTCTCCGCGACCAAAAGATATCCATGCAACGGCTCCAGAACAAACTGCCACGGCCGGTAGGCGGCGGGATTGCGAATTAGACAGGGGGTCCCGGCAACGAAGGCGCGTATAAGGTCCGGTATCAGTTGATCGCTCGTCCAATCACCACCACCCATAGCATTTCCGGCGCGCGCGCTGCCGAGAGCAACGCCGTGGTTTTCAATAGACTCCGGCGGAAAGAACGACTTGCGATATGCCGTGGTGACAAGTTCGGCGCAACCCTTCGAATTCGAATACGGATCGCATCCACCCATGGTTTCGTCCTCGCGATAGCCCCATATCCACTCCCGGTTTTCATAGCATTTATCGCTGGTAACGTTAACCACTGCGCAAGGCCGCTTCAATTGGCGGATTGCTTCCAGGAGATTTACGGTTCCCATCACGTTAGAGGAATAGCTCTCGATCGGATCCTCATACCCGCGCCGAACCACTGTCTGTGCCGCCATGTGAATCACGACATCCGGATGGGATTCCGCAAGTGCATTCTTGAGTTGCAGAAAATTGCGAATATCACCATGTACAGTGTGGACGGACTCCTCAACGGCTGCTTGCTCAAACAAACAGGGACGGGTTGGGGGATCAAGTGCAAAGCCTGTCACGTCGGCACCGAGCGAATGCAACCAAAGACATAGCCAGCTTCCCTTGAAGCCGGTATGTCCGGTGAGAAAAACTCGCCGCCCTCTCCAGAATGAGTGATTAAGCATGACCAGTCGGACTTTCCTTATCGTGGGGCGTCAGGGAAAGCAGTGAGCTCATCGGATGCTGCCTGCAGGTATCGTGTGCGAGGGACTCTTTGGGGTGCCCAGCGACACAGGCCATCTCGCCATCTGCTCTCGCCAGAGTTTTTCGACGAATCCTGCGGGAGCTTCGTGCAGATCGTCGAAAGAGATGACTTCGTCTTTTGCGACATCGCGGCGCAACACACGGTCTTCAGAGAGGCTGATGGGCAGCGCTGACATTTCTCGAGCGGTCGATGTGTTGTCGATAAGACCGTAGGAACAGAAGCCTCCAATCCCATCAAGACGCTCTCCGGCTTTCAAGTCACGCTTTGCAACCGTGACCACCTCACAAACCGGGCCTCCGAGGGGGGCAACCGTGGCGTCGTGATCGATAACTGCGCGACCGATGGTTGATGCGATCTGGAGGTGAGGTAGATGAAACGGAGTGTAGAAAACATAGAAGGGACCAGCGCCAAGCTTGTAGTAGGCCAGTTGAGCCATCTTTAGAGGCGAGTTTTCATGGACGATTACGAAGGCTCCAGTATGGGGCGCCGCCCCGAGTGCATAGTCGACTAGCCCGGTCGCCAACATCTCATCGGCAGGCAGCAAGCTCGCGATTTCCCTGACGTAACCGCAGGGTGGGCCGTACATACCACGTCGCCCAACGCGAAATCCAGTTGCATTGGAAATGACAGTGGCCTCCATGGACAGCTTAGTGGAGTCTGCAAACGAAGTAACTTTCTTGACGTCCTGACCGTGCTTCTCGGCAAATGCTCGCTGTGAGTCAGGGGTTCGATAATAGTCCACCATCCCCTTTATGTTGCCGGATGCTACGGTGCGCAGGCCTAGGGTCTTCAAGTAGCGGAGCAGAGTCAGGGCAACTCCGGGTTCATCTCCGTCAGTGTGCGTGACGATGACTCCGGCCTTGTCCGCTTTCTCCTTCAGGATGGGACCGATCAATGAATCCAATTCAGCATTGACCAGCACAACATGCTTTCCATGATCGAATGCATCAAGAGCCACGCGAGCAGCGGGTTCGACCGAGCCAGTCACCTCCAGAAGGACGTCGATTGCGCCACATCGCGTTAGCACCGACGGATCTTCTGCAAGAACTGGCATTCCTTGAGCGATCGCTGCTTCGGCTTGATGTGGTGAGTCAACACGGCGCCAGACAGTGGTTCCAGCCTCTCGAAATGCTCGCTCGCCATGCTCTGGTGTGCGATTGGCGATGGCGACCAGGCGCATTCCTGGCACAGGTGTTCCGAGTTGCAGAGCGATAGCTCGGCCTGTGGCGCCAGCACCGACCATTCCGACGCGGATTGGGCGCATCTTAGATTCAAGTTTCTGAAGAGCGAAATCGATGCTCATTGAATCACCTATAGTGGTTGTCTTAGCTCGGCCAGACATGTTAGCTCTGCGGTTTGACTTCATTAGAAGGAGGAAGCCAGCGCAGCCTTTGCCGCAGGGTTATTCTCATGTCGTCCATTGGAATTTGTGCTCCAAACGTTCCAGGGAGCGACGCCGCTCGCATATAGGGTCTCCAAATATTGCCTGTCCTTGAACGTGTCCATACTCGCCCAGAATCCGTCATATGTGTAACCGATGAGCTGTTTATCTTTGACCAGTCTCTGGAAGGGCTCAGCGACGAGTTCTTCCTTCTCGTGGATATAGTCAAATATCTTCTTTTTGAAGACGAAGAAGCCCCCGTTGATTCTCATGTCGCCATCGCTGATTGCCCGGATTGAAGACACCAGATTGCCGCTCCCCTCCTGGAGTGCGACAGTGTGATAACTGAGGTTAGGACGGACGCAAAGAAAACTAGCAATCTTGTCCTGCTGGTGGAAGTGTTCGAGCTGTTGGGGAAGTGGAAGATCGCTCAGTCCATCGCTGTAGTTCGCCAAGAACTCATCTTCTCCTTCCAGGTGCTTACTTACAGCCTTCAGGCGCTCGCCGATGTTCGAGTTTATACCGGTATCCGCAAAGGTGATTTTCCAATCCTGGATATCGCTGTTGAAGAGTTCCACCCTCTTCCCGCCGCCTGACAAAACGAAATCATTCGAGACGCACTCGTTGTAGTTCAGAAAGTAGTTCTTTACGACGTCGGCTCGATAGCCCAGACACAGGATGAAGTCTTTGTGTCCGAAATGGGCGTAGTACTTCATTACATGCCACAGAATCGGACGGTAGCCGATCTGAACCATCGGCTTCGGGATGTCCTCCGCGTCTCGGATGCGCAGTCCCAATCCACCACAGAAAAGTACGACCTTCATAGCTTTTGCCTCCCCCGAAACTTCATCTCTTCGCCACGGCTGAATATCAGACTATCCATTCCCTCTCCCGGCACGCACCCCATTCACTGGTGTACTTAGTTGTTCGGATCTGGCAGCTTTGCTCGTTCCCCTAGAGGAAAACCTCTTTCGTAGTTTTGTTATCGCCAGCCCAGGATTCACACATACCTCCACGGCCAGCGCAATTACAGCTTTGAATAACTCGGGTCGCGTTAATGGATATCCGAGCTCCTCGAGCCTGCTCCTGTGGTAGTTCCAGAATTCGTTATCCCGTAATCCAGTGAGCAACTCGACTGCCAAAAACCGATGGTAGATCTGGAGCGCTCTCTTGAGTTGTTGTTGCAACTCTGGCTCGGTCAGATAGTAGGCTCCGTACTGTTGCAGATCACTCAGACACGCAGAGAGATAACGATTCAACTTGAGCGACGTTGAGGTCTGGGTTTCACCATGAGTTCTTTCGTATGCGAGCACTTCGTATACAAATCCGAAATCCCAGAGCTGCAGGCTCTTGAAACACGCACTCGTATCCGAATGCGGAGACGGGTTTGGGTAGAATGCCGGAGCATCCCGTACGAGGTCAGCGCGGTACATGAGTGATGTAGGACTGCCAAATCCAAGCACGGGCTGACTCTGCACGAACTCCTGATCGCCCAAGAAAAAGCGCCGACCGAGATCCCTGCCAGAAATGACGCTTTCGGGATATCTGAATCCTAGCCATTTGACTACTGTGCCGCTCAGTTGGAACGCGCCGACAATGCCGACCTGTGGATTTGCGTCGAATAGTTCGGCCATCCTCGCGAGGCAAGCCGGAAAGATGAGGTCATCTGCTGAAACAACTTTGCAGTAACGCGCATCCGGCGACATCAATTTGAACGCTATGTTGTGGTTTGCAATGACGCCGACGAACTCCTCGTTGGTATGAACCCGAATACGGGGGTCCCTGGCCGCGAATGCGTTGGCAATCTCGAGCGTATCGTCCGTGCTGCAGTTATTGACAATAATGTACTCGAAGTTCTCATAAGTCTGGCTGAGAACGCTCTCAATACATTCCGCCAAGTAAGACCCCCCGTTGTATACGGGAGTTAGAACGCTGACCAAGGGCTGGTCGCTTGTTCTCATTGTCATTCTCGTGGGAAAAAGGCTTTAGGATGAATTTTCTGGTACTGATGCCTTAGGCTTCTTTGCGAGCGACTAGCGGCCAGTTACGATCCTGCTCGGAGACGGCAGTGACTGCGAGTGGCCATTGGATGCCAAAAGCTGGATCGTCAAATCTGACTCCCCTGGCCGCGCCAGGTGTGTAAACCTCTGAAGCCATGTAATGCATTTCGGTACGGTCTTCCAGAGTCTGATATCCGTGCGCGCAACCTTCGGGAAGATACAACATTCGACCGTTCTCGGCGGTTAGTTCCGCTCCATACCACTTTCCAAATGAAGGCGAATCTAACCTAAGATCAAGCACAACATCAAACATCGCTCCCCGTGTGCAGCGAACCAGTTTGGCCTCCAGTGCGGGTTCTATCTGGAAATGCATGCCGCGAACGGTTCCCTGTCGTATGCTGAAGCCAAGATTCGCTTGTACCGGCGCAAAGTTGATTCCGTGTTGGGAAAACTCACGCACGCACCAAACTCGAGCAAAACGACCGCGCTCGTCGAGGTACGGTGTCGGATCAATCACAAATACATCTGGAATGCCAATTTCAGTGAATTTCACGTGCGCCCCACGCTGCTTCTGCCTCCATGACCAACAGGCTCCTCGTCTCGAGATGATTGGCCTGAACTTATCGCCGCACGCTCCAGCCAGACCTCCCGCCAGTATGGGTACATACTTTTAGGACAAAACATTCGGCATGGGCTGTACCGCGCCTGGCACACCACACCGTCAAGAATGATACAAGGAGTTTTCATCGCCACCATTCTCCCTGTCTTTTCGTCAATCAGCTTGGTGACTCGTTTTAGAACCTGATATGTACCGCCGCAGTACGGCACAAGCTCAGCATCCCAGTACATGCCTCGGTTCTTATTGCTGGAGTCCACGGTATTCAAAATCTCGTCATGGGACTTCACGTGTACGAGTTCGCCAGGTTGCAGATTTAAGACCGCAGATGGAGTTGGTTTTCCCTCGGGGATTTTTCCGTTCAATCGCGGAAAGCGCGTCCCGCCCCAGACCCGATGAAACTTGTTATAGAACATACGCATTGCAGGCCCGAGGCCAAGCCCGGACTGGCTCAGATGGTAATAGGCTGAATAGACCAGTCCGTTCACGATTCGCTTCAGTCCGACATTACCGGACCAGTAATCCTCAAAGTATTGGCGCAAATCCCAGCAGGAAAGCGAAGTTGTTGCCTGATGTACTTGCGTTCCCTGGCATATGTAGGTTGATAATCCATCCTGAGCATCGCACTGTGTGTTGTGCCACACAGTTGCCTCGGTGCATCCAGTGCCCTCGGCCGGTGACGCTACTGGCGGGAGATCGAGGCTTGCGGCCGTGTCAATTGAAGAATCATTTATCTCTTTCAGCCATGATTGCTTCCAGTACAAGAGGCAGGTCGCCTGGCATCCGTCATGTCCCTGCCCATCACAACGCACTTCCAGATGAACCGAGTCTTTCAAGCGGCGTGTCCGGTATGGATAGTCAGTGGAATAGTCGCAGGTTTTGTGCGCTCTCCGGTAGACTTGAAATCTCTTCTTGCAGTATTGGAACATCTCTGGCATGAACGGCATTCCGTCCAACTGCCCACGATCGTCGAGAGTTCTAAGAATCTCTTCCTTGCTCCGAATTTCTACCCAATCGCCGACGTGCAGTTTCCTAGTCATTTCTCACCTGGTGTCCATACCATCCCTACCCACTGGCTGAAATGTGCGATCTTGCTGGGCAAGCCCTGTCGCGGGTAATGTCTTAGGCGGTTTGATTTGTGAAAGCACTCTATCCCAGAATCCGACCATGATCCACTTCAGATGCGGCATGAACAGCTGAGCGCCGATTGCATAGCGCCATCCTGCCACCATCCGAATCCAGGAGAACTTCCACGAGAGTCGTGGAGGCTCGAGCCGTTTGCCTAAAGCCTCCGCCTTCTGCCGCATCTCTTGGGCAATATCTGGCCTCGCTCCGTAGAAGTGAATCAGATTGGTTTGCAGATACTTGCAACAGGCAGCTCTCGACCTCTGGCTGTTCTCTAGTGACAGCAGGTAGCCAATATGCAATTGCATCGAGCACCACGACGAAACCATTTTCTTATCAGACAGGCCGATATAGTTCAGACCCGACATGCCAGAGTATCGGTAATAGACTTTGGCATCGGGCACAAACTTGATACCGTTGCTCGCCAGTAGGATCCGACAGAAGTATTCTCCATCATCATCCACAGTTAAGCTCGTGGACCAAGGCCCAGCCGCCTCCGTCAGTTCGCGGCTCACCAGCCACGTTGAAGTTTGCATGAAGGTATTCTGTTCCATCTTTCGAAGCAGAAACTCTGCCGGAGACAAATCGCACCACAATCCACTTGGAACAAAGCGGCCACGATGGCGCTGATACCAGAATTGTCCCCAAGGGCATGAGAGCACGGTTCGCTTTCCAAGGCCTTGGAGCACTGGTTCCATCTGCTTTGACACCTTGTCTGGAGCCAACAAATCATCTGCATCAAGCCATTGGATGTAGTCTCCGTGGCACAGGGAAAACGCCGTGTTTCTGGCCGCCGAAGCGCCTTGTTTTGTTTGCCGGAATACGCGGACGAATCTTGACTCGAACCGGCGCGCAATCTCCAGCGTCCGGTCGGTAGAACCGTCGTCAACTATTACGATTTCTTTTGGGTTCCAGTCCTGCGATAGGGCAGAACCAATCGTTTCTGCAATCCACTTCTCAGCGTTGTATGCAGGAATGAGAATAGACACCAAGGGCATACCCGCAGATTCTGAAGGTAGGTCCAGTCGGCTCTGTTCATAATTCCGGGGTTGCTCTCCCCTACTGGACTCCGTGGCCAAGTAAGGCTTCTCGGCGAGCGCATGCCACGGCATCATTTCCCTTAGCAGGTCCGCCATCATGCGCAAAGGCTCAAAGCTTCGGTGAAGTACTGCAACAGCGCCAAGATAGATCGCCGCCACGGTCAATGTGTTTGCAACAACACGAACGGCGGCTCCTGCTGCGCCTGGCAGGTTATTGAAAGAGTCAAATCGTCCCGCAAGCCAATGGGTCATTAGACCAGCCGAGACGGATGCAATAATATACTTCCAAATGACGCCCAGGAGTGTACCCACCTTTAGTCCGACAGGGCGGCCCGCGTACCAGATGGAAGGAACCATCAACAGCCAGAATGCGGTAGTCCACGCGACTGCAACTCCGACGGGTCCCCATGGCAACCCGACAAGAAACAACAGGACTGTCACTGTGAACTCGATAAAACCCCACCGCAACCAGCGATCAGCCCGTCCGAGCGACAAGTGTATCCATCCGTGCGTGTAGTAGACCATCATGGCCCCGATTCCTGGTCCGAAGAATGTGAAGATTCTCCCGGACTCCTCCCACCCCGGCCCAAGCAGAACTCGGATGAGATCCCGTCCTATCAGCGTTAGGCTCGCTGCCAGCCCCATCCCAAAAAATGTCATGACGGTAAGTGCGCTAAGAAACCATTTCCGGTACTCATCAGAGTCTCCCTTTACTTGTCGAAGGGCAGATACAAAGACGAGCGTAAGGGAGTTTACGAACTGACTTGCGCAGAGAGCAAACAAGTCGTAGGCCTTTTTGTAGAAGCCCAGAGAATGCGCATTAAAGCTTCGAGCAATTAGAAGATTGTCAGTGTTGCCCGTTACATAGTTAAGCCCAAACCGTCCATACGTGTGAAACGTAAAGCGCAAAGTATCGCCAGTTCCTTCCACATTCCGCCTGGGTAACCCCGGAACCCAGCGGCAATAATAGAAGGCTCCAATGCTCTGGCTGAGAGGCAGCGCAATCGCGCCCGCAACCAAGGCCCAATATCTCCACCCGGCCAAACCGAGGAGTACTGACACTAAAACCGAAACTAGACGAGCGACAATGTCATTTGCCGAGACAACCGAGAACCGCATCGCACGTTTGAGGAGCGCCAAGTGCAGTACTGAGGTACTTGTCAGAACGATGGTGATGGATATTCCGAGGGCTACTTCTTCCACACGCGTATCGTGGTAGAACCTCGCCAGCAGCGTACCCGATGCGGCAAATACCAGGGTAAGCAAGACGCCGGCGCCCACATTAATCCAGAACAGGTTGCTCGCCAGTTGGTGATTCATTCCCTCACGCTGAACAACGGCTTCTGGGAAACCAATCTGGCCGACACTAACCAATAAAAGGCTGAACGTAGTGACCATTGTTACGACGCCGAAGTCAGCGGGACTCAAAAGCCGCGCTAGTGCGACCGTCGAAATGATTTGGATGGCCAACCCGGCACCACCAGAAAGCAGCGTAACTCCCGCACCGCGAGCGGCAAGTTGACGCGTGCCGCTCTCCATTGCGAGAGCGGGCATGAGAAATGCCCCATCATTACCAAAAGGCCTTAAGTGCACTTCCTTATCCAATGTCACATCGTCCTGTATGTGGTCGTGAATGAGATCTAGGTAAGTAGGTCGCTACTTGGGTTGGTGGGGTGGAAGAGAACTAGCTGACGAATCCTACGTATCGACCTTCCGTAGTGATCACGGCAAGTCAGCTTCAGTTGTAGGCGAAGCCATTGAGTGCCTGTTCATCGTTTGTAAGGAGATGTGGTATTCAGGAGGATGCCGCAGGCAGCTACCAAAACTGAGGGCGGGGCCAGTCAAGCAACTGCGTTAGTGCGCGCAATCACAACGCTGGTCCCGAGGCTCAATCTGTCTAAGCACGCTTCATCAAACAACTACCGTATTCGCGAGCGTAAGGGTAGTTTTGATCGACAACCTTGTTACTTAGCTATAGCAACGACGCCCGCTGGAGCAATAGGCTTTCCGCTACTCACGCCCTGAAGCGGGTGCGGATATGCATATGGGACGTAATACGACGACCAAGTATTTGCTGCGCACTTGTACAGAGTGTTTTGGTCCGTCGCCCAATATGCCACCCCGGTTGTGCACGTCGCTGGCCGCGCCGAAAATAGCCCTGTCCCCGTTCCCGACCTTCCGTCGAAGCTCGCGGCCTCAACGAACACGTCCCTGTTATAAAGGATGTGATACGTAGTTGCTTCCGTTCCTTCTTGATACCCGGTGAGGTAATAACTTGAGGCTGTCGGTGTGGCACCCTTAAAGCTATTTCCCCACGCGTAAATGGGGTATAGCGCCTCCGAGAATGTAAGCGATGTTGTTTTGGTTGGCCAGTCACTTGCCGCCGCAGTCTCCGCTCCGCGACCCGGTTGGTCGCGGCACCCATATCCAAGACCTGCGGTCGCATTTTGATCTATGCTGTTGGTGCCATTGCAGGTTCCCCACGACCCACACTCACCAGTGGCTGCGCAACTCGGATCGCTTCGGTAATTCTGAATCCAATACAGCGAATTGAAACTGCCACCGCTGGCGCTCACAGTATTATTAAACAGCATGGTAGTTCCACCCCGTGTGTTGGCCACAGTGTAGATAGCCGAGCCCGCATTGCTGATCGTGTTGCCGTATATTTCCTGCTGAAGAACTGAGCGACATCCGCCCGAATCTAGCCCGTGGCTTCCGAAGTTGATGCCCTGCACGTCGTTAAAGCGGAAGACGAGTCTCGCCCCACAGTATGCGTCATACGCCCCATCGAGTGAGAGCGTGTACTTGAACTCGTTGTCTTCCACGTATATCGCTTGAGCGGTCCCAAGACTCATTGAAGTAGCCCACGAGGCATCGCCCGGGTAGACGGGATCGGAGGACTGCCCTCCTTCGATATCCACACCATCCTGTGCATCCTGAAAATACACGTGGTCAACGAGTCCATAGCCATAAGCGGTGATGGCGCGCGTATTGTTCGTGTTTGTAGGGTGAAAACGAGAGTGGTCGATTCGCCACCCCGTTGTCCCAGGGTCGGTCTGTACCGCGCACTTGCTATCGGAAACCGTGCGCGTGTCGAGAAACGTGAACCCCGTGAGACGCACGTTCGATGCACTAATCTCGATCGGGATTTCCATGTATCCCGTGCCCGTGCCGTCATAGATCGTTGTGCCATCGGTGCAAGTCAAGGTGGCTGCCCGTCCCGTGCACGACGTCTGCCCCTGCAACGTAATGGTCTTATTCACAACGAGGCTCGGCGTGCCGGCTGTAGTCGTGGTGTACGTGCAAGTTCCTGCCGGGACTACCACTGTATCGCCGTTTGACGCCGAGTTGATGGCCGTCTGTACATCCTTTGCAGAACAGGAAGCAGCAGAAAGGTTAGCGGCTTGGCAAAGCAGGCAGCAGTTCACACTCATCAGGAACAACATAAGACATTTGGACATCATAGGAAGACACCTTGGGAGGAGTCTATCCAGCAGATTGAGCACAGTCAAGGGACACAAGGGTATGACGACGCGTGAGCTAGGTCATGGCCCTTCGTTTGTTTCTGAGACCTTTTGCTTGCACCACTCTATCCTGAATTCTAAGGCTAGGATCGTGCCTGTGCCGGATCGTGGCGAGGACTAAACGAAAATGATCTGGAACTCGATTAATTTCCACTGTCAATGAAGCAAGCGGGAATAGACCGATCTAGTCAGCTCGCCAACAATCCCCCACGAGTGCTTATCGTTTGCAAACTCCTGAATTGCTTCCCGCCTGGCATTCGAGAACTTATAGAGTTCGCTCTCAAAATACTTCTCAATATTCATAAGAAGGTCGATCGGGTCTCCCGGCTTACAGATAAATCCGGTTTTACCCTCGACGATGTCACCCCTCATTGACCCTACATCAGTCGCAATCACCGGCAATCCAAAGCTGTATCCTAGAAAGAGCACTCCACTCTGAAAGATGTGGGTGTACGGCAGGACTGAAACATCAGCGGCCTTGAAGTACAACTCTACGTCCGAGTCAGGAATGAGCTCTATTCTTAAAATAGTCCTTCTCGCTTCTGCGGTAGAGCTCAGCATGTCTCGAATGCGTGCGGCGTAGATCTCGCACCCCTCTTTTGCTCTTCCAGCAACAATTAGCCGGTAGTCACCTCCCTTGGCTAACAGGCATTGGTATGCAGTGACAAGGTATTGAAGACCTTTGTAAGGCGCGATGTTGCCAAAGAACAGCAGAACTCTTTGTCCCTCTTTGATGCCTAACCTTTGTTTCGCCTCTAAAGGTGTCAGGTCTGTCTTCGGAGCGGCGTTATTTACACCGTACGGGATCACACTAATGGACGTACTAGCCACGCCAAACTGCTCCTGCAACTCCTCTTTCATCCTCTCTGTGTGGACAAAGATGTGGTCAGCGATGCGATACTGAGCTTTCAATGTGAGTCTATTCAGGCGTGTATCATTACCATCTCTTGCACCAGCATTTACGTTGTGCGCGGTAAGTACAATTCTCCTATTAAGTGCTTTGTAGTAGAGCATCAGCAACGTTCGATCAAAGAACTCGAATTTGTTGTTCCATAAAATATGAAACACTCTTGCCCGTGCGGTCAAAGCATATGCGGCCAGACGCACGTAGTACATCGCGGTTCGCCGTACTTTGGTTGCAAGGCCCGCATCGCGGCGTCCATTGTGTCTCAGGTTCAGAAATCTCAGATTTGGAGTGCAGTGAAGCTCTGGACTGTCCACCTCGTCACCACCAACGAAGTCGACGTGCACACCTTTGGCAACGAGCGCCATCGCCAGGCCGAACGCATAGTGGCGGTCGCCACCTCCCGTCAGCAGTCCGACACCGTTCTCGGCGAGGGCGGAACTGATTGCGTCCCTCGCAATGTGGATGTTTTGAGTTATCGGCTTTACTTGCTGCGTTACCATTGTGGACTCAGAAGTTCGCGGTCTGTTTTCCCTTGTGCTGGAGATTCACTCGAACAGGTGGCTGTGGCGTTGCGAAAACACACCGCTCCATCAGGACAGGTAACCTCATGCCTTTTCGCAGACAATGCACTGGAACCCGAGTCTTTCTTCACAGCCGAAAGCGATCTAGATAGTGACGGTTCCGGTATCCTTGTGATTGCCAGCAAGAAGAATATCCACGCGGGGGCCATCATTCTGAAGAACGCTGCCTCCGTAAAGTTGTAGATTATGCCCGCCACGAAAAAGGTCAGTACCAGTTCACCGGTCGGCTGCTTACGTAATAATGAGTTGAGTACCGTTCGATACCCGGTTGCAATCACAGTCGCCAGTATGACGATCCCGACCCATCCGAGGTTAAGATAAGTTTCGAGATAACCGTTGTGAGCTTCGCCCGGATGCCACGAGTATGCACTCCACATTGTCTGCAGGCGGGGTCCCATCCAGAAGCTCTCAAATCCAGTCCCCAACAGTTGGCTCTCGGTTAGGCTCAGGGTTAGCGACCAGATGCCAGTCCTGTCAGTCAGAGTTGAATTTCGGCCCATGGATTCCAGCACTCCCGGGCCAAGGCCCAGAAATAGAATTGAGATACATAAGCAAATGCTTGAGCCAACGAGCATATTCACCACGGCAGGTTGTCCCCTCACCGAATTCAGGTGCGTAGCCAGGAGAACGGAACTCGCAAGCAGGAAGCAGGCTAAAGAGGTCATGGAGTTTGCGATCCAGAATAGCCACAGCACCATCAGAACAATCATTCCGTGAGGAACCAACTCTCGCCAGCGTTTCTTCTCTTTACTGCGGAGTGCACCCAGAAAGCGCCATAACGACGCCAAGCCGCAAAATAGGCAGATTACTCCCAGAGTGTTCTTGTCGGTTGTCACACCGGTGTAGTAGGTCTTCCAGTCCCATCTACCGTATACACGACCTAGGTCAGGGAAGTACTTAACTAGGAGAACGGAAAAGGGGATCAAGAGAAAGCTAGCTCGCGCCAGCACATCCCTCATGGCCGACCTCGGGTCACGATCACTGACAACTACGAGCACCATGACCAGGTCACCTACCGCTTTGGTCCAGCGTTTAAACGCTACGTCTGGAAAGTCCGACCAAAGGAGGCTCACTGCGCAGTAGCCGAAGCCTAAGATGATTGGCAAATTCGCCGATAACAGCTTGCCGACCCGTTGCGCCCTGCGAGCCAGCACCAGTAAGCCAGAGACAAGAAGTCCCGCGTACACCATTCGGTCCAGCGGGCTCCCCTCCGGAGCCAGGTCCGATGTGTACAACGGTGTTCCGAGTTGCAGCCATTGGGACACAGCGCGAGAGCCAGCAAGGGTCAACCACACTACCGTAATCCAAGTGGCTTGCGAAGTTGGGGTCTGGCTTCGGCTGTCGAGGTAAAAGAAGACGGCGACCCCTGCGACAAAAACGATCATGGCAACGAATGGAGGCATTCAGAAACCTGCGGAAACTTAAGACGCTGGGACTCAGCTTGGGCGATTGAAAGCACAATTGGATTTGACGCTCTCGCGGTGCTTGCGGTCGTACCACCGGTTCCGAATCTGACGCAATGGGGCGACCAAAGATTCCGGCAGGTGCTCCGAAAGTTGATGGTGAAGTCCGAACCGAAGCGCAATCTCCCCTTTGAGGGTTAGCGGCACGTAATAACGAGGCAGATCGATTCGCTTGAAGCCGTTGCTCTCCTTGAAATCGCTCAGACTGTCCCGCTGCTTGTTGCCGTAGGCAAAGTGCGAATACACGATGAAAGGAGCGCTTCGCTGCTCGCAGGAGCGGACGGCATACGCGACAAGGGCATTGGTAGGTGACTTGTCCCGATGCTGGATCATTGAAATGATGTGCATCACCGCGGCCTGCGAACGGGCATCATCGATAGTCAGCTTCATGAATCCGATTAACCTGCCGTCGACAAACGCTCCAAGGAAGAAACTCTTATCCAGAAACGTCGCGCTCATCTTGCGCACTGACTCAAGAGTTTTGCCGAAGTGCTGAAACGGCCTGCCTTGGCGTACAGGACACTCGTTATAGATCTCCCAAATACCTCGGGCCAATTCGTCGTCGAATGAAACCTCGCGGACCACCACGCCCTTCTTTTCCGCTCGCCGTACCATGTTGCGGGTTTTGCCATCGATCTGTGTCGACCACCAATGGTCAAAGGTTGACACTGGAAGCGCCGCAACGTTGTCCCACTCCATGAGGTAGTCGTAACGAGGAGAGGTATAGGGCAGTCTCTCCAAAAAGGTGAAGGCATCTGCTCCGGCCAGACGAATGTCTTCGCGCGCAGCTTCTGGATCTTCCCAAAACTCAAACCCTTCAGCGGACAGACGCGCCAAGCGAAAGAATCGCCCATCCGTCCGAATTTCCTTGCCACAAGCTCTCATGGCCGATGACCCTCCGAGTGCCTGCGTCTTATCAGCGACGAAAGTGGAGCAAGTCTGACATCACCGATCTGTCGAAAGAGCTCTCCTCCGACCAGGTACTGGTGCTCAGCCGGGCGGTCCGGATGTGTCTCCAGTTCCACAGCAGACTCTCGAGCTAGTTTGTAAATCCTTTGCAGGCGATCAGGGGGCTCGAGAGGTTCAAGCGAGAACAGGTAGTCGGTCAGCAGGTGACGGCGTGACAAAATACTGTCGACGGCCTTGCGATAAAAAGCATTCGCAAAACTTCTCTCGCCCCACTGAAACGAACTATTTCTTCGTACGAACGTTCCCCTTGGCAAGAGCCGCTGGATAAGGACATTTGCGCAAAGGTGCATATGATGGTGTCCGTCGATCCGGACTGGGCTGGTTCCATAAATTCGTTGGAATTCCTCAATCTGCGCCGCTACAACATATTCGAAAGACTGAGATAGACCGGGACGATAAACAATCTGCGCAAGACGATGTCGCAGTAGATACCGCGCGAGTTCTCCCTGTTTCTCGCGGAGCCGGATGGACGCGGTAGAGCCAGAGAAGGATGTCGTACAATTCACGTGCAGCCCGGTCTCGATTCCGTTCGCACTGGCCAGTTGTGCCGCACGTTCCGAGTCCTCCATGAATACCATCGCGCTTGCGGCAGAAACGGCACCCAGTTTGCAACATTCCAGGATTCGATCCGTCGTTACTGCATCCCGGCCCCAGTCATCGGCGTTAATGATAACGAATCCCCGGGTGTTCTCGCTGCTTACAGCCGTGGACCGAGGGTATTGGTCCGCCCCGGCAGGTTCACC
>Ga0316232_1000321_pt1 | contig 78442 bp, 96 predicted proteins | sample TBHtaG_FD_206006 | JGI IMG/M metagenome (GOLD analysis project Ga0316232, IMG submission 206006) | Freshwater microbial communities from Trout Bog Lake, Wisconsin, USA - TBH18025_13 | ecosystem: Environmental > Aquatic > Freshwater > Lake > Hypolimnion/Profundal zone | place: USA: Wisconsin...
GTCTTCCGGATCCGCCCGCAGGTCCCGCCTCAGATCACGGGGAGGGCTGACAGGCCCACATACAGAGCCTCGTGACCGACGTAGTATAGCGCCAGGAAGATCGCGAGCGCTCCGCCGAAGTACGCCGGCGCCCACGCCGCATCGCGCACCCGTACCACCGACCGAACATCGTCGGCCGCGATCCCGAGCAGCACGACGATGATCCCGGAATGGCCGATCGCGTCGACCTTGCCGAACTCGAACACCGCCGAGACGAAGATCGCTGCGAGGATGATCGCGGACATCCGGCGCACCAGCGGCGTCCAGATCAGGGCGAAGGCGAGGGTGAACTCGATGACGCCGGCGGCCTGCATGAAGAGCTCGGGAGTCGCGCCCATGGTTATCTGCGGCTTGGCGGCGAGCAGCGGATCCGTCCACTGCGGGTAGGCCCATTTCTCGACCGAGGCCCACATCAGTGTGATGGCAGCAGTCCAGCGGACGATGTCGAGGGGGCGGATGTCGAACGGCTTCAGGCCAAGCCCCTGGCAGATCAGGTAGACCGCCACGCCCAGGAACACCGGATAGTCGGCCAGGTGGAACAGGCCGTACTGCGCGGTGGCGAAGGAGAACAGGAAGACGATGCCCAAGCCGGCCAGCGGCAGGGTCCGGCGCGAGATCAGACAGGCCGCCATGGCGAGCTGCAGCCACGGGATCCAGGCCGCATCGGTCTTCAGCTCCGGCGTCAGGATGATTCCGCCGAGTCCCCACACCGAGACCAGGAAGAAGCCGAGGGTGCAGCGGACCAGCAGCTCGGTATCGGTACGGATGCGGGAGGTGACGCGGTCCAGGGCGTTCATCAAGGCGCCACCCAACGACGTACCCTCGGCGAGGCAGCCCAGCATCAGGCAGACGATGGCGAGGCCGGTGAGCCACTCGAAGTCAGGGCACAGCACCTGTTCGAGGCCGCGGGGCTGACCGGCGACGTCGTAGGCGCAGAACCATTTGACGTGTGCTTGGGCGGAACCGGTTCCGGCGAGGAGGGCCAAGGGCGGCGCGGCGAAGATTGCCAGAGCGCGAGAACCCAGGCGCAGAGGATGCCTGGGCGCTGTGACCCGAACCATGGTGACCTCGAAGGATGGAGGCGAGCCCCCTGCTCGCCTGTATATTTCCTCACAAAGCAGAGCTTGGCGCCAACGGTTTGTTAACGAATGTTACGAGGTGGTTAATAGCCATAATGACCGTGGATTAGGAGGATGATCGGGCTACGGCCTTTGAGTTTACTGGACATCGCGCCTCGACCTCGACCAGAGCTGGCATGTAGCGCGCCGAGGCTTCAGAGGCGGCTCGCAAGGGCGCGCCGCAATCGCCCGCCCGTCCCTCCGGGGCAAGTTCTCGTCTTAGAACCACACGCTTTTGGTCAGTCCGGCCGCTTCGCGTTTTAATCCGCGCCGGCGCGTGCTCGGCGGCACGTCATGGAGACAAGGCGCTACCCATCTGGGGATCACACGGGATGCGACGGGGCCGGATAAGCTGGCCCGGCCCCGAGGAGATTGAGAAACGCCATGACGACGACCCGCTTTGCTACGCTGGCCGCCGCCCTCGCCTTCACCGCTGCCGCGCTATCGCCCGCCGCAGCCGGTCCACGCCCCACTGCCTGGACTGGTCTTCAGCCCTACGGCATCGAGGCCACCGGATCGCTCGGCGCCCCGGCCGGCGGCCTGTTCGGATACGACAATGACCCTGCGACCTGCCCGATGAGCTCGGCCGCCGAGGGCAACGCCAACCAGCAGCACTTCCCCGTCAAGCAGTACGGTCAGACCACCGGCGGCAACCGCTGCTGATGAAGCTAGAACCCGTTCCTACGCTGTGATCGGCCTTTTCGCCTTCGCCCTGGCGGCGACAGCCTTGGGCTCGATCCGGGTTCTGCTCGGTCTCTGACACGCTGGCGGTTCAGCGTTCGCCAATCCGATGAAGGCCCGCGCCTAACGCTTAGGTGCGGGCCTTCTGCGCTTGTCAGGCTCGCGCAGTCGTGAGCCCGGAGAGACAGATCCGTAACCAAACCGCCGAATGATCGCCGCAGGCCGGCGGTAGCCAGTACGCTCCCGCAGCAATTAAGAGCCCGAGCATGACGCGAGCCGATCTCGATAAGCGCGCCGAGCTAACTGTGTGGCCTGGCCAAGGGCCGGCACAGGTTGCGCAGGGACATGAATTCCTGACGCTACGTGAGGCACTCGCTGCGGCGGCCGAAGCCATCGATGCCGAGGACGCACAGCCCTGGATCATTACCGAGGACGGCGACATCCTCTCACCGCGATGGATCAGGGCTAATACCCACGCGCCCCGCCTGCAATAATAGGCCATCGGCCAGCGCTCGCATTCTCCAATCCCGCCGCATCGCCCCGACACTCACGCGACCGCTCGGCCGAGGCTTGACGAACGGGACGCAGGGAACTGGCCCACGACCGCCTGTCATCACGTGCTTGCCCGCCGCGTGCCTTACGGTGTCGCGAACGCCTCAGGCGCGCAGACGGTAAGAAGCGGTGCTGTAGCAGGCGCGCAAGATGTATTCATCTATCAGGCCGCTCTCAGCTCTTCGATCATGCGCAGCGTAGTCGCACGGTGTCTCTCTAAACGCTCAATCAGTTGCGTCAGATCGGCACCTGCCCGAGCAGCCGTTTCAACCTCGCGGCAGAATTTCGACAAGCCGACGAAGCCGAGCGAACCGGCCGCTGAGACCAGAGCGTGCGCGTCGTAGGCGATCTGCTCTCGGGCACACTCATTCGGCTGGAGGCGTTGAGTGAGCTCGTCGGCGAGAAGGCCAAGCATTGTGCCGAACCGGTCGGATCCGAAGCTCTCCTTCATCTCTGTGAGCATCGCAGTATCGAGCACGGCAGCATCAACGGCCGGACTGAGGGTAGGCTGTAACCCGATCGCGTCTTCTGGTCGGCTATCGGGGAGCCGAGCCCATCGATCGATGATGGCAAGGAGTTCATCGCGGCGAAACGGCTTGCCGACGTGGTCGGTCATCCCTGCACCGCGGAACTCGGCGACCTGCTCCGGGAGCACGTTGGCAGTCAGCGCGATGATCGGCACGCCGGATGCGGGGCCGTCCAAACTCCGGATGCTCCGTGTGGCGCTCATGCCGTCTAGGATCGGCATCTGCACGTCCATAAGGACGAGATCATAGTGCTTGGCTTGCACAGCGCGAACGGCTTCGGCTCCATCGGCAACCACGTCGACCGTGTGGCCAGCAGCTTCCAACAAGGCGCGGGCGAGGTCTTGGTTAAGCGGCACGTCCTCGGCCAGCAGCAGGCGTCGGCTTGTGCGGAGTGGATTAATCCCAGCCTCGGGGAGAACCGTTTGAGGCGCTTGCGCCCGCTGCAATTCGACCTCGAACCAGAAGGTCGATCCCTGCCCTTCAACGCTCTCGACGTCGATCGCACCATTCATCATTTCGATGAGCGACTTCGAGATCGCGAGCCCCAAGCCGGTGCCGCCGTAGCCGCGGCGGTACGAGCCATCCACCTGGCTGAAGCGCTGGAACAGGCAATTGCGCTTGTCCGAAGGGATGCCGATGCCCGTATCGGTCACGGCGACGCAGAACCGGACCGGATTGGTGCCGGCATCTACGGTGACGCGCAAAGCAACCCGGCCTACCACGGTGAATTTGATGGCATTGTTGAGCAGGTTCAGCATCACTTGCCGTAGCCGATCCTCATCACCGGCAAGCCAAGCGGGCAGCGCCGGATCAAGCTCGACATCGAGGCTCAGCCCCTTCGCCTGGGCAAGGCCACGCACGATGGACACCGCATTGTCGATCAACGCGACGGGCGAGAAAGGTCGCACCGTAATCTCGAACTGCCCAGCCTCGATCTTCGAGAAGTCGAGGATGTCATTGACGACCGTGAGCAGTGCCGCCCCGGCCGAGCGAATGCGATCGCCGCACTGACGGGTTTGGCCGCTCAGACCCGGCTCGTCGAGGAGCAGGTCGGCGTAGCCGATCACCCCGTTGAGCGGCGTGCGGATCTCGTGGCTCATAGACGCCAGAAATTCCGACTTCGCTTGGTTCGCCGCCTCAGCCAGTTCTCGCGCTGCCTCGGCGTCGCGCGTCCGTTCGGTCACGCGCTGTGCCAAGCTAGCATTCAGATCACGCAGAGCCTTCTCGGCAGCGTCGCGTGCAGTATCATCGCAAACCGTGAGCACCGCACCGATCTGCGCACCATCCTGGTCGAAGAGAGGTTGCGCGTTGCCGACGGCGAGCACCTCAGTGCCGTCCGGCCGGCGCACCCGCCAGCGTGCGCCCCGCACCATCTGTCCGCTGACAGCCCGAGCGAGCGGCAGATCGAGGGGTGGATGTGGGCGGCCATCCTCGGTGAAGAGATGATAGGTATCGCTATAAGCGTCCGGCTCTACGTCGAGCCGAGCTACACCATGGATCTCGGCCGCCGCATCGTTGACCAGCGTAATCCTTCCGACCGCGTCTGTGACGATGACGCCCTCGGCAAGCTGCGCCAAAATGGCAGCACTGGTGGCAGTGGTGGAAGTTGCGCGCGCTTGCGCCTCCTGTAACTGTACCTCGGTGGCGGCGCGATAGCGCTCCTCGCTCTGTGCGAGCTCAGTTTCGGTCTGTTCGTGCCGCCGGACATCCCGGAGCAATTTCAGGCCGAGTCCCACGAGTACAGCGAGCAACAGAACGAAGATGGAAGCGCGTTCGAGCGCACTGGCATGCCAGGAGGCCAAGGCCTCGTCTTCGGAGATGGCGGCGTAGGCGACGACAGGGAACACACTCGCAGTGGCGAAGCCGGCGAAGCGAGGTTTGCCATCGATCGGCGACAGATAGCGCCCCACACCGGACGAGCGATGCGGCAGGTCTTCTTGGAACAACGGTGAGGCCGAGACGTCGCGGCCGATCTGGTCGACGAGGAAAGGTTGGCGCGCCAGAATTCGCCCATCGCGGGTCAGCAACGCGATTGCCCCCCCTGATCCAACGTCGAAGGCGGACAGGCGCTCGACGAAGCGCTCGACGTCGACGGTCGCTGCCACGACGCCGGCAAAGCTGCCGTCCGGGTTCTGCAGCCGTCGGGAAACAAGGATGATCCAGGATCCAGAAGACCGGCTGCGAATCGGCTCGCTCAGGTGAGGGGCAAGGGATGCGTTGTCCTTATGGAACTGGAAGTAGGCGCGATCAGCGTTGTTCGCGCCCGGCGGGATTTGATCCAGCGAACTGGCGATCCAGTTGCCCCCGGCATCATAGACGAACAGCGCACCGACACTCTCAAGCGTGCGTGTGGCAGTGGTCATGCTTTGACTGAGGCGACGGAGAGCATCCGGTGATCGGCCGCCGTTCTGCAGCCGCTCCGCGATGCCGAAGAGAACAGTCTCTGCGAGCCTGAAGGTGGCATCGGCCTCGCGCGCGACGGCACGAGCGACGTTGAGAGCGGCCGTCTTGGTTTGTTGGATCTCGACCGCGCGCTGTTCCCATTCGTGCCAGGCCTCAAGCCCGACGAGCATAGAGCAGATGAATGCTCCAAGCAGGATCAGCCGTCGCCTGATGTAGCCGGCTGCGAGTGCCTTCATGGTGAGTTAGCCCAGCGTCCCGGGAGTATGACTCCGCTGGTCCAAGCCTAACTCAGTATCTGAGGACGTTCGGTAAACCATCCGTCAGCAGACCCTCACCGCATAGCTCAGCCCGAGCGACCGCCCGCACGGATTCGAGGATATGCCTCTCGGCTGAGGTCGCCCGCTGCCCCTCGGCAGCCCTTCTTCGGTGCCGTTTTCCCCGATTCTGACAGGATGAGAACTTCAGTAGGCGTGCGGTTCGCGGATTTGCACCCTCCCCCCTGTGCCGTCGCGGTAGGAGCGGACGATCCAAGTTTGGATAGTGGGTCTCGCGTCCGCGCCAGCCGCAGCCAGGCCGTCCACTCGGGCGAGATGATCCGCACGATGTTCGTGTCGTTGCGGAAGCCGGTGATCTGGCGCTCCTCGACGGTGAGCAGCCCGAGCTTCCGGGCCTCGCGGATGGCGTTGCGGACCGTAGTCTCGGCCACGCCGGCGACCGCGGCGATGTTCGGGACGGACAGGCGGCAGTCCTTCCGGCGCACGGTCTCGGCCGCCACGAGGGACAGCACCGCCTGCTCGGCCAGCGTGAACCGGGCCGCGAGCGCCGGCGGAAGCCGCCCAGAGGCAGCCCAGCGGCGACGGCGCTCCATCGAGGCGTCTGTGCGCGGGCGGCTGCCCACGGCCCTCCTGGCGGCTTGTACCAATGTCTGGGGCTCGCCTGTCCCCTGTCCGCTGTCGGGTCCCGTTGGGTTCGGGCTCTGTCCGGGTTTGGGCCCGCTCCCAGACGATCGCCGGCCCTCGATGAGAACGGACAGCGCCTCGGCCTCGGCTTCCGTGACCTTCCCCTCTCCGTAAGCGCGCCAGAGCGCAGCCGTGATGGCTGGCAGCGCCGCGCATAGAGCCGCCTCCGCCTGTCGGCGGATCTCATCGGCATAGTTCATCGGTCCCGGTCCCTCACGGGCCGCGGCTAGGGTCCAGGCAAAGCCTTCCCGTTGACGGAAACGGGTTCCGTCTTGACTCCCGGGGGGGAGCTATGGCTTGTGAGGGGAAGCGACTCGCGCCTCACAGCGCCTAGGGTTTTCAGCGGCCTCCCGTTTGGCGACGGGGGGCCGTTGGCTTTTCAGGGTCTATCTCGCGGCGACTGCTCTCCAGCTTGCCGGCTCACGACTCGCCGGAGCGGGTGAAAGCCGAAACTCCACCTAAGCGGGCTTAGCAGCCAGGCGCAACCCTGGCTGTTGTAAGTGCCGGTGGTCAAAGCAGGCGCACTGCGGGTGCTTTGCTTGCTATTGCTGCTTGTTAACGAGTGAAATTCATTCCTTCGGCATATTGATAAGCATTAGCCGAGATGAAGGAGTGAATTTTCACGTCGCACTCTGCGGGGCGTTGCTCTCAAAGGAATGGGACGGTCACCGCGCCGGAGCCGCTTTCACGTCGGTAAACGGGCCGATCCACCACGTCTGTTGAGGCTCTCGTAGCAGCAGCGGATGCGCATTTGTCGCACCCTTAGCTATGCGCGGCACGAGCCGTTCGGGCCTGAGTTGCCCCCCCCCTCAGGGTTTTGCGTCGCTTTTCTGTACGGACTCACCGGACCGACGTTCGGTCCCGGAGGATGGGTCGATGTTGGAGAAAGGTCCCTACCAGCCCCTCACATGGGCGCCCGGCAAGAAGCCAATAGCTATGCAGAGTTGGCTTCTGAACGTCGCCTCAGACAAGCGGATGTCGTGCGGCGCGCTTCGCACGGCGGTGGTTTTGAGCTTTGGCTTCAACGCCACCAATGGCGGGTGCTGGCAGACCAAATCCACGATGGCGAAGTCGGCCGCCGTCAGCACCTCCAGCATCAAACAGGGCCTCGCGGAGCTTGAGGCCAGCGGCCACATCCTCCGCATCGAGGAGCCGATCCGCGGCCGGCCCATGCGGGTGATCTATCCGGTGCTCAACTCCGAGATCGAGCATCAGGAGCCCCGAACACGACGCGGGGGCGTTTCAAAGGGCATCAACCCGAGGCAGCGAGCGGCAGAGAATGCGGCCCGCGAGGCAGGCGAGACCAAGGCCGAGAGCACCGCGCCTGCGCCCGCCGAAGCTCATGCAATGCCGGCCTCCATCCTCATGCCGGAGCCCGCTCCAAGCACGGTCGCCGACGCGACGATCAGCGCGGCCGTCCCCGCGGCGGCGTCGCCCGAGCGCAAGGAGCACCCTATCGATCCTGAAGCTGGGTCGGCTGGGAACGTGATGAATGAGAAGCACCCGGAAAGCGGCATCCCGTATCACGCCGTCCGGCAGCGAATGGACATGCAGGGCTTCAGGTCCCGTCCTGGGATCCGACTGACCCCTGACGATTATAAAGCCGGGAGCCAGGCCTGGGCAGACGGTCAGTTCGATAGCTGGGCAGAACATCTGACCGGGGAGGGGCCAATCCATCAGTCCCCTGCCCGGACAGAAGGCCAGTCCAAGCCGTGGGCAAAGGGTCAGCCCCCATGTATCCAGGAGAAATCAAAGAGCATTATCCCAGACCCGATCAAAGAGAGGCGAACCGAACCTGACCAAATTGTAGTCGGATGCTCTCAAGGCGGATGCGCGTCGGTTGCACGGTACCGTTGCTCAAAGACCGGGTTCGTCTTCTGCACTCGGCATCGCGGCGGCTCCTACACGGCAACCGAGATCCAAAATAGCTGACACGACACCTGCCCGAAGTCGAAGACGCCCCCAGCTAAGCCGAGGCCCTCTATCCCCGATTACCCCTTGTTTTCGCGGCATGGTTGCCCCGAAACTGGGTGAGGCAAGAGCCGCCCGGCGATGGCTCTGCCTTCAGAACGGGGGTGAGGGCATGCGGGTCGTCAGCGAGCGCACTGAGGCCGAGATCCAAGCCCACGAGGCCGAGAACCGGACGCAGGAGGTAGAGGCCAAGGTGAAGCACGCGCTTCGCCGGTTGGCCGCCAACATCATGCGGGTGACGCGAGGTGCAGGCTCCTCGGCGGAACTCGGCACCCAGATGGTCGCCTGTATCGACGCGATGGACGAGTACCGCGACGCCGCTGGGCATGGCGTACCCAGTTAGACTCTCAACCAGATGCTGGACCCTGAGGGGGCCTACAAAGAGTACCGTCCCTGGATCAGGAGGAGCCCAGAGGACGAAGCCCGGTGGGAGGCGGATGGTACGATCGACCGTGATCTCGCCGAGCAAGATATCCGGCGTGCTTGCTTGCAGGTCGTCGCGTCTATGCTGCTTAACCAGAACCCGCAGCAATGCCGGGGCGAAAGCGACTTCTCCGATAGCCTCCGACGCCTGGAGGCTGCTCGGGAACGCAGCCGAGCCTATCATCAGGCCCAATATGCTCCTGCGCCCCGAGCCCGGAAGAAGCCGAAGCCCCGATAGACCCGCAGCTCGACCGCCTACGCCTGCTCCGGCGCGGTTCCTTCGAGGTCTCGGTCCCCGCCGCGCAGCCAGATGATCTGGGAGGCGTGGCCCTCCGGCGCGCCGAGGCTCGGTTCAGCATCGCCACCGTCCTCGCGGTCTGGATCACCGTCTTCGGCATCGAGGAGCGCGACGATCCGATCGACGATGTCGAGGGCCAGATCGGCGAGCCGCTCGAACTCCTCGCGCGGGATAGGCTGGGCGGCAGGGGGCATCCGGCCGCCCGGGAAGCGAACGACACTGGTCATGGTGATCTCTGGGTGTGTGTTGAAGCTGGTAGTCTCCCGGCGAGATCCGGCCGGGTCGGTACGCACGGCTACAGGGGGTCGGCGCGGGAGACCTTCAGGTCTCCACTGTCGCCAGAAGTTCGTGGGCGAACGAGGTGATCTGGTCGGAGTCGCCGTTCGCCACCGTCGCCTCGGCCAACACGCGAAGGCGAGCGTTCTGCTCCCAGTGATCGGTCGGAGCCCGGTTGCGCATCACCTTCAGGGCAGTGTCCTCGACCGCCGTCATGGCTTCCGCGACCCAGTTCATGAGCGATCCGGCGGCGTTGCTTCCGGGTCCTGCACGGCCGCCCTTCTCACATCGAGGCTGGCACGCGACGGCGTGAGCGACGCCCTTGATCAGCATTGCCACGTCGTGGGTGGCGGCGAGTTCCTCCACCGGCATGGTGCCGAGACCGAGGCCATCGGCGACAGCGGTGTCCGGCGGCAAAGACGCGGCTGAAGTGGTCTTGGCCTGGACCTCGGCGAAGGCCAGGATGTCCCGCGTGAGACCGGCGCCCAACTTAACTGGCCAGTCCACGTCGATGTCGTCATTGCGCTGGGCGATCTGCGCCTTGAGCTTCAGCCCTGCCAGCGAGGCTGCGGGCAATTCGGCGATCTGGTCCTCGATCGCGCAGAGTTCGATAGACGCATCGTCCCACGCATCCTCGGCCGCCCCGACGCCGGTCCGGGCGCGCCAGTCAGAGACCTGCCGCATCCACTCCTCGTGCGACTGGTTCCTCACCGGCCCCGGCTCCGCCGAGTCGCAGACGAGCAGATATTCCTGATGCAGCCGAGCGTGGAGATCGCGAGCGGCCTGCCACCGGGGAGCCAGGGTGATCAGGTCGGCGTCGCCTTTGGCCCACTCTGCTTGGGTCGCGGGGCCAGCGCCGCTCCGGTAGTCCTCCCCGGCCTTGAACGCGCGGTCAGAGTGGAACGCGAGAGCGAACACCGCGTCAGACCGCAATTCGCGGCGCAGGCGGCTTTCGAGCGCGTACATCTCTTCACCGGACAACCCGGCAGCGTTCATCTGGCGGGTGATCTCGGACGCAACCCGGGCGTGAAGCTGCGTTGCCACGAACGCGACCCAGTGCGCCATCGGTCGGCGGCTGACGCGACCGCCCGCGTCGCAGTACGAGACCGTGCCGTCCTTGTGGAAGATGGCGCTACTGGCCAAGACTCGGCCTTCGTCAGAGGCCCGCTCGATCTGGTGGGCGGCGACGAAGCTGTCCTTGGTCGGGATCTGCGGCGGCGGGCTCGATGCGCTCCCATCATCCTGATCACCGTGCCCCTGGGCGTCGGCCTCGACATGCTCGGCCGACGCCGCCACGACGTACCGGGACCGCGCGACCTCCAACAGCTTCCCCCAGCCGTCGAAGGTCTCCCGCGCGCAGTCGAGCGAGCGGAACATGATCTCCGGCAACTCGGCATCGCGGCTGCCAGCATCGCGGATGAAGGCGATCATCTCGGGCTTCGACATCCGCAGGGTACGGTCGGCGACATGCATCGCCATCGCGTACTCGGCGAACCGCGCGGCCCACTCCCGAGGGGCCTTCAGCGGATCGTCGAATTCGTAGGCGCCGAATTCGAGCTGCGCGAACTCCTCGATCCCAGCGTCAGCCGGGTCCGGCTTGGTCTCGGTGACGGGCGCCGAACGATGGATCGCTCGCGCCAGTCCCGCCTTGAGGATGGCAGCGCGCTCCCGAAGGGTGGGGCGATCGGGTTTGCGGTGGAGCAGGTTCAGAGAGGGCATGGACAGCCTCCAGGGCTCGGGATGGTGGAGGCGCGGCGTCGGCGCCGCGCATAGGCGGCGGCTCAGAGCAGAGGCGAGCGGGCGATGTTGTCGAGGACCACGCGCATCTCGTCGCCGAGATCGACCCCCTGGAACTTCTGGAACTCGGTCACGTACCGGGCGAGCGTGGAGCACCCGCGCGCAGTCGTGGGGACCACGTTGGACACCGGACCGCGGAAGTGGGCCCAGACTGCGTCCTGCGCCGCATCTCGATTAGGGTGAGGGTCGAGACCGACATCCGGCAGGTGGAACGCTTCGCGGACCTCTTGAAGGAGCCGACGCCCCTCCGCGATGACGGGGAGGGCGGGATCAGGTTGCGGGAACAGCGTCGATTGCCGCCCCTGCCCCAGGTCCTTGGCCAGCGAGTGCGCGATGTCCTGACCGGCGTCAGGATCGGACTCGATGCTGTCGGCCAGCAACGCTTGGGCCTTGGCCTGGAGGCCGGTCAGATCCTCGGCCTTTGTGCCGGTGATTGTCGCGATCACGCGCTCGCGGGCTTGAACCAAGTCGGCGTAGCCCGGCAGCGTCTCCACGCGCCGCCCGGCCGGTAGATGGCTCAGGAGGGCGTCCATCGCCCCGTCAATGCGACGGAGATCGACGACCGCGGTTCTCAGAACGGTGGTGGTGTCCGGCCAGCCCACCGGGACGTTCGGGGCCTCGTCGCGGTCGATGCGGCGCTGCGGGTCGAGGTGGGCGATCCCGGACTCGGTCAGATCGGCGCGCCAGTCCACACCCATAAGGTCGAGGATCTGGATCGCGCGGTTCTTGGCCGGGGGCTTCTCAGCCCAGCCGCCGCTACGGTCGCGGCCCTCGTAGTGCCAGTCCTCGGCCGCGTTGAGACCCATCACGAAGGTGTCGAACGCGGAGCCCCGATGCGGGTACAGTTCGGCGCAGACGCGCTTCCGCTCGTGCCAGAGCCACGTCGCGTAGTTCACGAGGGCGATGCGGTCGGCCGTCTCCGGCTCTGGCGGGCGGATCGCCTCGCGGCCGACCTTCAGGGCGACGGCGGCCCGCTCCTTCGTGGCCCGCAGGCGCGCCGATGTTGCCGTCAGACGTTCGCGCAGACTGGGTCCACCGTCGTGCTTCAGGAAAGCGAGATTGAGGGGATTGCGCATTTCAGTTCTGCCATGTTTCAGGATTTCAGGTTTTGCGGACATTGCTTCAGTGCAGGGAGGCGAGGCCGGTCAGCACCATGCCGCCGCCGATGATGGCGATGGCGGCCAGCAGGTTGCTGGCGATATCCATGACCCGCAGCGCCCGGGCGGTTGCGGTATCGGGGCGGTACGGCTCGACGGCCTGCCAGGGCTCGATGGTCCCGGGCGGGTCCTCATTCGGCAGGGTGAGAGGAGCGGTCTGGTGATATCGATCGATGCCGGGCAGGAGCCGCGTCGTGCCGAGGCGCCCGGACGGCGCCGCCTGCGGGATCACGACCGGCGGCAGATTGGTGCCGAGGAACAGCGTCAGGTCGGCGGCGCGGGCTTCTGCGATACCGTAGGCGGGCTGGTGGCCGTCCTTGAACTCGGCCTCCTCCGCCAGCCACCAACGCAGGTGCGCCAAGAGGGCCAGAGCGCCGAACCGACTGGCGCACGCGGTCGATGTCAGGGCGTCGCTGGCGTCGTCGTAGGCCGCCTCCGCGCGCAGGGATGCGTCGCCCTCGGGAGCGATCTGGAAGGCGTCGTAGGTGGCGCGGTGGCGCTCGATGAGGGCGTGGATCGGATCGACGGCGGTTGAGACGTGCGAGATCATTCCCATAATTCAGGGCTCCAGACATTCAGAGTTTCAGGGGTTCAGGTTTTATGCTCTTCCGGAAACCGGGAGATGCTCGGGTTAGTGCGCGGTGGTGCGGCGGGCAGCCTTGGCTACCTGCCACGCGGCCTTGAGGGCGGAGGACATGGCTTCGGCGCGGGAGACGCCGCAGCGCTCCATGATGCCGATGGCGGCCTTGCAGGCGGCAACCATGATGGCGGTGCGATCATAACGGCCAGCGACGACGAGCGGACGAGTGCGGGCACCGATCTGGATCAGAGCGCGGGCACCGAGGAGACCGGCGGGGATCGCCGGACGCGCGTCGTGGAGGCTACGAGAGAGGCGGGTCCAGGAGACAGTGCGGAAGGGCATCGGATGCGTCTCAGACACGAACCTTATTACTAGATCATAATGAGGAGGAAAGCCGTCTGTGTCAACAACCTTATGATTGGATCATTGCTTTTATCCCAACCGCGGCGTACATCAGGATCGCGGAGAGGTGCGTGTTGATGGCCGGTCAGATCCGAATGAGCCCACGGCTGTCGAAGGCCGCCAGGGCTCTCCTCGAATGGCAGCAGCAGGACTTGGCAGACGCTTCTGGTGTGCCGAAGCCGACGATCTCGGCGTTCGAGGCGAGAGGAGGCTCAGCGAAGATGTCCACCTTGAACAATCAGGCCGTGATCGCGGCGTTCGAACGTGCCGGGCTGGAGATCATCCCGGAGAACGGCGGAGGCGAGGGTCTCCGGTTTCGAGCGCGGAAGGACGGCACTCGGGACGACCACTGAGATGCCGATCCCCGCCTTCACGATCGATGGCGTCCTCCCCCCGTTCATTGGGCCGCATGGTCCCGGGGGGCTCGCGCAGGATATGACACCCTACGCCGCGAGCGCTCTGGAGGTGGTCCACACACTCGGCGGATCGGATCGTCGGCGGGCGATCCTGACAGGTTGGCTCGGCTACAGGGCGCAGTTGAGGGCGGCGGGGATCACGCACGGGTTCCAGTGGCTCGACGGGAGTTTCGTGGAGCAGAAGGAGCCGAACGACATGGATGTCGTGACCTTCTTTCGACGCCCCGTGCATGCGCAGTCCGACACCGAGATTGGTTTGTGGGCCGGAGCGCGCCGTCACCTATTTGATCGAGTTGGCATCAAGACGAATTTCCTGCTTGATGCTTTTCCGGTTGACCTGGGCGGCGACGCTGAGAGCGTGGTCAACGTAACGCGATACTGGTTGGGCCTGTTCTCCCACCGCAGGGTGGACGGCCTCTGGAAGGGGATGTTGCAGGTTCGTTTAGAGGACGCGGCGGATGATGTTGCCGCGCTCGCGGCTCTCGCCCCAGCGGCAGCTTCTACGACGGGAGTGACGCCATGAGCGCCCTGAAGAAGATCGTAAGAGACCAGCACGCGGCCGAATTCGCCGCCGTGACGGCGCTGCTCGATCAGCTCACGGCCAGCGACATCATCACCCGCATGGGCCTCGAAGCGCGCCGCGATGAGATCGCCGCTGCACTCGCGGAGATGACCGAGGAGCCGGAGATCCCGACCGCGTCGGCGGCCCTGTTCTTCGGGGGCAAGCCGGTGGCCGGTTCGCGGGGCATCGAGTCCGAGTTCGGCGGCAATGCCGTCACCAAGTTCCAGGACCTCGTCGCGAAGCTGATGGCCGACGAGGCTGGGGCCCTCGGCCAGCGTGGGATCGTGCCGAACAAGAGCGCGGCCACGCTCCACATTACCAACGTCGTCCGCGGTTCGTTCGGTTTCCTCCTCGAAGAGGTCGAGCCGCAGGGTCAGGTGCTCGAGACCTCCCTGAAGGTTGCCGTTGATAACGCAGCGCAGCTTCTCAGCGCGTTCGGCGAGACCAGCGAGGACAAGTTCCGGGCCGCGGTCGAGCAGATTGATCAGCGGGTGCTCACGACGGCGCAGGAGTTCTTCTCGCTCATGCGGACGAGCGGCGCGACGTTCCGGCTGCTGGCGGGCGACGAGGACCGCTCGTTCGGCCCTGAGGCTGTCTCGCGAGCGGCGGAGCGAGCCTCGTCCACCAGTGTCACCGAGACGACGGAACAGGTCGAGGGACAGTTGGGCGGCGTGCTGCCCGATGCGCACCAGTTCGAGTTCTGCAGCGCGACCCGAGGCCCGCTCAAAGGCAGCATCGATCGGTCTATCCCGACCGCAGATCTCGCCGAGATGAACCGCGCGCTCGTCAACGTGGACGCCGTGGCGACCCTGAAGGTGCGCCGCGTCCTCCGTGACGGTGAGGTCGCCCGGGAGAGCTTCACGCTGCTGCGGCTGGAGCCGCGGCAGGAAGCACCCGCAGCGCTCTGATCAAGCTGGCCTACTCGACGGTGCGCCACTTCACGGGCGGGAGGGCCGGACCGGGCGTGATCGCGTCTTGCTGATAGAAGGTCCTGCGATCGCCGGTCACGACCCCGGCCCCTGTGTGAGCTGTCCACGCAGATGATCGCTGCCTTCACGGGTTCGGTTTAGGCTCGTCCTCAAGCAGCTTGATCGAGGACGCGACCGGACCGTCCGACAGTCCAATATGAGCGATGAAGCGTGCACGCGACCAGAGTTCGATGCGGTCACCGTCGCTGAGGTGTAGGGCGCATTCTGCAGCTTCCGCGTCGGTGCTGGCCTCGATTACCACGGTCGATCTCACGCTACCGTCTGGCGCGAACCGGTATGCTCGGTACGGCGAGAGCGTGCAGGAGGAACGGCGGTCGACTGGAAAGCTCACGACGTCTGCCATCCGTGCGCCTTTCTGTTCCAAGGGACACAGGGCACGAGCCAGTGAGGGCTGAGGCCATCCATCCGCCGATACGGCATCCTGCGCCGCGATGCGCGGCAAAGATAGCCTGGGAGATCGGACGGCACATCAGTCCACGGAACAGCCGACCGAGGCCGCTGGTTCGAGCCTCACGGCCCGCCACGTTGGCGAGCCTTGAGACGACTAGGGTATCGCCATGGCTACCGGCACCGTGAAGTGGTTCAACGAGACGAAGGGTTACGGCTTCATTCAGCCCGACGACGGCGGCAAGGACGTCTTCGTCCACATCTCAGCCGTCGAGCGTGCGAATATGCGCAATCTGGTCGAGGGGCAGAAAATTTCCTACGACGTCGAGGCGGACCGGCGCAGCGGCAAAGAGAGCGCCGCAAACCTGAAAAGCGCCTGAGCGGTCTCGTTTCGGGATCTTCTCACCCGCGACCGGTGAGGCTCGGCTAACCGCCCTCCCCATCCTGCAGCTCGGGCCGCGTCGCGTATAGGCCCCAGCCGTGAGGAACGGCACCGAGCCCCGTCAGCCCGTGATCTGATCGGGCGGCGGGGCCATGATCCAGTTTTGGGAGCGGCAGGGATAAAACAGGCGTCGAGTTTGTTAGGGCCTGACCAACAGCTTCGGTCAGGGACCACGAATGCGCAGCCTCATCCTCGCCTTCAGCCTCATCGCTATCGCGGCCCCCGCATCAGCGCAGGCGCCTGAACGCGGAAACGCGGACTTACAGACCAACTGTGCCGGTGACGCCCTTCAGTTCTGCGCCGGCATCGATCCAAGCAGCCCGCAAATGGACGCCTGCTTTCAGAAGAACATGAGCCGGATGTCCCCGAACTGCCGTCGCGCCATCGATGCCTACGAAAAGGCCGGCGGTAAGTAGCCGTTCGACCGTTCGGTCGCAGCCCGAATGCCGCGGAGGGAGGCGACCCCCGGCCCCGTGAGCAGAAGGGAAAGAGCACTGAGCCAAGCCGTTAGCGCACCACCGCACTCCTTCAGCCAGGTATCCCATATGCGCAGCAGCATTCTTGCTCTCAGCCTCATCGCCATAGCGGCTCCCGCCCTCGCGGCTCCCGATGCGCCCGCCTCAGGGCGTGGCAACAAAGACCTGAAAACTTATTGCTCCGGCGATGCGGTCACATTCTGCAGCGGCAACGATCCGGACAGCCCGGAGATGGATGCCTGCTTCAAGAAGAATATGGACAAGATCTCGGAGAACTGCCGGCGTGCGATCAAGACATACCAGGGTGGTGGGGGTAAGTAGCATCCTCAGCCCGGAGTACAAAAGCGACTCCCGGTCCGTGATCAGATCTGCCAACGAGGTACCTCAGCCAGCTCGGTACCGCCGTGGCGGGCTTTTGTCTGCCGCCGCGTCGGGCTGGTAGGACGTGGAGCATCCCACCAAATGGCAAAGCTTGGTGCTCGATGCTCGACCGTCCTATCATCAGCCTCGCCGTATGGCTCTCGAAGCCGGTCGGCTTCCTGGCTACCTGCTTCACCGTAGCGACGGGCCTGGGCGCTGGCGCGCTGCTCAGCTTCAACGATCACTGGGCGCTTGTCTTCAATCTATTCCTCTCCATCGCAGCAATGCTCCTGGCAGGCGTCATCCTGGTGGCGGGAGCGCGGGATACCGCCGCCATCCAGATCAAGCTCGACGAACTGATCCGCGCCGTGGCGGACACCGACGAGCGCCTGATCGGGATCGAGGATCGAAGCGCCGAGGAGTTGGCACTTCTCAGGAAGGACAAGCTGCCGCCACCTCCAGGGAGTGCCGGGCAGCCGTGATCGCATCGTCGTCTTGCATGGCTTAAGGGTGGCGCGCGCGGATCGATGGAGGGCTGACAATGGCCAAGGACGAGAAGAGCACGTTCCCCGGCTCCTTGCGGGACCACCAAGACGCGGTGAAGGCCGAGGCTGAGAAGGTCAGCACCAAGATCGACGCGGCATTCGGGAAGCTCGCCAGGAAGATGCGCGAGCGGGCGGACAAGGCGAAGTCGAAAATGGGGGAGGCGCGGAAACCCGAGAAGCGTGCGGTGCTACAGCGGCGCTTCGAACTTTATGCGGACGCAGCAACTCACCTCGAAGAGCGCCTTCCTCAGCGCGATGGCGAATAAGCCGATCTGACGCTGGCATTTGAGACTAAGCCGTAGCTTCGGCCTGGATACGGCCGGGCAGCCATCCCAGCATAGCTCGCCCGGCCTCGTGAGAACCTCGCGCCTTACAACTATAGCGAGAAGATAGTAGAACCAATCGCGTGTTTCTGAATGTAACTCAGGTGTGCAATCACACATAGATGACGAGGGCAGAAGGAATTTTTGGATCAGTCGCGCACAACATGAATTTGTGCAAGCTTCAGGAGTTTCCTGCCGCACCTGTTTTGGTCAGGAGTCCAGCATGAATAAGCTTGCCCTTGCTGCCGTCATCTCCACGGCTTTCATTTCGCCCGTTCTCGCGCAGGCCGTCATCGAGACGCCCACGAGCACCACGGTCATCGTGCCGCCCGGTGCGCCCGGCGTCGTAACCCGCCAGCCCGGTTCGACCGGTGATGAGCCAGCAGCGACCTATTCGCCGACCGGCCGTGCCGCGGACGGTATCGCCACCGACTCGGCTGCTGCTGGTAACGAAGGCCAGCCCTCTCGCGTCGGCTCGACCGGCAGTGGCGGCGGCAAGTAGGGATTTCATCGGCTCAAATATACCGCGGCCTAGCGCATCAGATGCGGAGAAGGTGACGCCGAAATCCAACCGCCGATGACACGCAAATAAAAAGCCCGGCCGAAAGGCCGGGCTAGTTGGGTCCCGTTGCACGGGGACATCAAGATCGGCGCTTTGGAGAAGGACCGGTCCCGATCTGTGAATTAGAAATCGCGCTGGACGCGGAAGCGGACCTGGGAGACCGAGTCCTTGGTGGCGGTGGCCACCGCGAAGGTTCCGTTGTTGATGCCAGCGATGTTGGAATAAGCGGTCGGGCTCTTGTCGATGTCGATCGCCCGGCCGCTCTTCAGGCCGATCTGCGTGTAGAAGCCCTCTACGCCGATATCGAGATCCTTGACCGGCGACCAGATGATGCTGGCACCCGCCACGAACTGGTAGGTGTCGCGCAGCGCTTGGCTCAGCTGGTAGAACCGGGTGCCCGGCGTGCCGACCGCGTTCGAGCTGAACGGGTTGCTCCCGGCAAGGCCGCTCACGAGCGTGTAGGCGGCGCCCTGGGCTAGGCGAGCGCCGTTCGAGAAGCTCTGCTCGCCGTAAGAGCCGAAGAAGGCCGAGCGCCATTCCGGCGTCCAGTAGTGCAGGTAGGAGGCCACGGCCGAGAAGCTGGTCGAGGTCTGCAACTGGCCGGTGAACGGGTTGATGGACGCGTCCGAGAAGTACTGGGCGAACTTCTGGCCCTGGATGGTCGTGGTGCTCTGCGTGTACGAGCCGGTGTAGTTGGAGTAGCCTGTGTAGAGCTGCGCGCCGTCGGCGTAGGCACCCTGCAGGTACAACGAGTCGCCCGGGGCGATGAACGGCGTGTTGATCTTCAGGCCCCCCTGCACCGCCCAGCCCTGGACGTTGCTGGTATGCGCGGGCGCCACGATGTTGCCGGTGCCGGTGCTGGCGGCGGTCGAGAGGTTGCCGACGTTCAGCTCGTGGGTGGCGGCCGAGAGCTGGGCGGAACCCCAGGCCTGGTCGAGGCGCACGACGCCGACGAAGTCGGGCAGACGCTCGCGCTCGATGCTGTCGACGTTGCCGTAGCGGGTCGGGATGCCGTTGGTGTAGCCGACGAAGACCGGGGTCGGCTGGTTGGTCACGCCGAAGTTCGAGACGCTGCCCGAGCTGACCGTAGCGCCGACGTTGAACGGCGAGAAGATCGGGGTGCGGCGGAAGACCGGGTCTTCGATCGAGATCGTGGCCGACAGGCCGTTGCCGAGCGTCGCCGTGTAGGCCAGCAGGTTGGTCGACGCGATGTCGGAACCCGCAGTGGCGGCGGCGATCTCGAAGTCGTGGGCGTAGAAGTCGAAGAACGACGAGGCGCGACCGGCGGTCAGGCCGGCGAACTGGATGAAGGCCTTGTCGACGTTCACGAACTGCGAGTCGCGGCCGAAGCTGTCGGTGCCGATGCCGGGATAGGCCTGGCCGATACGCTGCTGGGTACCGGACTGGCCGACGCCGGAATAGCCGGTGCGGGCGCCGGCATCGAGGCGGACGAAGGCGCGCAGGGTGCCGTAGGCGGTCTGGGTGCGGGCATCGAGGTTGATGCGCATCCGGCCCTGGTAGCCGGAGGTGTCACCCGCGTTCGTGCCGGCCTGGCGGGTGTAGCTGGTCTGGTAGCCGCCCTCGAACCGGGCGCGGCCCGAGACGCGCAGGCAGGTGTCGGTACCGGGGATGTAGAAGAAGCCGGCGCCGTACGCATTACAGACGCGGACGTATTCGACCGGTACGGCCTTCATGGTCGGGAGGTCGGCAGCGTGTGCACCTCCAACTGCGGCCAGCGCGGCAGCAGACCCGAGCAGCGAATTTCTCAAGAACCTCATTGCAGACCCCAAATCTTCGAGACCCATAGCGCAGCACCGTCCGGTTCTCCGGATCTCACTGCAGAAATTAGTTTCTGCCCGCGTCATGGCGGCGGGCTGACACGCCAACGATAGGAGGCGTGAAGCTATTGGCTCTAGAAATCACCGAATGCAAAAGGAATATTCCCGGTTTTACATCAATATCTCGCATGTTGCGCTGATGTCACAAATATAGACAATGTGTTTCCAATTGTTTCTCTCAAATTAGGCGGCAAAACTATCCGAAAAATAGCCCAAGCAAATGTGATGGCGCGTACTACAGCACATTCTCGATGCAATCTGCCCGATCAATAGCGTTCTGCGTCATATCGGCTGATATGAGGTTACGCGGCGGCTGAAACAGGACTGCGAGGCAGATTAGCTCACAGAGATGATCTTGCTGAATTGTTTCGCATCGCCGGCCTAAAGGAAGCTTTCGATGCCGAATGACCCCAAGCCTCTGGACCCGCTCGTTGCTCTCGGTGCGATCCAGGTTCTCGCCCAAGCCGCCTTAGAAAACGAAGAACCGACCCTCCATGAGTGGGAATTGATCCTCCGCGAAATCCTCAGGGATTGCGATATGGCCCTGCCGTCGAAGGCTCGGCCCTTGCGCGAGCGCAAGTCAGATTGACCATCTGCCCTTACGCGGAACCCAAGAGAGACCATGCCCCACGCGTCACCTCGGACTTGCGGCGCAGGTCGCCGCTGGGGATCTCTTTGACCATGAGCTGCCCCTATCCCGCTCGCCCGACCGCGTCCACCATCGGCACATCGGTGACGATGGTCCCAGCGCTTCCGGGGTTCCGATCTTCCTGAAACACTGTCTTTCGGAGTTCCGCAGTTCCGTGGTTCGGCATAACCTGAAGGCCGGTGTTCTGGCGTTCCCGAGCCCCCGAAGCCCGCACGTCAGGGAATGCTTAAGCCCTGCTTTCCATTATACCGGAGTGCCCGAAGTGCCGAAGCCCGGAACCCCGCAATGCATGTGATCTTGGTGGCGACGCAGAAAGGCGGCGCTGGCAAAAGCACCATCAGCGCGCACTTCGGAGCGTTGGCCGACCGTGAGGGCAAGACGCTCCTCGTGGACGCCGACCCGCAGGGCTCGCTCATGGGCTGGTATCAGAGCCGGTCCGCCGAGACGCCGCTCCTCGTCCAGGCCGACGCCAACAGCATCAGTGGGGTTCTCGACGCCGCCGCGGCCGAGGGCATGGACTGGGTCATCATCGACAGCGCCCCACACAATGCGCCGTTGATGGCGGCCCTGATGACGCGCGCGAGTGTCACCGTCGTCCCGGTCCGCCCGGGTCCGTTCGACCTTCGCGCAGCCGGGGCTACCCTGGAGATGGCGCGCGCCCTCAAGGCACCGATCGCCTGCATCATCAACGCGGCGCCGCCGATCACCCGGGAGAACGAGACCTCGATCGTCACCGAGGCCCGGACGTTTCTCGCGAACATGGATGCCCCGGTCCTGCCCGGTCAGATCTCGCAGCGGGCGAGCTTCTCGCACGCGCTGATCACCGGGCAGTCCGTGTCGGAGTACGAGCCGGACGGCCGTGCAGCCGCCGAGATCCAGGCCATGTGGTCCGCCGTGACCGAATTGGCCCGTGCCTTCCCCCGCAACGCCAAGAACTGAGGCCCCGATGTCGTCCAAGCCCGCCCGCGGTTCGCTCGCCAGCATGGCCGTGCCGAAGGCCGTGTCGTCCTCGCCCGCCCCGGCCGTGTCCGCCCCCGAAGCCGAAGCCCCGCGTCAGGAGACCAAGCAATCGGCCGAGCCGACGCCGCGTCGAGCCCCCGTTGACATGAAGACGGTGCAGGTCCGCATCAACAAGGCGGGCTGGAAGGCCCTGCGGGATCTCGGGGATGACAACGACAAGAGCCTTGAGGCCCTGATGGTCGAGGCGCTGAACGACGTGCTGTTGAAGTACCAGAAGCCGCCGGTCGTGCAGCGCCGGGTCGGCGAGCGCGGGCAGGAGCGGGAAGGGTAGGGCCGCGTCGAAGCCGACTCGCCGACGCTCGTCAGCAGGCGTACCTCTCACCGGCCAAGATGGTCTCTCGATACTTCTCTGGGCAGACTCGATCCCCCGAGGGGCTGAGGACCTGAATGTTGGTGTAGCCACACTCATTCCATGAGCGGGCGAGAGCCAGAGCGCTTCCGATCTTCACCCGCGTCTGCTGGATGAAGCCGTCCTGCGCTTTTGCGGAAATGACGAACCGTGCGGTCTGAGGCTGGGTCATTGCCAGTGCTCCACTCCGATCAGGGGGGCGCACGACGGTCTCTCAGCCGCTGACGCCCAGGGGTCCTGGTCGCCGATGCATCGAGCATACGCTCTCTAAGATGCGATACAACCCGGAGGCCAGGCCCGCAGGTGTTCACATGAAACTTTCAGGGTTTCAGGAATTACGGTGTTCGGGCTTGCCGGAATTCCGGTCGTGCTCTAACTTCCTGTAAGTGGTGTTCTCGGAAGTTGGCGGCAGACCGGATCGAAAGGGCCGTGAAGAAGTGAAGCCTGAGCTATCTCAGCCGATCGATGGGTTCGGCATCCTGCGCGACGCCTGCTCGGCGGCGGCCCGAAACCTCGGCCTCGCGACCGACCCACAGCGATTGTCGCCGGAGCACTGGCAACGTGTGCTCACCTCGGTCGAGACCAAAGCACAGATGCTCGGCATCAACCTCCCGGATGGCTGGCGCGAAGAACTGGCCGAGCAGATGGGGCGCAACGACGACGACGCCTTCACCGGCCCGAAGAGTTAAGTGTTTCCATTGCGACAGGCGTGCTCGATGGAAACACTAAGAGGGACAGATCCGTGAGCCGAGGGCCGGGCAAGATTGAGCGGGCAATTGAGGTGGCGTTCACGGCGGCGCCCCACGAGACCTTCTCTGTCGCCGAACTTGGTTCGGTTACCTACCCGAGCCTGAACCGGGTGGAAAAGCGCCACCGCGTCGCGATCATTAGGGCCGCTGACCGAGTGGCGTCTCGCCTTTGGTGGGCAAAGCTCATCAGCGAAAGGCCGGGCGGCGAGATCATCTACTGCAACACCCTCAATGTGCGATCCTATGCGCTCGGGCGGACGCGGGCCGACTTCTGCTTCAACAACCTGCCGCTGGAGGTCATCGTTCGGCTGATAGAGGCGCCCGTTCCCGGCGACCCCTATGCCTATCGTTCTCGATGGGACTTGGTCCGACCCGGTGGCGCTTGGTGGAGGCATGTCGAGATTGCGAAGGCGCGGAAGGCTGGCGACCTCGACGAGGCCAATCGGATCAGCGCCGAGCTACGCACCGAGGTCGCGCGTTCGATGGCAGAACTTGGGGGTAGGCTGTGAATGAGCCTGAATTCCTCCCGGCTGAGCATGTCGAGGCCCTCGCCGGTCTACCAGCCGAGGCCGCGGCGATCGTCCGGGCCTATCAGCAGGCCAGCAAGGCGGACTCGACGATCCGCGCCTATACCTCGGACGCCCGGGTGTTTCAGGACTGGTGCGCCCGATACGGGTTCCGGTCGTTGCCCGCGACGCCCGAGGCCGTCGCCGGGTTTCTCGTCCACGAGGCCGAAGCGGGCCGCGCGGCCTCCACCATCGGGCGGCGGCTCGCCGCTATTAAGTACGCCCATAAGCTCGCGAAGGCAGCCGATCCCACCGAGGACGAGGAGGTTTCGGCTGCGATCAAGGGCATCCGGCGGAAGCTGACCACGAGGCCGACTCGCCAGAAGGCGGCGGCCACGGTGGACGTGTTGCAGATGCTGCTCGCCCGGACGCCCGCCACCCTGACCGGGAAGCGAGATCGGGCGCTCCTTGCACTCGGCTTCGCAGGAGCGTTCCGGCGGTCCGAGTTGATGGCCCTCAATGTCGCCGACCTCGTCGAGCATCCTGAGGGCCTGCGGGTGCGGATCAGGAAGAGCAAGACGGACCAGGAGGGGGCGGGGACCGAGATCGCGATCCCGCACGGCAGGTTCGTCCGGCCGGTCGCCTTGGTCCGGGAGTGGCTCGATGCGGCCGGGATCTCCGATGGCCCCGTCTTCCGTCCGGTATCGCGGTACGGCGTCATGCGGCGTCTGGATGCCCGAGGAGAACCGCCGCGGCTGACCACCCGCGCGGTCGGCGATATCATCAAGCACTACACCTCGGCCGCCGGTCTCGATGCCTCAACCTTCGGGCCGCATTCCCTGCGCGCTGGGTACATCACCACGGCGGCCGAGCGTGGTGCTGATCTCGCGCGGATCATGGATCAGAGCCGCCACCGCGACCCCCGGACTGTCGTCGGCTACATTCGGCGGGCGAACGCCTTCAAGGATCACTCAGGGAGCGGGTTTCTGTGATGCTCCCCACACGAATATGTGGAAGCTACGGCCTCGCGGAGTATCGCATCGGGATCGTGATCACCAACGAGTTCTGTGTGACGTTCTCGGGGAAGGGTATCAGTTTCGTTCCAGGATAGAGTGCTGCCATGGCCGCAACATCCACATCTGTCTTTCCTGAGGTCGTCGCTACTCGCGTGTCCGACACTTGGCCTGATCTGTCTATTTTGAATGATACAATTGCCACCCCGCCGTTTCGCGGCATCGGATTAACTTGGTTCATTCGTGTCTTTATGAGGTTGCTGAGTTCTTTGGTGTAGCCTCCCAGTGTATTGCCCGGCACCTGCGCGCTACCGACAACAGCTTCACCGCTCGGTTTATCGGCGTTCAGGGCATAGACGATCAGCCCGACAGGGATACACAAGAGCACCCCCACAAAAACCAAGCTCTTATCGATGGTTTTGCGTGGAGGAACGACGGCTAAGGGCTCTACTGACGGCGGCGATGCTGTCGTGGTCGGAATGGGCAGTTCCGCTACGGCAAACTCGTGATTGCAGAACCGGCAGATCAGCGCTTGAGCCTTCACCTCTTCTGCGCATCGCGGACAAATTTTTAGCGCACCAAGCCGGTTCGCGTCGCTTGGGCTGCTCCTTGCATCATTGACCGGCGAAACTATTGGGTTCGTAAAAGCCCACACAAATGCTGCGATCCACCCTAAGAATGTCCAGCCTAAGAAAAGGTTAAGCCATAATATCGCCACTCGCTGATTATGTCTGCGAGCCGACGCGATAATGGCTGGCAGGAAATACAGCAGTAGGGCGACAATCACGAGCGTGACGGCGCCGTCAGATATGGTGCTGTCGTCGGCCGCTCTAGCTGACGATATGCTGCCGACCATCCAAGCAAGACAAACCGGCCCAAGGCAACTCGCCAAGCGTCGGAAAGCCAAAGGAACGGTCAATGCGCTCATGCGCGTCTGATACCCCGATCTCACGGACTTTGTCTTAAAGATTGTGGGGCACGGCTCGCATCAGGCTATCGCTCTCGCCCCTGAGGCGACTACACCGTGCCAAGGGTCAAGCCGCAGTTCACTAACATCGGGTGCCGCTGAAGCCGCTCCGGCATCTCGGAGAACAGCGCCTCCACCACCATCCCGAATACCGGGCCATCGCAGTCTGGCGCCGCCCCCTTCAAGGCGAACAGGCGGCGCAGGGCATCGCCCCACCGGGTGTCGAGATCGCCGGCAGTCGATGCACCCGACCGACCCATAAGCGCGGATCTGAAATCCTGCGGGCTGCCGTAGCCCAGCCCACGCGCCGTCGCTTCCGCGATGCTATCTCTCGGGCCTGCCCCACCGAGATGGTAGGCCACCAAGACATTGAGCAGCCTAGTGAGCGGATGCAGAGGCTGCGGCGCGGCGTGGGACGCGATCTAGGCCTCCAGCTTCTTCAGGCGCTGTCGCAGGCCGGTGATTTTCACGGCGGTCACTTCCACGAAGCTCGTGCGCCTTCTGGGACGCTCGCCCCTATGCGGGGATCTGATCAATGTCCGCCGTATTCACTTCGGCGACACGGTTTTCACGATGGCGGAACGCGCTCAGTGCCTCATACACCTGCAACCGCGCCCGCATTACCGATCCCAACGGGCGATGCACTGACAAGCTATGCGCAGGTCGGAAGGTCATCCTCTCATCGAAGTATCGGACCCGCTCGGTTCCATAGGCGTCCTGGCGAGGCAGCCGGATCGTCGCCACCGTTCGGTAGGGGCTGATCGACACCGGCCAATCAATCGAAGCGTCCTCGATGGGTTGGCGCTCAGCATCCGCCCAGAGCTGCACCTTCAGCTCGAACATCACGTCATGCTCACGGAAGAAGTCGATCGCCGCGTGGCGGAAGCCGTCCTCGTCCACATGCGGGTCGAGGTGCCATTCTGACAGCGAACGCTGCCCGACCGTTGAGGGCACAGCCGCAAGCTTCGCGACATAGTCACCGTAGCGGATTGGCGCTTGGCTGAAGTAGCTGTCGGCGAGCGGGTGACTGTAGGGGTGGCCGAAGAAGTCAGCGAGCGCGCTCTCAGTGCCGAAGGCGTGCAGCACCCGGTTGAGATTGCGCATCGTCGAGGAGACGGCACTCTTCGCACCCTCCGGCAGACCCGTCGATTTGCCGATGACGGTCCCGTCGCGCAGGAACCCCGCCGCCGTCCCGGACGGGAAGGTCGTACCGGTAGCGAGCACGAAATCTTGGGTATCAGCGTTGTGTCCGGGCAACTTCTCGCCGGGCACATCGAACACTTTGATCGACATGCCACGATGCGTGGAGACACGGTCACCCAGAGTTTCGCCCGGGCCCTGTGCGAAGCGAACCGCAATAGGATGCGTCCCCGGCGTGGCGAAGAGGCCCTGCTTCAACTCTGGAGGTAGATCATTAGCGATCGTCAGTTCGCCGGTAGCACAAGCCGAGCTTTTGGCGTGGCTGGCACGGACCGCGTGATGCTCGCGCTTCTCGACCGTCTCGGACTGCTGCGTCATGCCCTTGACGATGCCGTCAATCGTTGCCTGCTCGTCCGGAGCAGGTCGCTCAATGTCAGGCGTGTAGCGCAGGTAGTTCATTCTTGGGCTTTCGCGCGGGTTTCTTTCGGGTGAAGCTCCGTGTGCATGGTCAAGTTCCTATCCCCTCGGCTATGAATGGAACCGCGGCGCTCACTCCCACGGCGCTGAAGCACCCTTCAGCATCGCGTCGTAGTCGGCCGCGAGTTGGTGCAGGGTCGCGGTTGCCCAGTACGCCTGGGCGCGAGGATCAGGCTCCTCCCGGTCGTGCAGCGACGCCTCGTACCGCCGAGCGGCTTCCACCGTCTCCTCCGGGGTGAACAAGACGGGCGCGGCGGTTCTGGCCGCCTCCAAAGCCGCAAGACGGGCCCGAAGGTTCAGGACCATGCCGCGCCTCCGTCTGTGCTCTCGTCCGACATGCCGAAGAAGGTGAGCGCCCGGCGGACGCTTGGGGCGGACCCGTCGAATTCCGGGTGTTCAGACGGCCAGTGATGTGGCGTGCCCGGCAGACGCGCTGCTTTGGCGTGCATGATCTCGTCCAACGCTCCGACCATCATCTGGAACGTGGGGCCTCTGCCGATCCCTCGGGCTGATGGGTTCTGGACGTACTTTTCGACCAGGGCCGCGCGGGCTCCCTCGATCCGCGCCTGCCAGTCGTCAGGATCGGAGAGGCAGCGGGCCTCCATGTCCTCGTGGTCGATGTAGCCGAGGCCGCGGGCGAACCCGTCGTTGATGTTGTCCTGCCGGTCGAAGGGCGCGGCCTCTGGAGCACGCGGATACCCGCCAAGGGCGATGGCGACGGCGTACAGGTTCACCTCGATCAACTCCGGCGGCATGGGGACCGGGGCTTCGGCCGTGTGCGCAGCTTCCAATCGTGCAAGCCGATCTGTGAGCTTCGGCGTCATTGCAGGCCCCGCGGGCTGTCCAAGCGGAACGTGAACGACTTGCAGCCCTTCGGCCATTGTCCTGCCGCGGGCGCCGCGGAGCGCGCCTGCTCCGTCAGAAGGGCGAGCGATAGGTCTCGCGGCGGCTCACCTTCGGCCATCCCGTGGGCACCGACGTTCATCACGAACACGTCGTCGTCGTCGTGGATGGCGTGCCCCCGGTCCTTCAAGAAGGTGACGATCTCACCGACCGGGGTCTCCTTCGGGGCCTCGACCCGGAAGATGAGATGCCTGCCGGTGGTCGGCGGAGTCGCGTTCGCCTCCAGCCGGGCCAGCCTGTCCATCGCGCGTGGCGTCATCGACGTGCTCCCTTGTTGCTTGCGGACTGTTCCAGCGCGGCAAGCCGGGCGGCGAAGTCCGCGGCGCTGATCGCCTTGACGTGGGCATCGACGAGCTTCGACAGTTCGGCGGCCTCGCTCGGCGTAATCTCGCCATCTGCAACGCCCTGCATCAGTGCCTTGGTCGCCTTCGTCAGGTCGGCCGGGGTCTCGATCTCCGGCAAGGTGAAGGTTATCGGCCGATCCTTCCGGACGGGTATCAGGCGGTCCATGCACATCCGGAGCGCGACGGTGTCGCCGTCCAGGGCAAGCTCAATCGCACGGCGGGTCAGGGCCTCGCTCTCACCCTCCAGGATGTTCTCCAGGGCCTGGGTCGAGCGGTTGCGGGAACCCTTGGGACGACCACCCGGATTGCCGCTCCGGCCGGGCTCGAACTGGGTCGCTCCATTCGCCATCAGCGTCCTCCCGGTGGACGGCCCCGCCCTGTAAACAACAGGAAATGAACAGGCTCGGGCATCAGCGCGGCTGCCCCGAGGTGCGGTCCTTCAAAGGTAGGTCAACGGGACGCCCATCCTCGGCACCAACGATCACTCGGATGATGTTGAAGTCCTCGTCCCGCACGTCGTGTCCGCAGTCCCAGAGGAAGGCGACGGCGCCGCCGTCCGGCAGGTTGTGCGGTCCCTCAATCGTCCAAGTCACAGCCTTCTGGAGCCGGGGATCGTTGAAGCGGGTCACCCCCTCCAGCTTAGCGAGGCGACGGCCCAAGTCGTTGAAGTTACTGGTCGGTGACATCGTGCGGGTCCTTGGAGCGGCGCTGCCTCGTATACCATGAATGCCTGAGGCCCGTATTTGCGCCATTCCGGGTTTCAGGTGTTCGGGTGTTCAGGCCGCTCTCCGGGTGGTCTGGATACGCCATGCGTCGCGGGCGGTATGGCACCGGGTGACGATGCCCTCGATCCAGGCGGCATCGGCGTTCGTCACGGGACCGTGGCGCTGGACGGCGCGCAGCCGCTCCTTCTCGGCCTTCGTGAGCGACTTCCCGCCGAACGCCTTCGGGGTGGCGTGGTCGAGCTGAAGGCAGTGCCCGGCGACGATCCACCAGGGTTCGATCTTCTGCACGCCCCAGATCGGTAGGCCAGCACGGCGGGACCGAGCATCAGGAGCATCAGGGTTGGGACGCGGCTGCCGGTCGGCCGCCGGTTCCCTCCAAGTTTTCGAGAAATCCTGAAATCCCGACCACCTGAAAGGCTGAGTGCCGGGGTTCCCGAACATGAACTCTGACGCGGCGCCTGCTTCCTCAATGATCTTGGCAACGACGTGCCAGTCCAAGCCCGCAGCAGCCAGCGTTCGGTTGATCGCGCCGACCGTGGCGACCACCTCGCCCTCGTGCTCGGTCGCGAGGCGCGGAATGATTTTGGCGAGCTTCATGGTGGTCTCGGTCGGGATCATAGCAGCGCCTCCCCGGCCCCGATCGAGACCATCTCCTCATCGGTAGCGGCCACGGCCGAGCACCACTGCATGTGGGTCGGGATCGTCATCTCGTAGAACGGCACCTTGTAGGAGCCGAGCGCGTCCCGCCGCATCGTTCCGCCCGCATCCACGATCATCCCCGCGTCGAGCAGGGCCTTGAGGGTCTTCGGCGAGCAGGACGGCAGCTCACCGCAGCCGATCCGGTCGAGGGCGCGGCGCTCGGCCGAGGTGCGGCCGGGATGGGGCATGCGACCCGACGACATCAGCACGCCTCCGGGCGGGCGGCGAACTCGGTCTCAGCCAGTTCTGCGGCGCGTAGCACGGCGGGTCCGGTGAAGTCGGCGACGGCGCGGCCCTGAGCGTCGTCAGGCAGTGTGGCGACCACCTCTAGGCCGATGGTGGAACCGAGCACGACGACGTGGATCAGCCCAGCCATCGCATCGGTGCGGCGGGTGAGGCTCACCGTGATGGGCCCGACCGAGCCGTAGACGGCGATCTCCTCGTAGTGGGCCATCGGGATCGACTTCATGGTCCGGTCGGGGAAGGTGATGACGTTGGGCACGGTGACTCCTCAGGGTGCGGGACGGCTCAGGGCGGCGTAGCTCGCCAAGACGTGGCGGCGGTCGAGACCGGCGAGGCGGTCGAGGGCGTTGATCGCGGCAGGCAGGGCGGTGGGGTCGGTCTCGGCTCGACGTAGGAGCGCGGCCAGATCTGCACCGCGCGCGCCGGTCGAGAGATGGACGACGGCGCGCAGGCAGCGGAGGCGAGCCCAGCGCTCAGCTTCGTCCAGATCGGGGCGGAACGGGCCCCAGGCGTCACTGGCGGCGATCACCGGCCAAACTCCCACCACGGGACGCCCTGAGGCTGGCCGGGCTTCTCCCTATGGGTCAGGTGACCGAACGCGATCTCCATGGCCGTGATCACGCGGACCGGGCCGGTGATCGGCAGCACTAGCGCACCGCAGGCGTCCACGCGGATGATCCCAGCCTCTCGATGCACCCCGAAGAGACGAGCAGCCGTCCAGCCCAGCGCCTCGGCCTGCACCCCGAAGGTGTCGAGGAAGCGCAGCGCGCCTCTGAGGACGGCCACCCATTCGTCTCCCCGGTAGCCAGGGCAGGGCGGATGCTCGCCCGAGAGCCGCGAGAGGCCAGAGCGCCAGTGCGGAAGACCGTCCGACAAAACTCTAGCAGGGCTGCCTCTGAGGAAATTTGTGTCGGTAGAATGACTTAGGTCAACTTTAGCAGGTCTAGCAACTCTAGCAGGGGGTATCCGGGCGGACACTGCCACTACCCCCTGCCGCACCGCCTGTCCCGCGTAAGTGTATGATTTTATTATATTTTCTTTTCTTTCTTCTTCTTCTTCGCGTGTACGCGCGGAGGCGTCTGGCGGGACACCCCCTGCTAGCCCTGCTAAAGTGCTAGAGTTTGGCGTAACACTCTGATCTGAAACGTGATTTTTTGATTTCTGGGGTTGCGAGAGTTCTGCTAGAGTTTCGGCTAGAGCGCCATCTAGCTGCGCCTCGCGGCTCTTGCGGCGGATCTCTTCAAGGGCCTTGAACGGATCGAACAGGGGCAGATCGCTCATTGCTGTCCGGCCTCCCCGACGATCCGGTAGGTCTCCTTGAACCTCTTGCCGCCGATCTCCTGTTTGCCGGTGGGCTCCAACCACCCGAAGCGCACCAGCGCCTCGACGCGGCGGTGGACCGTGCCTGCGTCACCCCGGAGGTGCTTCGGCGCGAACTGCTGGATGAGGGTCGGGGAGACCAGCTTGCCGATACCCCATGCTTTCGGGTCGGCCAGCCACTCGGCGAGATCGTTCTGCGCGCGTGTTTCGGGATCAAGGATCGCGTGCCCAGTGATGCGCAGGGCCTCCCGCAGATAGAACATCCCGATCGCGCAAGCCGCGGCCATCGTCTCGGCCGAGACCGTCGCGTCTAGGGTGCGGGCGGGCCCGTTAATCCGGCTTGGGCGAGCCACGTCCGGTGCGGCGAACAGCGTGAGGATACCGGCGATGCGCGCCACGTTCTCGGCGATCTTGCCTGCTGCCGACGACACCGGCCGCCATGCCTTGCCCGGCCGGTTCTCGTCCTCGATCGACTGGCCGAATTGCCGGAACAGGGTCCAAGCGTCGGGCGCGAGATCCAGCACGGGCGGGGCCAGCTCGTTCCGCGCGCCCTCGCGGATCGGCAGCCCTACCTCAAGGCAGCGGCGGCACTGATCTTGGAAGGCAATGAGGCGCTGATCCGTGCTCGGGTTGGTCGCGCGGAACACTCGGAAGCCGATGGTGCTCTCGGGGAACATCACCAAGAACCGGCCGACGATGCCCTGGTCGTTGGCCAGTTCGTCGCCAACGAAGGTCGAGGCGACCCGCGGCTGGGCAGCGAGACTGATACCGACTCGGCGCCCGACAAAGGTCTGAGCGTCCGCCGCACGCACCCGCTGAGCCGAGCCGTTGTCCCATAGCTTCGACAGGCCGGTGACGGTGCGTGTCCGGGCCTCGGGACCCATTCCGTGTCCACCGAGGAACTGCCCGGCCTCGGACGTGAAGATCCCGACGCTGGCCCGCCCGACCCGCAGCAGGTTGATGAGCCCTTCGAGGTTCGGCTCCTCCGCGCGGATGATGGGCGTGACTGGCGGCACCGGCTCGCGCAGCGCTAAGAGACGGCTCTCCCGCTCAGCCCGGTCGATCTTAGTATCGCGCTCGATCTTCTTCTTCTCGGCCTCGAACGCTGCCCATGCGGCTCGGAACCGGCGATCCTCTTCAGCGTGCTCCAGTCGCAGCCGGGCTTCCTCATTCGCGACCGCGCGCAGGGCAAGGGTATCGCAAGCCGACTTGCGCTCCCCCGACACTGCGATGGCCAGCATGAACAGCGATAGCGGCACCGGGGCGGGCAAGCCCTCAACCTTGATGTCCGCGAGGCCCTGACAGACCAGCATCGCGGCGGAGAGCACGCTGTGGGCGCAGAGGGAACGGGGCGCCTGGACATGCTCCTCGAGCGCTTCAACTGCGGCGCGCATCACGGGCGGTAGGGCTTCGATCGGGAACGGGGGCGCCGCGCTCATCGCGGGCGCGATCTCAAGGCGGTCGCGCTCGACGAAGGGTTGTCCACCCGGTCGCGCTGACCCCTGATGTCCTCGTGCGCCGAAGGGCTCCCGCCGAATGCGGTTCAGAGCCTCGGCCGTCCCGTTCACCGGCATGCCGTAGCGTCCTCCCGCACCGTGTCGTTCAGATCCTTCGAGCCCTCAGGGGGCCAGATGATCTCGACGTTCCGTCCCGCATCGTGCCAGCGCTCGCCCACCCGCTTGATCGCCCGTCCGCTCGCACCGCTCTCGTCGTGCTCGGCCAGCACAATCAGGGTGTGGACGCCATCCAGGACCGGCAGCGCGCCTATCGCGCCGGAGGAGCCGAGCGCCCAGGCGGGTTTCAGCCCGAGGTACTGACGGGCGGTCTGGACGGTCTCGACGCCCTCGCCGACGATTAAGAACCCGTTCGCCGGATTGAGGCGGTCGAGCATGACGGCGCAGCCCATCGCCACGCCAAACATCTTCCGGCCGATCTTGCGGCCGGTGGCATCAAGGGCTGTGCGATGCAGCCCCCGGATCTCACCCGTGTTGATGTCGCGCAGGGCGGCCAAGATCGTCGGCGTGTTGCTCTCGCCCCAGCGAGCCTGCGGGTGGAAGCGCAGAACCGTCCCGGCGATGTCGTCGTCGATGTCGAGGCCGCGACACCGGTAGTAGTCGGCGGCGGCCGTGCCGCGCGGATCTCGGGCTGCGCGCCACATCTCGTCGATCCGGCGACGGCGCCATTCCGCCTCAGCGCGCTCCTGCGCCTCGGCCTTCCGGCGCTGCTCCCGACGCTGCATCGCCTCGATCGGGTCTGGCTCACGGTTGTGTCCAAGAAATTCCTGACGCTCGCCCAAGATCTCCAATGCCCTGTCCTTCGCAGTGAGGGCGTCGGCGGAGGTACCGTTGTGGACGTGGACAAGGAGGTCGCCCGGCGCACCGTACTTCTCGGTGTAGGACGTGCCGCGGTCCCTCGGTCCGTGGCCGATGGTCGGGCACAGCAATGTGCGCCCGCCGTTCGTCAGATCACCGCCGAAGGCGGCCTTCAAAGTGCGGATGCGGACGCTCATGCCACCCCCATCCGTTCGGCGATGCTGTTGAGGGTGGTGGCCTGCTTCGGGGTCAAGCTGAGCCCGCGTTCGAGCCGCTGGCTGATGCTGAGCAGGAAGGTCGCTTCCCATTCAGAGAGGCGACCAGCACTGGCGTTCTGACACCGGACCACGAGGTATCGATGCACACTGCTCCCGTGGGGCTGCCGACCCACGTCGCGCCACGAACCGAACGGGTAGGCCGCAGGCTCCGGCCGAGACGCGCGTTCGATGTACCGGATAGTCTCGCGCGGCCCCTCGGCGACGTGCGCCGCGAGGTCGTGCCAGTCGTGGCCGTTGCTCGCCAACGTCCGGGTGACGGCCGCCGCGCAGTTGACCACGTCGCCCGGGGCGCTGCTGGAGAGCATCGGCAGCATCTTCGCGATGCGCGCGCTCAGTTCGGGGGAGAGGGCGCTCATGCTTGCGACCTCCACGTCTCCGGGATCGCATAGGCGAGGGCCGCCGTAGCTGCGGCTACACCCGGCGCCAGACCGTATCGGCGGGCGAGATACCGGGCTTGAAGGGATGCCGGGGCTGGGGCATATGTCTCAGTGCGTGCTGCCAAGAACGCATTTCTGAGACCCGCCGTCGCCCCGCGCGATGCGCGGGTTTCGTCGTTCATGAGGTGCTGTTCGTCCTGCTGAGGCACCGGCCGCGTCGGCGCTGAATGAGAGCGGCCAGCGGGGCGCACCCCGCCGATGGCGAGGATCAGGCGGCGATAGCCGCCGAGCCTGAGGCAGGCGGGTGCAGCGGCAGACCGAGTAGTTCGCGAAGCCGCGCCGTCGGGACGCGGTATTGCCCGCCTACCTTAATGCTCGGGATGTCACCGGCCTCGCGCGCCTTGTAGGCGGCGTTGGTCCCGCACCCGAGAACTCGGCCAGCTTCCACAACGCTGATCGTGGGTTGGGTCAGCAGCTTTTCGAAATCATCAGCCATCTCGCCCTCTCGCGAACCGACGCATAATGTCCTCCGTTTGGGGGACATTAGTGATATAGACTGCGATTGTGGTTGCGTCAAATGTCTGTCCTCTATATGGAAGACAAAACGGGACGATGAGGGACAGATGACGGAAGAAGCCCCTGTAGAGACGCCGCCTAAAGGGCGTCGCAGCGCTCAAAAGCGCGACAAGTTCTCTTTCCGTGTGACCCCTCAGATGCGCGCGGCCCTAGAAGCGGCTGCTGCCCAGACAGGTCGGCCGATTTCCGAAGAAATAGAGCTGCGATTAGAAGAGAGCTTTCGGGGGGATGAGTTCGCCAATAAACAAGTCAGCGCAATAGTCAAAAGAGCGTATGACGATATGGAAAAAATATTTCATGATATGGCTGGAGGAGAGTATTACTTCAATCTAGGGCTCCGCATGGCCATGAATTTCCGTGATAATCTACCAAAATCCGTAGATAGTTACCCAGACGTCAATAGTTGGCTGCACGATAAGAAATCATATGCGAAAGTTGTAAAGTCATTGTATTTGCAGTTACTTTACGAAATGGAGGAGCTTGGCAAAGCCAGCAAGTTTCTAAATGACCCAAAACTCAAGGGAATAAATGAACTGCTTTCTAGATCTCTTAAGATGGACGCGATGGAGAGGGCAAAAGCTAAAATGGCTCCCGCAAACGAGTAGCCATTCCCTATGTGCATGATGCCCGAGGAAGCATAGACAGCGGATAATAAGATTAGGTGCCTTCAGGGGCATATAATCATTTTGGTTTTAATCAGACATTCCGAATAAGCGCAAGACAATCATCTTATTTTGTGCTCATCTGCATTAGGCATAGAGCACTGGCTGATGAGCGTACAGTTCCCGTATCATTTATACATCCGAGTTGATCGTCCGCTTCGTGCAGGATTGATAGCTGCGGCTGAAAATGCTGGCCTCAGTGTCTCGGAACTGGTGCGCCGGGCGCTGCGCCGGCAGATCGCCGATCCCGTCGCGAAGGACATCCCGTCTTCGATCGCATTTTCGCTGGACCATGATTGCGGTCAGCCCGCCCTCAGCCCCGAACGCAACTAGGAGAACCGTCGTGGCGCGTAGAACTGCTCAGGTCAGGATCACCGACGACAACCGCGACAGCGGCAAGGTCTTCCTTCTGACGGAGATGGACGCGGAGCAGGCTGAAGACTGGGGCATCCGCGCGTTGCTCGCGCTGACCGCCGCGGGTGCTGAGATCCCCGACGACTTCGAGGGTGCGGGGATGGCCGGGATCGCCGCGATGGGCGTCCAGGCGTTGCAGGGCTTGAAGTACGAGGACGTGAAGCCGCTCTGGGCTCAGATGATGGAGTGCGTCCAGATCATCCCCGACCCGAGGAACCCCGCGGTCGTGCGGGCGCTCGTCGCCGACGACATCGAAGAGATCTCCACCCGGCTGCGGCTGCGGAAGGAGATCGTAGAGCTTCACGTAAATTTTTCGCGGGCCGAAAGCCTCTTAAAGTCGGCTCGATCGGAGATGGCACCCCTCGGGGCTGGCGTGATTACCAGAACATCCCCCGCAACATCGCCACGGTAATCAGCAGCGGCAAGGCGGAGCTGTACCAGTTGCAGACGGTGTACGGCGTCAGGGACCTCTACAACATGCTGGAAGTCATCACGATCGACGCGAACAACGCCCACGCGGCTCAGAAAAAGGGCTGACCAGATGGCACGAGCGTATCGGGATCTTGAGGTCGTCGGCCGAGCCGGTGGATACTCGGTGTTCACCGGATGGCGTCCCTCGGGCAAGGGTGAGGGCGAGAGTATCGCCGTCGTGCTGGAGGGCGAGAACGAGCCCTTCGAGGCTGTGGCCTTCCAGGATCTGCCCAATGCAGCCGACGTGGCCAACATCGCGGCCAAGAGCATCGTCTACGCGCTCTCCGCGATCGGCGTAGATAAGGCGTCGAGCCGATGAGTGGCGGCGCATCTGGAGATCAGCCCGATCAAGCCGCAGGCTGGCAGGCCCTCACGGGCGCGAATTCCGACCTGAACCGACACGACTTCCATGCCGATCAGATCGAGGGCGAGCGGCGGACGCACTTCGCGGCGAAGATCGTCGCGGTTCATGGTGGTGGCCTGAAGGGTGCGCCCACCGTCGATATCCAGCCCCTGGCTAAGATGCAGGACGGGCTCGGCCAGACCCAGTCCCACGGTATCGTCTACGGCGTGAAGGTTCCCCGCGTCATGGCGGGCGACTCGATGATCATCGCCGATCCGGTCGTGGGCGACGCGGCATGGTTCTCGGTCGCCGACCGGGATCACTCGTCCGTGGCTGCCAACGGTTGGAAGGAGGCCAACCCTGGCTCGGCCCGTCGCAGCACTCTGTCTGACGCGGTCTATCACGGGACGATGCACCCGGAGGGCATGACCCCGAAGCAGTGGGTGATGTTCACCAAGGACGGGATGGAGCTTCAGGACCGCAACAACAACACCCTCAAGGGCTCGTCCAGCGGTTGGAACATGAACGGGGTGGTGATCACCGACAAGGGCGAGATCCAGGCCCCTGGCAACGTCACGGCCGGGAAGGGTACGGCCGATCAGGTCGATCTACAGGGCCACGCGCACGGCGCCAGCGGGCCGCAGACGCCTGGGTCGTAGCCGATGTCCTTCACCCGCAAGTGCCTCGACGTGGAGTTGTCGCTGAAGAACGGCACCTTCAGCGGTGGCAAAAACACCGTCTATTTGAGGGGGCTGCGGGTTTCAGCGCACATCCTCCAGCCGGGCGCGCCCGACATGGGCCAGTTGCAGGCGGCGATCTACGGCATCCCGCTCAGCGACATGAACAAGATGACCACGATGGGTCGTCAGTACGCCCTGCGCGAGGCCAACTCGATCAAGCTCTACGCCTACGAAGAGGGTGGCACCCCCTCCATCGTCTTCTCGGGCACGATCTTCGAAGCCTGGGCTGACATGCAGGCCGCGCCCTCCGTCTGCTTCCGGGTCGCAGCACATGCGGGGGGAGCGGGTGCGGTGAAGCAGGTCAATCCCACGACGATGTCCGGGTCGGTGAAGGCAGCCGACGTGATGAAGCAGGTCTGCCAGAAGGGCGGCTGGCAGTTCGAGAACAACGGCGTCGATGCCGTCCTGAACAACCCGTACCTGCCCGGCTCCGCGTACCGGCAGGCCATCTCGGTGATGAAGGCCGCTCGGTGCCTGATGACCATCGACCGGGACACCTTGGCGATCTGGAAGCCCGGCGGCTCACGCCAGGGCTCAGTGCCGCTGATCAGTTCGCAGACGGGCATGGTCGGATACCCGCGCTACCGACAGGTGGCGGTGGACGTGACCACGCTGTTCAACCCGGCCATCCAGTTCGGCGGGAAGATCCAGATCAAGTCCGATCTCCTCCCCGCCTGCGGCGTGTGGCCTGTCGTCTACGTCGAGCATGAACTAGAGACCGAGATCGTGAACGGGAAGTGGTTCACGATCATCCAGACCGGCGGCGACGGGGTGCAGCAATGACGAGCCGCGCTATTCGCGCCGGAGGTGCCTGATGGCGACCGTGATCGATGCTTTGGTGGTGACGCTCGGCATGGACCCGAGGCAGTTCACCAAGGGCCAGAAGGACGCGGCAGCGGCCCTGATCAAAACGCGGCAGCAGGCCCAGAAGGAGGGCGCTGCCATCGAGAAAAGCCTGGACAAAGCGGGCGAGAGCTTCGACCGGCTGGCCCGGAACGCGCTGAAGCTCTTCGCCATCTTCACGGCCGGGCGGGCGGTCAAGGACTTCGTTCGGGACATCACGGCTTCGGATGCCGCGCTCGGGCGGCTCGCCAAGTCGCTGGAGACGACCCCAGAAGCTCTATCGTCCCTCGGGGCAGCGGTATCCCGTAGCGGCGGATCGGCTGACGCGGCGGTCGGCTCGTTCCAAAAGCTCAGCAACGCCTACAACGAGGTGAAGCTCACCGGCCGGTCGGCGACCTACGACATGCTGGCCCGCCTCGCGGGCGCGTCCGGCAAGGTCATCCAGTTCGGGAAGGACACCCAGAAGACCATCTACGACACCGCGGACGCCGCCAAGGCACTCGTGGCGAAGTCGGGGCTGTCGTTCACGACGAACCTGCTGGAGCAGGCGGGGCTCGATCCCGGCACCATCGCGCTCCTGGTCCAGGGCAGCGACAAGGTCCGGGAGGCGCAGGCGAAGGTAGCGCGCTTGGGCGGGGTCATCACCAAGCAGGACACGGAGAACGCACAGCGGTTCTCGACCGCCCTGCACGATGTCGGGACGATCTCAGAGGGTCTGGGCCGCACCATCTGGACCAACCTGTCCCCGGCGATCAGCGAGATCATCGAGAAGTTCACCAAGTGGTACGAGGCCAACGGCGAGTGGCTGCGCACCCAGATCACCGAGAAGGTGAAGGCTCTGGCCGACTACCTGCGGTCCATCGACTGGAACGCGATCGGGAAGGGTGTCCTCGACTTCGCTCGCGGCGCCAACGAGGCCGCCAAGGCGGTCGGTGGCTGGAAGGTCGTGTTCGAGGCCCTGCTGGGCGCGTGGTTGTTTACGAAGCTGTTCGCGCTCCTACGGATGCTCGGGCTGATCCGTCTCGCCCTCACGGGATCGGCGACACCGGGCATACTCGGGACGCTGGCCGGAGCCCTGGGGATCGGGGGAACAGCGGCGATCGGCGCAGCCGTGGGTACGGCTGTCGGGGCAGATGCTGCGGTCCCGAACGCTCAGAAGCCGGGTGTCACCAACAACTGGGACGACGAAGCCAGCGGTGCGGCGGGCGGCGCGGGCATGGGTGGGGTTCTGCGTCGTGGCGGCCGGTGGCTGAAGCGGAAGCTCGGGTTCGGCGGCGGTGGCGCGGCTGGCCGGGACGGCATCAAGCTCCGGCACGACAACGTCCACCCTGAGATCGTGGCCTATATCCGGGAAGCCGCGTTAAAGCGCGGGATCAACCCCAACGTGGCCCTCGGTGTCGCTGACGGCGAAGGTCTCGGTGGCTCAACTCCGACACACCTGACGCCGGGCGATTTCGACGCCAACAAGAACCCGACGAGTTTCGGTCCCTTTCAGATGCACCGAGGCGGCGCCGGTAGTGTCGGCACCGAGTACGAGCGGGCCTCCGGCCACAAAGTCGATGATCCAACCTACTGGAAGGAGCAGATCGACTTCTCATTGGACTGGGCGAAGAAGCACGGCTGGAGCGCGTGGTACGGGCGGGCCATGCATGGCATCGGCGAACGCGAGGGTCTGAACTACGATCCGAACGCGGCGAAGCAGGCGGGTGGCAACGTGGCGCCCACGAACGGCGTCGGCGGCGTGGATCAGAAGCAGGGCGGGGCGACGCGCAACCAGTCCGTGACGGAAGCTCTCAAGGGTCAGATCGCAGCGGTGGCGACCGCTGCGGGGGTCAACGCAGAGATTTTCTCTGGCGGTCAGGACGAGAGCGGCCCGAACCGCACCGGCAGCCACCGTCACGACCACGGCAATGCCGCCGACTTGAAGCTGTACACGGTCGGCCAGGACGGGAAGCGTCGCTACCTCGACATGACCAACGACGCCGACCGCGTGGTGATGGAGAAGTTCATCCGGGAGAGCGTGAAGGCGGGCGCCAACGGCGTCGGGGCAGCACCGAACTACATGGGTGCCAACGGCATCCACGTTGGCGGCGGATCACCTGCGGCCTGGGGTGCGGGCGGCTCGACGGCCAACGCGCCGGAATGGGTGAGCCGGGCCCATCAGCAGGGCATGGAGGATCGGCTGGTAGCTGCGGCAGCGGCGGCGAAGGCGGCCCGAGCGACGCCCGGCACCTCTGCCGCCACTATCGGCAAATCGTCGGCGCTTGAGGATGCCCGGCGCGCGGGCGCGATGGCCACGGTTGCTCAGGCGAACGCGGCTCAGGCCGCGATGGTGTCCCGCACGGTCAATGACAACCGCAGCGCGCAGGACAACCGGCGGTACGACGAGACGCACATCCAGAGCGTCAACGTCTACCCGGCGAGCGGCACCCAAACATCTATCATGGCCGAGCTGAAACACGCGTCGAAAGGCAATCGTGCCTTCGCGGCGGCGGCCGACTACGGGAAGGCGTGATCTCGGGGCTCAGGCCCCGCAGGCGCGCGCCTTCGGAAGCGGGCGACCTGCTTTCACCTTCGCGTAGAGGCTATCGACGGCTGTGCCGATCGAAACCTTCGGCGTAAGATGGCATTCAGCCGCTACGAGCGCGTTGACGTTGCAGGCCGTCGCGTTCTCAAAGCCGCCGTGCGCCTTGGTGTAGTTGTAGATGCTGTCCCAGATCTCCGGCATCAGATCGACAAGGTCGCCGGTCGGATCGGCCTTCGGGTTGCTGTATGTCCGACACGGGATCTGACGAAAACCGTTGAAGGCGGCGTCCGGCGATTGCTGAGCCGAGGCCGGTCCAACAAGAGCGACGAGAACAGCAGCGGCGAGGGCGTAGCGCATCCCGCCAAGATGGGCGCGGGAAGCGCGGCTGTCGAGATGAGGCTGCGCTGCTGTCAGTGAGCTGACCGCTGACGTTCGATCTCGCGCACGCGCTCGGCACTCTTCTGCGTCGAGACGATCGCATAGGCGCCGGCGACCAAGGCGAAGCCTGGCACGAGGATCAGCAGATACAGGACGCTCAGGGTCACGGCAGCAGGCCCTTCAGGACGCTCTGGGCGATAGAGTGTAGGACGAGACCTACGAAAAACCAAACGAAGCCCAGGATCGCTTGGAGGACGGTGAAGCCGGTGACGCCCACGCCTACCAGCGGGGCGATGCCGCCGCCGATGAAGAATGCTACCGCCGCCGCGTTCACCGTGTTGGCCTTGAGCTTGGTGATCTCGTTGTGTGCCACCTTTTCTGGCGACGGAGGCGGGACCGTTGGGCCACCACCTCCGAACCTCGGATCACTGGCCGCGTCCCGCGCTACCTGAGCAAATACCGCCAGCAGCTCGTCATAGTTGAGATGGTGATCCTCCGGCTCTTCCCTCGGCTTGGGAGATGCGGCCATTCACTTTGCTCCCCACCAGAACGGCACAGACAGGTTGGCTATTGAGGCTTGCCTGTTGTCGGGTCCAGCCCTCGCAGCTACAGCCCGCCCATGTCCGAAAAGCTCGACGCCCTTCTCGAACGCCTGAAGGCGCACCAGCGCGCGCTCATCCTGGCGATGGCTGAGCATGACGGGCTGCCGGCCGGGAGCGCCCTGCGCCAGGTCGCCGAGTTGGAGAACGTCATCGCGGCTGTTGAGGCTGTGGCGGGTGAAGAGGCCGAACGGGCGCGGCGTCAGTGATCCCGAAGGAATGCACCTAACTATGCGGATCTCCGCCTGAGCGCCGCGCGCCTGCTAAGCCGCCAGCTCCATCTTACCCGTTGAGCCAGGTTACGTATCGGCCCGGCCTGGGCGTCATTGAGCGTTCCTCCAACCTCATGGTCAGAGTGGCGCGGCTTCGACTTGAAAGCCTAGGCATAGGCAGAAGCCTTACACCTCACCCCAGATCTGGCGTACCCGAGCCACTGTAGGCCGTGCAGCCATTCGTTCGAAATGTGCCGCGAGGTTTGGAGGAAGCGGGATGTCTTGCTGCGGCGCCCAGCGCTCTGCGTAGAACAATGCAGTGTCGCCGATCGTGAACGCATCGCCCGCAACATAAGCACGACCCGCCATCTGCCGATCGAGGATCGTCAGAGCCTGATCGATGATCTCGCGGCCCTGCTCCTTCACCGAGCCTTGGCCGAGCTTGAGCGTCTGGTGCAGCATGTCCTGCGGCTCGTAGTTCTCCGTCTTGAAGATCCGACCGAACCCTTGCAGGTGCAGGGTGCCGATCGCGTAGTCCATGATCTCGATGCCCCGCCGCTCGGCTTCAGGATCTGCCGGGATCAGCCTCTTGTCTGGGTCTGTGCGGGCGAGCCACGTGGCGATGGCGCCGTACTCGGTCATGACCGTCCCATCATCTCCCACGAGGGTCGGCACCTTGCCCTTGGGATTGATCGACTTGAACGGCTCCTGCTGCGTAGCGCCTCCGGCTACGTCCATCTTCACGCTTTCGTAGGGCTTGCCGATCTCCTCCAGCAGGATGTGAATACCGATCGCACAGGTATGCGGTCCCCAGTAGAACTTCATCGACTGTCTCCAACCTCGAAGGGCGGTAGTACGCGGAAGCTCGAAATGGCCCGTCGCGCCTGAGCCGAAGTATGCGCCCTATTTTGAGGGCTCGGCGGAATTGGTGCCCGATGGTGACGCCGTGCGGTTCGGCAATGGGGCTTGAGGATCGTGCGCGGAGTCACTGGTCGGGTTCGCAGCCGGAACCGGCCGATCCTTGTTTTCTGCGGTGGAGTGGCCGCCGGGGTTCGGCGCATCCTTGGCGGCCGACTCCTCCCGAGGCACCGGCGCTTGGCTCCAGCCATCCTGCGCGCTGCGATCCTTGTCGCCCATCGCGTCGACCCCCTTAATCTCACCGGGCTTGGTCTGAGCCTGCACGGGTGCGGCAAGCGCTACAGAGGCAAGCAGGGCGACGGCCATGCTCAGGGAGAGAGAAACACGGACCATCGACTGTCTCGGTGGGCGGTAGGGGGATCCACGAGAAACCAGCTTCGCCATCAGCATGTTCCAGCTTCATGGAACACCCTTCCACAGCCAGATCGCTCAGCCGACACTCAAAACTCGAGAAGGCGCTGAGGTGGCGAGTGGCTGAGCCGATGTCGGGCTTTCCGCTCTCAACGGAGCGCTTCGTCAGCACGGCAGCGGGAAAGAGGCCGATGCCCGGGAACAGCACAACGTACGGATGGATATCCCTGCAGGTTTGACCTACGGGAGAACGGGTTCGATGAAAGCGCTGACATGGCAGAGCCGAGGCAAGATCACCTGCGAGACCGTTCCTGATCCGAAGATTGAGCACGGGCGCGACGTCATCATCAAGGTCACTGCCTGCGCGATCTGCGGCTCCGATCTCCACCTCATGGGTGGGTTCATGCCGACCATGGAGTGCGGCGACGTCCTCGGTCACGAGACCATGGGCGAGGTCATCGAGGTCGGGCGGGACAACCAGAAGCTCAAGGTCGGCGATCGCATCGTGGTGCCGTTCACGATCTGCTGCGGCGAATGCCGGCAGTGCAAGTGGGGCAACTGGAGCTGCTGCGAGCGCACCAACCCGAACGGCAAGATGCAGGCGGAGACCTACGGCTACCCGCTCGCGGGTCTATTCGGCTTCTCGCACATCACCGGTGGTTTTGCCGGCGGCCAAGCCGAGTACCTGCGCGTGCCCTACGCCGACGTCGGTCCCATCGTCGTGCCAGAGGGCCTCACCGACGAACAGGTGCTGTTCCTCAGCGACATCTTTCCAACCGCCTACCAAGCGGCCGAGCACTGTGACATTGGCCCGGAGGACACGGTCGCGATCTGGGGTTGCGGCCCGGTCGGCGTGCTCGCCGTGAAGTGTTGCTACCTGCTCGGGGCCAAACGCGTCATCGCCATCGACAGCGTGCCCGAGCGCTTGGCGCTGGCCCGGGAGGCTGGTGCGGAAACGATCGACCTCTCCCATCAGAACGTACAGGACACGCTGATGGAGATGACCCATGGCCTCGGGCCAGACTCGGTCATCGAGGCGGTCGGGATGGAGTCCCACGGGGCGGACACCACGCTTCAGAAGGTGTCCTCCGCCATCATGGAGCACACCGTCAGCCTGGAGCGGCCGTTCGCGCTGAACCAAGCGATCCTGGCCTGTCGCCCCGGCGGCAACGTCTCAATGCCGGGCGTATTCGCCGGGCCGGTCGGACCGGTGGCTCTCGGCGTTCTGATGAACAAGGGACTGACCCTGAAGACAGGCCAGACGCACATGGTCCGGTACATGAAGCCGCTGATGGAGCGTATCCAGAAGGGTGAGATTGACCCGTCCTTCATCATCAGCCACCGGTCCACGAACTTGGAGGACGGCCCAGCGCTGTACGACATGTTCCGAGACAAGACCGACAACTGCACCAAGGTCGTGTTCAAGCCACACGGTTGAGATTGAGCCCGAGCCGCCCCTTGTGATCAGGAGCGGGGCGGCTACCGAGCTACCGCGCGTGCCGACGTCAGCCTCTCTGCGTACGACGTCAGCCCGAATTGGGCGCACAGGGCAACGCACAAGCCCTGATTGCAAAAGCTGCCAGAGAAGGCACCCCGAGCGTCCCTGTCAGCCGCTGATAAGGAGTAACGGGGGAGTACTGGGGTCAGGGGTCAGCCGCTGATCGAGAACGGCGTTGCCCGAACCGTTGTGACGCTCTGGCTTATGCGGCGACGGCATCGCAGCGAAAACATTGCGAGGGATCCGCCAGTGCCCGTTCCATCTCCTGCCGAAACCCCTCGGCGCCATCGTGCCAGCCAGCCGGATCAGCCTCGTACAACGCCATGACCTCGTGAAAGCGCTTGTGTGCGCATCCGAACGCGGTGTCGTGCAGGCCGTGCTGGTCGAAGAACACCCCGATGCTGCAGGCATGCGGATCCTTCGATGCTTCCTTCCAAGCCACCGGTAGAGGCTGACCCATCAGTGTCCGACACGCCTCCACCACGCGCAGGTGGCCTGCATAAGCTCCCAGCATCGACGTCGGCGTCCGGTCCATCTCCATACCCACCGTCGGCCGTGCCGCCATCCATGATGCGACGGACGCTCCAGGCATCGGCCGTGCGATCCCGTAGCCTTGCCCGAGATCGACCCCGAGCACGCGCAAGGCGTCGCGGATCTCGACCGTCTCCACACCCTCGACGATAAGCCGTTTGCCGATGCTGTGAGCTAGGCTCTGTAGGCTGAGCACGAAGTGCAGGTCCCGGGGCTTCTGTCGCAGCCCGCGCGCAAACGACTGGTCGAGCTTCATGATGTCGACGGGCAGGTCGCGCAGGTTGATCAGGGACGAGTAGGCGCTGCCGATATCGTCGAGTGCGATGCGGATGCCGAGTGCACGGATGGCCTGCAGGCGCTCCGACATTCGAGCATAATCCGGGGTTGCGTGGCCTTCCAACAGCTCCAGCACCACTGCGCCATCCGGACTGAAGGCGTGCTGATCGAGTACGTCGCGCAGCAGATCGACGAACCCATCCGTGAGCACCAGCGGCACCTCGACGTTGACGCTGACGTAGAGACCTGGACCATCACCGGCCAAGCTCCGCCGCAGCGAGACCGCTTGTCCGAGCATCGTGCGAAACAGTTCGGTGAGGGCGTCTTGCGGCAGGCTGGACAGGAAGTCCGCCGGCGGAAGGAGCTGGTCGCCGCGCATGAGCCGCGCGAGCGCCTCGTAGCCGACGATCTCGCCTGTGCGCAGATCCTCGATCGGCTGAAAGGCAGCTTGAACGTTAGCATTCAACTGGTTTGGCTTGAGGGCACTCCGGTTAGGTGGCTTGCAGACCCGACGTGGGCGCTTGATCATCAACTTTCCTAGTTGAAGGCGAGCTAACCGGGATTGAGTACGACCCAGAATTGCAGTCTGATCCAAGTTAGATTTATCAGTCGTTAACGGCTGCGACAAAGCAGCACATATTTATTAGGCCTGCTCGACCTGCCGAACGCCGACAGACCTTTTTCCGCATAGCTCGGACCGCTGTTTTCTGGCCTCGGTCGCTAGACCTGAAATGATCAATGGCCGGGCAAAGGGGCTGCTGCGAAGGCTGCGGGCGGCCGCACGGGCGGATGGTCTACCACCTCGGCGACGGTCGCTGGTGGGATGCAGATGCCGGTCGGTGGGGCGACGGCTGGGGGCGCCGGACCCGGGTCGCTGCGGACGCTGACATCCTGGGACGGACCCGTCGGACGTGCGTGGTCCTGGCTACAGCCCATCGGGACCACGACACCTCGAACAACGCGGACGCTAACCTCGCGGCCTTCTGCCAGCGCTGCCACATGATCCACGACCGGCCGGAGCATCAGCGGCGGCGGTGGCGCACGCTGTTCCGTAGGAAGGCGTTGGGCGACCTGTTCGGCGGCCCATACGCCTGAAAGACTGCTAGCACGGACCGTTTAGCCGTCAACTCGCCTGATCGAGATCCAGGGTATGCATAAGGTCGCCGATTGGATCACCTTCGGCAGCCTTCCCATGCGGAGCTGACGGCACGAGCTCGCCCGACAGTCTCGGCACTGTCCGAGTTCCAGGGGGCGGCGTCACCGTCGCACGGTGCGCCAGAAGCGTCGCGCTGTCTGCCATCAGCATTGCAGGTTCGCTGCTGCTGAGTTTTGTCGGTGGGTCGGTCCAAGCGGTGGGTTTGGATGGTGCCTCAACGGCCACCGTGACGACCCGGGCCCTGCGATCCGACCGCTCGTAATTACCCGGGTGCAGGACATGGGCAACGGCGACAAGGCCGACTACTGCGATCGCCGTGACGGCAAGAGTGGATCGGTAGTGTTCCATACCGACAGAACAAACGGTCAAGCTCGCCGTTCCGGTAGATCGCGCAAGATAGCTAACCGTGACTTTAAATTCGCCGCACGCCCACCGTTCCAGGGAAGCGTTCCGCGTCCATCAGATCGTGGTGAATTACCGAGATGGATCCGCAACCAGACTTGGGCTGCAGAGTTGCCCGCCCGACATCCATCGCAGCGGCAACACCCTCAGATCCCATCATGCCCACCGAAATGCACGACAAGGCCCACATCGACGTGTTCGACCGCACCGCCCGCGAGCAATGGGCGTTGCGCTTCGGGGTCACCGAGGAGCGTCTGCGCAAGGCCGTGCGGATGGTTGGCTCGCGCGCCACCAGCGTCGCCGCCTATCTCGGCCAATCCATACGCTAGTCGCACGGTGAAGGGATTTGGGCCGGATCCTCTATCTCAGCTCGAATGGTGATCGCTGGGTCCTCCTGTGCGATCCCGCCGCTGGGCGGAGCTTCGTTCGGCACGAGGCCAATCCAGCTTCAGGCGGGCACATCACCGACATCGCTCTGCCAGCCTTCCTGACGGCCGATCGTGGTGGCCCGGAGCACCACGCGCTGTGGCAGCTGATCGCCACCCTCGTCGAGGAGGACGAGCCTATACCGCAGGCGGAGCTAGCGTAGGACGCGCCGCAACCGCACGAAGCAGCGCGCCCTTATCGACGATCAAGGCCGTAGCGATCTCGGCCAAGGCAGCATGCTCGATCTCGGCGACGCCATCGTGGTCGGCCACGTCGGCAGCCACGAGGAAAACGCCCTCACGCTGCTCCGCAGTCCGACCGGCGATCGCCGCAACCCGGCGCAGGTTGTCCGCTCGCCCAGCCCGAGTACGCGCCCGGCCAATCGCCTCGTACAGCGCCTCCTCCAGCATCAGCGCGTCGTAGCCCTTGGCCACAGTCGAATTGGCCAACACACCTTTCAGCGCGGTCTCGAACTCCTCCCCCGCGACCTCGCCATCGGCGACGATGACATTAGCAGCCGCAGAAACGCCGGCCTGCATCAACGTTTCATCGCCGGCGTAGGCGGTCACCGTCTGACGGAAGCGGGCGAGGATGTCTTGTACGAAGAGCATGATGCTCGCCTGCTGGTTTGGCTGAAGGCAATATCACTTCGGATCGATGCTGACGTTGCGGGCCATAACCCAGCCGTGATCACAGGGGCCGGTGTACGTCTGCTCGACCGGCACGAGGATGGTGGTTTGGCAGCCAAGAGTCGCCGAGCCGTAGACGACGCCCAGCCACGGTCCGAGCTTATCGCAGATCACGACCATGTCGCCATCGTGAAGCCGCCCGATCTCGCGGAACGGCGCCTCGCCCGGTCCGCTTTTTACGGGCAGGAAGTTGTCCGGTTCAGACCCGACTTCCACGACGTGCCCTTTCTCAGCACAGGCATCGTCGCCAATCGAGCCGCGCAGCAGGATCGGCACGTTCAGGGGTGTGGTTTCAGCAAAAGCTGCCCCCGGCACCATCAGAGTGAGGAGCAACCAGAGACGCGACGCTATCGAAGCCATGGGGATACCGAGCCACCGGGTTTTGATGATGGGCGATGTCGCAATCGCTTGTTGGGGAGAGCGGACAACGCAGGCCCCGACGTGACGATCCAGGGCGCGGACCGGCAGGGCAGAACCGGGGCGCGATCGCCGCGTTGGGCGACATACGCGCGGAGTTCGCCATGACGACCCTGTCGGATCCTACCCGCTTGGCTCTCACAGAAGCCGCTTTCGCGTCCGCGGATCGGCTCTGGCGTGAGGAGATGCGCCGGACCTATGGGTAGGACGGGGCACTGATCTACGGGTACGCTCCAGAGGGACAGGGGGATCTCGGCACGCCGCTGCGGCGTAGCTACGAAGCCCGACGTGTGGCGGTCGCGCTATGGCGCAACGAGCGACGCCGGGCATCCTGAAGGATCAGCGCCTATGGACACCCGCCAACCACCATCCGTCGAACCGATCGCGGAAGGGGCTCATGCCCGTGTGGCTGGCCGACCGAAGGATGCTTGTCCCTATCCAGCAGGCTCGGCCGAACGGACAGCCTGGCTTGAAGGGTATGACGGCACGCCCGCGGAGGACGGCCCAGATTTACCAGAGGCAGATGCCTGAAGCTGTTCCTCTGGTGAGATAGCGCCGTTTGCTTCAGCCGAATTCAGAACCTTTCGCGTAGGTGGCGTTCGATGAACCGACTGGCAGAACTGCAGAATGATCCCGCGTTCCGGCAAGCCGTGCTAGCTGTGCGAGGTGCTTCCAGCACGCTGAGCGGCCGAGAGGTGACAGAGGCGGAGGCTGAGTTTCTGGTTGGCATCGCCTTGGCGACGTTCGCGAATTCCGGGGGCCTGGATGAGCCGAGCATCGGTCATTTAGCACGGTTCTCGGGCAATCTCGGGCCAAGCGAGACGGTCGATAGCCTAACCAAGCATTGAGCTTGAAGTATGCCCCGCGGATCCAGCCCGCGGGGCGATGAAGCTCTACTTGCCGCTCGGGGCCGCACCGCTACCGGTAGCACCGTTACCCGACCCGCTGCCGGCAGGTGCACCTGGGGTGCTCACGGGCGGACCACCGCTGGTGCCAGGCCCTGTGCCCATCGTGCCTGTACCCATCGAGCTGCTGCCGCCCTCCATGGACTTCTCAGAGTTGCTCTTCACGGAGCCCGGGTTGTTCATGTTGCCCTCGGCGCTGCCGCCGCCGGCCGCGGTTTGAGCGACAGCGGCACCGGAGACCGCCAGTGTAAGCGCGGCAGCCAGGGTCAGTGTTTTCATCGACATGGCATTTCCTCCAGACGGATCGGTCCGAGTTTGAACGTCGTCGAGGTTGATATCGTTCAAGCGCCCGAGGCAGTCTGGTCGCCATGACGACATCTGACGAAACCAAATGCGAAATACGGAGCAATGGCGTGTGGCGCCCGATCAGCCTCGCCGAGGCGAACGCCCGCTACCCGTCCGCGATCAAGCGCTGCCCGGTCTGTCACGGCCGCGTATCGATCCACGTCAAAAGCACCGCGCAGGGTGGCCTCTGGCTCCAGCACCGCCGCGCTCATGATGGCTGCCCGCTGATGCCAGCCCGGTTTACAGGCGAAGTAGCGCTGCACCCGCAGGCCCTAAACTAACCTGCGTCGTTTTTTGTCGTGCAGGACGATCACAACCACTTGATTTTGTCTCTGAATACAAAATTTTGTGACGCTCTTAACTTCTACAACCTTAATTATAGCACCATTGATGCAGTGTCCGGTGTATACGATGCAGTTCTACAACCATAAATTGGTACTGTTGATGCTCTGTGGGGCACTCGGATCGACCGCCATGACCGGATTAGCCACTGCGAACCTTTTAGGATCCGATCACATCATCTCCCAAAAAGGTAAGCGCTTCGGCCCTGGGGACGTCGCACTCCACGTCGGCGAGCACATCACTGTCGTCAACGACGACGAGAACTTTGTCCATCAAGCCTACATCGAGAGTGAGATGTTCGCCTTCGACTCGGGCGATATCGAGCCCGGTAGCCGGGCCGTCATCACTTTTCCGACGGAGGGTGATTTCACCGTCTTATGTGGCGTTCACCCGAAGATGAAGCTCGCCGTCCACGTGCGGTAGGCTCGTCTTCCGGATCCGCCCGCAGGTCCCGCCTCAGATCACGGGGAGGGCTGACAGGCCCACATACAGAGCCTCGTGACCGACGTAGTATAGCGCCAGGAAGATCGCGAGCGCTCCGCCGAAGTACGCCGGCGCCCACGCCGCATCGCGCACCCGTACCACCGACCGAACATCGTCGGCCGCGATCCCGAGCAGCACGACGATGATCCCGGAATGGCCGATCGCGTCGACCTTGCCGAACTCGAACACCGCCGAGACGAAGATCGCTGCGAGGATGATCGCGGACATCCGGCGCACCAGCGGCGTCCAGATCAGGGCGAAGGCGAGGGTGAACTCGATGACGCCGGCGGCCTGCATGAAGAGCTCGGGAGTCGCGCCCATGGTTATCTGCGGCTTGGCGGCGAGCAGCGGATCCGTCCACTGCGGGTAGGCCCATTTCTCGACCGAGGCCCACATCAGTGTGATGGCAGCAGTCCAGCGGACGATGTCGAGGGGGCGGATGTCGAACGGCTTCAGGCCAAGCCCCTGGCAGATCAGGTAGACCGCCACGCCCAGGAACACCGGATAGTCGGCCAGGTGGAACAGGCCGTACTGCGCGGTGGCGAAGGAGAACAGGAAGACGATGCCCAAGCCGGCCAGCGGCAGGGTCCGGCGCGAGATCAGACAGGCCGCCATGGCGAGCTGCAGCCACGGGATCCAGGCCGCATCGGTCTTCAGCTCCGGCGTCAGGATGATTCCGCCGAGTCCCCACACCGAGACCAGGAAGAAGCCGAGGGTGCAGCGGACCAGCAGCTCGGTATCGGTACGGATGCGGGAGGTGACGCGGTCCAGGGCGTTCATCAAGGCGCCACCCAACGACGTACCCTCGGCGAGGCAGCCCAGCATCAGGCAGACGATGGCGAGGCCGGTGAGCCACTCGAAGTCAGGGCACAGCACCTGTTCGAGGCCGCGGGGCTGACCGGCGACGTCGTAGGCGCAGAACCATTTGACGTGTGCTTGGGCGGAACCGGTTCCGGCGAGGAGGGCCAAGGGCGGCGCGGCGAAGATTGCCAGAGCGCGAGAACCCAGGCGCAGAGGATGCCTGGGCGCTGTGACCCGAACCATGGTGACCTCGAAGGATGGAGGCGAGCCCCCTGCTCGCCTGTATATTTCCTCACAAAGCAGAGCTTGGCGCCAACGGTTTGTTAACGAATGTTACGAGGTGGTTAATAGCCATAATGACCGTGGATTAGGAGGATGATCGGGCTACGGCCTTTGAGTTTACTGGACATCGCGCCTCGACCTCGACCAGAGCTGGCATGTAGCGCGCCGAGGCTTCAGAGGCGGCTCGCAAGGGCGCGCCGCAATCGCCCGCCCGTCCCTCCGGGGCAAGTTCTCGTCTTAGAACCACACGCTTTTGGTCAGTCCGGCCGCTTCGCGTTTTAATCCGCGCCGGCGCGTGCTCGGCGGCACGTCATGGAGACAAGGCGCTACCCATCTGGGGATCACACGGGATGCGACGGGGCCGGATAAGCTGGCCCGGCCCCGAGGAGATTGAGAAACGCCATGACGACGACCCGCTTTGCTACGCTGGCCGCCGCCCTCGCCTTCACCGCTGCCGCGCTATCGCCCGCCGCAGCCGGTCCACGCCCCACTGCCTGGACTGGTCTTCAGCCCTACGGCATCGAGGCCACCGGATCGCTCGGCGCCCCGGCCGGCGGCCTTTTCGGGTACGACAATGACCCTGCGACCTGCCCGATGAGCTCAGCCGCCGAGGGCAACGCCAACCAGCAGCACTTCCCCGTCAAGCAGTATGGTCAGACCTCCGGCGGCAACCGCTGCTGATGAAGCTGAAACCCGTTTCCTACGCTGTGATCGGCCTTTTCGCCTTCGCCTTGGCGGCGACAGCCTTGGGCTCGATCCGGGTACTCCTCGGTCTCTGACACGCTGGCCGTCGAGCATCCGCCAATCCGCCGAAGGCCCGCGCCTAACCCTTGGGTGCGGGCCTTCGGCGCTTGTCAGGCTCGCGCAGTCGTGAGCCCGGGAAGACAGATCCGTAACCAAACCGCCGAATGATCGCCGCAGGCCGACGGTAGCTCGTACGCTCCCGCGACAATCAAGAGCCCGAGCATGACGCGAGCCGATCTCGACAAGCGCGCCGAGCTGACTGTGTGGCCCGGCCAAGGGCCGGCACCGGTTGCGCAGGGACATGAATTCCTGACGCTACGTGAGGCACTCGCTGCGGCGGCCGAAGCCATCGATACCGAGGACGCACAGCCCTGGATCATCACCGAGGACGGCGACATCCTCTCACCGCGGTGGATCAAGGCCAATACCTACGCGCCCCGCCTTCAATAGCAGGCTGTGGGCTTGCGCACCTCGGTGTCCGCCCCCGCCGCGCCGACCCTCGCGCGACTGCCCGGCCGAGGCTTCCTGGGGCCAGCCCGAAGGAACTGGCCCAGGAACGCCTGTCGTCGCGTGCTTGCCCGCGCCGGGCCGTGTGGTGCCCCGAACACCTCGGGCACGTGGCCGCCGGCGAGGTCATGCCTAAGCTTCCGCCGTCTCTTTCGGGCCCCGAGTCACAGCCGACTTTACAGCGGACCCCGCCGCGGAAGCGGCCCCAGTGACAGCCTTGGCGGCGCGCTTGGCCACCCGCTTCACCGCGGTCGCCGTCTCACCCACGATCGAGCGCTCGGAAGCGCGGCGCTGCGCGATTGTCATGAACTTGCAGCCGGGCGGCGTCGGTAGACCCGACCGGTTTCGTCCCTTGCGCCAGGACGGACGCATGCGGGCCTTGGACGACATCACAACCTCACGAAATAGCTCGGACCCCGTAGGCAATCCTACAGGGGCAACGCTGCGCGAAGTAATCAGGTCCTCGGGCGCTGACGCGACCTTCAGGAACGCGGATCAGATGTCGTCACGCCCGGCGGCTTGGGTAGAGCTCCCACACGCGGTCGCCGAACTGGCCCAGGGTACAGCTCGGCGTCCTCATACAGTTCGACCCGCTGCCGCACGGCAGGGTTGGGGATCTTGGCCGGGTTGATGGTGGCCAGGGGGGCTGCCGTGAAAGTCGAGACCACGCGGCTGGCGCGTCAGTCCACGCCGCACGCGAGCAGATCCTGCCGGCGCTGCTCGGCGGTCTCCCTCGCCTCGGCCTGCCAGCTTTCAGGCGGGTCCCGATCGGCCCTGACCGTATGCTGGCCGGGCAGGTAGACGCTGCGCGGGTCCGCGGCCAGCGAGCCTGTTGTCTCCGGGTCCATGTCGCAGTCACGGGCTGGCTGATCGGCCTGGGCAAGCGCGGGCCCCGCGCACACGGCAATGGCCGCGGCGATCACAAGCAACAGTCTCATGGGGTGTCCTGATGAGCCTACGCGGCCACACGTGCGTCACCGGCGGTAGGGCCGGACGCCTTAACGAGGTGTTGCCAAAGCGGCTACGCCTGCGGGGGCATGGCACGGCTGCGTGATCAAAGCCGCAGTTGTGCTCGGGTCCGTACGCTTGGCACGCAGCATCGCCGGCACCATGCCGCAGCGGCTGAACGTCGGATGGCCGCGCCACGGGCCGGCCGATATCCGACGCCCATGGATCCGATTGCGTTCGCCCTAATGGCCGCCGCCCTCACCTTTTCCAGCTTTGTCGTCCTGCTCGGATGGCGATGATTTCGGTCGTGCCCGTGTTGCATCCGTGTTGCGTGGAGCATCCGCGACCGCTTTGGCGCGCGTCGTAACCCATTGTAAAATCAGGACCCGTGTTGCGACGTGTTGCGCACTCACAAGAGCCGGTCGCGGCAACAAAAAGCCCGCCAAGTCCTTGACCTGACGGGCGAATTTCTGGCGACCCCGGTAGGGCTCGAACCTACGACCTGCCGCTTAGAAGGCGCGCGCACCATATGGCGACCTAAGGGGTCGGCGCTCTAGATCCCCAAAGGGAAGCGGCGACCGGAAGCGAGCTAACAGCCTGTTGTCATTCGAGGAAAGGAAGAGAAATCGAATTCGCTTCCCGGTCCATGATTCGGTCAACGTAGGAAAGATGTTGATTTCCAAGGGAATGCTTGATTTTTACCAGCTGTCCTGAGGCTGTCCGAGCCCAACGTGCCGGGGGGGGGCATCGTGCCAACGAGCGAGCGCATCGAGATCCGCCAGACGACGATCGACAAGGCCCGGCGCGACGCCTCGACCGGCGTCCGGCGCGAGGTGGTCGATGTCGCATCCAGGGGCCTCGTGCTCCGCGTCCAGCCCTCGGGCTGCGTGTGGCAGGCACGGATCCAACACAGGGGCAAGCCGCGCCGGGTGACGATCGGGTCCCTGGACATCTGGAGCCTTGCCCACGCGCGCGAGGCCTGCCGGAACGTCCGCTGGCACGTCTCGACAGACCATGGCGTCCCGGACCCCTACTGGATGAAGGCTCTGCACGACCGCCTCCTCTGGGCGGACCGGCTTGCGGAGCGCAAGGGCAAGGAGGATCCTGCGGATCCCGCGCCTGGCCGCCCAGCCGTGCGGGCGCGCGAGGAGCAGGCGTCGGGATGGACGTACCGCCAGGCCCGCGAGGCATGGGGGGGCTACCTGAAGGCGGAGTCGGTGGCGGGCAACCTGTCGCCGGAGACTGTCAGGAACTACCTTGGGGTCATGGGCGGTCCGGCCATGCGGGCCCTCGACCCGCTCCGCGTCGCGCGCATCACCGACGTCGACGTTGACAAGATCGTCCAGGCGCTCGTTGCCGAGGGCAAGCGCTCCACCGCGCGGGACGTCACCCGGGTCGGCAAGCGCATGTGGAAATGGCTCCGCAGGCCGGCCAACCGCGTGTCGTCAGGTGTCACGCGTGGAGCGCTCGACGACGTCGAGGCGCCCGACATCGGAAACGTGAAGCGTCGCCAGCGCTTTCCGGAACTGGGCCGCCTTGGGCTCGTCGTTGCGACCGCGCGCAGCGGCGCCCTCGACCCGGCCATCAGCGCCGCCGTCGAGTTGCTGGCCTGGACTGCCCAGCGGCGGCTCACGATCGTACGGGCCCATGTCGACGAGTTCGACGCCTGGGACGAGCGAGACGGCTGGGGCCTGTGGCGCGTCGGCCACCGCAAGGTGCACAAGGATTGCGACGGTGCCGTCGCCCACACCATCCCGCTGCCGCCCTCGGCATGGGCCCACGTGCGGGAACACCTCGTGTGGCTCGCGGAGAATGCCCCCGCCTCCGAGTGGCTTTTCCCGTCCCGGGGCAAGACACGGCGCGGCAAGGCGCCGCGGCTCGGCCACCTGGAACCCGGGACGCTGACGAAGACCCTTCCCGCGATCCCCGGGGCCGGCATGAGCCCGCATGACGTGCGGCGCTGCTTCTCGTCGACGCTGGCGACGGCTGGTCACCACCTGACCTTCATCGGATACGTCATGGACCACCTGTCCCTTGGCTCGGTCTCCACGCGAGACGAGAACGGGATGACCCGCCACTACACGGAGGCCGAGATGCTCGGCTTCAAGGCGCCGGTCATGGAAACCTGGGAAGCGATGCTGGAGCCGGCGACCCGTCGATCGACCTTGCCGCCCTTGCCCGTGCTCAAGGCGGGGATCGTGGCGCTGCGGAACGAGAAGCGTGGCATCTCGATGGAGGCCGAGGCGGCGAGGCTTAAGGTGGCTAACGCTGCAGCGTATGCAGAGGGGCGCACGTACAGGCAGCGTCGGCGCAGGATCGAAGCTTAGGGCTACGATCCTGCTCGCCAACGTGGTCGAGGGTCGCCTGCGTCGCAGCCTGCCGCGCGGCTAACTGATGACCGAGGCCACGCTCCCGAGGGTACGCGGCCGGATCGACTGGCTGGCGAGGGAAAGCGGCTCGCTGCTCCGGCGAGGATTGGTCGCCTGCCGTTTCGAGGAACTGATCGACGACACGCCGCGCAGCAGGCCTGTTAGGGCCGCCCTCGAACGTATCGCGACCGCCGTCCCGAAGCCGGACCTGTCCCGGCGCTGCGGTGGCCTCGCGCGGACCCTGTCGGCGCATGGCGTGGGCGCCAGGCTGCTCGAAATCGCGAGCCGATGAACCTTCCGGCTTGATGCGCTGCCTACCGGGCAGGCCTACTGGCTTACCTTCGAGATGCACGAGACCGGGGGCGCCTTGCTGCCGCCCTGCGTCATGGAAAGCCGGCCAAGCGTTCCTACGGCTCGCGGCGGACGCTCACCCATGACATGATGCACATGATCGGCAAGCGTGCCGCCGCCAACTCGGTAGGACAATGCATGCGTTGGGTTAACCGCACCGTACGGCCCTACGCTCACTACTTGGCGCAACGGGAAGCCAGGCGCGCTCCGGGAGGGCCAGCCCGCGAATGGCCGATGCGCCGCTTCGAAACGCTGAAGGCGACGGACCCGCTGGTGCTCGCGACCCATCCGATCTGGCTCGTCGCGCCGCTGACCGATGAAGCGCGAGTCGCCTTCGCGAGATGCGACCTGGAGTTCTGGGCCGTCCGCTATCCCGGTGATCCGGACCCGTTCGCGCTTGTCATCCGGCCGGACAGGTATCTCCACGCCCGTGGCTTCCGCGGTGACATTGACGTGTCCGAGACACCCATGCGCGTCCGAATGACGAAGTACGACTCCACGCTCGTCGTCGCTCGCAATCTCGTATTTACATGCGGCGGCGGCACGGGGGTCGAGGGCCTGCGTTGGCTCTGCCACGCCCTCGACGACACGCACATCTCCGGGGACCCTGACCTGGATTTCTGGAGGCGTCCGCGTCGCCCCTCCCCACCGCCGCCAATTCCCGACGAGGATGTCGAGCGTTTAGGCTCCCTCATTCCCTGACAGGTTGTCCATCCCGACCACTTGCCGTCCGATTGCGAGCGCTTACGAAGCGCCTTCGTATATCCGGATTTCAGTTGCCTCGACGCATCCGAGGTGATCACGGTGTTTCCGGCTGAGCGCACAGGTACTGAGGAGCTGGCCCGGAATCCCTACAGAGGTCGCCATACCCACCGCCTTGATGATGCATCTCCCAAAACGTCGGGGTTCCCTCCAGTCAGGCTATTGTCGCGGCCGACTGGGATCGCCGTCCTTTATCCAAGCGTGCGATTGAGGCCCCACGAGTGAAAAGATCAGCGTACGAGTCTTATGAGACCGCAGGGCTGCTCCGCGAAATTGCAGGTCGGTGCTGGTTTGGGCGTGTTCATTGGACGATCTCATTCCGGACGCGCCAGGGATGACCGGGCTGGGCGGGAGACGGTCCTTCTGCTTCTGGATGGCGGATGCATCGAAGCGGTCATAGATGCCAGGAGCGCTCGCGCCTCTTCTCGAACACACAATGCCCGCAGGCAGCGGCGTACTCGAAGGCCAGGCCCACAACGGCCCCGGACGGCCGGACCATTGAGTACACCCAGTGATCGCGGGCGCGGCCGCCCTTCACGTGCTCGCCGCCGCAACATGGCTGCTCCGAAATTCCGAACTCGGCCTTGAACAAGGCTCACCATGCCCTCGCCCGGCCGAACTTGCGGCGAGGTCAGGAGCTGGGCGCGAAACAGGTCGTGCTGAAGGCGCGCAAGTCGAGGCGCCGGCGGCTCAGGGCAAGAGCTTGGCGCTGACGTGCGGGAAAGCGGAGATCTTCGAGCAGACCGATTACCGCTGGCGCGAGGAAAACGGCGGCCTACGGTTTCACCAAGCCAGTGAGATGAAAGGCCTAGAGCGCGAAAAAGGTGCCTGGCCGCTTCGTTGTCGATCTTTCCTTGGAGAAGCAGGTGCTGGCGGACGTCGCATCGGGGAACTTGCAGCTCCCGCGCTACGACGGCAGGCGATGGACGGTATCCGGGAGGAGTACGGGCTCTCGGATCGCCACGCCTGGCGAATCGCTGGCCAGTATCGAGGCACGCAATGCCACATGCCTGCCGTGTTGGCCGGTGGGGATGCGCTGACCCGCCGCGTCGTCGCCCAGGGGGCCGAGCACGGCCGATTCGTGCGCCACCCGGACGCACCGTAGGCGGGTGCGGATGCGGATCGGTCCCTCAGCGGCGCTCCTTCGCTGATCCTTCGACGCCGATGGTTCGGCGCGATGTCGCGTGAACGGCGTCCGGTGCATGTTGCAGGTCACTGAGCGCAGCGAGCCAATCGATCGGCCAGCCCCAGTCCATCCGTATCGTCCTGTCGCGTCGAAAAACAACGCTGACGATCCGGGGCGCTTCGATCGAGCCATCCCCATCGAAAATTGGCGATTGGTATATTTTAATCAATATCCACGTCATATCGACTTATTTAGTTAAAAGCAGATCGCGCGCACGTCGATGATCGATTTGGGCATCTCTCCCGACTGTTGATACGGGTCAAACACAAATTCATTCATATGGAGAATAGCTGCGAATGCTAAGTTCGCGCCGTGTGCGGTCTCCGCTTTTCTTCGATGCGCCGAACTTAAAGTACGTGACGGGCTGCCGGATATTGTTCGCGCGAGCTCCGCGGAATCTGCCTACGGATACGGAGGTCATGAGTCTCTTCCTGAGCCAAGACCCGCAAAGATCTTGTTATAAGCCGCGACCATGGCCATTTGGTGTGGCACATCATCCCGCGACACGATATCCGAACGCGCCGATCGGCTTTCTACTTACGATCATGATGAGCTTGGAGCAGGCGAGCCATGCGATGGCACTCGCAGCCCAGCATCATCGTTTCCGGCATGCCCATCCCAACGCGCGCCTCTTCGTGATGGCCAATACTCGCGGCGAGGAGCGACTGCTTGGAGCGCTCGGGGCCGACGTGTGTTCCGCCCCGCAGAACATGTCCGCGGGCGAAGGCATGTATCACCCGATCGCGGGACGGCGAAGAAAGTTCGACGCCATCTACGATGCTCAGATCGCACCCTTCGAGCGTCCCAAGCTCTCCCGCTTGTTTCCGAGCTGTACCTCCGTCACGCAAATTTTCGCCGGGTGGCTTCCCCGATTGAAGAACGCGGAGTTTCGCAAGTTCGTCAACAAGCTGCGTCGCGACCACGTGATCGCCAACGATGTCGTCGCGGACACTGTCGTTCCTGCGACATAAACTTGCCCGTGCTAGCCAGTTTCGCGAGTTGGAAGCGATGCTATCGTCGACGCGACCCAAAGCCGACACACCCGTACCGGGCCCGCGATCGGTCTCGCGGCGCGACATGGCCTTCCCGACGCGGGGATGCGACCCTGCTACAACGAGCATACTTTGCCGGCGCCATGCGTCGCTCCTAACCACCGGCGGGGCCTGACGAGGCCTTAAGACAATGAACGAAAGGAGAAGTGACGTGGAATGCGAACGTAGTGTGGCGCCAAACCGTGCCGTCGATATGACGACGACAGTTATCTCAGCCTACGTATCGAACAACCATGTGCAACCTTGCGATCTGCTGTCGCTGATCTCCTCGATCCACGCCGCGTTCATTGCGCTTGGCCGCGCGACGCCGACCGAGCCGAATGACGTCCCGAAGCCCACGCAGGCGCAGATCCGCCGGTCGCTGACGCATGAGGCGCTCATCAGCTTCGAGGACGGAAGGGGATACAAGTCTTTGCGTCGCCACTTAACCGTGCACGGGCTGACGCCCCAAGGTTATCGAGTGAAGTGGGGCCTACCGGACGACTACCCCATGACCGCCCCCGAATATTCTCAGCGGCGCTCGGAACTCGCCAAAGGGTTGCGTCTCGGGCGGAAGAGGATCGTCGTGCCTGAGGCGGCCAAGCATACGGGTAGAAGACGAGGGGGGCGCGTAGGGGCACTTTCGGACTGACGCGGCGGGCGCAAGGGCGGCCTGCGGTTCCCGCCCGGCGGTCTCAGTCGGAAGTTCGTCAGCGGAAACCGTCGACTCAGGCGAGGGTATCGTCGCCCACCTCGCCCGAATGGGCGATGACTTTGCACGCCGAGGGGGGCGGCTCGTCTGGATGGCTATGCAGCCTCTCGCTGGCTCATGTCCTGAGGGTCGATATCCCGGCCCAAACAAAGGCCCGGTGATACACATTCCAAGGGATTGCGACGTCCCGGTCGAGGGTGCAGCAGCAGGCGTTCACGGAGCGTCCTCATTTAAATCGCGCCCTTGTCCCGGCAGTTCTGCGAGGTGTCGAAGCGGATCAACCGGCGTCACCTCGGCACTCGCGCTCGGAGCCTTTTACGCCGCGACCCGGACGAGCGACGCCCATGCGGCGTCGTAGATGGGCCGGACGAGCGTCCGTGGTCGAGCCCGGCGAGGTCGATTTCTTCCAATGCGATGCCCTGGCGTCGTGAGATCAAGTCGCGTGACGATCGCGGTCGAGACCGTCGTGCCCTCGGTCGGATCGGCCAGTCTCGCGATGTCGCCGCGGCGGTCGCAGTCGCCCCCCCCTGGCGATCGGCTTCGCCAACCTCAACCACCTGCGTCCCGAGATTCGGGTGCTGCGACTGGTGGACGATGCGGGCAACGAGGTGGAGACCACCGAGGGAGAGATCCATGAAGGACGCTTCCCCCTCGACCGGCGGCTCTTGATCTATGCCCGCTGCGCTCCGTAGAGCCGGGTGGAGTCCGTCGTACGTGCTTTTCTCGCCTTCGTCCTATCGGACTAGGGCCAACGCCTCATCGGCTCCGGCAACCGAGGCTACATGCTTCTTGGCCCTGTAAGGCTGTCGGCGGAGCGGATGAAGCTCGAACGGTGTGGCGGGTGACGGAACCGCCCGCGCCGCGATCGTCCCCACGACACCCACTGAACCGATCGAAAACCGCGCGTAGGCCGATCCGCGCCCAGGAGGAGGCGATGGCGATAAAGAAGTTAAGGAGCCGTATGGGCTTACGCCGCCTCGGATTGTTGACGGCGACCTGGCTCGTCTCGGCCGTCGTCCCGGCGGGGCCCAGACCTGCGCCCACGACTGGCTGGCGCCGCGCGCGCCCACCAACATCGGCGATCCTGCGATGGCGCCCGCGATGGACGCGCTTCTCGCCCGCTATCGCCTGCAGCATCTTGACGACGCAGCGCTGGACGCTTGGTCCCTCCGGAGCGCGGACGCCGCGATCGGGGCGCGGATGTTCAGGCAGACGGACTCCCCCCCCGACCGCCCGGGCGTTCACGGGGGCTGAACTCGCGCCCTACGCGCACCAGTACCGCGGCGACATGATGAAGGCGCCGCCGACGGTGTCGATCGGATCGGTCGCCGGCGAGCCAGCCCTGATCTCCGTAAACAAGTGTCCCGATGCGCCGCTGCCAAAGCAGGTCCTGCGTTTCCTAACCCTCGCACTGTCTGCCGAAGGACAGGCCGAGTTCGGGCGCGTGCCTGGGTTCAGGCCGCTGGACGCCGAGTCCGTCGCTGCCGAGTTGGCCAAGCTCGACGGCAACCTTGCCCCCCTTTGACCCGGGCCTGCCGATCTACCGGCCCGAAGCGGCGCTGTCCGGCAGAATCCGCAGCGTCGGCCGCGACGGCATGAAGGATTTGGTGGACGGCTGGGAATGCTGCTTCCGCGTCCTCCAACCTGGTGTCGGCAAGGGGGAGCGCTGGGAGCACTCCCGCACGCTCAAGGGCTTCCATCCCTCCTTGCAGGCGAGACAGATATCGCGCCGCTGGGGCGCGAGCTGCGGTCGCAGGAGCTTGCAGCTTGGGCGGCCCTCAAGGATGGATCGGCTCCGCGCGAGATTCGTTTGGCCGCCATGGGCGCAGCGGTGAGCGCGGACGTAGCTGCTGTCGAAGGCGGCTGTATCGCCTGCCCATCCAGCCTTGGCCAGCGCGGCGAGCATGGCTTTCCGGAAGCCGCGCCGCGACCAGCGGTTGAAACGGTTGTAGACCGTCGCGCGCGGGTCGTAGGCTACTGGGCAGTCGCGCCAGCGGCAACCCGAACTGAGAACACGTAGGATGCCGGGGATGATCTGTCGGTCGTCCTTCCGTTCGGGTCCGGGCTGATCCTTGGGCAAGAACGGTTCGATCCTTGCCCACTGCACATAGAGGGCTAGAACTTGTTCGCCATCGCCACCTCCAAGCAGCAAAATGGCCGACTGGGATCATAAAACGACAGACCCTGCCGCAGCTTGGTTTGGCTCACACCCTAGCCAATCACGCTTGCGATGGCATGAGCCGTGGCGAGGGCACCCGTGAGAGTAGGGTGGAAGCTGGCCTCGCGTGCCGGCCTGAAGCCGTTCACCCACGGCTCCACACTACACGCGTCGTGCCCCTCCGAGAGGACCGCCATGTCCACGATGGTTGCTCCCATCCTAACCGCGACGCCCCGTGTGACTTGCGCGAGCCGCTCGGCGACGGAGCGCATTAACGCCGCTTGATCTTCCGTAATGCCAAGGTCCGGGCAGGTGCCGGTCCTCGGCAAGATCGCAGGGTAGGAGACAACGACGATGCGTGCCTGCGGCGAGCGACGTTTGATCTCGCACAAGGTCGCCGAGAAATCTGCCTCAAGCCTTTCGAAATCCCCTTCGTTTACTGGCTTCGCGCCCTTCCAGAATAGTCCGACCAGCGAGCCCATGAGGCCGCCGCTGTTGCGACAGGCCATGGCGGTGAGGTCACCGACATAGCCGATGTCGTTGCCGCCCGCAGTGATCGAGACGAGACGCGTGTCCGGGCCGAGCGCATCGATCTGAGGGCCTAGGAACTTCAATTGCCCGCCGTTCAGGACGTGATGAACCGTCGCGCCCGACGAGGTCATGTCTGTGAAGGACGGCACTTTAAGCAATCGTGCGAGCTGCTGTGGGTAGCCGTTAACCGTTCGCAGGAGCTTGCTCGGGCTGGCCGCCTCGCGCCGCCCCAGGCCGAGACCGGCGGCGAAGGAACTTCCGAGTGCCACATAATATGAGTTCGCGGCAGGGGGCCTTCCCATGTGCCGGAGGATGACTGCCGCGCCTCCGATTAAGCCGGGGGCGCTAAGCGCCAGTCGCTTGCCTCCATGGTTCATTTGCTGACCATCTAATCCAGACGTAATTCTCAGCGCCTTAAGACTCTTAAAAGCAGTCATTCTTACAGCGCTCCATGTCTCGACATCCTGAAAGAGTTGGAACTGGCCTAAAGCGACATTGCGAACCGCGCGAGATGGAGAATATCCCGCTATCGTGGCGCCCATTGCGCGCTGCGATAATTGTAAGTTGGTAGCGATGAGAGTTGTATATTATTCGACATGCCTCAAACGACGCATGCGGTGCTGTCTCCGAGTTTCTCAACAGAATTCGTTGTGAGCGATCACGACGAAGGTGTCTGCTTATGCCAGTTCTTGCCCGGAAGGGGGCCGCCGCCTGATCGTGCCCACCTATAGGAGCCTGTCCGAAGCCGTGTCTCGACTGAACGGCTGCGGGTGATTCACTCGGCTCATGGCCAAGGTGTTTCGCTCCAGGGACGTCGATCAGGGCTAGCTGCTGCCGCCCTCGCTGCACGAGTGCGTGCCGCCTGGGCACATGGCGCACTTCGCGCGCGACACGGTGCGAGAGGCGCTGGACCTCTCGGCCATCCTCGACACCTACACGGAGGAGCGCGGATACCCGCCCTACCATCCCGGCATCATGATGGCGCTCCTGCTCTACGGCTACGGCCGCGGCCTGTAGTCCTCGCGCTAGCTCTCCCGCGCCTGTGAGGAGCGGGTCGACGTCATGGCCGTGACCGGCCTGAACCGACCGGATTTCCGCACCATCGCCGACTTCCGCAAACGTCATCTCGCGGCCCTGTCCGACCTGTTCGTGCAGGTGCTGCGCCTGTGTCGAGCCGTCGGTCTGGTCCAGTTCGCCCACGTGGCGGTGGATGGCACCAAGGTCAAGGCGAACGCCTCGCGCCACGAAGCGATGAGCTACGGACGGATGAAGACGGCCGAGCCGGCCTTGGCCGCTGAGGTGGACGCTTGGCTGGAGCACGCGCACGACTGCCAATCAAACTGTCAAGGCACAAGTTGCCCGCCGCGATTCGTGCCAGCATGTCAGCTGATGTTTCTCGCGGCCCCGCCCGCGTCCTGACCAGACACACCACCGTCGCGTCGGGGCGCGGCGGCACGCCGACCGAACGCCACGGCGCGATGTCGATTACGACAGCCGCAGCTAGCCTGTAAAGGAACCCATCCGTATCCTTAAGTTGCCCTACGAAACAGGCTCACGGTTCCTCGCGTGGTCCTATCCCCGCCGTGGTCGGGGTCGACGGGAGTGATGGCGAGGCACTCACCGGAGGGGCGTCCGGCCGCAAAAGTACGTGCCCGCTCAAGAGCCTGCCGCGCGATACACGAGGCGCTCGAAATCGGGCTCACGCCGGAGGGGGGCGGCGTGGCCGGCAGGTTCGCACCCAGCGACCTCGTCCTGCCGCGTCACGACGAGGACGTGTCGGAGTACGGCCAACGCTCCGCCGTCGGGAACGTGGTCCGCTACCTTCTCTTCTGACAAGGCCCGGCTCGCTTTTATGCCCTAAGCAGGCCGACTAATCTCGCTTCCGGCACGCCGCCATGAAGAAGTCGATGGATCGTTTCAGCGTCTCCCGTTTCACATGCGACAGGCCGGGCCGTTCCAGGCCGAGCTCCGCCTTGTCGATGAAACCGCGGGCGGCGATGCTGATGAACATCTCGCAGGCCTGCCTGACGTCATACACCGCGATCTCGCCCGAAGCGTTTCCATCATCCAGGCACCGCTCGATCAGCGGGGCGACCCGAGCGACACCGAAATCATGTGCCAGCCGCCCGAACTCCGGGAAGCGCGCAGCCTCCGCGACCATGATGCGGCGGACGGCAATGTTATCGACGGAGAGAGCAACCTCGAGCACCGCAAGCGCGATGCGGTACAGTCGTTCCGGCAGAGGGCCGTCCCGCGACGCCGCCATCTCGATGGACGGAACGTTCTCCTCGATGAATCGTACGATGACAGCCTCGAAAAGATCCTCCTTGGACGAGAAGCGCCCGTAGATGGTCTTTTTGGAGACGCCGGCCGCTGTAGCGATGGCATCAATGCTTGTCGCCTCATAGCCGTCCTTTAGAAAAACGGGCTTCGCCGCAGCGAGGATGCGCAGCGTCAGCTCCCCCTCCGACCCACGTGGAGGGCGGCCGAGGCGGGCCGGCGAATGCGGCGTCACATCCTTGGCGTTCACCCGGGCCTCGCGCACTCACGGAAACTTGCGTGGAACATTATGTACGGGATCGGTCCGAGAGCGCAAATCCTTGACCGGCCCACTGTGGCGGGCTCGATACGACGGCTCCGCTCGCAGTTGCGGAATCACAACAAAGCATGTAGGGAACTTATTAGTTCCTTTAATTAGACTGTTTTTTCGATGGCCCGCCCGGACGAAGATAGAGGCTGGGCGCCCGGCGATGGGACCGAGTCCTCCGACGGCGGCAAGTCCGAGAAAGATCGGTCGGATGGATTCGACCGAACCAGGCAAACAAAGGAGACCTCGGCCCCGAAGAAACCGTGTGCCATCGGCACGCTCGCGGCATTGACATACACCGTCGGGCCGACACTGTCCTGGAACATCCTCGATTTCGGTCGGACGCTCGCGCAGATCCGGCAGTCCGAGGCCGGCACCGACGAAGCGCTGGCGCGGTACGAGCAGACCGTGCTCCAGGCGCTGCAGGATACCGAGACCGCCGTGTTGCGCTATGGCCACCCGCGCGCCTCCGTCGCGCGCCTCGCCCGGGCGAGCGCATCGGCGAGCAGGGCCTCGACGCCCACCGACCAACTCAATAGCGCGAGCACGATCAGCACCATCGACGCGCTCGATGTCGAGCGGCAGCGACCGGAGACGAGCAGGGCCTCGCCCAGGCGCAGACCGAGTACACCAACGACTACATCGCGCTCGGGAAGGGCCTCGCCCTCGCTGGGGTCTGCCGGACGCGCGTGTCACGATGGCACGGCGGTAAGCCGTTTCGAGGTCCCCACGTTTTACCGGATCGCGCGAATGCTCCTTCATCGCGCGGTGCGACGGCCGGTTCGATTAAGCCCGATCAGCGTCGAGCCGGCCGCCTGCCATTCCCGGCGCTCTCCCAGCCCCACCAGGCTTTCCTGGTGAAAAGTCAGCGCCTTGGGCCGCGCGGCGATTGTGCTGCCGCAGCTGTGGCTTAGCGGCGGCCCAAAAGGTCTCCGAGCCGTCCAATCGCTCTTCCGTCGGCCGCCGTCAGGCGCACAGACTCCCCCGTTCTCGCTATCGCGCCTGGCGTTTTCCTGGCGCCCGAGTGGACCTGGGTCTGGAGACCGGTTCGCATGTGAACGCGAGACGCGGGTTCGCCAAGGAAGCGTGCGCTTAACGAGCCATGTCGCGTGCCGCCAGAACCGGAACTGGCGTACAAGCCGGCGCGGCCACGAGCGGCGGCCTGCTGTTCACCTACGGCGGCATCGTGGTCGGGCCGGCGCTGTTCGGGGCTCTGGCGCGCGCGGCCGGGTTGGGCGCGGCCTTGCTGGCGCTCGGCGCGCTGGTCGCAGCGCGGCCGGTAGGCACGCCGCCGCGATCGCTCCTGGGACCCGCTAACGGCCGGTCGCCCGCCACACGCGTGCAACAGCCGCTGGTGACAATGGCATGCCAGTCGGGTTGCCGGGGCCCATTGCGGTGCAGGCGTATCAATTGTCCAGGTCAGCCCTGCATCGTACGTTCGGAGCTTACGGGAGCCGTTCGCTCAGAAGCGGACGTTCCGCGTCCGACCCAACCCAGCCGTACAGGCTTCTATGATGGCCGCCCGAAAGCGGACGTAGGCGGGGTTCGAAACACTAGGCCGGTCGCCGCACGAGGCGACCGGGATGGTAGACGTCGAGGTCAGGCGAAGCGACGACCGTCGATGGCGTAGCGGACAATGGCCGAGAGCAGTCCGCGCGACAGGCGGGCGAGGATCTCGGAACGGCCGAGGCCGGTTTGTTGCGTGAAGTATTCGAGGGTGCCCGGTGCGAAGGCCACACCGACGAAGGCCAGGAGCGTCGTGGTGCGGTGGTTGTCGGCGTAGCGGATCGCTTGCCGGCGATGGTTCTACGTCGCTTGGGTCGAGACGATGGTACGCACGTCATCGAGAAGCTTCGCACGTATCTCGGGAGACCTAATCCAAAGGAAGATCTCGATGAGTTAGCAGATCTCTAAGATCTCCGAGGGAGCCGTCGCAGGAAATTTTAAGGCTAGGACCGGCATTCCCAATGCTCCCGCGATCCCGCACAGGCTCTAACCTCGACTTTGGCCATGTGCGGCGCGTCGGATGGGCGGAGGTGACGAAGCGGACGTGGCGGGTAAGCTGGTGGCGTCCCCGCCAAGAGACACCGCCATGCTGCCCCTGCCCACCCGCTTCGCCGGGATCGTTCTGGCGTTCGCGCCGCTCTTCGTCCACCGCTCGTGGCGCCATGCTCAGCTGTCGCTGATCGGCGCGATCCTCACGCCGGGGCAGCGCACGGTGACGAGCGTCCTGCGCATCATCGGCCGCGCGCAGGAGCGGCGGTTCGTGAACGTCCACCGCATCCTCAACCGGGCGGCGTGGTGCCGGCGCAGCGGCAGCCGCATCCTGCTTGGGCTCCTCGTTGATGCGTTCGCGCAACGCGGCCCCGTGGTCCTGGGACTGGACGATACGATCGAGCACCGCCGCGGCAAGCGGATCGCGGCCAATGGTATCTACCGTGATCCGGTTCGCTCCTCCACAGCCATTTCGTCAAGGAGAGCGGGCTGCGCTGGATGAGCCTGATGGTGCTCGCCCCGATCCCCTGGGCGGGGCGCGTCTGGGCGTTGCCGTTTCTGACCGCGCTGGTGCCGTCAGAGCGCGCCTGCCGGGAGCGCGGGCGCCGGCACAAGCCGTTGCTCGACGTCGGACGCCAACTTGCCCTCCAGGCCCGCCGCTGGCTGCGGGCACGCGACCTGATCCTGGTCGGGGACAGCGGCATGTCCGCACTGCTGTTCCTTGACGCCGTGCGCCGCGGCGGAATTACGGCGATCACCCCCCTGCGGCTGGATGCTGCTCTCTAGGATCCCGCCCCGCCACGGCCGCCGGGCACGATCGGGCGCCCGCGGACCAAGGGCGTTCGGCTGCCGACGCTTGCCGCGACCCTCGCGGCAAAGGACACGCGCTGGCACGCGGTCGTGGTACCCGGCTGGTATGGGGCGGGCGAGCGCACCCTTCAGATCGCCTCCGGGACCGCAGTGTGGCGGCACGGCGGTCTACCGGTCGTGCCGATCCGCTGGGTGCTGGTGCGTGATCCCGAGAGCCGCTTCGCACCGCAGGCTCTGCTCTGCACAGATCTCGACCGCGAGCCGGTGCAGATCGTGTCCTGGTTCGTGCAGAGCTGGAGTGTGGAGGTTACCTTCCAAGAGGCGCGCGCTCACCTCGGGATGGAGACGCAGCGGCAGTGGTTGGACAAGGCCATCGCCCGCACCACGCCCTGCCTGCTCGCCCAGTTATCGATCGTCACGCTACTGGCTGCACGGCTCCCGGCCCGCCAACGGCGACGGATCGCGGCCGCGGCGTGGTACCCCAAACCGCGCCCGACCTTCGCCGATGCCCTGGCCGACGTGCGCTGTGCGATCTGGCGCGAGCGGACTTTGGCAACATCACCGCGCCGATCCGCCCGAACAAAACCCCGCTTCCGCTTGCCAGCGCCCTGGGCCTATGCCCTCTGCCACGCCGCATGAATGGCCAAAGTCGAGCTAACAAGCCCTCAGGGAAGCTGGTTCGCCATGACCTTGAGCAGTGAGCATGGGTGTCGATGGCGGACCGTTCCTCCGATGTCACTGACGCAAGTCCATCGGTACGGGCGCCCCCGCGAGATGATCGATAAACCAACGACCGGCTGGCCCCGGAGGTTGGTCGGCCGGATACACCGCGAAGTACGGCACAGCGTAGGGGTCCTGCGGCTCGTCTTCGACGGTGATCCGGACGAGGGCGCCGTTCGCCAGGTCCGCCGCCACCATATCCAGCGGCATGTTGCCGAAGCCCAGACCCGACCGGAGGAAGGCGTGTTTGGCCCCGAGATCGGCCAGTCGCCAACTGCGGTCGGTGAAGACCTTGAAATCCCGACCCTGGGTCAGTTCCGTGCGATCCGTGAGGACGAGCTGAATGTGATCCGCAAGCGTCGCCTTCGGCACGGGTCCGGGAAAGGTTGCGAGCGGGTGCTGCGGTGAGACGACGGTCACTAGCCGGACGACCTGCAGCCGCTCCCGCGCGAACTCGGTCGGAATGACCGGAAGGGTCCCCATGACGACCGCCAGGGCACAGCGACCGTCGAGCACCGGCTTGATCACCGCGCCGAGGGTCTCGACGTAGAGACGCAGCGGCGTTTCGGGAAAGGCGTCCTTGAAGGCGGCTACGACGCCCGTCACGACCTCGATTGGAAACAGCACGTCCAGCACGACGCTGAGTTCCGGCTCCAGCCCCCCCGACAAGACCCGCGCCCGCGCCTTGAACCGGTCGACGCTGCCTCCGACGATCCGGGCATCGGCGAGGAGGGTCCGCCCCTCATCGGTCAGGACCGGGAAACGACCGGCGCGGTCGAACAGGCGGACGCCGATCTGCGCTTCGAGGTTAGCCAAGGTCTGGCTGACGACCGACTGCGCCCGCCCGAGGCTCCGACCGGCGCCGGAGAAGCTGCCGGTGTCCGCCGCGGCGATGAACGTTCGCAACTGATCAAGGGTCAGGCCGTCGAGCATCCATCGTCTCAGACTATACATAACATCGAGAAAGATAGGCTACCACGCTGGAAGAGCAGCGGCTAGCTACCTCCAACGCAACGAGCGGTCGGTCGCGGGCAACGTCGTCCAGCCGCCGTCCGCGCCCGCACCAGACGCGACGACCCGATCCCGCCCGTGGGGTGAAACGGAAGCGCCGGCATCGATAAGGCACATCATGGACATCGGCATCGACAGTTTCGCCGCGATCCTGCCGGACGCGGCGCTGGGTCGTCCCCCCACCTTCTCCGAGCGGGTCTCGGACCTGATCGACGAGATCGTGGTCGCGGATCGCGTCGGGCTCGACGTCTTCGGGATCGGCGAGCATCATCGGCCGGATTTCGCCGATTCCGCCCCCGCGATAATCCTGGCTGCCGCGGCGGCGGTGACGAGCCGCATCAGGCTCACCAGCGCGGTGACCGTGCTGGGCGCCGCCGATCCGGTTCGCGTCTTCCAGGACTTCGCGACGCTCGACCTCATCTCGAAGGGGCGCGCCGAGATCATCGCCGGTCGCGGATCGTTCGCCGAAGCCTTCCCGCTGTTCGGGTTCGACAAGGCCGATTACGACACCCTCTTCGCGGAGAAGCTCGACCTTCTCCTCAAGCTGCGCACCGACAGCCACGTGCGGTGGTCGGGGCGGCACCGGCCGTCCCTGAGCGGCCAGGGCGTGTTCCCGCGCCCGCATCAGCCCGTGCTGCCGGTGTGGTTGGGCGTCGGCGGGACCCCGGCCTCCTTCGCCCGCGCCGGGAGCCTCGGGCTTCCGCTGATGATCGCGATCATCGGAGGCGGCTTTGAGCGGTTCCGTCCCCTCGTCGACCTTTATCGCCGGTCCGGGCGCGATGCCGGACATGGCGCCGAGCGCCTGCAGGTAGGCATCCACGTCACCGGGTTCGTCGCCCCGACTACCCAGGAGGCGAAAGACGCCTTCTTCCCGGGCTGGTCGCACGCCTTCACGACGGTCGGGCGGGAACGCGGCTGGGCGCCTGTTACGCGTGCGCAGTTCGAGGCCGCATGCGGACCCTCGGGAGCCTTCCTGATCGGCGATCCGGCGACCGTCGCGGCCAAGGCCATCGGCGCCTCCGAGATCCTCGGCGGCGTCTCAAGGGTCATGTTCCAGATGAGCGCGGCGGCGGCCGGCCACGGGACGATGACCCGCGCCATCGAACTCCTCGGAGCCGAGGTCGCCCCGGCCCTGCGCCGCGCGCACGCCGCCTGAGCCGCGGCCCGCAACCTCAATCGCCAGACCATCCGTCCGGAGACCTCCATGCAAAACCAAGGTGAAGAAACGCCACGAACGAAGCGCGGCATCGTCCGCCGCACCCGTGGCGCGAGGCGCGGTCCGGTCTCCCGGTTGGTCAGTCCGAGCGACCTCGGGGAGGTGCTCAAGCCTTTCGTGTTCCTCGACCTGTTCGAGATCGAGCCGACGACGCCGGCGCGGTTCGGCCTGCATCCCCATTCGGGCATTGCCACGCTCACGGCGCTGGTCGAGGGCGAGATGCACTTCAGCGACCGCCACGGCTCGCCGGCCTCCCTCAGAGCAGGCGGGACCGAGTGGATGATGGCCGGCGGGGGCGTCTGGCATGGCAGCGCCTTGACCAGTCCCGCCTCGGCCAAGGGTTTTCAGCTATGGGTCGCGCTTCCGCCCGGGCTTGAGGACGCCCCGTCCGAGGAGTTCTTCCTGAAGCCGGACGACAACCCGGTGATCGGTCCCGCCCGCGTCCTGCTAGGCGCCTACCAGGGGACGGCCGCCCGGATCGCGGCGCTTTCCGCGATGACCTATCTCCACGTCACGCTGTCGGCCGGCGAGCGCTGGACCTTCGTCCCGCCGAAGGATCACGACGTCGCCTGGGCCGCCGTGCACGCGGGCGCCCTGGATGCGGGTGAAGCGCTCGCGGCCGGCGAGCTCGCCGTCTTCGCGGACGGCGATGGCGAGATCGTCTTCCGGGCCACCGAGGCATGCGGCTTCGTCCTTGGTTCCGCGGTCAGGCACCCCTATCCGCTCGTCCTCGGGGACTACTCCGTCCACACCAACGCCGCGTCGCTCGCCAAGGGCGAGACGCGCATCGAGGAGCTCGGCCGGGAGCTCAGGCGCGCGGGTCGCCTCGGCTGAGCGCGACCCTCCGGGGACATGAAACTCGGCCCCCTCCCATCGACGGAGGCATGGGCTTTCCGATCACGCGAACAATGGAAACCTTGGACATGGATAGCAGGAAGCTCGTCATCATCGGCGGCGGCGCGGCGGGTCACCAAATCGCGTACGATCTGCGCGAGACGTTCGACGTCACCCTCATCGATCCGAAGACCTACTGGGAGGTGCCGATGGCGGTTCCCCGCCTGTTGGTCGAGCCGTCGGCGCTTCCCGCGCGCATGAGCTTCGCGGAATTCATGCCTGGCGTTCGGCATGTCCAGGGCAAGGCGGTCTCGCTCGACGACCATCAGGTGGTCGTCGAAACCGAGAGCGGACAGCGGACCGTACCGTTCGACTACGCCGTGATCGCGACGGGTTCGCGCTACCTCGACCCTCTATTGAAGGCGGAGGCGACGACCGAGGCCGAACGACAGGCCGAGATCCTCGCCGCGCACCGACGCGTCAAGGGCGCCCGCTCGGTCGTGGTGGTCGGCGGCGGCCCCGTGGGCGTCGAGACCGCTGCCGAGATACGCGAGACCTTCCCGAACGTCGCCGTGACGTTGGTCCACAATGGTTCGAAGCTGCTCGATACGGCACCGAGCAAGTTCGGAGCCTGGGCCGCGGATACGTTGCGTCGACGTGGCGCCCAGGTCGTCCTCGACGACCGGGTCGAGACCCCGTCCCTCGGCCAACAGCCCCAGGGTAGGATGGTACGCCTGCGCAGCGGGCGCGTGATCGAGGCGGACGCGGTCGTCTGGGCGGCCGGGACCAAGCCGATGACCGAGTTCGTGGCCGCCTCGTGGCCGGAAGTCGTCCAGGCCAACGGCCTGCTCATGACCGACGAGTTCCTGCGGCTGAAGGATCATCCCAACATCTTCGTATCGGGCGACGTGACCAACCTGCCGGAGGGACGGCTTGTCATCACCGTGTCGTTCCATGTGCCCTCCATCGTCGCCAACCTGAAGACGATGGCGGCCGCGGGACCGGGGACCTCGGTCAAGCTCAAGCCGTACGCCCCTAAGAGGCCCGGCAAGGGTCTGGGCAAGCTGATGGTGGTGACGCTGGGGCGGCGCGACGGGCTGACCTCGCTGCCCTTCGGTCAGTTCCGGTTGCCGTTCATCGCGCGAAAGATGAAGTCCGAGAACATGTTCGTCGCGAAGTACCGACAGATGGTCGGGTTGACCTGAGGGAGGCACGGCGATGACGGATACGGTCGCCGACGCGGTCGAAACGACTCGGATCCCGCCCGACGATCCGACGCGGCTTCTCTCGCATGCGCGCACGGACGACCCCTCCCTGCGCCATGTCGGAGTGTCCGGAAGCACCTTCACGATTCTTCTCGACGGCCGGCAGACCGCCGGTCGTTACGCGCTCATCGAGATGTACGTGCCGCCCGGTGCCGGACCTCCGGTGCACCGGCACGACTTCGAGGAGATGTTCTCGGTCCTGGAGGGGGAGATCGAGTTGAAGTTCCGAGGCGAGGCCGTCGCGGTCCGGGCCGGCGAGACGGTCAACATCCCGGCCAACGCGCCCCATGCGTTCACGAACGCGTCGGACCGCGCGGCCCGGATGCTCTGCCTGTGCTCACCGGCGGGCGAGGACGAATACTTCCTGCGGATCGGCGCTCCCGTCGACGGCCCGATGGCCCCTCCGCCGAGGATGACCCCGGACCGGGAGGAGGCCGCAAGAAAGCTTGCCCACGACCTTGCGCCCGAATACCGGACGGAGGTGCCGACCAGGCCCTCCGACACCCCGTAGTCGTCGGAAGTCATCCTCCCCGTGCCCTTCACGGACGAAGGGTCGGCCTTGGGAAGGGCCGACTTTTCGCGCGCCGGACTCGACGCCTCCGCGCGCGGGGTCCCGTTGGGCGGCACGGTTTTGGAGGGAAGCCTCAGCATCGTCGGTTGACGAGGGCGGGAAGGCCATGCCCCAGGGAACTGCGACGAGCAGCGTGTCGGCCGGATGCCGGGCGATCCATACGCTGACCGTTGCCGGCATCGCGCGCCGACCGTTTCGTCTCGTAAAACCAGGCCTCGGCTTCACGGAGCCGCCGCACGCCCGGCCGGGTGATATGCCATCCGGCACCGGTCGGGGAACTTCACGAGGCCCGCATCGAACCCGCCGGACAGGCACGGAACCGCCATGGTCTCCGGAGCCTACCTCGTCGATACGGAGTGATCGGAAAAGTATGCTTCGAGCGTGTAGGGATCGCGTCCGGTAAGCTGAAGGACGGTTGGCGCGCACGCGGCAAGCTCGTCGCTCGCCATCGCCATGTAAGAGCCGACCCACACCTCGATTTCCCAGTCGGCGGCGCCCGACGCGGCCCGCCAAGCGCGACCAGCCTCCGGCGTCTCGTTCACGTAATGGATCTCGCGTCCGGTAACGGCCGATAGGCGCGCCGCGGCCTCGGCCAATCCGAACGCTTCAGGGCCGGTCACGTCGTAGGTACGACCCGCGTGGCCGTCCTCCACGAGGACGGCGGCAGCGGTACGTGACACGTCCTCGCGCGCAACCCACGCCACCTTGCCGTCACCAGCCGGTCCGCGGATGGTCCCGGTCTCGTCGATCAGATCCGGCAGCAGGTCGAGATAGAAGCTGTCACGCAGGATCGTGAACGCCAGTCCGCTCTGTTTCAGGTGGGCCTCCGTCAGGAGATGATCGGCCGAGTAGGGAAAGGGCGATGTGGCCGACGCTGACTGGAAGGAGAGATAGACCACCCGACCCACGCCGGCCCGCACGGCGGCGTCGATCACGTTGCCATGCAGGGCGGCCCGCCGCATGGGAGGCCCGGACGCCGATGTCAGGAACACGGTATCCACCCCCCGCATCGCCGCCGTCAGCGTATCGGGAACGGCGTAATCGCCGGCCACGACGGCGGCCCCATCCAGGACAGGCGCCCTTGCTGGATCTCGGGCGAGCCTACGCACGGACGCTCCGCGCGCGACGAGCAACTGCGCGATGCGCCCACCGACATGGCCGTTCGCGCCCGTGACGAGAATGGTCATGACCTCTGGATCTACCCGCTCCTGGAAGGTGCCGAAGCCTCTTCCATTGAAATGTGACGGCTCGGCGCGGCGCCACGGATCGAGGCCACGGCGGGATCTTCGTGGGATGCACCTCGAAGATGTTCACCTACGGTCTCACCGGAAGCGCTTGATCGGTCTGGCGCGGGGTCGGGCAGGACGCGACGGCGCCGGCGCCTCGGTCGTGGGATACCGTCCGCCTCGGTTCGGACGGTCGGGAAAGGCCACACGCGAGGCACCGGATCAGCTGGCCACCGGTACCGTCGAGGCCGGGCCGACCGGTGATCCCGTCCCATACCCGGGCAGATCCTCCGGCGTCGATCGGCCCGGGTCGCGCCGGGGGACGAGGCGTAGCCTCGTGCCCCATGGATCGTGAACGACGAGCGGGCCGTCGGCGTCGTCGAGCGGCAGGTCGGCCTCGCGGCAGCGGTCTCGCGCAGCGGCCAGGGCTTCGGGGGTCGCCGACAGGGCGACCTCGGCGAGGCCGGTCTCACCTCCGGCCCGCTCGGGTGCTCCCCGGCTGTTCCAGGTGTTGGCGGCTAGCTGGTGGTGGTAGCCGCCCGAGCCGAGGAATACCGCCTCCGGATAGCGGCACATGATGTCGAGGCCGAGAAGGCCCGAGTAGAAGCGCTCCGCCGGTTCGAGCGCGCCGACCTGCAGGTGCACGTGCCCGACGCGCCCACCCGGCGGCATCATCGTCCAGGGAGCCGGCGCGGCGCTCATAAGGCCGCGCCGGTCGAGCGGGGCGTTACTCATGACGAGGGTGCCGTCGGCCGCCCGCGGCCAGGCGGATGCGGGCCTGTCGACGTAGATTTCGATGCCGTTCCCCTCCGGATCGGCGAGGTAGACCGCCTCGCTGACGAGGTGGTCGGCGGCACCCGTCACTCGGAAGCCCCGTTCCGCCGCATGAACCAGCCAAGCTCCGAGGTCCCTACGGCCCGGCAGGAGGAAGGCCGTGTGGAAGAGACCGGCATCCCGGGGGCTTCGCGGACGCGCGACCGGATCGTGACGAAGTTCGAGGAGCACCGTGTCGCCCACCCCGAGCCGCATCACGGCGCCCTCCCGCGATACAGCGGCGAGGCCGACGACATCCCGATAGAAGCGTGCGAGACCGTCGAGGTCGCGGACGACGAGCGCGACGCTCGCGATGCGATACGGTGCCGCGTCGAGCAACGAGGCCGTCGCCTTCTCGGTGTCCCGCACCGGGATCTCGGCGCCCCCGGCACGCGGCCCTATGTCGAAGTCATCCTGGGGCATGTCGGTGCTTCCGTGTTGCGGGGAGGGACACCCATACCCGGCGTCGCCCTTTAGGGCTTGGTCGTCGCGATCACGTCGATGTCCACGCGGACGTCGAGGCCGACCCACTGCCCGGATGCCCATGAACCCTGGCCGACGCCGAAATCGGTCCGAACGAGGCCGACATGCCCGACGGCATGCGCTTGCCCTTGATCGAGCGTCAGGTGGAACGGGAGCGTCAGCGGCCGGCCCGTGCCTCGGATGGTCAGCGTTCCCACCGCGTCGTAGTCGCCGTGGCCCTTGTCGACGAAGCGGCTCGCCTCGAATCGTGCCTGGTTCGCGCTTTTGACGTCGAACCAGTCCTTTTGCGGCAAGGCCTCGTCCCTCTGAACGTCGCCGGTCCGCGCGCTGGCCAGATCGATCAGCACTGTCGCATGCCCGGCTTCCGGCTTTGCCGGATCGAAATCCACCTTCGCCTCGAAACGCTCGAAACGCCCCGAGAACGGCGCACCGACCTGGACGCCCGAGAACCTGATCGCGCTCTTGGCCGGGTCGACCACCCACTCGGCGGCGGCGGCAGGAAGCGCGACCCCCTGCAGGGCGACCAGGAAACATAGGCTCGGCTTTTTCATCGCATCGTTTCCAAGGGGTCTGACGATTTCAGGGTGCCGGGTGCGGGCAGCATGCGGCGCAGGACGACGTCGCGAAGGACGAGGTGGTGGCGCAGGGCGGCCGCCACGTGCAGCGTCAGGAGCGCCATCAGGAACCACGCCCCGTAGGCGTGCACGAGCTTGAGGACCTTTTCCAAAGCGGCGGGATCCCGGACGAGCGAGGCCAGCGGCAGGTGGGGCCAGGAAACCAGGCCGTAGAGCACAGTCGGGATGTTGAAGGGGGACAGCGAGACCACCGCCCAGCCGGTCAGTGGCAGGCCTACGAGGAGCAGGTAGAGCAGGCCGTGCGCCGCCCCGGCGGCGCGGCGCTCATGCCTCGGCATGTCGGTCGGGTGCGGCGGCGGCTTGTGGGTCATGCGCCAGAGGACCCGCAGGGCGGTCAGCGCCAGCACGGTGATGCCGGCCGACTTGTGCCATTGGTAGATCTGGAACTGACGCATCGGGGTCAGGTCCCCACGCGTCATGATCAGGCCCATGCCGAGCAGGGCAAGCACACCGAGCGCGCTCGCCCAATGCAGAAGGATGGCCACGACGGTGTAGCGCAGTGGGGGTTCGCCGAGCTTCATGGCCGTCCTCCGGCTTCCGGTTCAGTCTTGGCGTTCGAAGGCACCGGCGATGGTGAGGTGCAGCTCGTCGCCGATCAGCGGCACGTAGGTCTTCACCCCGAACTCGGAGCGCTTGAGCGTGCCGGTCGCCTCGAAGCCGACCGTGACTTTCTTGCTCAGCGGGTTCACGCCCGCGCCCACCAGCGTGACGTCGAGGGTCACCGGCTTGGTCACGCCGTGGAGCGTCAGGTCGCCCGTCACCTTCGCGTGGTCCTTGCCCGCGGGCGCGACCTTGGTGGACACGAAGGTCATGTCGGGGAACTTGGCGGCGTCGAGCCACTGGTCGCCCTTCAGCTCGCCGGTGAGCTTGTCGCTGGTCGTCGTCACCGAGGCGACGGGGATCTTGATCGACAGCTTCGACTGCGACGGGGCCTTCGGGTCGAGGACCAGTGAACCGGAGACGTCCGAGAAACCGCCGGCGTAATTCGAGAAGCCCATGTGGGACACGCGCCAGCCGACCTGGGTATGGCCGGGATCGACGGCGTAGGTGCCGGCCTGGATCTGGGCGGGATCGCGCGTCGGGCCGGACTGGGCCTTGGCGGGGACGATTACGGCGAGGGACAAGGCGAAGGTCGAGGCGAGAAGCGTTTTCAAGGCGAGCTCCGTAGGTGTCGTGACGATGGGCGGTCGGGATCCGGATGGGGCTGCGTACGCGGCCCTGCGGGTCGGCCTCGCG